>Ga0335081_10001103_pt1 | contig 43030 bp, 43 predicted proteins | sample Lox_Sample_35_FD_206713 | JGI IMG/M metagenome (GOLD analysis project Ga0335081, IMG submission 206713) | Soil microbial communities from Loxahatchee National Wildlife Refuge, Florida, United States - Lox_Sample_3.5 | ecosystem: Environmental > Terrestrial > Soil > Wetlands | place: USA... | reverse complement strand
GCGGTTCGGCCATCGACGCCGCCATTGCGGCCGATGCCGTCCTGGGCGTGGTGGAGCCGATGAGCTGCGGAATCGGCGGCGATCTGTTCGGCATTTATTGGGACGCGAAAACCGGCCAGCTTACCGGTATCAATTCGAGCGGCTGGGCGCCGAAGGACTTGAATATCGAGTTACTGAAATCGCTCGGCAACAAATCGATGCCGCAAGCCGGCATTCAATCGGTGACAGTGCCGGGGTGCGTGGAGGGCTGGTCGAAACTCCACAAGCGTTTCGGGAAGTTGCCGTGGAGCGACCTGTTCCAACCGGCCATCTACTATGCCGACCACGGCTATCCCGTCACCGAGATCATCCACGAAGCCTGGAAGCTCGGCACCAAGAAACTCCAGGGTGACGACAATGCCCGCCGCATTTTCCTGCGCAATGGCGCCGCGCCGGAAGTGGGCGAAGTGTTCCGCGATCCGCAAATGGCTGCCGCGCTCAAACTGATCGCCAACGACGGACCCGCCGCCTTCTATACCGGCCCGATCGCGCACGCAATTCTAAGGACCAGCGATCGTCTGGGCGGCAAGATGTCGGCCGCCGATCTGAGCGAATTCCAGGCCGAGTTCGTGCAGCCGATCTCGACGGAGTACCGCGGCTGGAGAGTTTACGAACTGCCACCCAACACGCAAGGAATCGCTGCCCTGGAGATGCTCAACGTATTTAGCCAATTTCCGCTGGGCGACTACGAGCCGCGCAGTGTGGAGGAGTTGCATCTCCAGATTGAAGCTCAGAAGCTGGCCTATTCCGACATGCGCCGGTACGTGGCTGATCCGAAATTCGCTAAGGTCCCGGTGGACGGCTTGCTTTCGCTAGACTACGCCCGCCAGCGCGCCGCTAAGATCGACCGCTCCCACGCCGATTGCGCGGTCTCTCCCGGCAAGCCTTTGGAGATCGGCAGCGACACGATCTATCTCTCCGTGGTGGATCGCGACGGCAACATCGTTTCGTTAATCCAGAGCCTGTACTCGGGATTCGGTTCGGGCGTGGTGGTCGACGACTACGGATTCGCCCTGCACAACCGCGGCGGCCTTTTCACTATGGACCCCGATCATCCCAACGCCCTGGCGCCGCGCAAACGGCCGTTCCACACCATCATTCCGGCCTTCATGCAAAAGGGCAGCACGCATATGGGCTTCGGCATCATGGGCGGGTTCAACCAGGCGCAGGCTCATGCGCAGTTCGTTTCCAACATCGTGGACCACGATATGAACATCCAGTCGGCATTGGAAGCTCCGCGGTTCACCAAGCTCACCTTCGGCGGCTGCGACGTCTCGATCGAAAGCCGAGTGCGGCAGGAAGTGCGCGAGAAGTTAGCCGCCCGGGGACACGAGCTGAAGGTGCTGGGCGCATTCTCCGATACCGTAGGCGGCGGCCAGGCCGTGGTCCATGACTCCGCGACCAACATCAACTACGGCGCGTCCGACCCGCGCAAGGATGGCGCGGCGGTTCCCGAGCCGCACCCATATTGGCACTAAACATATTGGCACTAAACACCGGCCTCCTTTAAGAGCCGGTGTTATCATGGGCCTTCACCATGTCTAATCTGGGGCAAGAACAGGCTCCGATGTCCGAAGCCGTCACCAATAGCATTCGCGTCGAAGTCTTGTCGCGGCATTCCCCCGAGAACTCGCGGCCGCAACAGGGCGAGTGGGTCTTTGAGTACACCGTCCGCATTACCAATCAGGGCTTTGAGACGGTGCAACTGGTCAGCCGGCATTGGATCATCACCGACGGATTGGAGCACACGGAGGAGGTCAAGGGGCCGGGCGTCGTCGGCGAGCAGCCAGTGCTCGCTCCGGGCCAGTCTTTTAAGTATTCGTCGTGGTGTCCTCTCCGAACCCCCACGGGCTCCATGCGGGGCACGTACCAAATGGTCGACCCGAATGGAAAGCAGTTCGACATCGAGATCGCGCCTTTCGCGCTGCGGGCGCGGTATACGGTGCACTAGTGTGGGGCCAGCCCTTCCGGGCTGCCGCCGCGCTTCCGCGCGGCGCGCCGGCCAGAAGCCCGGCGGCGGGCCGGAAGGCCCGACCGCACGCTGGCAATTACTACTCCCCAATCACCGTCACCACCACCTGCCGGTTCCGCGGGCGGTCGTCGAAGTCGCATAGCACAATCTGCTGCCACGTACCGATCGCGATCCGCCCGCCGGCCACTGGAAAACTCTTGGCTGTCCCCATGAGCGCGCTGCGCAGGTGCGCGAAGCCGTTCTCGTCTCCCCAGCGGGCGTTGTGCGCGTAGTTCGTGTTTGCGGGTGCGATCTGGTCTAGGACGCGCTTGAGATCGGCGACGCAACCCGGCTCGAATTCGAGCGTGGTGATCCCCAGCGTCGAGCCGACGCCCGAAACATTGACAACCCCGGCCTGAACCGCACTCTCCGACACGATGCGCGCCACTGCGTCCGTGATATCGTGCACGTCGCAACGGCCGCGTGTGGAAAGCTGGATCTCTTTCTGAACGACGGGCACCGGTTTACTTACCGAAGGCTTCTTCGAATGCCTTGATCTTCCCAACCCGTCTGCTGTGACGCTCCAGGCCCGAGAAGACAGCCTTCGCAAAGACACGGATCACCTCGACCGCCAGTTCCGGACCGATCACACGCGCGCCCAGGCAGAGCACATTCACGTCGTCATCTTCCACGCACTGATGCGCCGAAAACGTGTCGTGGCAAGTGGCGGCGCGAATCCCTTTGAATTTATTCGCTGCCACACAGGCGCCCGCCCCGCTGCCGCAAATCAAAACCGCCCGCTCCGCGCGTTTCGACAGCACGGCGTCCGCCACAGCCTTGGCATAGTCGGGGTAATCCACCGCTGCCGTCGAATTCGTACCAAGGTCGGAAACCTGGTGCCCCTCCTTGCGGAGCTCCTCGATGGCTTGGCCTTTTAATGCAAACCCTGCATGATCGCACGCAACCGCCACATTCATCGCAAACCATGATAGCGCGCAAGCGGCATTGCCTATCAGGAGCTCGATCTGAGATAGTGCTACTTGATCCTTCCGTCCCTTAGCTCCCTGGAAGCCGCCGCTGAGCGCGTGCATCGCGTGATTCCACCGACGCCGCAGATCTGCTGGCCGCTGCTCGGTACTCGCGTTGGCGCCGAAGTTTGGGTGAAACACGAAAACCACACTCCAGTGGGCGCCTTCAAGGTGCGGGGCGGTGTGCTCTACATGGAAGAGCTGCGGCAGCGCGAGCCGCGCGTCGCGGGAGTGATCGCGGCCACTCGCGGAAACCACGGACAGAGTGTGGCGTTTGCAGCGCAACGCGCGGGCCTCCAGTCCGTCATCGTTGTCCCTCACGGAAACAGCCGGGAAAAGAACGCAGCCATGCGCGCACTCGGGGCCGAACTGGTGGAATGCGGGCGCGATTTTCAAGAGTCGTACGAACACGCGATCCAGCTGGCCGCCGCGCGCGGCCTTCACATGGTGCATTCGTTCGATGCCACGCTTCTTCCCGGAGTGGCCAGTTGCGCGCTCGAGCTGTTTCGGGCCGTGCCCGCTCTCGATGCATTGTATGTTCCGATCGGCATGGGGTCGGGCGTTTGTGCCGCCATTGCTGTCCGCAATGCACTGGGTTTGCGGACCGAGATCGTCGGCGTAGTCGCTGCGCGCGCGCCGGCCTACGCTCTATCGTTTGCCGCCGGCCGGCCGGTCGAATCCACAGTGGGGGAAACGATCGCCGATGGCATGGCCTGCCGCGTTCCCGACCCCGCGGCCATCGAAATCATCCTAAACGGTGCGGCCCGCGTCGTGACCGTGGAAGAAGAAGAGATTCAGGCTGCCATGCGGCATCTGTTCTCCGACACCCACAATGTCGCGGAGGGCGCCGGCGCCGCGCCGCTCGCAGCGCTTCTGCAGGAGAAGGAGCGCATGCAAGGCCGCCGGGTAGGCTTGATCCTGACAGGCGGCAATGTGGACCGGGACGTGTTCGCGCGCGTACTAGCGGCCGAGTGACCAGAGCGGCCGTGCTACTTCTGTAACCGGCGAGCCGTTTGCTTGGGGCCCTCGGGCCATTCATAGGCGCCTTTTCCGCGCGGCGCAGTCTCTCAGGAACAAGGTAATCAGGTTTTGGTAAGGCATTTCCCGGCCAAGTGCTCGATCGGTTCCGGTTTGGTCTCTTTTTCCAGCACTCGAGTGGCTTCGACCAAAATGGTTGGGAATCGACAAAGCGGTCTTGGTAGAAAAGGAGTTACAAGTCACTCCCGACCAAATTGGTCGGACAGCCTTCACCAGCATGTCAGACAGCCCGTGAGAAGCCACCGGGGATTGTGCTCAAATTGCGCGCTAACGAAAGGTGCGGTGCGGCGAGGCCAAGCTTTCCAAAGCTCGTAAACGGCGAATCTCAGACCGCGTCCTGGGGTGGGGATTTCACTGCCTGCGCCACATCTCCGGGTCGGGCGTTTGTCAGCCAAGTGGCAGCCCTGCAGGATGCTGGCCGCTTATCGTTCCTATCCCGAATAGGCGCCATGAAGGCTCGGCAGGCGGGCCAAATGAATAGGAGTCCCAGCGCAATCCGTCAAATGAGATAGGCCGCACCGATCCATATGTCGTATGATTGTTGATAGATACCCCAATCCATTGCGGGTCATTGGCAGCGACGGCGAAATGGTGTAAAACAAGGCTTACTCGATGACGCAAGAAGCGGCAGCAGACAAACCGAAAGGGCCGGAACTCGTCTTCGGTTTGGTTGGCCCCCTCGGTACCGATCTCGATCTGGTGGGCCGCGTGCTGCAAGACGTGTTGAGCCAAGTCGAGTACAGAAGCGAAGTTCATCGTCTCAGTCTACTGATGCGTGACGTTCCGAAGGAGCCGTGGTCTCTCCTGAAGGATGGCCCTTTCGATCAGATGGTTGACAGCCATATGACGGCAGGTAACAAATTCTGTGAAGTTCTCGGACGAAACGATGCCGTCGCCCTTCTTGGTATCGGTGCGATTGCCGACAAGCGAGACGCGGCTGTGGGTGACGCCAATGTCTCCATTCCCCGATTTGCTCACGTTTTAAGATCATTGAAACGCCCGAAAGAAGTCGAAACGCTTCGGAAGATCTACGGACCAACATTTTTCTTGGTTGGAGCTCACGCGCCTAGGGCTAAGCGGCTTCAAAATGTTGCAACCAAGATTGCCGAATCACACTTTAGCAATAAGATCTCGGAGCACATCATTGAGGCAGAGAGATTGTTAAGACGAGACGAAGCAGAATCGGGGGATTCCGGTCAGAACGTACGGGACACGTTTCCTTTGGCAGATATTATCGTGGACTCTGCTCAAGAAACAAGGATGACTGAATCGCTTTCACGATTCACTGAACTCCTGTTTGGGAATACTTTCCATACGCCCGCAAAAGACGAACAAGGCATGTTCTGTGCCAACGGAGCGGCGTTCCGCTCCGCTTCCCTTGCTCGCCAAGTCGGCGCGGCATTGTGCCGGGGGGATGGGACAGTCGTCGGGTTAGGAGCCAACGAAGTACCGAAGTTTAGCGGCGGCTTTTATTGGGATGACGATTCATTTGATGGGCGTGATTTTCGTAGCGGATATGATACCAGCGACAGGATGAGGGAGAACCTCCTTGCGGATATCCTGGACCGCCTTCAGAGAAATCAGTGGCTTGCCGAGTCTAAGAAGACCATGCATGTAACCGAAATGGTCAAGGAGGCGCTAAGGGATGGCAAGGATGGCGAACAGCCGATAATGAAGGGCGCCCAATTCACGAGCACAATCGACTTTATTCGCGCTGTTCACGCAGAAATGGCCGCGATAACCGACGCTGCTAGACAAGGTGTCGCGACCAAGGATTGTGTTCTTTACACCACAACATTTCCCTGCCATGACTGTGCCAAGCACATCGTCGCAGCGGGAATCAAACGCGTCGTTTATCTCGAACCGTATGCGAAGAGCCTTGTAGGAGAGCTCTATTCGGATTCGATTGTTGTTGATGGAGAGGGACGATGCGGTGACAAAGTTCCATTTGAACCGTTTGTTGGTATAGCTCCTAAACGCTACTCGGACCTCTTTGCGTTGGCCGGCCGGAGCAGAAAGAACAAAGAAGGCACTGTAAAAGCATGGCGTCGATCCGGGTCTCTCCCCAATATTCCTGAATACAGCGTCGCGAGGATGGCTGCTGAACAAAAAGAGTTCAAGGATTTCAAGAACGAAATGGAAAAAAAAGGCTTAGTGCCGGAGGAATCGAAAAAATGAGTTTGCGAAAGGGTTGGCTTAACCGTCAATTTGTCAGAGTTGACGCCGACGTACGAAACTGGCCTATCTCCATGAAGGTAGAAGCTGGTTTTGCGGCTAGAGAGCAACTTGGGCAAGGGCTGTCGGGTACTTCTGACGAGAAAGTGGCGCCAGTTCAGATAGCACCCAAAGAGCCAGTTAAGAATACGGACTGACGACTTATCCAGAATGTGCGTGTTTGCGATCAACATGTCACGGTTACCCGAAGTTGATTCGTCGTTCCTGATCCTCCGGCGGGATCGGTTCCAGCGATCCAAGTTGATGGTTTGTCGCCATCCCGCGCCTGTTCCTCAAGATCCCGAAACGCGTTCGAGCGGCGTGGATCAGGTTTTCAAATCGGGTAACTGCCATCCGCACGCCCGCGTCGCAGACTTCCCTCCCCTACTCCACGCTCAACTCCGCCCACCCCGGCAGCGTCGCCGGCCTATTGTTCAAAAAAACAATCCGTCGCGTTTTCGGAAAGGGCAGATTCGAGGAAAGCGCCCGGCTGTACAACGTGAACTGCTGCAGGATCTGGCGATACTCGGGGTTGGTCGTGTCCAGCCACGAACTCTTGGCGAGCAGGCCGCCGCCCCAGCCGAGCGCGAGCAGGCAGGTACCCGTCTCGCGGGCGCGGGCCAGGCGCTGCTCCAGTTCTTCCAGGTTCTTGTCGAGCAGGCCGAGACCGGCCATGGCTGCGTAGTTTCGCTGCACGGCTAGCAGGCCGGCGGCGTAAATGTTGGCGGCCTCAAAAATCTTGCCGCGGTCGAAGGATTCCGGCCAACGCAGCGCGCGCCGGATTTCCGGCTGCAGGAAGAATTTCTTCTCGCGCCACTCGCCTTCGAACACAGAGCCGGGCGCCGCCATCTCCGCGAACACCGGCGTGCTCTCTTCCGGGCGGGCGCCATCCACGGCGCCGCGCGGGCTCTGCTTCCAGCCGAGCACGTACTGGCTTCCACGCGGCTGTAACGTGGACGTGCGCAACAGATACACCTTGAAGTTCGACGCATCGATAGTGCCCGAATCGGCCGCGGCCACGAATCGCATGCGGTTGGAACCCGGAGACCCGAGCGCCTGCTCTTCCACCATCTCCGCCGGCCGGCGCGGCAAGCGCTCGCCGCTCACGCGTTCGAGCACGCTCTGCAGCATTCCGTCGCGCCAATTGGCGAAGAGCATTCCCGTGCGCAGCGCGCCCTTGATCGGCGCTCCCGGAAGGTATGGACCCGATGCGCCTGCTGCAAATGTGGGGATGTGCAGGCTCTCACCCATGGCGCGGTTCCAATAAGCCGGATAGGCTGCGTTTTCGAACGGAATGCGGCGGCCGGCAAAGTTCTGCGCGAATCCGCCCCACGAGGCGAAGTCGAGCTTGTCGGCCTTCTTCAATTGCGCGAGATACCCATCCAGACGCGGCCCTTTGGCCAGCAGCCGGAAGATGCGCCACTGGTCGAGCACATTCACGTGGTCCTTCCAGACCATGTAATCGATAGGCGACAGCTTGCGGCCGTCTCCCACCAGTAGCGGAGTCAGGCAAGTGAGGCGGTAGCGCATCAGCTCACCTCGGGCAGCGGTATGGCCACGGCAAAGCCCGCCCGGAATACGGGATGCGCGAAACCATCGGGAGCAACATCTGGCGCACCGCCGCGCAACGGGGACGCCGCATACAGCACCGACCCCTCACTAATCATGTTGACGTGTTTCTTCAACTCGCCCCAGCGCACCGGGCTTTCCACGCGGCCGCAGCGTTCCAGCACCGCATAGTTGCCGCGATCCCAATCCACCGAATCGGCGGCGGCGGGAGAGAACAGGGAAAGCAGCCACTGCGGCTGACTACTCGCCACGGTGACTTCCTCTTTCGGCAATCCTGCAGTAGCCGGAACCAGGATCATTTCCGGCAGCGTCCCTTCGGTAAACTCGGGCTCTTCGGAGCGGCCCCAACCGCGCGAGCGCTCACCACCGAAGCCGGAATCCGCCAGCCAGCGGAACGCCGTCTTCAACGGATCGATCCAGCGCGACCGTGCGGCATCATCGGCGAACGAGACTACGGCCCACAGCCCCGCGCCCGGGCGGAATTCGATGCAGGCTGTCGAATGGCGTTCGGAGGTTCCCGTTAGCCGGTCGAGAGCCGCACTGAAGCGCACGCCGGTGCGCCAGGGCCCAGGGCGTCCCGCGGGGAGCAGGCAGCCGCTGGGACCATCCACGGCCCACTCGTTCTCATCCAGCGATTGGCCGGCCAGAAGCGCCTGCACGATGCCGAGCGGAACGAAGCGGGCGCTTTTCCATCGCACGTGCGCGGCCATGAGCGCGGGCGAAGAAGGCGGCCAGATAGTCCGTGGGGGCACCACGTAACCGATCTCATCCACAAATGGAAAGCACGAGCTGAAACACACCGCCGAAGCGCCGTTGCGCGCGGTGGCTGCGAGCCACTCGTCGAGCAAACCGAGCCGGTTCAGAGCGGAAGTCACGGCCGAGTACAGCGAGTCGCTGTGATAAATCTCGTCCACCTGATTCCGCGCGCCCGAATCGGGACCGATCCGCCACGGGCCCGTGGGGCGGAGTTTGACGGCGAGGCCGGGGTTCATTACTCCTCGCGCACGAAACCGAAGGCCGACTCACTCACCGCAGTCTGGATCGCGCCGAGGTTGGCGCCCGCGGCGATCTCTTTTTCGGGAGCACCGCTGGCGTAGTAGTTCTTACCGCGCCAAACCAATCGCAAGCCGGCGAAGCTCACACGTCCGCTGCCGCGAGAACCGCCGCCGCCCAGCGTGTCATCTTCCAACAGGCGCAGGCCTTCCAGCACGTTCAAGAATAGCGGCGCGTCTTCTTCGCACAGCACATCCATCACCAGGCGGGTTCGGAACCGTGCGCCGGCCGGGACGCGCTCGAGCGTGCGCGGATTCGCCTGCGAAGTGATGCGGTCGATGGCGTTCTCGCTTTTCACTTCCGTCAGTTCATCGTCCAGGTTCTCGCGCATCTGCGCGGTGATGCTCTCCGGATCGAGGGGCGCGTCGAATACCGCCAGGCGCGCCGGAGTGGCTTGCGAAGTCTCCAGGGTCTCGCCCTGCACCCGCTCCATCCTCCCCGGACTGCGCCCAAAGAGCAGGCAGATCTCGTCATCGGGGCGGTCGCTTTGATGGATGCGGACTTCCTGGCCTTTGCGCCGCGAGAGGAACACCAGTTCGGAAGGCACGGCCAGGCCCGAGGATTGTTCGAGCAGCGAGCGGATTTTGCCGCGCAACGAACTGCCGGGAATGTAGGGCCGGCCAAAAGCATCTTTGACCACAGGATTATCGGAGCCGCCGATCTCGAGCGAACCTTTGCCCGCTCCCACGTGCAGGCCCGTTTCGCAGCGCAGTTCGCCTTCGAGAATCAGCTTGCCGATCAGTTTCAGTTCGGTCTGAGAGGTATGTGCGCTCATGTTACTCGTTGTAGGCCACGATGGCCTCGAAAAGGTCTTTGAACCGCTCGTATCCGCGGTTGTCGTTCTTGCGCGTGACCTGCAGCAGAAGCTTCTCGAGTTGATCGAGACTGCGCAGGCCATGCCGTGCGATGGTATAGGCGAGACGGGCGCGCAGCATCACAAACTCATGCTGGCGCTCGTTTTCGGGCGCGCGCACGGCCCGCCGGACCGCGCTGTACAGGCGCCGTAATTGGCTCTTCGTGCCGGAGTCCATGTCGCGCATCCGGCTAACGATCGCGTGAGCCTGGTTATCCAGGTAAAGACTATCGCTGATCAATTTCTCAAGCTCGATCTCCGGCGGACCTTCGGGGCGGAACCGATCTCCGCCGCGGCGATCTCCGCGATCGCCATGCGGTCCGCCGCGGTCGCCGGGCCCGTGCGGGCCTCCTTCGCGCGGACCTCGCCCCCCCTCGCGCGGCGGGCGGCCCTCGCGAGGCGGCCGTTGTTGTGGTTGCTGCTCCGTTTCTGCCATGTGACTATCCTTCGGTAACGAGGCGGGCCCACTCCAGGGCCACCAAACCGGCCGGACGTAGCTTCACTTCCGCCGACCTGCGCCCCACCAGCTCGTTGATTAAATGCGCGCGTAGTTTTTGAAACTCCCGGTCGCGCGTGCCGCTCAGCACCCGATTGAACCGGCGCTGGAAACGCCACGTGCGCTGCACATCCGCGCCCGACTCTCCGTATGCCTCGTGCCGGTAAAAGCTGCGCAGTTGATATAGGAACTGCCGCGACATTCGGAAGTCGTGGACCAGGCGCGTGACCGTATCCTTGAGCTCGGCGGCGTCGTTGAGGTGCCGCCATTCGAGTATCCGGCCCAGGAGGTAGATGCAATCCTTGTCTGCCGCCTTCGCCAAGTCGAGGTTGTGGCCCGCCTCCTGATAAACCGAAGCCAACGGGTAGTACGTTTCCGGCGCCAGCGCGATCGCCATCGAAATGGTTTTACCCTCGGCGCCCGGATACTCTTTCAAGTTTTCTTCGGTGAAGCGGTGGAACAGGCGCTGCACTTCACGCGCCAGCCCGATCAGCACATCCCAGGAGCCGTACACCGCAAAGTCGTCGCCACCGCAGTAGAGAATGCTGGCCTTACGCCAGAATTCCGGCATAGAGCACAACACCTCCAGCTCGCCGGCGAAGAACTGCTTGTAGAGCACCGAGAGCGGCACGTGCTCTTCAATGCTGTGCACGCGGCGCAGACGCAGCCCGAAATTGTCTACGTCCCCGCGCAGCACGCCCCAAATCGAGCGGCCTTGCGCACGGCGCGCCAGCGACTGCACGGGCGCCGCGGACTTGCCGTCATCGGACGGCGCCGCATGGCGCGCCACCATGATCGCATCCGGGGAAAGGTTCGAGCTTAAGTTCCAGGTGTGCTTGCCTTCTCCGGTGGTGACCTTGCCAGGATTCTCCGGCGACCAGCCGATGCGCGAGGCTTCCCGCAGCTTGGCTCCCAGTTCGCGCGCAAAGTACAGATCCGATTCGGCGCTCGATGCCTTCGCGAACGGAAGAAATGCGGCAGCGCCATTGCCCGCCAGTGGCGTATGCCGTTTGCGCAGCAGCTCGTCGTTGAGCCGCTTCCGGATCACGGCCCAGTCACCGAGATTGTCGGTCACTCCCCAAATCAGCGTGACGTGCCCGGAACTCAGTTCGGCGATCTGCCGGGCCGCCGCGCCCAGGAAGTTTTCGGCGGATTCGCGCGCCTCACCAGGAAGCACTACTAGAAATTGCCCACCCCCGCTCGAGCCCAGCAGAATCCGGGCAAGTCCCAGTTCCGCCAGAAGCGCGCGCGGCAGTACTTCGCCCAGCAGAGTGATCCACTGCGAACGCCCAGCAAGCAGATCCTCGCCGGCCGAACGCGCAGAACGTCCCTCGGCGGAACCGGCCAACAGGAACTCTTCTGTGCCCAGGATTTTACCTTGCAACAGGATCTGTTCGGGCATCGAAGCCTTTAGGGAAACCCTCACTGTATCACAGATTTCTGAGAACAAACCTGTATCTAAAGGACTTCGAACATATGCGCACAGTGAACGTGATGGCGGCCATTTTCTTAGCCGCGACGGTAGGTTGGTCCGCGGGGACACCCACCTCTTTACCCAAAGCTCCGGCGAAATCTGCGATGGCGAAGAGCGGCACAAACCCCGTGAGACCCGATGCGGACATCGAGCGGGACATCCGCACCAAGTTCGCCAAATCGAAAATCAACGTGGAGAAATTCACCGTGCACGTGCAGGGCGGAGTGGCGACTATCGAAGGAAAGACGGACGTGATTCAGCACAAAGGCGTGGCCACGCGCCTCGCGAGAAGCGGCGGCGCGGTAGCCGTATCGAATCACATCCAGATCAGTGAGGCGGCCCGCGAAAAGGCGGCCGAGAACCTCGAAACCGGGCGCCGGCGCGTGCAAATCAAGCGGGGCGACCCGCGTTCCCAGGCCAGCGACGCGGCCCATTAGAGCTCCAATTCGCGCGTGCTACACTGAAGCCAAATACATGAAATTGGCCGTTTTCTTCGTGTTTGCCTGTGGTGTGCTCAGCGCCCAAGCCAACGCTCCTGCCCCCTCGCTCCCCGATCTGCCCGATAACACGGTGATCGCTACTTTCGATGACGGCGGCAAGTTCACGATGAGGGATCTTCGGAATCTCTTCGCCATTTTGCCCTCAGCTAACCAACAAGCCCTCTTGCGAGATCGGAAGAACTTTTTGGAGCAGTACGCGTTTCTGCGCAAACTGGCGAAAATGGCCGAGGCCGATAAACTGGACCAGACCAGTCCGAATAAGGAGGCGCTGGAATACAACCGGATGATCCTCCTGTACCAGATGAAGCTGACGGACGAAAATCAGAAGACCATCATCTCGGAGGACGACGTCAGGAAATTCTACGAGTCTAACCCGAACCAGTACCGTCAGGTCCGCGTGAAAGCGATTTATATTGCGTTCACGAAAGCACAGGCTTCGCAGTCCAGCAACGGAAAGCGATTGCTAACGGAAGATGAGGCACGCGCCAAGGCAGAGAAGTTGGTGGCCGACCTGCGTGCGGGAGCGGATTTCGGCAAGCTGGCGCGGGAAAATTCCGACGATCCTGCTTCGCGCGACAAAGATGGCGATTTCGCCACATTCCATCCCTCCGATACGATCCCCGAGCCAATCAAGGCAGCCGTGTTTTCCCTCAAGCAAGGCGAGGTGACCCTGCCAGTCGAACAACCCAATGGGTTCTATGTATTCCGTGCGGAAGAGATCAGCACCCGTCCGTTAGCCGAGGTACATGGGGATATCTACACCAGTCTCCAACAGGAACACTCGCGCAAATGGATGGAGGCGACGCACGATTCGGTGAAGATCCAATTCAACCCTGAATTCCTGAGCAGCGAGAAGGCCGCCGCCCCAGCAAAATAACGCGGAATCCCCGATTACGGAAGCCCGACTTGAATCGGGATGGTGGCGTTCGTCTGCTCGACGCGCAGGGTGACTAATCCGGCCTTGGCATTGTTACCGGCGTGAAACGTCAGGACAGCTTTCTCTCCCGACTTCAGATCGAGATGATCCGGAGTAACCGTGACACCCGGAATCGAGCTGAAGAGCGAGATTGTCATCACTCCGGGCGCTCCGTTGGCAAGGGTGACTTGATCGGAGCCGCCGGGCTTCAGATTGACGGCTGTTTTATCCGCCCGCACTTGCTGGGATGCTTTTTTGAGCACCTCGTCCGGGTTGGGCATCGTCAATGGCCCCGCGGCTGTCCCCGGTCCCGCTTTCAATGGTCCAAACGGAGACTGGTTTAGCTGCGATTGATCGACATACCAATACCACTGGCCATCCACCAGCTTCCAGTTGCTGGGAGTGGGGACGGGAACTGCTTTTCCAATGAATTCGGGAATCGGTAAGTATTGCTGGCACAGCACCAGCGCCTTGGCGCGGGTGTATCCCTCCGTGTAGGTAATGTCTCTGATCTCAAAACTCTCGTACTTGGGTTTACTGCCGTTGTAGAAGTAGTCCTTGGTGTCTTCGGCTACCAGGGCTTCGGCTTGGCGATACTTGCCATCGACGTGATCTTGAAAAAATTCGGTAATGCGTACCCGGAGGGCTTGATCCACATCAGCAGGCGGTTTATTGAAAAGATCGGCCGGCGTCTGCGCATAGCCCGCAGCCATGCACAGAGCAAGCATCAGCAAACGGTACATGCCTTCAGTGTAGCGAAAGCCGATTCGGCCCGGCCGAAGGAGTCCAACCGGACTAAATCGCAGCCACCGGGCAGGGCGACTCGCGCAGGATCGCGTAAGCGTTTGCGCGCAACCGTCCCATCACGCCGACGTGGCCGCCGCGTCCGATCACCAGGACGTCTGAGGCCATCTCCTCGGCCACCGCCCGAACCATCGCAGGGGCATCGCCGGCTTGCACCGATATCTCTGCTTTGACCCCCATCTCTTCCAACATGAAGGCGATGCGATCACGGGCCTGTGCCTTCAATTGTGTGCTCCATTCGGGATCGAAATAGATACCGCCCAGACTCACGGTTGAGCTGGGGATGACATTTACGACGGCGAACGCCGAACCATACTCGCGGGCAAAATTGGCGCCCCATTCGAGGACGGTGCGGCTGGCGGGCCCGAGGTCGACCGCGCACAACACCTTCCCGAAACTGATGGATGGGTAGGCCGGGGCGCTCTCCAAATGCGGACCGGTCCAGACGGGGCAATGCGCATCATGCAGCACCTTGGCGGTGACGGAGCCGAGCAGGAACCGCCGGAACGGGCCATAACCATGCGTGGGCATCACAATCAAGTCGAACTTACCGGTGTTGGCATAGTCGACGATCGTCTGCGCAGGTTCGCCTTCCAGCGTCTCGCGCTTCACGTTGATCCCTTTCAGGCCTTCCGCCAGGAACGCGGCAAGTTGCGATTTACCCGCTGCGATGGTGTCGTCCATCAGTTCCGGGGCGACCGCCAAAGCATCCGGGAACCCGTACGTTTGCAGGGGCATGACGACATGGAGCAGCGTGAGCTCGCTCTGAAAATGGCAGGCCAGTGCTTCGGCGTATTGCACCGCGCCTTCGCACCGCGCCGAAAAAGCGATCGGTGCCAGAATCTTCGAGAACTTCTTCATGACGGTACCTCCTTAGTCCCATCTGAGCTGGGGTATCCGATTCCATTCTAGCCCAATTTGAGCTAATAAGACCATAAAATATTATTCAGAAATTAGCGACCGCGCACACGCACACCTCGCGCGATCCCTACTCTCACCCGGATCTCCTTGTTAGCTATGCCGTTTGTACCGCGGTGTGCTCGGCTTTGTGCCAAGCCGTTTCGTAGCCGTGGACGGTGGCAACAATCAAGTCGTCGAAGAACCGGCCGATGCGGTGTTCCATCTCCTCTTCGGCGTATAAACCCAAAGAATCCTTGGGGATACCTTGTTCTTCGATGAAATCGACCATGTTGTCCTTAATGACACAAAGGGCCCGCACGACCTCGTGCAGCGGAATGGACTGCTCGAAGCGGCGCTTCCCTACAGCTTCCTGCTTCTTGACTAGTTCGTCGTCATTTCTGGAGGCCAGCCAATAGCCGAGATTCTCCAACAGCGTCTGGCCGCGCTCCCGCAACTCCGATTCGGGCAGGCGGCGGAGGTGAACCAGGTCGGGATGACGCCAGATTTCGCGGATAATGCGATCCGCGATGTCCTGATGATGGACTTCGATCAGGTGGATAAGCTTGCCGGAAAGCATACTTCATCCTCCGAAATTATCTTAGCCCCATTTCGGTAACCTGCCAAGGTGGTAAACCGCACAAACTCGCGACGATACTCTCCGGGTATAGTAGCTCTGCGGAAACGAAGGTTTAGCACGATTCCGTTACCAATGAGATCTAAATAAACTACCGGTCCGCCGGGTATGCTCTGGACGTGCCATTCCTCGGCGCTATCGCACTCTGCCTCGGCTTTCTGCTCTTGAACCAGGACTTTACGGTCATGTTTCAAGCTTTGGCAGAAGATACGCAGCGCCGTTACCTGGGCGGCGAGCCGCTTTCCGATTTGATTATGGTGGTAACACTGGTTGCGGCCATCATTTCCGGCCTGATCATGTTCTTCTGGCCCCGCTTCGAGCCTCCCAAGCAACAATTTGTGATCCGGCATTATTTCGTTCACGGCGACGAATATCGGGAAACAGTCCGCCGGTCGGTGTGGGCGTCGATCCGGCACTGCTATCTACTGGCTATCGCACGGCTGCGGCGCGTGCGCGCGTATCTCGGTTTCGCATAGGCGCGCACTGCCGCCTCCGTCTGGGCAAAGGTAGTCTTAGATACAGCCGGCGCGCTTCCGCCCTGCATCCGTTGGAGCGGCCATGGTTTCGGTTCGGGTTGCGCCGTTAAGAAGTCGGGCCTCAGGAGCGTTCGTGCTTCGTTTTGGCGTGAATCGCGGCTGTCATACGTGGCAGGTCTCGCTGATAAGCAGCGAACACTGCTGCAACCAGGTCGTCCGTGCCCGAATCCGAACGATAGGAGTAACGTGGCGGCTCACCCGCCTCCACCAACGAGCTGAAGGCGCGCCAGATCACGCAGGATCTTCCCCGCCGTCTCTGTTGAGATAAACAAACGCCTGGCAAGTTGTTCTTCTGTCCATTTGCGCGGACCGCTCTGCCTAAGTTGGAGCAGTGCCTCCAGGTGGGGAACGGTATCGATCTTCTCGTGAATGAATCGATACACTTCCGACTCGTTAATGCCGCGATCAGCCATTCCGCGTTTCAACGGCGCCGGATCTCCTACCGGCGGGTTCTTCAAGTCCCGCGCGGCTGGACGGTTTTTTAGAATTCTAGCCAGCCCGACGTCAGGAAACGAGTAGCCGTTCGGCTACTCGATTGGCCCGTTCGTACGTTCCAACACGATCTCGATCCAGAAGCGGCCGCTGGTAAAGATTCAAAAGCAAAGGCCGGATGACCCATCTCACCGTTGGTGGCGGGATAATCCAAATTAGGATGAGTCTGACCACCCTGATCCGAGCCCCTCGTGGCACCGGAATGAGTTGCAAGGGATGGCACCAGGAAGCCGCCCTTCGCATGATCCACAACAATCTGGATCCCGAGGTCGCCGAGCGGCCCGACGACCTGGTCGTTTACGGCGGAACGGGTCGCGCGGCCCGCGACTGGCCTTCGTTCCATGCGATAGTCCGCGCACTTGAAGCGTTGGAGAACGATGAGACGCTGCTGGTACAATCCGGCAAACCGGTGGGCGTTTTCCGCACGCATCCTGGCGCGCCGCGCGTCTTAATCGCAAACGCCAACCTGGTCGGGCACTGGTCGAACTGGGACGAGTTCAATCGTCTCGAGAAATTGGGCCTGACGATGTACGGCCAGATGACTGCCGGGTCATGGATCTACATCGGCAGCCAAGGCATCGTGCAGGGCACCTACGAAACCTTTGCCGCCGTCGGGCGGAAGCACTTCGGCGGTTCGCTCGCCGGCAAGCTGGTCGTTTCCGGCGGCATGGGTGGGATGGGCGGCGCGCAGCCGTTGGCCGCCACCATGAATGGCGCTTGCTTCCTGGGAGTGGAGGTGGATCCGCAGCGCATCGAGCGGCGCATGGAGACCGGATATTGCGATCGCATCTCCCGGAACCTGGATGAAGCTCTGCGCTGGGTACGTGAAGCGCAGCAGAGCGGCACGGCTCTGTCAGTAGGCCTGGTGGGAAACTGCGCGGACGTGTTACCCGAAATGGTGCGCCGCGGTGTGGCGCCGGATGTCCTCACCGATCAGACCAGCGCGCACGATCCGTTGAACGGTTATATTCCCAACGGCATGAGCCTCGATCAGGCTCGCGCCCTTCGCGCCAGCGATCCCAAAACCTATCTGGCGCGATCGTTCGCTGCTATGGGCGTTCACGTGGAAGCCATGCTGGCCCTACAGAAAGCCGGCGCCGCAACTTTCGATTACGGCAACAATCTGCGCACGCAGGCGAAGATTGCAGGGGTAGAAAACGCATTCGATATTCCCGGCTTCGTTCCGGAATACATCCGTCCGCTGTTCTGCGAAGGCCGCGGGCCGTTTCGCTGGGTCGCTCTTTCCGGAGATCCCGAAGACATCTACCGCACAGACCGCCTGGCCCTGGAGTTGTTTCCGCACAATCAAACGCTGGCCCGTTGGCTACCGCTCGCCCGCCAGCGAATTCACTTCCAGGGGTTGCCGGCGCGCATCTGCTGGCTCGGTTATGGCGAACGCGCCGAGTTTGGAATGGCCATCAACCGCCTGGTGCGCTCCGGCGAATTGAAGGCGCCGATCGTGATCGGGCGCGACCACCTGGACGCCGGATCGGTGGCATCGCCTTTTCGCGAAACGGAGGGCATGCGAGACGGTTCCGACGCGATTGCCGACTGGCCGTTGCTCAATGCGCTTCTCAACACGGCCGCCGGTGCTTCCTGGATTTCGATTCACAACGGCGGCGGCGTGGGGATTGGCTACTCCCAGCACGCGGGCATGGTGGTGGTGGCTGACGGTTCGGCCGAAATGGATCAGCGCCTGGAACGCGTGCTGACCACGGATCCAGGCTTGGGCGTGGTCCGGCATGCGGACGCGGGCTATCCGGAGGCCATCGAATTCGCCGCTCGTTCCGGAATTCGACGGCCAGCCGTTCCCTCGGAGAAGACGGAGTGAGCCTATTCGAGGATACAAATTGGCCGCGCGCCAGCGCGTGGCTGCGAGGCGAATCGCTGCCGAACGCCATCGGCGAGATTGGCGTGATGGGCGTCCCGATCGCCAAGGGCTCCATCACTCCCGGCCGCTGCGATCTCGCGCCCGCCGCCATACGGAAAGCTCTGGAACGTTACAGCACCTACGATTTCGATTCCGATCGCGACCTGCGCCTGTTGTCGGCGATTGATGAAGGCGATCTCAACGTGTCTTTCATGACGCCGGAGCAGGCGTTTCAACCGGTGATGGAGGCCGTGGGCGTGAGTGTGGAGGCGGCGCCGGCATTGATTCTCGTGGGCGGTGACAATAGCATCACGCGCCCCGGCTGCCACGGGTTGGGAGTGCCGCTTGCGCGCTGCGGGCTGTTGACGCTGGACGCCCATCTGGACCTGCGCCACCTCGAAGGCGGGCTCACCAACGGAAATCCCGTGCGCGCCTTACTCCGTGACGGCCTGCCGGGCGACCACATCTTTCAGATCGGCATTCAGCCCTTTGCCAACTCGGAAGCGTATGCGCGCGTAGCGCGCGTAGCGGGAATCCACGTGGTCACTGCGGACTGCGTGATGGAGCGTGGCGTTGGTGCGGTCGTCCGCGAGGCGCTCGAATATCTGGATCAGCGCACCGAGCGAATCTACGTGGATCTCGACCTGGATGTGCTCGACCGCGCCTTTGCGGCTGCCACACCAGGTTCGCGGCCGGGAGGGCTAGCTCCGCATCAGGTGCGCCAGGCGGCCCATATCTGCGGAGCACATCCGAAGGTTCGTGTGATGGACCTGGTGGAGATGGATCCTACGCACGATATCGCCGGTGCCACCGCGCTCGTAGCCGCGGCCTGCCTGCTGGAATTTGCGTCCGGTGTTCTCGGGCGCTTCACCCGTGTCTGATCTGGCGGTTTGGAACTGCCGGCAGCTCGTGACGCTGGCCGGACCGGCCCGTCCGCGCATCGGCGCCGAGTTGCGCGAGCTAGAGATCATGCCCAATGGCGCGATGTGGGTGCGTGACAGCACTATTCAGGCAGTGGGAACACGCGACAGTATCGAACGCTCGCTGCCTCCCGAAGCGGAAGTAATCGATGCCGGAGGGCGGATCGTGCTTCCGGGTTTTGTCGATGCCCACACGCACACCGTATTCGCCGGCAATCGGGCCAACGAATTCGAGGAGCGGGCTCTGGGAGCTACCTATCAGCAGATTGCGGCGCGCGGCGGTGGGATTCAGGCGACCGTGCAACGGACACGCCAGGCCGGCGAAGAGGAGTTGCTCGCCGCAGCGCGGCGGTATCGCAACTGGTTTCTGCGCGGCGGCACCACCACCATCGAGGCCAAATCCGGATACGGCCTTTCGCTCGAATCTGAGCTCAAGATTCTGCGCGTGATCCGCCAGTTGGGGCAGGAAGGACAGGCACGCTACGTCCCGACTTTTCTGGGCGCGCACGAGATCCCGAGTGAGTATCGTGGCCGAACGAGCGATTACGCCGATCTCATCATCAGGGAGATGCTGCCGCGCGCACAAGCAGAGCACCTGGCGGAATATTGCGATGTCTTCTGCGAGCCTTCCCTGTTCCCGCGCGTGGAAGCCCGCCGGATTCTGGAAGCCGCCCGCAAACTGGGATTCGGCCTGCGGCTGCACGTAGACCAGTTGGCCTCTGGCGGCGGCGCGGAGCTGGCGGCGGAGCTTGGGGCTGCCACGGCCGATCACCTGGAACGGGCGTCGGCAGAGGGGCTCGAAGCTTGCCGGCGGGCGGGCGTGCAGCCGGTGCTGTTACCGGCGTCCGTGTATGCGCTTGGATCGGCCCAATATCCGGCAGCGCGGCGTATGATCGAACTCGGCATGGGTGTCGTTCTTGCAACTGACTTCAATCCGGGCTCGTCGCCCACGGCTTCGATGCCAATGGTCCTTTCGCTGGCCTGCACCCAGATGCGCCTCACGGCGGCCGAGGCAATCACCGCAGCCACGATCAACGCAGCCTACAGCCTGAACCGCGGGCACGCCATCGGATCGCTCGAGCCCGGTAAGTGCGCAGACTTCGTCATTCACGATTGCGACGATTCCCGCGAGCTGGCATATTTCTTCGGCCGGGATACGGCGCTCGGCGTTTACGTCAATGGTGTGGGCGTCTACGCGAGGGACCACAACTGATGACCAACGACCCTTATCTCCGCGCCGCCCTCGACCAAGCCAAGAAAAGCCTGGCCGAAGGCGGAATTCCGATCGGCTCGGTGCTGGTCCATGAAGGCAAGATCATCGGCGCTGGCCACAATTGCCGCGTGCAGACGGGCAGCGCTATTGATCACGGAGAGATGAATTGCTTGCGCAATGCCGGCCGGCTGCCGGCCAGGGTTTACCGCGCTAGCACCATGTACTCGACGCTTTCGCCGTGCCCGATGTGCAGCGGCGCGATTGTGCTCTACAAGATTCCACGCGTGGTGGTGGGCGAAAACCGAACGTTTCTTGGGGCAGAGGAATACATGCGCAGCCAGGGAATCCGGGTGGAGGTTGTCCAGGATGCGGAATGCATCCAGATGATGACCGAATTCATCCGCGACCATCCGCAGTTGTGGAACGAAGATATTGGGGTTTAGGCGGTGGCCGTCACGCTAGCCGGCATAGGGTGACTGACGCGGACCGTAATGGTCGTCCCCTGGTCAGGCGCGCTCTCGATCGTGACGACGCCATCGAGCAGACGGGCGCGTTCTTTGATACTGATCAGGCCCAGGCCTGCTGGCGCCGCCAATAGATCCATGCCGGTACCATGATCGGATATCGTCAGGCACAGCATCCCATCCCGATCTTCGAGAACGACCTGAGCGTCACTCACGTGGGCGTGTTTGGCAACATTTTGCAAAGCTTCCTGCGCGATGCGGTAAAGCCCCAAGCCAAGGCCGGGCGGGACTTCGCCTAAAGCCATTTCTACGCGAAACCCGACACGAATTCCCGTGAGTGCCGTAAACTCGTCGCAGTAAGCCTGCAACGCAGACACAAGACCGGACCCTTCGAGAACCACCGGGTGCAATTGATGCGAAATTCGCCGTACCGAGTCGGCCGCCTCGATGAGTTTCTGCTGAAAGCGGCCGTATTGTTCCTGGGCGTCCGAATTCTTCGCGTTTCCCATCCGTCTTAGATTGCCCATAGCGATGCTGAGTGCAGCAATTTGTTGGCTTAGATCGTCGTGTAGTTCGCGAGCTACCCGCGCCCGCTCTGCCTCCTGGGCATTGATGAGGCGGGCACTCAACGATTGGATTTCCTGCTCATGACGGGTTCGCTCCGCCAACTCGCCAGCCAAGGCGGCATAGGCCTGCCGCAGTTGTTCTTCGGCTTGCCGCCGCTCGGTGATGTCGATAATGGAGCCGGCATACCCGAGGAAGTCCCCCTTGGGTGAGAATCGCGGCGCCGCCAGCGAGGTCACCCAACGATACTGCCCGTCATGACGCCGCAGTCGAAATTCCTGGATGGATTCGCGATGAGCCGCCGAGGCCTCCAGAAAGGCCGCCCGCGCGCGCTCTCTATCCTGTGGATGAATCACCGCCCATTCGGCTTCCCATCGCTCCTGGTCAGTGCCGAGAAATCTACTGAGCGGCTTGTTAGAGAAATACCGTTCGGGATTGCTGGACCACATCCAGAGGTAGGCGGGAGTGTCGTCCGCAACCGCCCGTAACACGGTTTGCTGCTGCTCATGAATCCGTACCTGCTGGCCTTTCAAGATGAATCCCACAGCGGCTATGACGGTCGCGCAGATGAGCACCACAATCAGCGCCATGTGCCAAGCCAGGCGCTCGACCGGAGCCTCGACTTCCGCGACATTGATTTTCGCGGCCAAGTACCACGGCGAATCTGAGATTCGCCGAACCACATCCATGGTCGGCACCCCACGATAATCGAATGTGTGGAACGGGCTTCTCGATTCAAGCAAGGTTTCCGGCGGAAGCCCGAATTCGCGGAGACTGCGCCTGAAGACAAGCGGGGCCTTGACGGCATGGCGAAACCCATTGAGGTAAAGGAGGTCTTCGCCCTCGCGGCGAAACAGGACCGTTTCCGCTGAATCGCTCAGCACCGGCCACGAGGTTACGAAGGGAAACAGAAACCGTGCGGGGTCGATTTCGAGGATGAACGCTCCCCGTCCTCGAACCGGCGCAGTAAGCGCCATCATCGGATGTCCGGTGTTTTCATCCAGATACAGATCCGTCAGCGCGGCATCATCCGCTTGTGCGGCTGCGTCTGCTAAGTCGCGCAGGCGTGCTGTGCTTGCCTGCAGGGGGCTGGACTGAATGCGTATGTTGCCCTGGCGATCCACCAGAGCGGCCCCGGCGTAAAGGAATGCATGCTGCAACCGCCCCAGATGATCCAGAAGACCGGTTCGATCGGACTCGGTTTCGGAGCCCGAGAGAACTTTCTGCGCCACGCCGGCCATCGCGGCAGAACATAGCGTCCGCCCATCGCCCAAGCGTTCCGCGCGCCAGTTGGCGATTTGAATGGCTTTGACTTCCGCGATCGCGGCTAACTGCTGGGCTGCGGCGGCATCGGTCGCATCGTGTTGGCGCACATAGTACCGCCAGATGACGGCGACCATGGCCAGCGATCCTAGGATTAGCGCGGCGATCAGGATTCGGGCATGCCGCAACGGATGCTCAAGACTAAACACCGTGCGACGCCCGCGTTGCTGCGGTGTCCGGCTCAGCCACCAGTTTCGTCTGAATCGCGTAACGAATCAAATCCGCGGTTGTCCGGACACCGAGTACGCGCATGATTTCATATTTGTGCGATTCCGCCGTGCGCGGCGAAATATTCAAAATGGCGGCGGCTTCTTTCAGGGTTCGCCCTTCGGCGATCAGTTGCAGAACCTCGCGCTGGCGCGCGGTGAGAGGCGAAGCGGGCGGGGCCTGTCCAGCTTCCAACAGCAGCGTGATCAGGTCTTTCGAAAGCAGGGTTGTGACGTAAGCCCTTCCTTGAGCGGCCTGCTGGATTGCTGTGATGAGTTCTTCAGCCGGCGAGATCTTCAGCACGTAGCCCGATGCCCCTGCCCGAAAGGCATCCGCAGCCAATTGGGTTTCGCGGTGCATCGTCAGGATGATCACTTTGGCGTGCGGCCGCCGCGCCCGGATCTGCCGGATCGCATCCAGGCCATTGAGCAGCGGCATCGAGATGTCGGTGACAATTACGTCAGGCCGTAAGGTCTCGGCGGCATCGAGTAGCGCATGTCCATCGTGCACCACGCCAACGAGTTCAAATGTGTCCTTGAGCAGTGCTGCCAGACCCTGTGCGACCACAGCATGATCGTCTGCCAGAAGGACGCGAAGCCTTGCCATATCTTTGCACCCCGGCCAATCTGACAACTACTATAACGCTAGGTGTTTCTTTACAACAGACTAAATCGGAGCATTTCTAACTTTGCCAGCGACTCCTCGCGACAGATACAGACTTCCACCTAGGACACTGCGGACCGCGGGAATGAGCTCTTCGGTGGCATCCGTCTTGAGCACATAACCGCGGATTCCCGCTTGCAGCGCCTTTCTTACCACTTGCTCCTCGTTGTGCATCGTCAGGACCAGCGCGGCCTGGCAGAGCCCCTGCTGAAGAAGATTCCTACACGCTTCAATTCCATCAACTCCAGGCATTTCAATATCGGTGATGATGGCACGCGGTTTCCTTTCGTATGCGGCCCGCATGAGCGCCTGGCCGTCGGTCACGGCCTGTAAGATGTTAAATTCAGAGCGCAACAGGATCTGGAGCTCCCGAAGGAGATCGGGATGATCGTCTGCCAACACCAGACCACAGTGGTGATCCGCCGGCTCAGGGGCATCCATTGCTTGATTAGGCAGCTCTTTTGACCTAGGTGCATATCCGTAAATCTACTGACTAAGATAGGGGAAAAGGCAGTGGTTGCGGCTTTCCAATTCCGTATTCTACGGACGGAGATCCCGTAAAACTGCGCATGGGCGCTCCACCTAGGCACGGCAATAATCGAACTGATGGCAAACAAAGTAAGCCGATATAGATGGTGGGGATCGTGACGCAGAGAACGCCCACGTCTGGCGTTATTGAAATCCCGGTTGCCGAGCAGCGCTTTCGCGATTGCCTGGCCAGTGTAAGGAAGTCGTTAGCTTGCCTGGAAGCGGCGTTACCAGCGTTGGTAACTGCTCACGGCCACGCCGCACGAAAGGCTGACCCTCCAAGCGGGGCGTTGAAGCGCCACCGTCAAAGCCACCGCGCGAAACGGCCGTGACACCTATCGGCCAAGAAGCGAAAACTGGAGCCAATCCTGCGCGCCCTTGTGCCGCAGAACCTGCGCTTCTCCCCTCTGAAAATGGAAACCGTCGGAAAGCAGCTCTTCAGTAGTGAACTCTGCTTTGGCAACACCCCACGAGCCGTGTTCGGCGCTTTGCGTAAAGACGTGGTACAACTCGTGCGCCGCGACGCGAGCGACGGCGCGCTCGAAGACTTTTTCGCGCGACTTTGCGCCGCGGGCAAATAGCTCGGGGCCGAGAAAAGCGCCGATCCGGTCGCAGTCGACCTCGGCAAACGGAAGGATTCTCCCGTCGCTCACGTGAGTCCAGCCCAGCGCCCTCCCTTGAAAACGGCCGGTGCGAATCAGGTCTCCGGCAGCGCAGTGTCCCTTGAACGTGATCACGGCCAAGTCGGCCCATACCTCGTTGGTGGGTTCGTCGGCGGACCGCCATGCAAAATCGAAGCCGACGGTAGCGAGGATGGCACGCAGCTCGCGTTGGAGTGTTTCTGAGGCCGTGTCCGGGATCTGGTGCTCGAATCGAACGTACAGCGCAACCGGCGCTTGGGGTGAGGGCCGCTCCGCGCCGCAGATCGGCAACCCCAATAGCGCCAGGCAGAACGCCTTGTGTTTCATTTGTAAAAAAACCTGCGCCGATATTAGGTCCGAGGCCTCGGCACGACAATCCCGGAAAAGGTTAATGGAGCGAGGCTAACTAAACTAACCGTCCGCGGAAAGGTAGAGTTTCCTCAGGGCTTATGGCCTACCCTGGCGAGAACGTTGGCCAGCGCGGCAGCGACGCGCGCGTCAGGGTCAATGGCTGGCAATGAGGCGACGATCTGCCCGGGAGCGGGTACGGCGAAATTCGCCGGAGCGGAGACAATCACCACCGTTTCACCCACCGCGATCGCTTGAACCGTCGCAAACCGCGGAGTCGTGCTTCGCACCTGGAGGCCGCGCGTCAGATCGACAACACGGAAGGCGGAACGGACGGAGCCACGAACCAGTTCGCCTGCTGCTTGGGTGCAAGAGCGAATGACCGAATCGGAGAAGACACTGTGGCAACCGGCTGGAGTGGAAATAGACAGAATTCCGTTTCCATAGGTCGCGTGGGCCGGTTGGAGCCCGGACAAGGCCGCGCTAATTGCAGTGACGGCATCCTGCGGCGCCGGTTGGCCGTCGCCGATCGAGTAAATCAATAGAGCCGAACGATCAAGCCCGTGCGCTTTCGCGGCCATGGCCGCAATCCGGTCGGAAACTTCGAGGGGTGCCGGAAAGGCTACGTTGAGGATTACCGCCGGATGATGGTGCCGGTCCACTAATACGAGGGCTCGCGCCTGGCCAAAGTCCGCGGCGCCCGCCTGGTAGCCGGAATCGGCGGCCGCGAGAAACCCGAGCAGCAACTCAATAGCGAGCGAGCCAGCGAGCCTTCGCAATGACCTTTTCGGCATTGGGCAGGAAGGCCTCTTCCAACGGCGGACTGAACGGAATGGGCGTGTCGGGCGCAGTCACACGGACGATCGGCCCATCCAGGTATTCCCAGACGCGCTCGGTTAGAGTTGCGGCCAGTTCTCCCGCCAGACCCCCGGTTTGCGTGTCTTCGTGCAGCAGCAACACCTTCGAGGTTTTCCTGGCGGTCTCACAAACCGCGTCGCGATCGAGCGGCGCCAGTGTGCGCAGATCGAGCACCTCGCAATCCACGCCTTCTGCGGCCAACTGCTCCGCGGCATCGACAGCCACCCAAACCATTGCGCCGTACGTGATGATGCTCAGGTCGGAACCCTCTCGGACGACCTTAGCTTTGCCCAGCGGGACCGTGTAATCCTCGGCCGGCAGGTCTTCTTTGATGCGGCGGTATAGACCCTTATGCTCGAAGAACAGCACCGGATCGTTGTCGCGGATGGCGGACTTGATGAGGCCTTTGGCATCGTACGCGCTGGCCGGAGCCACCACTTTGAGACCGGGCGTGCGCACAAACCACATTTCCGGATTCTGCGAATGGAAGGGGCCTCCGTGGATGCCGCCGCCCGAGGGCGCTCGAATCACCATGGGCACCGGGGCATTCCAGCGATAGCGGCATTTGGCCGCGAAATTGACAATCTGATCGAAGCCGCAAGTGATGAAATCGGAGAATTGCATCTCGGCGACCGGCCGCAAACCCATCAACCCGGCGCCAATCGACGCGCCCACGATGGCCGATTCGGAAATGGGTGTATCCACCACGCGGCGTTCGCCGAACTTTTCGAGGAAGCCGGCGGTCACTTTGAATGCGCCACCGTAAACGCCGATGTCTTCCCCGATCAGGAAGACATTGGGATCGCGCTCCATCTCTTCCCACAATCCTTCGCGTATGGCTTCCAGATAGGTGGTGGGCATGGGCCTAGGATTGTTCGTATACGTCGTCGAGCACGGTGGCGGGATCCGGGTAGGGGCTGTTCTCGGCCCATTCCACGGCCTCGTCCACTTCTCGCAGTATGCGAGCCCGCGCCGCTTCGCATTCCGCCGGAGTGGTCCAGCCCTTCTCGATCATTTTGGTTTCGAGGCGCGTGATCGGGTCGAGCTTGCTCCATTGTTCCCAAAGGTGCTTGGGCACGTAGTCGGCGGCATCGTGGGCGGAATGGCCAGTCATGCGGAAGGTCTTGCATTCGAGAAGATAGGGGCCTTCTCCGGCGCGCGCATGGGCCACGGCGCGGCGGGCAGCTTCGTAAACTGCCAGTACATCGTTGCCGTCCACGATTTCCGAGGGCATCCGATAAGACGCAGCACGGTCGGCCACATTCGCGCAAGCCATCTGCTTGCTCACCGGCGTCGAGTACGCGTACTGGTTGTTGTTGCAGACATAGACCACTGGCAGTTTTTGTACGGTGGCGAAGTTGACACCCTCGTGCCAATCGCCGCGGCTGGTGGCGCCATCGCCGAAATACGCGAACGCCACTCCGCGCTTGCCCTGATACTTCAGAGCCAGCGCCGCTCCGGCGGCTACGGGGACGCAGGCGGCCATGGCGCTGATGATCGAGACGATGCGCAGCTTCATGTCGCCCATGTGCATGTTGCCGTCCTTGCCACGCGTGAGCCCGCCAACCCGCCCCATATATTGGGCAAAGATGCGGGCCGGCGGAACTCCGCGCACAAAGAACACGGCCATATCGCGGTGCGACGGCAGTAACACGTCGTCCGGCTCGGCCAATAGCGACGTGCCCACAGGAATGGCCTCCTGGCCGCGGCCGACATAAACGCCGCCCAGGATCTTGCCCTGACGGTAGAGTTTGCGCTCGATGCGGTCCTCAACTTCCCGCATCAGCGACATGAAATAGAGGCAGCGATGAGCGACTGCTGCCTGTTCGCCGGCAATTCCGGCCGCGTGAGGGGTAATCAGCTGTGCCGCGCTCATGGGTGGTGGCTTCACCTAGCTAACTGCAATCGAGTAGTATAACGCTGTTTCCGGGCAGAAGTAGGGTCAGGGCCCGGCGGCAGCCGGAGGGCCAGCCTTAACTCGGAGCTCAGGCGCGCTACGGCGCACGAGCATGGCAGGGGGAGATGGTTCACCCGACCCGCCCAAGGTGTTACGGCGAACTGGACGATCCCAGCGGCTCCCTTGCTTAGCTGACTGCGAAAAATCTAGTCTCTTCGGTCTAAGTGACTATTTCTTTAAAACCTTTTTTCGGCCCGACGATGAGCAAGGCAAATGCGAGAATGCTCTCGTATCACATGCGTGGCCGGAATCGCGGCCGCCATTTGCCTGTTCGACCTGCCATTGGCCGCCCAGACACCGCTGGATCTTGCCAGGATCCAGCCAAAGGACCGCATCACGCGAACCGTCAACGACGAGATGCGCGTCACCCTCACCGGCAACCGGCACCCCCTGGCCCGGCCCGAATACGATACCGGCGCCGAGGCGCCCGATACCCGCCTGGAACGAATGATGCTGGTGCTGCGCCCGGATGCCGGCCAGCAGCAGGCTCTTGAGACCCTGCTCGAGCAGCAACAGGATCCGGAATCACCGCTCTACCATCAATGGCTTACGCCGGAGAGTTTCGGCCAGGCTTTCGGCGTTTCCGACCACGACCTGAACGGCGTGGTGTCTTGGCTTCAGGCCAATGGCTTCACGGTCGAGCCGGTTTCCGAAGGGCGCAATGCTCTGATTTTCAGCGGGAACGTGGCCCAGACGAATCGGGCATTCCACACCGAAATACGCCGCTATCTGGTAAATGGCGAGCTACACCATGCCAACGCCACCAATCCCGAGATTCCTCGGGCGCTGGCGGCCGTGGTGAGTGGCGTCGTTTCGTTGCACGATTTTCGAGCCAAGCCGCAGCACGCGCTGGCGGCACCGGCAAAGATATCGCCTCTGTATACTTACGGAAGCAGCCACTACCTGGCGCAGGCCGATTTTGCGACGATTTACAACCTGGGTCCGTTGTACGGAAGTTCGACCAACGGCGCGGGCCAATCCGTTGCGATCGTGGGACGCAGCAACATTCCGATTGCCGATGTGCAGAGTTTCCGCAGCACGATGGGGCTGCCGGCGCTGAACCCGACCGTGGTGCTGAATGGGCCCGATCCCGGCGTGCTGGCCGGGGGCGAGCAGATGGAAGCGGAACTGGACGTAGAGTGGTCGGGCGCAGTGGCCAAAAACGCCACCATTCAGTTTGTCGTTTCGGCTTCCACTAACACCACCGATGGCGTGGATTTATCGGCGCAGTATATTGTCAGCCACAACCTGGCGCCGGTAGTGAGTCTCAGTTTCGGCAGTTGCGAAGCCGCCATGGGCACGACCGAGAACCAGTTTTGGAACGGGCTTTGGCAACAGGCGGCGGCACAGGGAATGAGCGTATTCGTAGCCGCGGGCGATAGCGGCGCCGCCGGCTGCGACTATGACTCCTCCACTTCCGCCAGCTACGGGCGCGGAGTCAACGGGCTTTGTTCCTCGCCATACAGCACCTGCGTGGGCGGGACCGAGTTCAGCGATACCACCAACCCGGCGCTCTATTGGTCGTCTTCGAACAATTCCACCACGCTGGGCTCGGCGCTGACATACATTCCGGAGGCATCCTGGAACGAGAGCGGAGCAGTAGCCGGCGGTTCGGAACTGTGGTCGACGGGCGGCGGCGCCAGCATCTTGTATTCCAAGCCCTCGTGGCAAACCGGTCCCGGCGTGCCTGCCGACGGCCACCGCGACGTGCCCGACGTGTCGCTTACCGCAGCGGGTCACGATGCCTACATGGTTTGCATGAGCGGCGGATTCTACGCGGTGTCTGGGACCTCGGCCGCCACACCCTCGTTCGCGGGAATTGCGGCGCTGCTGGTCGGGCGGCAGGGGCAGCGTCAAGGAAATCTAAATCCAACTCTATACTCGTTGGCTTCCAAGCAAGCGTCCGGTGGCTCGGCCGTATTTCACGATGTGACATCCGGCAATAATTCGGTGCCGGGGCAAACAGGTTTCAGCGCTGGCGCCGGATACGACCAGGCGACGGGGCTCGGCTCGGTGGATGCGAATCAACTGGTGAATGCCTGGGGTGGCGGCGGGTCCAGCCCGACCCCGTCCCTGCAGTTGAGCGGATCGACGGCAGCGCTTTCGATCACCCAAGGGAAGCAGGCCACCAGTAGCTGGACGGTCGCGGTGAGCGGCGGCTTCAAATCCGCGGTGACACTCTCGGCCGGCACTTTGTCGAAGGGATTAACGGCAACGTTTGCTCCCGCCAGCCTGGCTTCGCCGGGATCGGGAAGCAGCACACTCACTCTGGCCGCTGCCACCACGCTGGGAGTGGGCGTCTACAATCTGACAATCACGGCAAGCGGGGGCGGCATCAGCAAGACTGCTCCGCTGGCAGTGACCATCGCATCGAACTGTTCATACTCGCTGAATCCGACGTCGGCGAGTCAGCCTGCGGCGGCGGGCAGCTACTCCGTTACCTTGACCGCAACTACGGGCTGCGCGTGGACGGCCACCAGCAACGTGAGCTGGATGACGATCACGAAGGGGGCCTCCGGAAGCGGTAACGGAACCATCAGCTATTCGTTGACCGCCAACACAGTCACGACCACGCGCTCGGGCGCGCTCACAATTGCCGGTCTCACGTTCCCTGTTACGCAGGCAGCGGCAGTCGTCACTACCCTCAGCGCGACTTCGGCGAACGCGACCGCGGCCGGCGGAAACGCCACGGTCACTGTTAATGCGTCGTCCAAGACAACCACCTGGAAAGCGGTTAGCAATGTCTCATGGATTGTCATCACCGCTGGGGCGTCGGGAACGGGAACTCAGAACGTGGGCTACAACGTGGCCGCCAATTCCTCAACGACGGCACGCACCGGCACCATGACGATCGCCGGCTTAACGTTCACCGTCAACCAGGCCGGAAGTACGTGCAGCTACAAAATCACCTTGGGCCCGCTCAGCGGGACGGCCAGTGGAGCTACCGGTTCCATTACCGTCACGGCTCCTTCCGGCTGTAAATGGACAGCAGTCAGCAACGTTTCCTGGGTCACCATCAAATCCGGAGCATCGGGGAGTGGGAACGGCACGGTAACCATATCGATCGCGCCCAACAAGACGGGTAAGACGGAAAGCGGCACGCTGCTCGTAGCCGGATACACGATCACTGTGACGGTGGGTATCACCGGCTCCGCGCAAATCAGCGAGCCGATAAAGTTACCCTAGCTTGGCTACTTCTTGCCGCGCGTGGTTTTGGCGGACGAGGAGAGCCAGGCTTTGGTCTGCTGGCCGACGAGGTCGAGCAGATTGCCCATCGAGAGGTTGACGTCAATCAGGTGCAGGCCCCAGTTGGCCTGCACCTGCTTGCCGATCATAAGATCGCCGACGATGTCGTCGGTGCGCCGCGCGGATGAGTCGGGGTGCACGGTGACTTCGAGGTAGGTGGCGTTGTCGTTGGTCATGCATTGCCCGGTCAGCAGTCCGGCAACGCTGACAAACGGCGTGTCGATGGGTTGGGCAGGAGTTACCCATGGCTTGGGCTTGGTCGTTCCCACGATGAAATTCCCGTCGGTGGAGAGATAGGCGTGCAGTTCGCCGCTGCCGCCCGAAAGTGCCGCGGGGTTGGCGCAGGCGGCCGTCAAATTCGCCCCGGCCACTTTGCCGAACAACGTGTTGGCGGGAGGTGGTGACGTAGAGCGGAACGACGCGTAGACGATCACACACCCGGTTTGCGTGGCGCTGTGGCACACCGGAACGTGGGTGAAGGCGCCGCCCGCATCCTTGCCGTAGGGAACCGCGAGCGTGGTACCCAGCAGGATGGCCGAAACCATGCGGGCTTGCACCGGCTTCCCGTCGATCTCTTCCTTGATCAGCCGCGAAAGAATGAACGACCCTTGCGAGTGGCCGACCAATACGAAGCCGCGCCCGCGGTTGTCGTGCTCGAGATAGTAATTCCAAGCGTCGCGGACATCTTCGTATTGCGGGCCGTGGTCCAGCGTCGGGCTGCCGCCACCGGCCATCATGCTGCGCAGGCCGGCCAGCGTGATTTGCCGGTACATCGGCGCATACGGGCGGCATTTCGATGCGAAACGCGCAAACTGCTGCCGGATGACGTTTCGTTCGGCGTCATCCGCGATCATGTCGCTATTGGGCGTGGGATCGGTCGAGACGGTTGGATAGACGTAAAAGCAATCGATGGGCGCGTTGGGATCGGCGCTCCAGGACTCCCGGCTGAGGGTTCCGTCGGCGGCGATCACGGTTGTGGTGAGGTCGATATCGCAGGCATCGTGCTGGCCGGGGCGGCAGAGCCACGACTTTCGATCGCCATAGTCGTTCGGTTGCGCGGCGGCAGTCGCCGCCAGAATCATCCACGCGGCAACGCCGGCGACCGTCACTTGCTTGATCAAGCATCCTCCTCGGCAGCCGCTGGTGCGACGAGCCAACGCCATCAAATTATCACGACGGGTGAGAGGCCGCTAGTAAAGACGTGCCGTAACGGCGTGATGACCGGCCGGGCCGAAATTTAATATGCCATGCTGTCCGTGCGAAACAGTGGCCCTGGCGATTTTCCTTCCGCGGCCGCTTTCAGCCGGAGCATGAGGGCGCCCCAAGTGGTGTTGCAACTGACAAAGTAGTCGGTTTCGGACGCCCACGCAGCATGCGTGAATCGCAGCAGGGTTCCATTGGGCTGAGGGTCCAGTGTGAAGAGCAAGCGTGTATCTTTCCATTCGGCGCCGGTTTCGCACATCCATTCGGCGCGGCGGATCGGCTCGGCTGCTTGCTGGCGCAACCGGTAGAGCGTCCGGCGGCTGAAAAAACCGAGCTCGACGGCTCCGTCCCTCTCGGTGACATCCTCGGCCCACCAGGCGGTGAAGCCGGCGCCTGCCGCCACCAATGGATAGATTGCATCGGTGGCAGCAGCGATCTGGACTGCGTGGCGAATGTCAGGCATGCTGAGCCTCCAGCCGTTGTTCCAGAGTAGCGACAATTTTCCCCCAGCCACTTTGATAGCGTTCGGCCAGGTCCTTCCGCGGGATTCGCTCGTGGGTCAGGATGAGTTCGGTCTCAGTCCGCGAGACCTCGAGAAACTCGATAGTGACCAGAGTAATCTGCCCATCGAAATTCTCGGCGGTCCACGTGAACACCAGTTTCGATGGGCGCTCCACCACGCGGAACTCGCCAGTGTGTTCGTAGGTCGCGGTGGGGCTGTGCATGGTGATGTGCAGTTTGCCGCCCACCCGCGGGTCCAAACGCATGTCTGCCGAGACCACGTCTCCGGGGCACATCCATGCGGGCATGCCTTCCTGATCCGTCCACGCGTCAAAAAGTTCTTCCCGCGTCGCCTGCATGCGGCGGCGGACGATCGCTTTGCTGTCCTGGTTTTCGCTCATCGTTTCCGCTTTCTCTTTTCGAGGATGTGCTTTTCCAAAGCGTCCAATCGCTGTTCCCAAAAGGCTTGCGTTTCCGCCAGCCATACCGACGCCTTCTGCAAAGGCGCGGCGTTCAACCGGCAGAGGTGCTCGCGCCCGTCCACTTCCCGTTCAATCAGGCCGGCCCGTTCCAAGACCATCAGGTGTTTCGAGACGGCATTCAAGGACACCGGGAAACTCCTGGCGATATCGGTTACGCGGGCTGGTTGTTTGCCGAGCTGCCGGAGGATGGCCCGCCGCGTCGGGTCCGCCACCGCGGCGAATACGCTGTCGAGAGAGGAACTGCTATATTCAACCACTCGGTTGAGTATAAGAGCGGAGCGGAGGGCCTGTCAATCTGAAAATTTTGCCGTGTCGTTTTTGCTGACGGCCGGCTCAGTTCTCGGTCGGCGTCTTCGACAGTTGATCGATTACCACGCTGTCCAGCGGCGCCTTGCGCGCATCCAGCTTGAGGCCCACCTGTTGCACGGCTTCGAACAACGACGCGTTGGAATTGCCGTCCGCAAAGGCGAGAGCTTGCGGAGGAAGGACGATCCCGTTATGGACGGCAGCGCGGATCAGCATGGCCTGGTAATCTTCCTGCGAAAGATTCAGCGTGAAATCGTAATTCCCGGTCAGGCCAGTGAGGTTGACGATAGGGCGGTCCAGGTACGGCTCGAGCAGACGGGCCAGAGATTCCATGGACATCTTCCCCGCTTCGAACTTGTTATTCCCGAATGTATAGTATGACCCGTGGCCCAAATCTACCGATACGCCTGCGGCGCTACCGGATCCGGCCACATTGACGGTCGCCTGCTGATCGGCGCTGGTTGCATCGGGCGGGACTTCCTTGAGCTTCAACGGCGCTTTTCCTAGACTCAGCGCGTATACGGGCGTTTCTTTTTTTTCGCGATGCACCTTCAACTGGAACCGGTCGAAGAGAAGTGTTTGCAGCATCTCCGGAATCTGGGCAGCCGTAGCGCCGGCCGGCAACGTTGCATTGAGATCGAAGCGTTCTGTATCGATCCAGTCCGGGCCAGAGACCTGGCGTGGCCGTACGCGGTACGCCATAGCAACGTACTGGCGCATCGGAAAGTAAGCAATCCGCGCCTGCGAGCCATCCATGCGCAAGCCGATGACCACCTGTTCCGGCTTGGTTGCGGGCGAATGACGCACAGACGCCACATCAAATTCCAGAGGCGGCGGCGGAGCCTGGCCAAAAGCGGCCAAGCATACCCATAACCCGAAAGCGGCCGCGCGAATGATCTTCATGCTAAATCCTACGGGGTTTGACGACCGAAAGTTCCGGCGGTTCCCTGAAAAACCGCTCCTTTCAGTCGCGGCTCAGTAACGGCTACTCGGCGGGCTGCTGCTGCGTCAGACAATGCAGAGTTCCGAACCCTGCCGCCAGGTCGACCGCATGGACCCCAACCACTTTTCGATCTTTGAACAGTTCACCCAGTAGGCCCAGCGCGATGCGGTCATTGGGATCATTGAAAGTGGGGACGATCACGGCTGCGTTGGAGATGTAGAAGTTGGCATAGCTGGCAGGCAGGCGATCTCCCTCGAAATACAGAGGCGCGGGCATGGGAAGCGCGACCACGCCCAGCCGCGATCCATCCTCGAGCCGGAAGTCCTGAATGCGCTCCCAGTTCTCCGCCAGCGGCCGATAGTTGACATCGGAGCGGTTGTCTTCCTTGATCAACACTACCGTTTTGCGATCGACGAAGCGGCAGATGTCATCGACGTGGCCGTGCGTGTCATCGCCGGTCACGCCGCCGGCGAGCCAAAGAACGTTGGTGACTCCAAGATTCTCCTTAACGGCAGCGTCGAATTCCTTGCGGCCCAGGCCAGGGTTGCGGACCTGAATCTTGCGAGCGAGATAGCACTCCTCGGTCGTCAGCAAGGTTCCGTGGCCGTTGAGATCGATTCCGCCGCCTTCGAGAATGAACGGACGCCCCTGGAATTGGGCATCAAAGAGCTGCTTATCGAGCGATTTCGCCGCGGTTTCCGGTACGCGCCGGTCCTTTTGCCAGTCGCGGTACTTGGCCCAGGCGTTGAAATGGAAGTGGACGATGGCGGTTTCGAGCCTCCCCTCGATGTTCCGGCGGACGAAAATCGGGCCGCTGTCGCGCGTCCAGCCCCGATTGGTGGGATGCACGATGAACTCCACGCGCCTGACGTCCGCGCCCGCCCGCGTCAGAAACCGGCTGGCAACTCGCGCCTCGGCCTTGGAGTTGACCAGCATGCGGATGATTTCGCCCGGGCCAATTTTGCGGACGATTTCGCCGTACACCCAGCGAATGGTATCCAGCTTATCCGGCCAATCGGTAGGGTTGTGCGGCCAGCCCAGCCAGGTGGCGGCGTGCGTTTCCCACTCGGCCGGCATCGAGAATCCGAGAGATCGAGGGCTCTCGCGGGCCTCGATAAATGAAGTTGTCATACAAGTTGAGGATAATAGAACGCCTTGTGCATTGTTAGAATCTGAAGTTCATCATGGCAAAAACTTCTAAACCACAGCGTGGGTATCGTGAAGATGCCCTGGACATGCCGGAATGGCTGAAGAAGAAAAAATTTCCCAACCGCGCCAAATTTCTGTCGGGCAAGCGTATTCTGCCCAAGAATCTGACCGGCCGCGAGAAGCTGGCCGAGGTAATCGACAACGCCTACCTTGCCTACAATGGGGCGCGCCTGCGGGAGTGCTGCCAGCTTTTCACCGAGAAGATGCTCGAGAGCAACGTCACCGTAGGCATGAGCCTTTCGGGCGCTCTGACACCCGCTGGTTTGGGCTGCTCCTGCATTGTTCCCTTGATCAAGGCCGGGTTCGTGGATTGGATCGTCTCCACCGGCGCCATTCTGTACCACGACATGCATTTCGCGCTCAACTATCCGGTTCGTTCCGGCGATTTCCGCATGGACGATACCGAGCTGCGCGACAACGATATCGTGCGCGTGTATGACGTTCTGCTGGGCTACAGCGACTGCCTCATGGCTACGGACGAAATCCTGCGCGGCATTCTCACGCAGCCTGAGTTTCAAAAGGAGATGGGAACGGGCGAGCTGCATCACCTGCTGGGCAAATATTGTGCGGAGTGGGAGCGGAAGGCCGGACTGAAGGATGTATCGGTGCTGGCCGCCGCCTATCGGGCGGGCGTGCCTTGTTACACGTCTTCACCCGGTGATTCGACCATCGGTATGAACGTGGCCGGAGTCGAATTGCGCGGCAATAAGCTGCGGATCAACCCGTCGATTGACGTAAATGAGACCACTGCTTTTGTGCTGGCGGCCAAGCGCAGCGGCGGACGCAGCGGCGTGGTGTTATGGGGCGGCGGAAGCCCGAAGAACTTCATGCTGCAGACCGAGCCGCAGATCCAGGAAGTGCTGCGTATCAAGGAATACGGCCAGGATTACTTCATGCAGGTGACCGATGCCCGTCCCGATACAGGAGGGCTGAGCGGCGCTACCCCAAGTGAAGCGGTGAGTTGGGGCAAAGTGGATCCGGACCGGCTCCCCGACGCGGTGGTCTGTTACACCGACAGCACAATTGCCATGCCGCTCGTGACCTCGTATGCGCTGGCGCGCCGTAAGCCGCGCAAACTGCGGAGGCTCTTCGATCAGCGCGGCAAGCTCATGAAGGCCTTGACGAACGAATACTTCACTCATAACAAAGTGAAGATGCTCGACGGTTCCGCACCGAGTCTCGGCTAATCCATGACCAAGAAGGACCTGCTGGCCCTTGCCAGGAAACACGGCACGCCGTTGGTGGTGATCAACCACGACGCGATCCGGCGCAATTATGCGACCTTTCGCAAGTACCTGCCGAAGGTGCAGGCCTATTACGCCGTCAAAGCGAATCCGGCGCCGGAAATTGTGCGCACCTTGTACAAAGCGGGAGCCAGTTTCGATGTGGCTTCCATGCCCGAGTTTTTGCGGGTCCACGAAAACATCGAGCACCTGCCGGCCAAAGCGCGGCAGGATTTCATCTGGGACAAGATCATCTACGCCAATCCCATCAAGCCCAAAGAGACGCTTCAGGCGCTCGATGAATACAAGCCACTGATCACGTATGACAATTTGGACGAGTTGCGGAAGATCAAACGGTACGCGCCGCACGCAGGGCTGGTGCTGCGGCTTCGGGTTCCCAATACCGGGTCGCTGGTGGAATTGTCGTCCAAATTCGGGTGCGATTCGGGTGAGGCGGCGGATCTGATCCTCGAAGCCTTCCGCATCGGCCTGGTGGTGGAGGGCTTGAGCTTTCACGTGGGAAGCCAATGCGCCAATTTTGACAACTTTGTGCAGGCGCTGAATATTGCGGCAGCCGTGCGGCAGGAGGCTTCATCGCGAGGTCACGAGATCAAGATCCTGGACATCGGCGGCGGATTCCCGGTGGCCTACGATTCGGGTACGAAGCCGCTGAGCGCGCTGGCCAAAAAGATCAACGCCGAGATCGACCGGCTTTTCACCAAGGACATCGAGATACTGGCCGAACCCGGGCGCTTCCTGGTGGCTACTGCGGCCACCGCATTGGCGCGCGTCATCGGCAAAGCCTTCCGTGATGGGAAGAGATGTTACTACATCGACGACAGCGTCTATCACACGTTTTCCGGTATCGTCTTCGACCACGTCCACTACCGTATCCAGGCTTTCAAGAAAGGGGAAACGGAGATGGCCACGGTATTTGGGCAGACCTGTGACGGGATGGATACCATTGCCCATTCGGAAGTCCTGCCGGAGTTGGAGATCGATGATTTCGTCTACTCGGAGAACATCGGCGCATATAGCAACGCTTCTTCCACCTGGTTCAATGGCTTTTCGCCGGCCAAGGTGGTGCATGTGAACGAGTAGAGACTCCGCGCGCTGATAGCGCTGACGCGGTGCGTGTTATCATAAGTTGACGTTTTGCACAGGAGAGCTTGATGTTTGGCACGCTAGGTTGGCAGGAGACGGCTGTGATCTTCATCCTGGCGTTGCTTCTCTTCGGACCAAAGAAATTACCGGAGTTGGGGCGAACGCTGGGAAAAGCCATCACCGAATTCCGCCGTGCCTCGACTGAACTGAAGTCCACGTTCGATCGGGAAATGAAAAACCTGGAGCTGGAAACCACGGACATTAAAAAGGCCGCGGACGAGTATCACTACGATACCTACAATTATGGCGATTCTTCCGGAACACCCTACGATCATTCGTACGGGGCCGGGGAATCGGAATTTGCAGCTTCTCACCCATCCATTGCAGGCGCATCCGCAACACTGGGCGCTGAGTCGACTTCGTCTGTTTCACCGGAAGGCACCGTAGCCCAGGGTGTTCAGGTGGAAGCCAGCAACGGAACATCTAGCGAGACGGCCGCTTCGGCGCCCGAACACGCCGGTTCCGCTGAGCAACCGGTGCCTGGCTCGACGACGACGGAACATCAAGCGTAACGAATGGATTCAACGGAAGAACGAGGCGGGAGCCCGTCTCCGCCGGCCGAAGGAGCATCGTCTGGCTCCGATGGCGGCGAGAGGCTACCAGTGCCTGCGGGAGGCGGCGGAAGGCGGCCGCCTCCTCCACCACCCGATGCCCAGGCGGGTGATGACGACGAAGGCATGCTGCGCATGTCCTTTCTCGAGCACCTGGAAGAACTCCGTTCCCGCATCCTGCGAGCGCTGGCGGGGTTCGGAGTCGCGTTCGCGATCAGCCTGACCTTCACCTATCAGTTGTGGAATTTCGTGAAGGAACCGGCGGTGGATGCGCTCAAGACGCTCAAGGTCAATCCACCGGAGTTGGTTCAAATCGAGCCCATGGAGGCCTTCAACACCATCTGGGTGAAGTTACCGATCTTGTGCTCGATTTTCCTCGCGTCACCGTGGGTGCTCTACCAGGTGTGGGCCTTCATCTCGCCCGGATTGTATCGCCGGGAACGCCGATTTGCGGCTCCTTTCATTATTTCCTCGGCCGGGCTTTTCATCTTAGGCGGTATGTTCGCTTACTTCGTCGCGTTTCGCTACGGCTTGGCCTTCCTACTGGGAATCGGGCTGGGCTATAGCGTTCGTCCGATGGTTTCGATTTCCACTTACGTCGATTTGTTCATCAACGTAATCCTGGGGGTTGGATTAGTATTCGAGCTCCCCGTGCTCATTTTTTTTCTTACATTACTTAGAATTGTTAGCCCGCAATTCTTGTTGAACCATAGCCGCTACGCCATCCTGATCATATTCATTATTGCCGCCATCGTCACGCCGACTCCCGACGTATTCAACCTGATGCTGTTCGCCACGCCCATGTGCCTGCTGTTCTTCGTGGGGATTTTTGCCAGTTATCTTCTCGTGCTCCAACGGGAAGGCCGCCGATTCCCGTGGCGCAAAGTATTGACGGTAGCTGCCTTTGTACTACTACTACTTTCGATTGGGATATACATTGCGATAACTAGATACGGTGTGAAAGTAGTACCACACTGGCCGTTTTTAGTGCGCTGACGAGTTTCCGCTAGTAATATGGATCGCTTCCGATGTAACATCAGATAACCGCGCCAATACGAGTGGTGTGATGTTGACTTGCGATGGATCTGTACAAAGCGATTCAGGAATTATACGCCGAGAAAGAGAAGCTCGAGCGAGTAATTGCCTCATTAGAGGAACTGCAACGAGCTGCCGGTAGCATGCCGGTTCCTCCGCGGGGAGGACGTCGTCGGGGACGAAAATCCATGGGCGCTAAAGAGCGCCAGGAGGTTTCCGAGCGGATGAAGCGCTATTGGGCGAACCGCCGGAAGCGGCAACAAAGCGATTAAATCCGGCCGGCCCGCGTTGGATTTTTCAACTCTGATCCTGAATATTTCTTCCCAAAGAGGCATGACGGCAAATGCCAGAACCACAGCGCCTCGCGTGTCCCACTCGCCAATCGTTTTGTTATAGTAATTTTGTCGGCATCCGTGGGCGGCTAGCTCAGCTGGGAGAGCACGGCGTTCGCAACGCCGGGGTCGTGGGTTCGAATCCCATGCCGTCCACCAAATCCACCTTTCGGTCAGGATGAAGCTAACTTTTTGGGGAGCCGCAGGCGGCGTCACCGGTTCCATGCATCTGGTCGAAGCCGCAGGAAAGCGAGTGCTTCTCGATTGCGGACTCAATCAGGGGCGCCGGGAGGAATCCGACCGGATCAATCGCAATCTGCCATTCCCCGGGTCCTCCATTGACTCGGTGATTTTGTCGCATGCGCACATCGACCACAGCGGCAATCTCCCTACGTTGGTGAACGCTGGTTTTCGAGGACCGATTTACACCACGCCCGCCACCATCGATCTTTGCCAGTGGATGCTTCGGGACACCGCCCACATTCAGGAGAAGGACGCTGAGTTTGTCAACAAGCGGCTAGCGAAACGAAAGGCCAAGGGGTTCGGTAACGGATTGGTGACGCCGTTGTATTCGATGGCAGACGCCGAGCGCGCACTGCCTTTATTCCGGCCGGTCGACTATCACACCTGTTGCGAACTCGCACCCCAGCTTCGCTACCAGCCGTATGATGCCGGCCATATTCTAGGGTCGAGCTTCGTCGTTTTGGAAGAGAATGCGCCCCAGCACAAACCCCTGCGCCTGCTCTTTTCAGGCGACATCGGCCGTCCGCACGTGCCTATCATCCGGAATCCGGAATCGCCCCGGCCCGCCGAATATCTTATTCTGGAAAGCACGTACGGGGGCCGGCTTCACAAAGACAATACCCACGTCATCAATAAGTTGGCGAGCGTGGTGCAGCGCACTGCCGGACGTGGGGGGCGCATCGTCGTACCGGCCTTCGCCGTGGGGCGGACCCAGCAACTGGTCGTCCTGTTCCATCAGCTCACCGAACAGGGGCGGATTCCACGTATCCCGATTTTTGTCGATAGCCCGCTGGCGGTGAATGTGACGGACGTGCACCGCGCTCACCCGGAATGCTTCGACGAGGAGATTCGGAAATACTTGCTCCAGGGTGAAGATCCCTTCGGCTTTGACCGGCTGCAGTATGTCCGGGAGGCCGCGGATTCGATCAAGCTGAACAGCCTTCACGGTCCGTTCGTGGTTATTTCGGCGTCTGGAATGTGCGAATCGGGCCGCATCCTGCATCATTTGCGTAACAATATCGAACATCCTCGCAACACAGTTCTGATCACAGGTTTTCAGGCGCAGGACACGCTCGGGCGGAAGCTAATCGAGAAATGGCCGGAGGTGCGCATCTTCGGCGAACCGGTGCGCGTACGGGCCGAGATGGTAAGCCTCGATGAGCTAAGCGCCCATGCCGACCAGGGGGAGCTTCTCGCCTGGATGAAGCCCCTGGCCTCTTCGCTCCGGCGGGTGTTTCTGGTCCATGGTGAGCCCCAGCAGGCTGCCGTACTGGCGGGCCTGATTAAGGCAGAATACGGCCTGGAAGTGACACTCCCCACGCGTGGGCAAACCTTCGATATACAATGGAAAGAAACCTAAACGGGCATGCGGCCCATCTATACTGAGGAAAGACGAAGGAGGCTCACGTGAGTCCCACATCAAGTTATCTGGATCAGCCGCCCGACCGGTCAGGTCTGAAGACCGCCCTGGTAGCCGGAGCGTTGATCGCCCTGGTGGCTGCCAACATCTATCTCTACTTGCAGCTCGATCACGTCCGTACGGATGTGGCCAAGACGCGGGAGACGGTGATGACCGAATTGACGAATCTGCGAGACGCGTCTTCGGTAACGACCGCGTCGCAGATGCGCCACCTGGAGACCTTGAAGGAAGAGCTGGAAAACACCCGCAATCAGGCGCGCACTCTGTCCAGTGAAGCTAAAGCCGAAGCGTCCGCGCACGCGGAGCAACTGGCCAAACAGATCCAATCTGAGCAGGCCAAAGTGCAGGCGCAGATCAGCAACGAAATTACCGGAGTGAAGCAATCGAGTGAGCAGAGCGCCGCCAACCTGAACGCCAAGCTCAGCGACGTATCGACGGACGTTGGAGGCGTGAAAACGCAGTTAAACTCGACGCAGGCGGATCTGCAGAAGACCATTGCCACCCTGAAATCCGTACAGGGCGATCTGGGCGTGCAGAGCGGCCTGGTGGCCACCAACTCAAACGAGCTCCAGGCGCTGAGGCGGCTGGGCGAACGCAATTACTTCGAATTCAAGTTGGGAAAGACCAAGCAGCCGCAGCGCGTCGGCGATGTTACGCTGCTGCTGAAGAAGACCGACCCCAAGAAGAATAAGTACACCGTCGATGTGATGGCGGATGACAAGCTGACCACCAAGCAGGACAAGAACATCAACGAGCCGGTGCAGTTCTACACCAGCAAGGCCAAACAGCCTTATGAGCTGGTGGTGAATCAGGTTCAGAAGGACCAGATCGTAGGGTATCTGGCAACGCCCAAAGAGCAAACCGCCCGCTGATCCTCGAGTAGGCCGGGCAGGCTCCGGCCTTTCTTCACGCGTAAAGTCTTGAGATCCAAGCGTCTCCATGCCTACTCTTATTTCATAGGATAGGGTCGATATATCTACTGTAGGCTCAGAAGCGGGCCAGGTAGAGTGCGCTTTGAAAACCATTATTGTTTGTGAGACCGAACCAATCGCCGTAGAGGGTCTCCGGAACCTTCTGGAGCCCGGCGGAGAATTCGGCATCGTTTCCGTGGCGGAGTCG
>Ga0335081_10001102_pt1 | contig 43035 bp, 42 predicted proteins | sample Lox_Sample_35_FD_206713 | JGI IMG/M metagenome (GOLD analysis project Ga0335081, IMG submission 206713) | Soil microbial communities from Loxahatchee National Wildlife Refuge, Florida, United States - Lox_Sample_3.5 | ecosystem: Environmental > Terrestrial > Soil > Wetlands | place: USA... | reverse complement strand
GGGATTTTCTGCGTGCTGCTTTTCGAGCGACTCGATTTCTTCCCTCTTTAAAAACGTGAAGTATTTTAGATAACGGATAACATCGCGATCGTCGGTGTTGATCCAGAATTGATAAAATTTATAAACGCTCGTGCGTTTTGGGTCGAGCCAGATGGCGCCGGCTTCGGTCTTGCCGAACTTTGTGCCGTCGGCATTGGTGATGAGTGGAAGCGTCAGGCCGTGGGCTGCTTTGCCCAGTTTTTTCCGGATGAGATCAATGCCGGCGGTAATGTTGCCCCACTGATCGCTGCCGCCGATTTGCAGTTCGCAGTTGTAATCGCGGCACAGCACCATGAAATCGAACGCCTGGAGCAGCATATAGCTGAATTCGGTGTAGCTGATGCCCACCTCGCGGTCCTCCATCCGGGCGCGGACACTTTCCTTGGCGACCATCTGGTTGACGGAAAAATGTTTCCCGATGTCTCTGAGAAAATCGAGGAACGAAACGTTCGCCGCCCAGGAGGCATTGTCCACGAGCTTCGCCGGATTTTGCTTCGTCTCAAAATCGAGGAGCTTTGCCAGTTGCACTTTCACGCTGGCGATGTTGCGGCCCAGGATTTCTTTGGTGAGCAACTGGCGCTCCTGCGTTTTGCCGCTGGGATCGCCCACCATGCCCGTTGCGCCGCCAGCCACGGCGATGGGGTGATGGCCGAACAACTGAAACCGCCGCAGCGCCAGCAGCGGAACGAGATTGCCGACGTGCAGGCTGTCGGCAGTCGGGTCGAATCCGCAGTAAAGCGTGACAGGCGCGGCGATTTTCCTTTCCAGTTCCGCGGCGTCAGTGCCATCGGCGACGAGGCCGCGCCATTTCAGTTCTTCCAGAATGCTCACACGCGCAGATTAAATCGCCGGGTTTGGAGTTCAAGCTTTAGCTTGCCATGGCGCCGGGAGCGCCGGCTTCCAGCCGGCGATTTCCCCAAATGAAGCAACTGTAACTCGCCGGCAAGATGCCGGCGTTCACGGCGAATTCATATAGCCAAGCCGTGAAGTCCCGCGCACTTTGAACTTTGAACTTTGAACTTTGAACTTAAGCTTGGCGCGTGTCGCAAATGCTCAAGTCCTCCGGCGCGATGGCCGCCGCCACGCTCACCAGCCGCCTGCTCGGCATGGTGCGCGAAATGGCTTACATGGCGTTCATGAATGTCGGCTGGGTCAACGACGCGTTTCAGTATGCCTTTACCATTCCCAATCTCTTTCGCCGCCTCCTCGGCGAAGGAGCTTTGACGGCGGCGTTCATCCCGGTTTTCAAGGAAAAGGAGAAGATTCACGGCGAAACCGAAATGTGGCGCACGGCCAACGCCGTTATTTCCGGCCTCGTTGTTTCCGCGTGCGTCGTGATCGCGCTGGTCATGGCCGGCATCTCCATCGCGTTGGCCGTGCACCAATTTGACGCCCGCTGGGAACTCATGCTTCGGCTGTTGCGCGTGATGTTCCCTTACATGTTGCTCGTCTGCCTGGCCGCGGCGATGATGGGTATGCTCAACGCGCGCGGCCACTTTTTCATTCCGGCCATGGGCGCCACCATGCTCAACGTGGTGATGATTGCGTCCGTTTATCTGCTCGCGCCGAAATTCGGCGTGGGGTTGCCGAAGGGAGAAAGGTTGCCCGTGCAGATTTTCGCGCTGGCGTATGGCGTGCTGGCTGCGGGCGTGGCCCAGGCAGCGTTTCAACTGCCCACGCTTTGGCGAGACGGCTTCCGCTATCGCTGGATTTCGCCATGGCGCGATGAAACCGTGCAGCGCGTCGTGCGCCAGATGATCCCCGGGACCATCGGCGTGGCGGCGTTCCAGATCAACGTCGCGCTGGTCCAGTTGATCGCCTTTTTCGTCGGCACCGGCATAGTCTCCTCGTTCAACGGCGCGGTGCGCCTCATGGAACTGCCACAGGGAATTTTCGGCATTTCACTGGCAACCTATCTTTTGCCGACGCTCGCCGGTCTGGCCACGGACAAAAATTATCCGGAGTTCCGTGCAACTTTGCGGCACGGTCTGGCCACGCTGATCTTTTTGAATCTCATCGCGTCAGCGTTGCTGGTGACGCTGGCCGAGCCGATCGTACGCCTGCTGTTTGAACACGGCAAGTTTACCAGCGAATCCACGCTTCGCGTCTCGTACGCCCTGACCTGTCTCGCACCGGGTCTCGTGATGTTTTCAAGCGTGAACATTCTGGCGCGCGCTTTTTATGCGCTTGGCGATACGAAGACGCCAATGAAAGTCAGCATCGTTTGTTTGGTTTTAAACCTGATGCTGGCCGCCGCGTTGCTCGGCCCGCTGCGCGAAGGCGGCCCCGGCATCGCCAACACACTGACCTCGTGCTTCAACGTAGGCTTATTGTCATTCGCCTTGCGCAAAAAGCTCGACCGGCTGGAAATGGAATCGTTGGGGCGAAGTCTTTTGTGGCTTGTGCCGCTGACGTTCCTGGCTGGATTCATCGCGGATGAAGGCTGGCGGCTGTGGGAAAGCTGGTTGGGACACGGCAACGTGGCGTTGAAGATCGGCGCCGTGTTCGTACCGGCAGGGATCGCGAGCCTGGCTTACTGGCTATTGGCGCTGGCGTTCAAAATTCCGGCGGCCAAGGAGATAATGGAATTCGCGCTGGCGAAATTCAGGCGATAACAGCCAATACCCCTTCCGCTGAACGCTGCAAATCTTTGTCCCACGTGGGACAAAGATTTGTTCATCCGAAAAGGCCATACAACCGGCGTGGTCCGCCCCGCTATCAAATCGCCACCACTGCGGTCCAGCCGTTCTTGCCAAACCGCGATTTTATTCTTCCCACGAGCGCTTCGCCACCGGCAACATTTTCAACAATGGCAAACGTCGTCGAGCCGCTGCCGGACATGAGGGCCGCCAGCGCGCCGTTCGCGCGCAGGAATTCCTGAAACAGCGCGAGCACGGGATATTTTTCCAGCGCAGGCGCCTCCAGCGCGTTGTAAAATTCGGCGCCGGCGGCGCGCCAATCCTCAGCCTGAAGCGAGGAGACCAGTCTTTCCGCGCGCCCGGGCCGTCCGTTCAATGCCGCGGGAAACCGCGCGAGGCTTTGATAGGCCCAGGCCGTCGCGATGCCGAAGCCCGGATGAATCAACAGGAACGCCCTGCCGCGCAGAGCGGGGAAAGAATCCAGCGGCCGGATTTGCTCGCCGCGCCCGGTGGCGAGCGCCGGGCGGTTTTGCAGAAAAAACGGCACGTCCGAGCCGAGCGCCGCGGCGAGGCCGTTGAGTTTTGCCGGTGAAAGCGGCTGGTCAAACAATTCGTTCAACGCGAGCAAGGTCGTTGCCGCGTTGCCGCTGCCGCCGCCGAGTCCCGCGGCCAGGGGAATCTGCTTTTGCAGGTGAATGCGGACTCCGTCCTGCAAACTGTGAAGTTTCAAAAAGGCATCCGCCGCCCGATAAACGAGGTTTTGGGAATCAACCGGCAGAACCGGGTCATCGCAGGTGAGCTGGATTCCCCGGCCGCCGCGCTCGAAACGGATTTCGTCAAAAAGGGCGATCGGGTGCAGGACCGTTTCGAGTTCGTGAAAACCGTCGGGCCGTTTGCCCAGGATGTTCAGCAGCAGGTTGACCTTGCAGGGGGATTTTTTCTCAAGGTGCATTCCTTTTTTTAACCATGAACCGCGCGAAATGATATGAAATTTGGAAGGATTTTTGTGCGGCTCGAGTATTTTCACGGCTTCACCCGAAACAAAACGCGCCAACGGATGACAGTTGGCGCGTTGATGAAAGCAGATTCAGACCCGGTCATCTGCCGAAGACTGAGAACCGGCTGCCGGGGATAAACGGCGCCACGTCGCCGCCACTGAAACCGGTGTAAGTGTCCGTGTCAAACAACGTATCCGAAATCAGGCCGGGTTTGTAGCTCTCCGGGTAAACCGGTTCGGGCTTGAGATAACTGGTGAACAGCGGGTCATACGGCGGGAACGGAAAAGTCACGATTTCCACCACGCCCAGGCCGGTGCGCGCCATGGTGCGGTCAAACCCGCGCACGGCGCCGAGCGTGTATCCAGCGTCCGGCGAATCGAACACCGACGTTTGCTCGATGCTGCGGCGCATTTCGCCCATGCGGACAACTTCGTAGAGGTTACTCATGCCACGGCCGAGTTTTTGTTCCGGGCCCGCACAGCCGGAGGTGAGCAAGGCAGCCAGGGTGACGACGGTGAGAAAAGCCATTGCGTTTCGCATACGTTTTTTCAAGTTGACGAAAGGAGCTTACGCCGAATCCGCCGGATGTAAAGCCCGTTTTCCGGTTTAATATCATCGGCGGAAATTGCCGTTCGGACGGTCAATGCCAATGCTGACGCAACAGTGGCCAGCCATATTTGCAGCCGGCCCACACCAATCCTGCGAGCAGGAGCAAGCCGGTCAACACGAGCAGGAGTAATCGGCGCGCCCGGGCGCGGTCGGGCTGGTCCCAATACCAGGCAATCCAGACGGTGATTTCGTAAAGCGCCTGCAAGGGCACGAACATGATCAGTTGCGTGATGACTTCCGGGGTTGTCAGGACCGCACCGAGAAACAGGTTGATCACAATCATGTACCGCCGGGCATTCGACAGCGTGCAATAATCGAGCACGCCGATTTTCACCAGGGTGAGGATGACCACCGGCAGTTCAAATCCCAGTCCCATGCCCAGCATGAATTTGCAGACAAAACCGATGTAATCCTCCGCCCGCCACTGAAACGCGCCGAAGCCGAGCCACTGCGAATACAGTTGCGCCGCCGACAGGGCGACCGGCATCAGTGCGAAATAACAAAAGGCCACGCCCGTGAGGAACAGGCCGAAGCCAATGGCCAGACCGCGATAAACGTATTTCCGTTCCCGCATTTTCAGCGCCGGAAAGACAAACCCGGCCACAAAGTAAAAAATGAAGGGCGAGGCCAGCACCGCGCCGCCGTAGAGCGCCACCTGAAACGCCACGACAAACCCGCCGGCCGGACTGAGGTTGATCAGGTCAATTCTCGCCCGTTGCGCCTGCGCGGCAACTTTGGCATCGGGATTGACCCGCCAGGCGAGCACATGATTGGTACCGACGACCTGCGGCTCAACCTCAACGGCCACAAACCGGTTCGTGCCCAGATCCAGCGATTGCTGTTGTTCCGGGGTGAGTGGAAAAGTGCCAAGTGGCTTCGCGCCAAAACTCACGGTGACGATCTGGTTGGTGCCGGAGTAGTGAACCCAGGCGTGTGTCAACGGCCATTTGACGATCTGCACGACGTGATTGGCGGCAAACAGGCAGATCAACATTCCCAGAAACAACGCGACGAGGCTCTTGATGAGCACCCAGCGGAAATCTTCGAGGTGTTCGAGAAAGGTTTTGACCGGGCCGCCTTCGGCCTCTTCCGGTCGCTCGGGTTCGTTGTCGCCCGCCATGCCGAAATTCCCGCCTTCAGGACTTCGGCGGATTGGACGGCTGCGAAATGGTCTGGCCGGGCTGCGACTGCCCGTTCTTCACGGATGTATTCGGCGGGGCGGGTGTTTCATTCGCCGCGTTTTGAATTTCATCCGTAACCTCGCGCGCCCCTTTCTTGAACTCCCGGATGCTTTGGCCCAGGCTCCGGGCCAGATCGGGGATGCGTTTGGAGCCGAAGAAAAGCAGGATGGCCAGAACCACAATGACCCACTCCCAGCCACCGAGACCCATCAGTGCAAACATAACATTCATAAGTTTTGTTGAGCCTCCCCAAGCCTACGCCCGCTGCGGGCAATAGTAAAGCGGCAAAAAGGCCCCGAGGGCGGCGTGCCGCCGTCCCGAATCCTTTCGGCAAATCGAGGACACCGGCACGGCGTCCCTCCCAAACCAGGATTATGACCCCGGTTTCGGGTGCAGAAGCACGAAATCGTCGCGGCGGTTTTTCGACCAGGCGGATTCGTCGTGGCCGGGGTCCGCCGGCTTGTCCTTGCCGAAGCTGCGGGTAATGATGCGCATCGGGTCCACGCCCAGTTTGGCCAGCGCCTCGCGCCCCGCCAGCGCGCGGCGTTCGCCGAGCGACCGGTTGTATTCCTCCGTGCCGCGCTCGTCACAGTTGCCTTCGACGACGAGTTTTGTGTTCGGATCAGAATTTAACTGCTGGGCAACCATGGCCAGGTTCGGCTTTTCGCTGCTCCGAATATCAGAACGGTCGTAAGCGAAATGAATCGTGTATGCTGCCAGCGTGGTGGTGTCCCGGATCATACCGTTTTCATCGATGTTCGGCTCTTCTCCCCCGCCAGTCTGAACAGGACCGCCGGGATTCATCGTTCCTCCGCCTCCCATCGTGCCACCGGTGCCGGGTTCACCGACCTGCGGCGCATTTTGCCCCGGCAATTTGGTGATGCCTACAGGTTTGTGGGAGTGGCAACCCGTCGTGGCGAGAGTGGCGGCCAGCGCGAGCACGAGTGGAAAAATCAGTTTGGTCGTTTTCATAGTTTTGCTTTGTCTAAAATTTGGTTAAAGGTTCGTGAAATTTTAAAATCATCTCGCCCAAGCGGGTTGAGAATCGCTTCCCGAAACTCGGGCCACATCTTTGACTTGTTTCGTCGGCGCGTCAAGCAAAGACAGCACATACCGGTAGCTGGCCGTGCGCCGCGCGTAAATCAGCGTCCGGGAATTCGGCGCCCACGACGGGTCCTCGCCGCGCACCAGAATCGTGGCGTTGCCGCCGCCGGCCGGCACGACGCACACGTCGAATTCGCTCATCTGCGATGTGAAGGCGATCCATTTGCCGTCCGGCGACCAGTCCGGTTCCGTCGGGTTCGACACGCCGACGGTCTTGACGACTTGAACCTCGCCGCCGCCGGCCGGCACTTTGGCCAGCAGCCGGCGCGAGTTGATTTTGGTCGCGAAACAAATCCATTGGCCATCCGGCGACCAGCACGGGGACGAGTCCTCGCTCGTGGTCGTCAATTTTTTCAGGCCCGTGCCGTCGGCGTTGCAGACATAGACGTTCGGGCTGCCGCCCTTGCTCAAAATCATGGCCACCCGGGTGCCGTCCGGCGAGACGGCGGCGCTGGAGTTCAAGCCGGAATACCGCGCGATGGCGCGGCGCTGGCCGGTAGTGAGGTCGTGATAGAAAATGTCCGGGTTGCCGAGCTTGTAGGATGTGTAATAAAGCGCCAGCCGGCCGGGCACCCACGCGGGCGCAGCGACAATCGCGCCGTCATGGGTGACAGCCTGCGGATTATGGCCGTCGAAATCGGCGACGTAAATTTCGCCGTTGCCATCCGGCGCTTCGTCCTTGAACGCGATTTTGGTCAGCGCGATGCCTTTTTCGTGGCGAATGGCGGACACGATGTCGTCGGCGAACGCGTGCGCTTCCCGCCGCAGCGACGCGCCGGTGTAATTGCGTGCGAGCAGCGAATTCTTGCTGAAGCGGTCAGTCACGCGGCCCTGGACGTTGCCCGCATTGCTGCCGCTGATGAGGTATTGCGCGGCGTCGGGAGCGACAAAGCTGAAACCCTGTACGTAAAGGTCGAACCGCAGAACCTCGGCGACTTCACCGCTGAAACCTTCCAGCGAAACCGGAATCGGCGGCGTTAGTCCCATGCGGATGGTTGGATTGATGACGATTTCGTTTTGTTCGTTTTGCCCGCGCGCAACTGCGGCGGCGAGAAGGAAAACGAGCAGGAAGACGTTGGTCAGTTGGAAATAAATATTTTTCATTCGAGCGTGCGTTCGACCTGGGGGTTAAAGCTGATAGGATAAGTCCGTTCTTTCTCGGTCGCCCCTTCTGGAAATGGCGCGATGTAAGTCACCCGATCCAGGGTGTGCTGGACCGCCGCGTCCCAAACCGGGTCACCTGATGGAGAGACAATGCGCGAGGAAGTCACCGTGCCGTCGCTGGCAATAGTTACCCTGACCTTCGTGATTTCGTTGTCGTTCGCGATTTCATTGGGCAGGAACGTATTCATGGTTCGTTCGTAAACGCTCTTCACTACGGCGTCGTAACTCGCGTAAGACACGCTGCCGGCGCCGGGCACGTCAATCTTCGTGGCCGAAGTGAAGTTGTTTTTCAAACTCCGGACAGCATTTTGAAATGCCCTCGCCCGCTGCTGTTGTTGTCGCTGCAAGTCGTTCTGCTGGTTTGCGGAAGTTGTGTTTTTCGGTGCGTTGCGCGTGACCAACTGGGTGTTGATTTGAATTTTTGGTTTGTCCGCAGGTTTCGGTTCCGGCGTCGGCTCTCTTACCTCCGGCCTGACCGGTTCCGGTGGCTCCACGCTGGCCGGCGGCGGCGTGACGATCGGCGTTGGCGCTGGAGGTGTCGGTGCCGGTGGCGTAACGATCGGTGTGGGCGGTGGCGGCGTCGCATCGTGGACGCCGCTGTTGAACGCCGCGTCAATCAAATTGGCCGGGATGACATCGAGAATCTGCAAGTCGTCAGCCTTGGGTTTCGGCGCGAAGAAGCCGGGCCCCACAATCAAAATCGTCACCAGCAGCAGGTGTATGCCCACGGTCACAAGCGCGCATTTTTTTTGGAGTCGGTTCATTTGGCCGGTTCGGTGCGGAGCGAATAGCGCGTGATGCCATTGCGCTGGCAGCCGTCAAGCAGCGCCGCGACGTTTTTATATGGCCCGTCCTCGTCCGCGCGGATGTAAACAATGAGGTTCTGGTTTGCGCGGAAATCCGCCGCCAGCCGCGCGATCAAATCATTAAACTGCATTCGCTGCCGGTCGAGCGCATAAACGCCGGTATTGCTGATTTCGACGGTGCGGATGTCACGTTTGTTGATGAATTGGTCCGGCCGCCCCATGCCTTTGGGGAGCTTGAGGTTGATGCTTTGCTCCAGCAGCGGCGTGGTAATGACAAAGATGATGAGCAGCACGAATGCGAGGTCGAGCAGCGGCGTGATGTTGATTTCGCTCAACGTCACCAGATAACTGCGTTGTGAAAATCGTCTCATAACTCAATCGAACAGCGAGGGACGAAATGCCAAAATCACGATTGGCTCTCGACTCCCGACTTTCGGCTCTCGGCTCATTTTCATTCTTCCTCCAGATACTCCGCTTCCATTTTCGAAACCAGTTCCTGCGCGAAATTGTCCAGGCCGACGGTGAACACGCGCAAATTGTGCACGAGCCAGTTGTAGCCGAACATCGAGGGAATCGCCACCAGCAAACCGGCGACGGTGGTGATGAGCGCCGCCGCCACGCCGGGGGCCATCGCGGCCAGCGTGGCGGCGCCCTGCGGCGCCTGCGCAATGCCGCCGAACGCGCTCATCACGCCCCAGACCGTGCCAAGCAGGCCGATAAACGGCGCGCCGCTCACGGCAATGGCGATCCAGATCAAGCCGTATTCCAGTTTCAACGATTCCTGCGCGACGGCGTTTTCCACGGTGCGTTTGACGTGTTCCATGTTTTTAAGGGTGACGCGTTGCTTCCGCCGCTCGCCGCCGGGACCCAGCAACCGCGCATTCAACTGCGTGCAACCCGCCAGATAGACCATGAACAGCGGGCAGCCCTCGACCTGCAGGCTGCGGTCGAAAATTTCCAGCACGGATTTCTGGGCGAGAAATTCGGTGGAAAAATACCGGTTCAACTTCTGGGCGCGGCGCATTTGCAGGACTTTGTACGTCATCATGGACCACGAGATGATGGAAAGCACAAAGAGACAGGCGATAACGGCCTTGCCTTCCGGCGTCGCCTGTTTCCAAACGTAGATGAGTTCCGCCTGATTGGAAGCGGCCCCCACGACAATACACAAGTGTCCGTTCATCATGCCGACGATTTCGCTGGTCGTGAGGAACCGATGTAGCGGCCAAGCGGCAGGCGGTCGAGCTTTTTCCTGCCGGACAAATTATTCATCAGCGCGCGGGAAATGCCAAGCCTTTTTGCGGGAAAAATTCTCCGCGCTTGCCCGCCGCGGAAAATGGCATACAAAGAAGGCCAATGTTCCGCCTGCGTGGCCGAAGCCAGAACCGCGAAAGCCAGGAAACCTGCCCGGCAGGCACCGGTGCGGCTGACCAACGCAAACAGCCCGGCGCGGTGAAAGCCCGTCCGCGCGTCATCGGTCTGTTGCTCGCACTGGCCACGTTGCTGGTCTATCTGCCGGTCCGCCATTGCGGCTTCGTAGATTATGACGATGGCGATTACGTCACGGATAATCAGGTGGTCCAAAACGGCCTGACCTGGGCCGGGGTCGCGTGGGCCTTCACGACCTGGCACGCCAGCAACTGGCATCCGCTCACCTGGCTTTCGCACATGCTGGATTGCGAACTGTTTGGCCTGAACCCCGGCGCGCATCATCTGGACAATGTCCTGATTCATACGGCCAATGTGGTTTTGCTTTTCGCGTTGCTGTTCCGACTGACAAAAGCACTGTGGCCGGGCGCGTTCGTGGCCGCGCTGTTCGCGTGGCACCCACTGCACGTGGAATCCGTCGCGTGGATCTCCGAACGCAAGGACCTCTTGAGCACGTTCTTCGGGTTGTTGACACTGCTGGCGTATGTGCGCTTCGCGCAAAATGCGGCCGGTGCCAGGTGGCTGGTGACAGGACCAGGAACCCTGCCAACGCCGGTCTTGTCACGTGTCAGGTATCGCCTGTCGCCTTTCTATTGGCTGGCCCTGGTTTCCTTCGCCCTTGGTCTGATGTCCAAACCAATGCTCGTCACGCTGCCGTTTGTCATGTTGCTGCTGGATTACTGGCCGCTCCGGAGGATTTCAAATTCCGAAATACACGAACGCCCAACGCTCAACACTCTGCGCTCAACCGTTTTTGAAAAATGGCCGTTTTTTCTGCTCTCGACGGCCTCGTGCGTAGTAACCTATCTGGCCCAATCCCGGCAAGGCGACAGCGCCGTCGTTTCACTTGCCAAAGTTTCGTTGTCTTATCGGCTGTGCAACGCGTTGATGTCCTACGGACGTTATCTGCTGAAAACCATCTGGCCCACGGATCTGGCGGTTTTTTACCCCATGTCCGACCAGATCGTGCGGGTGCGGGTATTGGCCGGCGTATCGGCCATGATATTGGCTGCCCTCTCGTGGATTGTCTGGCGAACCCGACGGTCCTGCCCGTATCTGCTTGTCGGCTGGCTTTGGTATTTGGGCACGCTGGTGCCAGTGATCGGCCTCGTGCAAGTCGGCGGCGCAGCGCTGGCGGATCGTTACACTTACATTCCAGCCATCGGCCTTTTCATCGCCGCGGCGTTCGGTTTGCGGGATTTGGTGTGCCGCGATCGGTTTCTCAAAATTCCCCTGGCCGTCGCCGCCGGTTTGATGCTCGCCGGCTGTGTGGCGCTGACGGAGAACCAATTACGCTGCTGGCGCGACAGCCTGACTCTTTTTGCGCACGCGGTGGCGGTGACGGGGCACAACGACATTGCGCAAATCAATCTCGGCGTGGCGCTTGAACAGGAGGGGAAATTGGATGAAGCGCTGGCCGAATATCGCAAAGCGGAACGGCTCGCGCCGAAGCGTTTCCAGGTCCACAATAATCTGGGAAACCTGCTGGACAGCATGGGTAAACCCAACGAGGCGCTGGCCGAGTATCGTGAGGCAGTCCGGCTGAAACCGGAGCTGCCGCTGTTGCACGATGGACTCGGCAGTGTGCTCGCCGAAATCGGCCGGTTCGGCGAAGCCATGAATGAATTTACCAACGCAGCCCGGCTCGATCCCACGTACCCCTGGCCGCATTTTGAAATGGGTAAAACACTGCTGAAACAAGGCCGCGATTCCGAAGCGATGGGCCAGTTCCACGAGGCGCTGCGGATTGACCCGGACAATTTTAAAATCCTCGCTTATACCGCCCACGTGCTGGCCAGCGATGATAACCCGCAAATTCGCGATGGCAAAGCCGCGCTCCTGCTCGCGGCCAAGGCAAACGCGCTGACCGGCGGGGCGCAGCCTTTCGTCCTCGACGCGGTCGGGATGGCCTGCGCGGAAACCGGCGATTTTACCGACGCGCTGGACGTTACGCAAAAGGCGCTTGATCTTGGCAAAGCCCGCAAAATGAAAAATCTTGATGGCATCCAACAACGCTTGCAGCTCTACAAAAACCGCCAGCCGTGGCGGGAATCGTTCCGGTTCACCAACGCGCCGGTAAAAAATTAAAACTGCGCCAGCCGGCCTAATGTCTGTCTTGCCAGTGGGTTTTCCAAAGTCGTAATCGTTTCAAATTTTTTGCCGAACCACGGCAGCGTAAGGATTTCGCCTCCGCCCGGGAATTCCGCGAGTAACTTCGCGTTCGAACCGGTGGCCGCATCCGGTTCCGGCGGCGACATCAGAACGACGCGCGCCCTGGCCCGAAAGCGCTCTGGCAGGGCTTCGAGCGTCAGCCGGACCTGATTGACGGCGCCGAGCCGGTTCGGGCACACGACCACCGGCGTCGCCTGCAAAGCCACGACCAGATCACGCGCGTCAAAATTCCGGCGGTCGCGGCGCCCTGGCAGCGCCAACAAAGGTTGCGGCGGTCGCCGGCCACCGCTCTGGAAAAGCCCCATTGGACTCAGCAAACCGCCGGCGCCCTCGATCAGCACCACGTCAAAGCGCATTTGCATCGCACGAACACGCGCGAGCACGTCGGCAAAGAAGACGCGCTTCCGTTCGCGGCGCGCGGCGAGCACCGGCGCGAGGGGCGCGCGGAAATACCACGGGTTGATTTCGTCCAGCGACAGTGCGCCGTTCATCACGGATTGGAGGGCGCGCGCGTCGCCGCGACCGCCGGAGCAGATCGGTTTGAGTGCGGCCACCTTCACGCCGCGTCCGAGTAAAAACCGCGTCAGGAGCACGCTCAAGACGGTTTTGCCGACGCCGGTGTCCGTGCCGGCGATGAAAAGCATTCGCTTCATTCGGCATCATCAAAGCGGAAACGCCATCGGCAAGCCATCAAAACCGTTGACGAAATCCGGCGGATTTACGTAAGCTGCGCGGCTCGCTGACAAGAGAATTTTTGTGAACGTCACCGTTGAAAATCTGGCCCCGTGCAAAAAACTGGTGCGGGTGGAAGTGGACGCGCAGGCCGTGGACGAAGTCTTCGCCGCCGTCACGAAGGACTTCCAGAAACAGGCGTCGCTGCCGGGTTTCCGTCCAGGCAAAGCGCCGCGCGAGTTGGTGGCCAAGAAATACGAGGCCGACATCAAGGCCGAGGCCAAGCGCAAGCTCATCGGCGATTCGTATCGCAAGGCGTTGGACGAAAAGAAAATCGCCGTGGTCGGCTACCCGGACATCGAGGAAATCCAGTTCGGCCGCGGCCAGACACTGCAGTTCGCCGCGACCATCGAGACCGCGCCGGAATTTCAAATGCCCGATTACAAAGGACTGCGGGTCAGACGCGAGGTCAAGTCCGTCGCCGACGCCGACGTGGAGCGCGCGCTGGATTTGCTCCGGCGGCAGCACACGAAATTCGAGACGGTCGCGCGCGAGGCGCACGCAGGTGACATCGCCGTGGTGAATTACACCGGCACGTGCGAAGGCAAACCCGTCACCGACATTGCGCCGACGGCGAAGGGGCTGGCGGAACAGAAAAATTTCTGGGTGGACATCGGGCCGGAAGCCTTCCTGCCCGGGTTTGCCGAGGCGCTCACCGGCGCGAAGGCAGGTGACCGGCGCGCGGTCAGCGTGGATTTCCCGGCGGATTTCGTGACGAAGGAACTCGCGGGCAAAAAGGGAATTTTTGAAATTGAAGTTGTGGAGATAAAACAGAAAGTCCTGCCGCCGGTGGACGACGCGTTCGCCAAATTGTACGACGCGGAGAATCTGGAGAAGCTGCGCGCCGGCGTGCGGCGGGACCTGGAAAACGAGTTGAATTTTTCGCGGGCCAAAGCCGTCCGCGCGCAGGTCGTCCGCGGGCTGCTCGACCGCGTGAATTTTGACCTGCCGGAAACGGCGGTGGCGCAGGAGACACGCAATGCGGTGTATGACATCGTGCGTCAAAACACCAAGCGCGGTGTCACCCGCGAGATGATTGAGCGGCAGAAGGAGGAAATTTATTCGGCGGCCACGCACAACGCCAAGGAGCGGGTGAAACTGTCATTCTTGATCCAGCGGATTGCCGAAAAAGAGAACCTGCAGGTGTCGCAGGACGAGATTTTGAAGCGCGCGCAATCCCTGGCAACGTTGTATCAGATACCGCTCGACAAATTTCTCAAGGATTTGCACAAGCGCGACGGCGTGCCCGAGCTTTACGAGCAAATTCTGCACGAAAAGGCGCTTGATCTGCTGGAGAAGAATGCGGTGATCGAGGAGGTCCCGCCGTCCGCCTCGCCGGCTTCCGGCACAAAGCCCGGCTGACCCGGAATTAACCGGACGGTTACCTCCGGGGACGGCGGCGCGTCTTAGGTTTGACGAATCGCGGCGGAAGCCGCAACATGCACAGCACCATGAAATATTTCAGCCTCTTCCTGTTGGCCTTTCTGGCGGCTTTGCCCGCAGGCGCGCAAACCGACACCAACGCGGTGGCAGCGCCAGCCATGACCGATATGCCGCACCCGCCCGCCGACGCCAGCACCAACACGCGCGCCATGTCGCTGGAGGACTGCATTCAGGAGGCGCTGCAGCACAACCTTGATGTGCAGATTCAGCGCTACAATCCGCAGATTGCGCTTTACACTTTGCGTAGCGCTTACGCGGGTTATGATCCGTCGCTGAATATTTCCGGCCAACATGCTTATTCTGTCTCGCCCGGCGGCTACAATCCCTATTCGACCAATCCGATCCCAGCCAGAGTTGCGGACGCGAACAGTTTTGGTTCGAGCATCGGCGGGACGCTGCCGTGGGGGCTGGAATACACTCTGAGCGGCACCATCTCGGAACAATATGGTTCGTCTGGACTGCCGTTTGACAATTCCCAGGGCAATATCGGCGTTACACTCAGACAGCCGCTGTTAAAAAATTTCTGGATTGACAGCACGCGACTGACAATTCGCGTCAATAAGAACCACCTCAAGTTTACGGAGCAGGGTCTGCGCGCACAAGTCATTGCCAGCGTTACTGCCGTCGAGAACGCCTACTACGAACTCATCTTCGCGCAGGAAAATGTGAAGGTGCAACAGGACGCGCTGGAGCTCGCCCAGACGCAACTTGATCAGGACAACCAGCGTGTCCAAATCGGCACGCTCGCAATCCTGGACGTCCAGCAGGACGAAGCCCAGGTGGCGCAGAGCAAAGCCAGTCTAATCTCTGCGTTCAGCACCCTGGGAACGGATCAACGGGTGTTGAAAAATCTGCTCACCGATGAATATTCAAAATGGTTTGGGCAGGATATTCAACCGGTAGAGACGCTCACCGCGCCGGAGCAAACGTTCAATTTGCAGGGCAGTTGGCGGAAGGGGATGACCGAGCGGCCGGACTTGTTGCAGGCGCGTTTGAACGTAGAGCAGCAGGGCATCCAGTTAAAATATGCCCGCAACCAGCTTTTCCCGGAATTGGATTTGACCGGCACCTACGGCTTTAACGGTGCGTCCCGGGAATTCAGCGGGACTTTCAGTCAATTCAACGAGGGCAACGCTCCATTTTACAGTTATGGCGCGCAGATAACGGTTCCGCTCAGCAACATCGGGGCACGGAACCAATACAAGGCCAGCAAAGCGGCATTGCAGCAAGTGCTCTTGCAACTCAAACAGCTCGAACAACTGGTCATGGTGGAGATTGACAATGCCGTCGGGGTGGCAGAGTCCGATTACCAGAGCGTGCAGGCCTCGCGCCAGGCGCGCATTTACGCCGAGGCGGCACTCGATGCCGAACAGAAGAAATACGCCGTCGGCAAAAGCACGACCTTCACGGTGCTGCAACTCCAGAACAAGCTCACCGCGGCGCGTTCGCAGGAAATCCGCGACCTCGCCAATTACAATCAGGCCCTCGCCAGTCTCGCCCAGCAGGAGGGCAGCACGCTCGAACGCGACCGGATTGACATTCAGACGCAGTGAAATCCCGGTCCTGGTTTTATTCGTGATCGCCGGAAACCGAGATACGCTTAAGATTCAGAGGGATCACCAGAAATGCCAGGCGTGTTTCCAGACAACCCACACGCCCAGCAGAAAATTCGTGATGGCGTGCGCCGTCATTGCGTCGCCCAAACGGTTCCTGCGCAGCACCAGCCATTGAAACGCCGCGCCACACAAAATGCCCGCCAGCCATTCGTTGTGCGAAAACCCGAACACGGCCGCCGTCGCCAGAAATGGCAGCGGCAGGAATTGGTTGAGCGGCACGGACTGGAAATCCGGTCTGGCGATGCAGCGATAGAGAAACGAACGGTAAAACACCTCCTCCAGCGGGGGCACGACGAAGGTTGACCCCAGAATCCGCGTGACGATCATCAGCCAGGCGAGCACTGAACCGTTGCCGAACTGATCATTCGGGTTCCAGAGAACCGGCGGGCTTGCGGACGGATGCGCCACGCCGAGTTTCACCCAAAGCGAGTGTTGCGTCGTCCACTCGCCACGGATGCCAACCCAAATCAGAAAAATGCCGATGCCGACGGCGACGGCCTCCCAACTGGCGGCCCAGCGCATTTCCGCCACGAGCGGGCGCATTTCCCAAATCAGCCACGCCCCGACGAGCGTTTTGGCAAAGTAAAACCAGTAAGCCGACGCCGCGCCGAAGGTCCCCTGGCAGAACGTCAGCGCGAGGAAAATCAAGAATGGCGCAACGCGGGCGGCCGCGGGCGACCCGGCGAGGATTTTTTTCAGGAAAGGCACGTGAACGGATGGCGTGGGTTTTTATTTGTCGAGGTTCAATTGCCTCTGCGAACCGTCGGCCTTTTCGAGCGTGACGCTGCGTGGCGAGATTGCTTTCACCCGGAAATCACCGAGGCGGTCGCCAACCAGGACAGTCTTGCCGTCCACGATCGCCCACGCGCCTGTCGCGGCATAGACAATGCCCTGCAACTTCGGTCCCGGCAGCGGTGTTGGTGGCGGTGGCGGCGTTTGCGCCAGCGGCGAAGGAACCGGCGGCAGCGTAGCGGATACCGGAGCAGGCACGGGAACAGGCGCGGAAGCGGGTGTCCGGTTTGCCGGTTGCGCCGCCACAAGATTGGGTCTGCTGGCGGCTTTTGTCACGGTGCGTGTGATGAGCGCCATACCGATGAACAGACACGCTGCCACAATCAAGAAACCAATCACGCCCGGCAATATCCAGCCGATGGCATTGCCGGGGCGCGATTCAACCGGCAGCAGCCTCGGCCTTTTTGTGCCGGGAGGCGGCTGGTTTTTCTGTTGCTCTCGCTGGGCGCGTTTGAGCGCGTCGTTGATGCGGCTCATAGGTGGATGTTCCCTTCAAGTTCACGGATGGCGCGGCCCACCATTTGGTAAGTGATCTCGCCGCTTTGTTCGACGTAACCGGCGAGCAACGCCTTATCGCAAACGGCATTGATGAGGCGGGGGATGCCGTGGCTGTAACTGAAAATGCGCCAGAGGGCAGGCTGTGTGAAATGCGGCACCCCTTGCGCGCCGGCGAGTTCGAGCCGGTGCTGGATGTATTGGGCCACCTCATCCCGCGAGAGCGGTGTGAGATGATAGCGCACCGTGATGCGCTGGCGGAGCTGGCGCAGACGGTGGCTGTTGAGACGATCGCGCAATTCGGGTTGTCCCAGCAGGACGATTTGGAGCAGCTTGCGGTCGTCGGTTTCGATGTTGGAAAGCAGGCGGATTTGTTCGAGCAGTTCCTCGGTCAGATTCTGCGCCTCGTCAATGATGAGCACGGTTTCCTTGCCGAGTTGGACCTGTTTGAGCAAAAACTCGCTGATGAGCGTTATCGTTTCCAACCGGTCGCGTCCCCGGGCATCGAGACCAAATTCAGTCGCAATGGCTTTCATCAATCCGTCCGCATCCAACGCCGGGTTGAGGATGAGCGCGGTGGAAAACAGGCCGTTGAGCTGTTCGAGCAAGGCGCGGCAAAGCGTCGTCTTGCCCGCGCCGACCTCGCCGGTGAGCTGCACGAAACCCTTGCGCTCGCAGATGCCGTACAGCAAATGGTTGTAGGCCTCGCGGTGTTTCTGGCTGTGAAACAAAAAGCGTGGGTTCGGCGTGAGGTCGAACGGCGCGTGTTTCAAACCATAGTATTCCAGATACACACCCGTTACTTAGCAGAATTGACGCCAGCGGGAAGCAAAAAGGGTGGGACAAGGCTCCCCGCCGGTTGTTTCCGGCGTCGCGCCGGAAACCGGCCTGCGAGCCGGGGACAATCGTCTGATCAGGACCCATCCGCGGACGGCCTGGCCCGACAAGATTCGGCGTGACGCTGAATTTGACCCGCGAGACGCGGGTGCTAACCAACCAGAATTTTCCGCGCCGCCCCGGCCAGCGCTCTGACCTCCGCCGGCGTGCCGATGGTGATGCGCAGATAATGATTCACCTGTGGGAAATTGAACCAGCGGACGAGGATTTTCTGTGCGCGCAGACGGCGCAGCCATTCCTGCGCCACGAAGCAAGGCGGCTGCACCAGGATAAAATTCGTCTGGCTGGGAAAGACGCGGAAGCCGAGCTTCGTAAGTTCGCAGCTCAGCCATTCGCGCGAGGCGATGATTTTTTTGAAATTCGCCCGGTAATACGCCAGGTCACCCAGTGTGGCCGCAGCGGCGACCTGGCCGAGGCCGTTCACATTGTAGCTGTCACGGATTTTATGCAGCGCGGCGATGAGTTCCGGGTGCCCGACGAAATAGCCGACGCGTTGGAAGCACAACGAATAGGCCTTGGAAAACGTCCGCGCCACGATGACGTGAGGATATTTCAAAGCTAGCTTCAGCGCATTCTCCGCCGCGAAATCCACGTAAGCCTCGTCGAAAACAACGACGCCTTTCTGCGCGCAGCAGAGGAGTTCCAATTCTTTCGTCGAATAACCGCGCCCGCTGGGTGCGTTCGGTGTGGTCACATAAGTCAGCGCCGCGTCGAATTTCCAGGCACGGTCATGTTTCAAATCGGCCAGGCTGGGCAGGGTGAAATCCGGTTTGAGCGGCACTGGACATTTTTGTGCTCCATGAATGTCCGCCAGCACTGGATACAGCGAATAACTCGGCATGAAATACTGCACGGTTTGCAGCCGCCGACGTGAGGAGGCGGACACATTGGAAAGATACCCTGTCCGCCTCGTTACCTCGGCAGCTACGGGCTCAACGAACGCCCTCGTCGCCAGCGCCAGCAATTCATCCGAACCGTTGCCGACGATGATGTTATCCGCGTCACAGCCATGCAGCTTGGCCAGTTTTTCGCGCAACGCCTGCGCCGTCGGATTTGGATACAGCCGCAATCGCCCGTCCGCTGCCGCCCTGATCGCCGCCAAAACCTTCGGCGACGGCGGATACGGATTCTCGTTCGTGTTGAGCTTGATCAGGCCCTTGATCTTTGGCTGTTCGCCATAGACGTAGGGATGCAGTTTGCGCACCAGCGGGCGGATAAACGATTTGGACGTTTTCATCGGCCCAAGCGAATTCCTGCACTTTTCCCATGCGCGCTCAAGCCTTCGAGTTCGGCGAATTTCTTCGCGGTTGGCGCCGCTTTCTTGAGCGCGGCGCGGTTGTATTCCACCACACTCGTGCGGCGCTGGAACTGGTCCACGGTCAAACCGGCGAACGATGAGCCCGCGCCACCGGTCGGCAGGGTGTGGCTGGGTCCGGCTACGTAATCGCCCAACACCGTCGGCGACCAGGGGCCAAGAAATATTGCGCCTGCCGTCAGAATGCCCTCCGAAACCTTGCGCGGATTGCGCGTCATTACTTCGCAATGCTCCGGCGCCAGCCGGTTCGCCAGTGCCACGCCATCCTCTAGCGATTTCACCTGAATCAGCCATCCGTTGTTCTGCAATGTCCGTTGAATAAATTCGCGCCGCGCCAGTTTCGGCAATTGCCGCGCGATATCCCTTTCGACGGCTTTCAAAATTCTGTCTGAGGTCGTCACCAACCAGACGCGTTCATGTCCGGAACCGTGCTCCGCCTGCGCGAGCATATCGGCGGCGGCGAACTCAGGGTTGGCTGTGTCGTCGGCCAGCACAAGCAGTTCGCTCGGCCCGGGCAGCAAATCAATGGCGACGTGACCGACGAGCAGTCGTTTGGCGGCAACGACGTAGGCATTTCCCGGCCCGAAAATTTTCTGGACGCGTCGGATCGTTTTCGTGCCATAAGCCATCGCCGCAATCGCCTGCGCCCCGCCGACGCGGTAAATCTCCGTCGCCCCGGCCGCGCGCGTGGCGAACAGCAGCGCGGGATTGATCAAGCCGTCCCGGCCGCACGGCGTGCAGGCAACGATTTCCGGGCAGCCCGCCGACTCCGCCAGCGTAACGGTCATCAACGCCGTGGAGACCAACGGCGCCTTGCCGCCGGGGATGTAAACCCCCACGCGCTGGAATGGATCAAATTTCTCGCCCACTGTCGCGCCGTGCGAATTCTTCATCTGCCAGTTTTTCCGCAGCGATTTCCGGGCGAAAGCGGCGATATTCTTCTCCGCCTCGGCCACGGCGTCGCGCAACGATTCATCGGCGGCCAGCGACGCATTGAAGAGTTCCGCCTGGCTGACGGCCAGCCGGCCAGCGGCAAGCTTCGCGCCGTCGAATTTCTCGGTGAATTCCAGCAGCGCGGCGTCGCCATGCGCCTGCACGGCGTCGAGGATGACACGGGTGCGCTGCTCGATCTCCGGATCAAACAAGCTGGACGCGGCGGTTACTTCGCGAAGCTTCCTGGGGTAATTCGCGTCGCCGTGGCGGATAACTTTCATAGCGACAGGCTAGAAAATTTTGCGGCTAAAGTCAAAACGGCGGCTTGTCGGGGTTTGCGGCTTTGGTTTAAATCACTTCATGCGCAATCCGATTATTGTCGCGCTGGATGTGCCGACGGGTGTGGCCGCTCTGAAACTGGTGGAACAACTGGCCCCGGTTTCGGGCGGCTTCAAGGTCGGCAGCGAGCTGTTCACCGCGGCCGGACCGGACATCGTACACCGGATTCGCGAGCGGGGTGCGATGGTATTTCTGGATTTGAAATTTCACGACATTCCCAATACCGTCGCCAAAGCCGTGGCCGCCGCGGTGCAACTGGACGTTCAAATGCTCACCGTGCACACGAGCGGCGGTTTTGAAATGCTGAAAGCCGCCGAACAATCCGCGCAGGAAACCGCGTGGCGGCTCGCCCACATTCCGCCGCTCGTTTTGGGGGTGACGGTCTTGACAAGCCTCGAGGCCGGTGCGTTAAAGGAAATTGGCCTGGATGCGAACGTGGATTATCAGGTGCGCCGCCTGGCCACCGTGGCCACCCGGGCCGGCCTGCGCGGCCTGGTCTGTTCGCCGCTCGAGGTCGCCAAGCTGCGGCAGGCGATCCCGCCTGCCACGCAACTGGTCACGCCCGGCGTTCGCATGGGCACCGAAAGGACCGACGACCAGAAGCGCACTTTGACTCCCCGCGAGGCCATTGCCGCCGGCGCGAGCTGGCTGGTGATCGGGCGTCCAATTTGTGCGGCGGAAAAACCGCGTGCCGCGGCGGAGAAAATTTTGGATTCGCTGATGTAGGCTCGCGCCTCGACAGTTTTTCCGGGGCGAGGGCGCTCAGGTTGACTGTCCTACTGAATGACTCTCGCAACCAGCGGAGTCTTGCCGGGCCGCTTCGCAGAAATTTCAAACGCGGTTTTCAATCGCATAATTGTGCCTTCAGCTTGCGCGCGATCTGCGGCGTGAACCCGGCAAAGGGAAGCGGATTTTTCCACGCGTTCACCGGGCTTGGCAATTTGATCAACGCCGACGTCGTAGTGGATGCTGGATTCCTTCGTTAGCCGGCCACCACCCAAATCACGGATGACTTCGCCGATAATGCGCGCGTCGCATTTGGAAATATAATCGGATTTTCCCGCTTTCAACTCAACCACAACCGGTGCGGTGGAATCCAGCGCAATCCTTTGATTGAAAGCATTCAGGTCCGCGCCCTGAGCAACAAGCATTTCGTCCCACTTTTTGCGCGGTGCGCCGGAGTTCAGACAATCCTCGGCCAGCTTGCGCGCGGCAGAGAGCGATTTTGATTTTTCGGTTTGAACCAGCAAATGCGCGGCGCAGTCGAGGACAAGCGAGTGCAGATCGGTTGGGACGCGCTGCTGCGCGTCCTGGCTGACCGGCAGGTCAGCCCTGCCGGATTGCGGTTCCAAACACATCACGCTCTCCTTCACCTCCAGCCAATTGCCGGCGGCACGGCCGAGCGGCGTGTTCATGTCCGTCAAAATCGCGCGGGTATTCACTCCACACTCGTTGCCAAGTGCAACCATGGCCTTGGCGAGTTTGCGCGCATCAGATTTGGTCTGCATAAACGCCGCGCAGCCGAATTTCACGTCGAGTATCAACGCGTCAAGGCCTTCGGCGAGTTTCTTGGAAAGAATCGAGGCAACGATGAGCGGGATGCTCGGCACGGTGCCGGAGGCGTCGCGGAGTGCGTAAATTTTTTTGTCTGCCGGCACCATGCGATCGGTCTGGCCGCAGATGACGCAGCCGATTTTTTGGACTTGGGCGACGATTTTCCCGGCGGGCAGCAGCGTCTGGAATCCGGGGATGGAATCGAGTTTATCCAATGTGCCGCCGGTGATGCCGAGGCCGCGGCCGGAGATCATCGGCACACGGAAGCCAAGACACGCGAGCAGCGGCGCGAGCGGCAGCGACACCTTGTCGCCAATACCGCCGGTGGAATGCTTGTCCACGAGCGGACGCTGGTCGCGGGGAAATTTCAGCACGTCGCCGGAATCGCGCATGGCCAGCGTAAGCGCGGTGGTCTCGACGGCGTCAAGTCCGCTAAAGTAAATAGCCATGAGCATCGCGGCCATCTGGTAATCGGGAATCCGGCCGGCCGTGAATTCGCAGACCAATTCCTGAATCTGCTGCGGCGCGAGAGTTTTGCCTTCGCGTTTCGCTTCGATGAGCGAAAGAAAATTCATCTTCCCAAAAAGCAATTGGCGGCGGGACGCCGAAAACAACCCGCGCGACACGGGCACTACCCGACAAATTTTTTTGCCGCAATGCTGGCGTTGTGGCCGCCGAAACCGAACGAGTTGTTGATGACGGCGTTCACCTTCAATTCGCGCGCCGTGTTGGGCACGTAATCCAGATCACACTCGGGATCGGGTACCTGGTAATTGATGGTCGGCGGGACGACGCCATGCTTGATGACGAGCGCGCACACGGTCATTTCGACCGCGCCCGCCGCGCCCAGCATGTGGCCGGTCGCGCCCTTGGTGGAACTGATGGCGATCTTTTTCGCCTGTTCGCCAAAGACGGTCTTGATGGCCAGCGTTTCACAGGCGTCACCCTGCACCGTGGAAGTGCCGTGGGCGTTGATGTAAGAAATATCCGTCGGATTCAATTGGCCGTGGCGCAAGGCCATTTTCATGCAACGCGCCGCGCCTTCGCCGCCGGGGGCCGGCGCGGTCAGATGATAAGCGTCGGCGGTGTTGCCGTAACCGACGACCTCACAATAAATTTTTGCGCCGCGTTTTTTGGCGTGTTCCAGTTCTTCAAGCACGATGACTCCGGCGCCTTCGCCCATCACAAAGCCGTCGCGCTCCTTGTCAAACGGACGCGACGCGTGCTTTGGATCGTGGTTGCGCCGGCTCATGGCTTTCATGGCGCAGAAACCGCCGATGCCGACCGGGACGACCGTTGCTTCCGCCCCGCCGGCAAACATTACGAGCGCATCGCCCATTTTGATGGCGCGCCAGGCCTCGCCGATGGCGTGGTTGGCGGTGGCACAGGCCGAACAGGTGGCGTAATTGGGACCGCGCAGGTCTTTGTCCATGGAGAAGATGCCGGAAGCCATGTTGCCAATGAGCATCGGAATCATGAACGGCGACAGCCGGTCCGGCCCGCGGTCGAGCAGGATTTTGTGCTGTTTGGTGGTGGTGGCCAGGCCCCCGATGCCGGAACCGATGATCACGCCGATTTCATCGCGATCTTCCTTGTCCAGTTCGAGGCCGGAATCGAGCAAGGCGTGGTGGGCTGCGAAGACGCCGAATTGCGAGAACCGGTCGGTATGCCGGATTTCCTTCGGTGATGGAAAAGCGGGCGTAGGATCAAAATGTTTCACCTCGCCGGCGATTTGCGTGTCAAATGGCGTCGCGTCAAATGCGCTGATGCGATCAATGCCACACTGCCCGGCGACGAGATTGTTCCAGAAGACGTCGGGGTGGTGTCCGAGCGGCGTGACCACCCCAAGGCCGGTGAGGACTACGCGGCACGGTGTTGACTGGCTTCCCATAAAATCAAAAGGGGCAGATCAAGCTGAATCCAGCCGAAACTGCCCCGAGGTTTTCACGTCGCTGCTACTTCTGCTGCAGGTCTTCGATGTATTTGATGACATCGCCGACGCTCTGAAGTTTCTCGGCTTGCTCGTCGGGCACTTCGATGCCGAATTCCTCTTCCAGCGCCATGACCAGTTCGACCGTGTCCAGCGAATCGGCGCCGAGGTCCTCAATAAATTTGGCCTCCAGCGTCACCTGGTCCGCATTCACGCCAAGTTGTTCGACGATGATGTCCTTTACGCGTTGTTCAATAGATTTTTCAGCCATGGGTTGCTCCGGTTAAATTTTGAACTGTGTCTATGCCATGAAAACCGGGGGCGTCAAGCCCCGAATCGCTTTTTTTTCAAATTAATTGTCAGATCCATCACATCACCATCCCGCCGTCCACCGCCAAAACCTGGCCGGTGACGTACCGCGCCGCGGGGCTGGCGAAAAACAGGACTGCTTCCGCCACGTCCTCCGGCTGGCCCAGGCTGGCCAGCGGGATCTGTTTGGTGATGGCGTCCTTCTGTTCCTGCGACAATTTATCGGTCATCGCCGTCTGGATAAAACCCGGCGCGATGGCGTTGGCGGTGACGCCCCGGCTGGCGAACTCGCGGGCGCACGATTTGGTGAGACCGATGACGCCGGCCTTGCTGGCGGCATAATTGCACTGGCCCGCGTTGCCGATCAATCCGATAACCGAGGCGATGTTGACGATGCGGCCGGACCGTTGTTTGAGGAGCGGGCGGCTGAGTTCCCGCGTGAACAGGAACGCCCCCTTGAGATTGATGTCCAGCACGGCGTCCCAGTCCGCCTCGCTCATGCGCATGAGCAAACCGTCCTTGGTGATGCCGGCGTTATTCACGAGAATATCCACGCGGCCCGGCTCCTTCAAAATCTGTCCAGCGGCGGCCTCAACACTGGCAGCTTCGGACACGTTGGCCGCAACCGCCCAGGCTTTGCGGCCGAGTTTCTGGACTTCCGCCACCGTTTCCTGGACCAAGTCGGCTTTCAGGTCCACCGCGACGATGTCGGCCCCGTGCGCGGCCAGTTTCAACGCGATGGCGCGGCCGATGCCCCGGCCGGCGCCGGTCACGACGGCGATTTGGTTCTCCAGTTGTTTCATGGCGGGCCATTGTTTAACCGCGAACGGCTCTGAATGCACACAAAAAAATTGGAAAGATGAATTCCAACGGACGACTTCGGTTCGCCCTTCACATTTTACGCGACCAACGCCTTAACCGTTGTCTCCAGACTTGCCACATCCGCCACGTTGAGCACCTGCGCATTGTTATCAATGCGCTTCATGAAACCGCTCAGGGCCGTGCCGGGGCCGAGTTCAATGAACCGTGTAAAATCATGTGCCAGTAAATGGCGCATGGATGCTTCCCACAGCACGGACGACGTGACCTGTTCGACCAGGCGCGAACGAATGCCGGTCGGCGTACCTTGCGGCAACGCTGTGACGTTGGAAATCACCGGCACGGCAGGCGACGAGATGGCGATATTCGCCAACTCCGCCTGCAACCTGGCCTGTGCACCGGCCATCAGCGGCGAGTGATACGCGCCGGCCACCGGCAACGCAATGGCGCGCCTGGCACCCCTGGCTTTGGCGAGTTCGACGGCTTTGGATATTCTTTCCGTTTCGCCGGAAATAACAAGCTGGCCGGGGCAATTCAAATTGGCCAGCACTACGCCCGCTTCGGCGCAAACCTCGCGCGTCGGCGCTTCGTCCAGGCCGATGACCGCGGCCATGCCGCCCCGCGTCGCGTCGCAGGCTTCCTGCATGAATTTGCCGCGCTGGCGCGTCACGTGCAGGCCATCCTCGAAACTGATCACCCCCGCCGCCGCGAGCGCCGTGAATTCACCGAGCGACAGGCCGGCCGTGGCGTCAAATTTGAGCGCCGGCGCCTGTTCCTTGAGCAGTTGAAACGCAACCCAGCTCACGAGGAAAATGCCGGGCTGGGCATTTTCGGTTTTTGTCAATTCGGCATCGGGGCCGTTGAAACAAATGGAGGCGAGGTCGTAACCCAGCACGGCGTTGGCGTGGTCAAACCAGGCTTTGGCCGATGGAAATGTTTCGGCGAAGTCTTTGCCCATACCGACGGCCTGGGCACCCTGCCCGGCAAACAACAGTGCGGTTTTGCTCATGCGGCGGGAGATAAAACACCAATCCGCCCGAAAGAGAAAGCGGAGATTTTTATCCTTGAAGCGTAAAACCTCAAGCCGGGTAACGCTCCGATTCTAACCACGCACTACGCATAAGCCTCACCTCCTTTGATATGTTCCTGTCAACTGGCCTTCGGCGAGGACATGGCCGTTCGTCGCCTGGAGCAGCTCTTTTTTGGTGAGACCGGGTTTGAGGTTGAGCACCGTATCGAGCGCGTAAATTTTGAAAAAATAGCGATGCGGTTTGCCCGGTGGCGGACACGGGCCGCCGTAGCCGAGCCGGCGAAAATCATTCAAGCCTTGCATCGCATTGCCCGTAATGTATTGTGATTTTTCCACGCCTTCGGGCAGCGTGCCCGTGCTGGGCGACAAATTGTAGGCCACCCAATGGACCCACGTCCCCATCGGCGCGTCGGGGTCATCGGCGATGAGCGCGAAGCTTCTGGTGTTCGCGGGCGTGTTCGTCCATTGCAACGGCGGCGACACGTCATTGCCGTCACAGGTGTATTTGGCCGGAATGGGCTGGCCGTCGGCAAACGCGGTGCTGGTCAATTGAATGTTCATGGCGACTCCGGGAACCTTTTCATTATTCGCGCCGCAGGCCACAAGCAAGCCGGCGAGCGACGCGGTGGCGAAAATCATCCTGATTTGCGCGCTCATGTCCTGCTTTTAGCACAGTCGGGCGCCGCAGACACGGAAAATTTCAACCTCCCCGCTTCAGGGAAACGATTTCAGACGATAGAATTTTACAGCGGAATTCGTGGCGGTGCCGGTGAATTCAAAGGCGCCGGTCGTGTTCGTAAGATTGGTCAGCGAACCCCACGCGTTCAGTACGGCGGCGGTTTGCAGCGTGTACGTTGCCGTCAGGCCGCTCATGACCAGCTTGATCTGATCGCCCGGCTGCCACGCGACCGATTCGAATTTCAGTGGCGCGGCGTTGAAAAAATTCAGCAGGCCCGCCATGTAGCTGTTGCGCACGCCGGAGCTGGTAATGGTTTCGAACGGGAATCCGAAATAGACGACTTTGCCGCCGCCCGCCGCGCCATTATAAACGGTTCCTGCCGCCCCGCTGGTGACGTTGCTGTAATTGACGCACGCCGTTGCGCCGCCGTTGACAGGCGTAATCAAATCAGGATAGCCGACCTTGTAGATTCCCATGGACCCGTCGTCGAACATTCCGTTGGCATCGCTGGCCAAGATCGAATTGGTGACGGGGGTAAAATTCCAGACAGCCGAACTGTCGGCGACGTAAGCGGCGTGAAGCTGGTTGTGGATGAAATTCCGGTCCGCCGCCGTCGGACCACTCGGGCGATCCAAATCCCATGCGACTTCCGCGCCGGACGTAAAAAGATTTCCACCGGCGGCCAGGAAGGCGGCCACCTTTGCCTGTTCCGCGCTGCTGTAACTTTCGTCGGCGGTGGACTCATTGCCGCACGCCCAGATGACGGTGGAGTAATTCGTCAGGGCCACGAGATCGTTGGTGATGGCGGTGTGCTGGCAGGAATCGAACGCCACGCCGGCGGCGCTCAGGGCCTTGCCATGTTGCACAACATAGTCGAATGCATTGATGTGACGCGGCAACACGCGGTCGTTGCCGCCGTTCGGGCCGGGTGGGACGTAATGTTGCGGCACAAAATCCTGTTTCAAATCGGTCGTGCGGTCAAAACGATCAAAGGCGTTTACAAAAAGAATTTTCGGCGAGTCGCTGAACATCGGCGGGCGGCAGCCGACGACGGCGGAGGGAAACGATTCGCCGCCGGCATTCGCCGCCGCCACGCGAAAATAGTAATCTCCGCCCGCCGTCAGATTGTTGACGGTGAAATTCGTCACGTTGCCGACGGAAATCGGATTGCCGAAGCCGTAGCCGTTCGTGGATTGGTAAATGAGGTAATGGGTCGGCGCTCCGCTGTTCGCCACGCTCACCGGTACCGCCCAGGCGAGCGCGACCGAGCCGTTCGCGCTGCCGATGGCGCGGACGTTTGCCGGGGGTTCCGGCAAATAAATCAGCGGCACCGGATCGTTCGTGTCAAACCGGTTCATGTATGTGACAATGGCGTGCATCGCGGCGCGGGCGACGGCACTCCGCACTCGTGGGTCGCGCAGAAGCGCCGCATCCGTGGCGTTGTCGTGGTAGGCGACTTCGATGATGGTGGCGTCCATTTCGTCCACGAAATTGTTGTCGCTGATCTCCCCGTAGGCGCCGGAATAAGTAATGTTCGTGCCGCGGTCATACCACGGATATTCCAGCGGCGGCGAGCCGAGCGCGACCAGCTCGTCATTGACGGTCTGGCCGCAAATTTGCGCCAGCGCGGTTTGATTCGGCGTGGGCACGCTGGTGATCAGCGCTTCGACACCGCGCACGGTGCCGTCGGCGCTGGCGTTTGAGTGAAAGCTCAAATGAATCCGCTTGAACATCGAGCCGGACTGTTCACGATTCATCTCGGCGGACATCCTCCCCGGCGCCGACCAACTGTCCTGCTCATCATTGCCGCTGGTTTCGTAAAGTGAAGTGGACTGGCCCTGGCCGAGATTGGATTGAATCCAGTAACGGCAGCTTTCGTCCTCGCGCGGGTAGCCGGACACACCGCCGCCGCGATCGACCGAACCCATGCCGTTGCCGAAACGAATCCCATCCGCAATGACCACGCTGCCATTCGTCGTGCTGCGCAGGTTGCTGATGACGACCGACCCGTTCGCGGCATTTGATCCGGCATTGAAATAGTATTCGCCCAGATAAACCCAGCCGTTGCCGACCATGTAGTGCGGAACGCGGTAATCGGATTCTCCGCCGGTGTGCCGGATGCGATAGAGCTGGTCGCCGCGATCCAAGCCGGCACGCACCCAGGTGTAAACCGGGTAATAACCCGTGGCGGGAAGGTTCGGCGTATAAGTGGCCGTGGCCGTTTCCGTGGCGCTGAAAGAGGCATAGCGATACGGCACGTCGCCCGGTTTCCCGAAATAGTAAGTTGACGTGCTGTCGCTCCACGCGCCGGCGAACTTTACACCGGCGTCCACATTATCCATCACCACTTCGTTCGTCTGCTGGCCGAGCGGACGCATCGAGGCGATAATCGCGCCGGCGTTGAAACAATAATCTGCGAAAAAATTCAACTGGTCGAGGTTGCCGTAATCCTCGTTCATCGAATTCAACGCTGCGGGCCGCTGCAAATTCCATCCGGAATTCGTGTACCAGGTCCAGCCGTGGCCGGAATTCATGAACACGATGCGTCCGGAGAGCGCGCCGACCGGCTGCTGCGCGGAAGGCACGACCGGACCAAGGGCCGGGGATGCGACCGGAATATTTTGTGCCGGCTTCGTCGTCGATGGCTCACTCCAGTCTGGTGTGGTGGAGCGGTCGTACCAGGCAGTTGGATCACCAGCCTGGTCAGCCGGGTTCCAATCGGCGCAGGCGGGGTTCGCGCACGCGACCAGCGCGATGGCGGCCAGACTACCGGTGCGGGACAACATTGCATAATTGTGGCAGCTTTTAGATGCGTCCGCAAATGGATTGCAGATCGAGGGCGTCTGGAGAAGGTTTTTTATGCCCGCGGATGAAACTTCCGGTGAATGTCCCGCAGCCGGTTTCCCGTCACATGCGTGTAGATCTCCGTGGTGCTGATGTTCGCGTGGCCGAGCAATTCCTGGATCACACGCAGGTCCGCGCCGTGTTCCAGCAGATGCGTGGCGAAGCTGTGCCGCAGCATGTGCGGCGTGATATTGCGGGCCACCCCGGCGCGGCGGACACGATTTTTAACTCGCGACCACAATGTCACCGGGGCGAACGGCGTCCCGCGCTTCGTCAAAAAAACATTTGCGGGTGATCGTGGCGTGACGAGCCTGGGCCGTCCGGTTGCGAGGTAACGATTTAACGCCGCAACCGCCGGGCGTCCGACCGGCACGACGCGTTCCCGGTTGCCCTTGCCAATGACGTTGATGAAGCCGGCGTCGAGATGCAGTTGCTCCAGCCGCAAATTGCGCAATTCCGCCAGCCGCAGGCCGGAGGCGTAGGCGAGTTCCAGGATGGCCTGATCGCACAAGGATTCGGGCGTTTCCGGCGATTCCGGCGCCAGCAGTTTTTCAATTTCGTCGTTCGTCAGCGCCCTCGGCAAACGCTGCCAGCGGCGCGGCAGCGATAAATTTTCCGCGGCGTTGACGGGCAACAATTTTTCGTTTTCGGCGAAGCGATAGAATGCCCGCAAGGCGGCGATTTCGAGGTAAACACTCTCGCTGCTCAGACGTTTGGTGGATTCCTTCGGCTCATCGGCGAGCGGGCGTTCGCGTTCCTGCTGGAGAAACGCCATGAGGTGCTTCAGCCCGACCTGCTTCCAGTCCGTCAAATTTTGTTTCGCGGCCCACGCGGTGAATTTGCCCAGCAACGCGGCATAGGTTTTCTGCGTGTGCTCCGCCTGTCCGCGTTCATGCCGCAGGTATTGCAGAAAATCTTCTACCAGTGCGTTCACTCCTTTGTCGGCTTGACGGTGTACTCGACGAACCGGCTCTTGTGCAGTGCGAGGGTGACATTGATGGATTTGACGCCCTCGAGCTCGCGCAATGCGAACGCATTGAAATTGCCTCCCCAGCTCCATCTCCAGTTCCGCACGTTGCGTCCCTGGTCGTCGGTGACCTTCACCAGGGTCATCTGCATGCCGTCCGGCACGGGGTCAAGCTGGACTTGAAAGGCGCCTTGCTGCGGTGATTCCGGAGGCTGGTCGGTGAACTGTTTCACCGGGAAAATCTTCAGGTGGACCCCGTTGAGTGTCGTTTCGGCAAAACCCGGGTTCTTGCGATTGCGGGCGGTGTTGTTCCAAAAATCCTGCATCTTGCCGCTTTCCACTGGAATCGCCGGCACCGTCCACAATTCATCGTCGTTGAATCCGGATGTGCGCGAGAATTCCACGCGCAATTTCCAGGCCGGCTCGTCCGGCCAGAGGCCCCATTGATAAAACGTCATCGGCTCGCCGCCTTGATACGTGGTATTGACGTAGCCGTTGATGTGATTGCCCGTCGCGTCGGAGGTTTCAATGCGTACCGGCTGCCAGTTTGTCACCGTCTGGCCGTTTTGCCGCACGTCGAACGCGACCTGCACACCCTTGTTCATGGCGTCGTCCGGCGCGGTGTCGTTGCGCCGCCACGGCGTTTTCACGCCGAAGACCAGTTTGTTTAACGTCACGTCCAAATCGCCGTCCGATTGCGTGTCCGGCAATGAATCGGGGTACCAGGCTGGAAAGGGGCCGCGCGCCGGATTGGAGACGACAAAGCCGTTTTTGACCGTCTGCCGGCCATTTTGCGGGTTCCATTCCTGAATGCGCAGATAAAATTTTCCAGCCCGCCGGGGAAACGCGTCGAGCCGAATGCCGACCATTTCATCGCCAGGTCGAAGCTGGCGCGAAGTCATCGTCGAATAACCGGCGCACGCGGTGTCCGACTGGTCGTAAGCCAAAAGCTGATAATTCGGCCATCGATTGCCCTTGTGCTGCTGTTCAATCCAGACAAACAGGGTGTCGTTGGTGCTGTCGAGCGCCCCGCTCCGGCGATTGGCGCGCACCGGTGTCTTGACCCCGGGGAAACGGTGGTGCTTGCCGTAAGTGACCGCAACCAGTTTTAATTTCGTGCCGTCGCTCAGGAAAACGATCTGCGGCCGCATTTTCCACCAGACCGCGCCGGCCACAATGCCGGCCGCCAGAATGGCCAGGCCCGTCCACAACCAGATTTTTGCCTTCATACCATTATCCTTTTTGCGAGCCAAGCGCTGCAAACGACGAGCGGCTTTGAATTGGGTTCCCACACCCGCTTGCGCGGAACGAGGCAAGCGTATTTGTGAAAACAACGGTCCGACCGATTAGTTGCAAAAAAAAACTCAATCCGGCCTCTCTATTCATGACGCGGGCTTTGCTGAAAATCATCAATGGACCTTGCACGTCAGGAGAATAACGGAATTTGCGCGCCAAAGGGACGGCGAAATGCGGCTGTAGAAAGCTCCCCGCCGCTGTTTTGAATTCCCGCCTTGCGACGCGCGACCTCAAACATCCGCCCGATCTGGTCGGCAAAGATGCCTTCGCCCGACATGCGGGTTCCCCAACGCGAATCGTTGAGTTTTCCGCCGCGTATGGAATGCAGCCGGTTTAGCACCTTTTCCTTGCGGTCGGGAAAATGCATTACGAGCCATTTCTCAAATAACGGTGCAACGCCGTACGGCAGCCGCACCACGGTATAACCCGCCGCGGTCGCGCCGGCATTGGCCGCAGCCTGGAGAATGGCCGGCATTTCGTGGTCTGTCAGCCCGGGAATGACCGGCGCCACGTTCACGCCCACGGGAATGCCCGCCTGCTTCAACTCGCGAATCGCCGCCAAACGGGCTTCCGGCGGTGCCGTGCGCGGTTCCATGACCTTGCGCAATTCCACATCCAGCGTGGTGATGGATAGCCAGACCGCTGCCGCCTGATGCCGCGCCAGTTCGGACAGCAAATCAAGGTCGCGCGTGACCAGCCGGTTTTTGGTGATGATGAAAACCGGGTTCCGGAATTCCGCCAGCACTTCGAGACAGCGGCGGGTCAATTTCAGTTTTGCTTCGACCGGCTGGTAGCAATCCGTCACGCCGCTCATGAAGATGACCTGCGGTTGCCACTTTGGTGACATCAATTCCGCGCGCAGCAATTCCGGCGCGTCTTCTTTGACCATGATTTTGCTCTCGAAATCGAGCCCGGCGGAGAAACCGAGATATTCATGCGTTGGCCGGGCGTAACAATAAATACAGCCGTGCTCACAACCGCGATACGGATTGAGGCTGGCGTTGAAGCCGACATCGGGGCTGTCATTGCGGGCAATTACGGTCTGGCTATGGTCCTTGAAGAATTGAGTGCGGGGCAGGCCATCTTCTTCGGGATTCCAACTTGTCGAGTCGGAATGAAATGAAGACTGATCCGCGTCCGGTTCGACCTGGATCTTCTCGAACCGGTTTACCGGATTTTCCGTTGCGCCGCGATGCGCTGCCCTCAACCGCTCGGTCTGCATGATGGCAGTTTAGCACAAAGGCACGAAGGTGAGAAGTGAATCAAAATTATATGGCTCCGCCACCCCTCACTATCTAAAGTTGGTCCGTCGTGCGGCCATCGCAGCAGCCCGGATACATTTGCCGCAGCCTTTCAAAGAAGATCTCCTGGTGATTTGATGGGTGCCACCAATGGGCATCTTCGCTTGTCAAAGTTTCCACGACTCGCCGAATTTTTGCTTTGGTCAAAAGTTCCGACGCGCCCACGATTCGCCGACGAACATAGCCATGAAGCGAGTTCGGCAAATCTTCGTGGAGAAATTCTTTCAACTCGTAAGCGTATAGTTCGGGATAAAGTTTTAGCCGCTCCTCATGCCATCGGCTTTGCCGCGTTTGTATCCGCTCAATCGCCGCAAGACTATTTGCGCCTTCGAGAAACGGATTTGAATCAATCAAATCAGATGCTTCTTTTTTCGTGAGTTGCGCGGTATTGGCGACGCCCATGTAAGTCAAGTATGCCACTTGCTTTGGCGAAGCGGGCTGGTGATTCCACGGATGGTTTGGATCGTCGAGTTTATCAGCGTCGGGAACGCCGACGGAAGTTAGATAATCAATCCGCACTTGCGATAATTTTTCACGGTGCTCCGCAAGTGATTTTTGTTTTGAGCGGATGAAAATTTCCAGCGTCTCTGGCGTAAATCTTTCACCCGTTTCGGGATTCATCAATCTGAAGCGCGGGTCCCTAACATAACGATGAGCATCATCAAAATTCAGCGACACATCTTTGTCGCCTTCAGCGAAAAGCTTGGCTGCCAGAGCATCATTTTGCCTTTCGCCGACTGAGTTAATTTGTTCTTCAGTCAATCTTGGCAACGGAGTCTCTGAAGCTCCGGCAGGTGGAGATTCAAGGCGCGGCGGCTGCGCGCCGGCGGGAACTGTGACTTTCTGCGGAATAAAAAGTTTCGTTTCCAAGCCGCAATGCGGACATGGCACGATGCTGTTTTCCTCTACCAGTTCATTGGCTTCAAACTCAATGTGGCCGTCACAATGCTGACAGTGGCAAGTGACATAGTGAGGTGTGGGTTGCTCTGGTGGTGAATTCATCGTTTCACACCCTATGGTGCGTTAAACTGTCAATTGTTCACGGCATGAGCAAGGCGCGGTAAAATCTGTTCCCGTTTACTGAACTTTGGTCAATCCATAGATACGGACTTGAAGTGAGCAGCACAGTTGCGACTGTGTTCCATGTGGTCATGTCGGGCGATGCCTGAATTTGATACGTGCGCCCGACAGTCCCGCTGATTTGCAAGCCGGGATAGGTGTTCAATTGCAAGTCGGCTGGTGAAACGATTTGCACCGATGGATTATTTGTGATGCTGCGGATTCGTTGGTTGTTTGAATCGGCAATGTAAATCGTCCCACGGGACACGCAGACGCCATCCGCGCCGTTGAAACGCGCTAGGCTGCCTAGGCCATTGGTGTAACCAGTTTGCGTGAAACTACCGGCCAGAGTAACCACGTTCGTTGTCGCGTCAATTTTTCGGACGCAATCCCCGCAGGCAAGATACAGATTTCCAGAATTGTCAAAGAGCATCTCATAAACTGGACCGAACACGGCATTTGTGCCATTGCCATCGGTGTTTATATTCCACCCACCGCTTCCTGGGGCGTATTTTCCCGCGAAAGTGCTGACATTTTGGTTTTGGTCAATCCGACGCATTAACTGATTTCCAGAATCCCAGACGTAGATGTTGTTCGCGGCATCTGCGGCGAGTTCCGCTGGTTCATAGAACGAGGTGAAGATTCCGTTCCCGTCTGCGTAACCGGCGTTTCCTGAACCGGCAAAGACGGTCAAAACACCGTTGGTGTAGCGGTAGATTTTGTTTGCGGTGTAATCCGAAATGTAAATGTTTCCCAAGGAATCAGCGCAAATGCCGTATGTGTAGATGTCTGAAAGAGACGAAATGCTTTCGATGGTCACAGCAGCGTCACTTGTGATTTTGTAGAGAGAAAGCGAGGGATTCTGATAATCATTGATAATCCAGATCGTGTTGTTCCGGTCTATGGTCATTCCGCCGAGCGATACACCATAAAGGCTGACGTTTGTGCCGAAACCCGTGCTTTGGCTTCCGCCGCCGACAAACGTTGTAACTGTTCCATCCGGCGCGATTTCCCTGATCCTGTGGTTTTCGCTGTCCCAAACGAAAAGGTTGCCGTGCGAGTCAGCAACAATTGAATTTGGGCCGTTAAACATTGTCTGTTGACCAACGCCGTCCAAGTAACCGTAGAAAACGGAACCAGCAAAAGTTTGAACGTAAACGCCATTGGTGTCATAGTTATGCGCGAGACCGACAAGCGGCAATAGCGCAGTGAATGTGAATAAGGCCAGTTTTCTTTGGATGGTTCTCATGCTTTTGTCTCCCGCACGGCCAAGCCGTAGTTCAAACCAAAGCTAATGAAATTACCAGTTTCGATTCGGACGGCAGCCGAAGCTACGCAAATCCGTTGTTGTGTGTCTCTGTTCGCTGATTTTAGCTGACGCTACTGATTCAACCACCAACGCCAATCTTGTTCAAGCGCGGTTTTGCGCCGTGCTTTACGCCATTGCCGGTTCCAGCGCCACAAGTGGTTCAACGTCGCGTTCGATCTGCTTTTGCTTTTCGTACCGCGCCCGCCGCAAATCGTAGTCGGCCTGCAGGCCTGTCCACATTTCCGCGCTTGTGCCGAAATACCGCGCCCGCCGCAAGGCGGTGTCCGCCGTGATGCCGCGCTTTTCCAGGACGATTTCATTGATGCGGCGCGCCATCGGTCAGGCCGCCGCCACTTCCACGCGCGGTTTGACGTGCAAATCTTCGGCGATGCTCCGCAGAATGGCAGCGAGGTTTTGGGCGGTGGGATTGCCGTTACGACCGAGCATCCGGTGAAGGGATTTTTCCCCCAGGCCGGTCTGCCGCGCCAGTTCTTTGAAGCTGATTTGGGCGTTCACCAGGTCGCGCAGTCTGGAAAGCGCCCCGGCGGTTTCGCCTTCCAAAATCATTTCCACCGCGCCGGCGTAAAACAGCCGCGCAAACTCGCGGTCACGTTTTATCCGCGCCACAATCGTTTCGTGGTAAGATCGTGTGGTAATCATTTTATCGTTTCGTTTGTTTGTATTGTTTCCATCGTTCCACGGCGGCGGCAATGTCGGCGTCCTGCCGCCGTTTGCTGCCGCCGCCAAGCAGAATGATGAGGGCGCGGCCTTCGCGTCCAAAATAGACGCGGTAGCCCGGCCCAAAATCCATTCGCACTTCAAAGACACCCGCTGGCAATGTTTTGACCGCGCCGAAATTGCCTTGTTCCAGCCGCAGCATATATCTGTCAACCCGCTCTGCCGTTACGCTGTCCAAGGCATCGTGCCACTCGGCGTAGGGCGAGCGTCCGTTTTCGACAAATTCCCGAATCTCAAAAGCGCCGTTCATATAGTATCATTTGTGTTACTATTGTCAACCCGCCAATGATAACCCACGGTACGCAATAGCCGCTACCCAAGGAGCGCGGATAGCTTTGTCCGCGCGAAGGTGACGCAAACAAGGAACACGTGGACAGGCTGTCCGCGCTCCGATTCAAAGCTTCTTCCCTGTCAGCCGCTCGTAGGCTTCCAGATATTTCGCGCTGGTTTTGGCGACGACGTCCGGCGGGAGCACCGGCCCGGGCGGGGTTTTGTTCCAGTCGAGCGTTTCAAGGTAGTCGCGGACGAATTGCTTGTCGAAACTCGGCTGACCGCGGCCGGGTTGATACTGATCAGCGGGCCAGAAACGCGAGGAATCCGGCGTCATCACCTCATCAATCAGAATCAATTTGCCGTCACGCAGGCCGAACTCGAACTTGGTGTCGGCGATGATGATGCCGCGCTGGCGCGCATAGTCGCGGCCGGCTTTGTAAATCTTCAGGCTCAAATTGCGTGCCTGCGTGGCAAGGTCGGCGCCGACAATTTTCTGCGCCTGCTCAAACGGGATGTTTTCGTCGTGACCCGCCTCGGCCTTGGTGGACGGCGTGAATATCGGTTCCGGCAATTCGGCGGATTCGGTCAACCCGGCGGGCAGTTTGATGCCGCAGACGGTCTGAGAATTCTTGTACTCCTTCCAACCGGAGCCAGACAGGTAGCCGCGCACGATGCACTCGATGGCCAGCGGCTTGGCTTTTTTCACAATCATCGAGCGACGTTGCAGGTCGGCCAGTTGCACGGCAGGCAAGCCGGCTAAAGCCGGAACTCCCAACGGCTCATTGGCGCGCCGCAACAAATGGTTCGGCACGAGCGACGTGAATTTCTCGAACCAGAAATGGGAAATCTGCGTGAGTACTTCGCCCTTGCGCGGGATGCCGTTGGGCATGATGACGTCAAAGGCCGAGATGCGGTCGCTGGCAACCAGCAGCAAGGCATCGCCAAGGTCGAAGATGTCGCGCACCTTGCCGCTGCGGAGCTTTTTGACGCCCGGTAAATCGAGTTGCAGAATTGGTTCGTTATTTGAATTGGCCATGCGGTGAATTATTAAGACGCGACCCGTAAGTTCAAAGCCCAAAGTCATCGTTGTGTAGCGGCGTCCCGGTAGAGCGCCGCGCGCTCCGGAAAATCGAAGTGTTTGGCTTTCTGCCGAAACCCGCTACGCCTGTTTTGCAGAGGTTTCTATTCGCAAACGGGTCACGCCGGCGGGCGTTGGATAAGTTTGACCTGCAACGGAATGCTCGCCCGGGATACGCCATCGAGCCGGATGTCCACGGAATAAAGGCCCGCCTCGGCGAACCGCAATTGCTGGATGTTCACCACAAAATTACGCGTAACGAAAAGCGCGTCTTCGGGCAGCGCTACCGAGACGGGGACCTCGATGGGCGGCATGATGGAATGGCCGTCGGCGTTGATGAAGTTAACAGCGAGTTTATGTTGGCCCTCGTCGCTGGCGGTAAAGGTGACACGCAACGCCACGGCGCATTGGGGGTGCACGGCGGGCAGTTGCGGCGCGTAAATTGTGTCGAACGAGCCGAGCAGATTGAGCTTGCCATTGTCGTCCGTTGCGGCGTCGCAGAGCACGGCCACTTGAATGTTCATATACCGGATTTAGCCACAAAACGCGCAGGTTGGCACGGATTTCCTGCAAAAAGAAATTTTCCACTTGACATACCTATAGACTCTATGTATCGTGCTCCTATGATTCGCAAAGAACTGGTCGCGGCATCGGCGGAGCCGTTGATTTTGTCGCTCCTGACGAAGGGGGAGAGCTACGGCTACGCCATCATTCAGGAAGTCAAAGCCCGCTCCGGCGGCAAGCTGCAATGGACGGACGGAATGCTTTATCCAGTACTGCATCGGATGGAGCGCCGGGGGTTGATCAAATCGCGCTGGGGCGAGAGCGAGACCGGCCGAAAGCGGAAATATTATTCGCTCAAAAAGGATGGCAAGGCGGCCATGGCCCGACACCATGAACAATGGTCGCTGGTTCACGGCGTTCTGTCCGGCCTGCGAAAGGAACAATATGTTTGATCTCGAACGAGCCATCCGTGGGTGGCGGCGGCAAATGCACGCTGGCGGTATCCAAACGCCCGTGCCGCTGGAGGAATTGGAAATGCATTTGCGCGAGGACGTAGAGCGGAAGGTGCGAAGAGGAACGGATGCGCAGAAGGCTTTTGAAATTTCTGTCCGGCAAATTGGTCAACCCGAAACCCTCAGGAGCGAATTCAAAAAAGCAGGTGCCGCGGTGGAACTGCAAAAGGTCATAGAACAGGCAGGCGTCATTTGTGTTGCCGTCGCAATATTTTGTCCGCTGTTTATTTTTCTTCCTTTTCTTTTGGCCCACGAATTAGGTTTGATGACGAAAATGCTTGGATTAACGATATATGCGACCACCGTTGTCACAGTTGTTTTAAGTTGGAGATATAGTCATAAGCTTCTTCCGGTAATCCGCAACCGACTGCTTAGGAGAGCCGTTGGCCTTGTGTGCTTTGGGGGATGTCTGCTTTGGATTCGATTCGGCGTATTCCATTTTTCACCGGGAGGCTTGCACCCCCGAAACATTTTTCTGCCTCTGATTATTTTTGGATTAGAATGGACGGTGATGGCAATTCTTGGCGGTGTCGGTCATGGGTTGGAAAAAGCTGCGGAAAGGCAAAACCCGGTCACGACTATGTAGAAAGGAAACAGCATGTTCAACCTTGAGCAATCCATTTCAGAATGGCGGCGGCAGATGCTGGCCGCCGGCATCAAGCCGCCCGTGCTACTGGAGGAATTGGAAAGTCACCTGCGCGAAGAAATCGAGCGGCAAATGCGGTCGGGCTTGAATGCACAACCGGCGTATGCAATTGCCGTCCAGCAAATTGGCCGTGCCAATGTGCTCAAACGTGAGTTCAAAAAAGTGGAAAGGACGCTTATGAAAAGAATTGCGATTATCCTGCTGGGAGTTTTCGGTGTCTTGTTCGGTCCCGGCATTATCCTCCCGGCGCTCGCCAAGCACCGGGATTTGGGAGTGTGGAACAGTGACACAGTGACGCCCATTGTGTTGGGCGCCGTGATTACACTCATCGGCGTAAGCACGGTCGTCCTTGGCTTTAAGAGGCGCAAGGCCTAGTCAGGCGCCGCCTGGAAGATTTGCAAAGATCCGGCCGGCTTCCTCCAGCGTTTCCTTCGAGCCGATGTCGAACCAGAGGCCGGGCACCTGCCAGGTGTAAACCGCGGTACGGGGATAAAGCCATTGCACAAGCCGGCCCGGCTGATCGGGATTATTTCCCTCGGCGATATATTGCCGGATGAACGGAAGCGTGCTCCTCGGGTAAAAATAAAGCGCGATGCCGGTAAGCGTGCTGGTCGGTTTTGCCGGCTTTTCCTCGAAGAAGGTGATGCGGCCGTCGCCATCCACGGAAATTGCATTGTACTTTCTGATTTGTTCCAGGTCGCCCACATCGTAAAGCGCCAGCACCGGGGCGTTCTTCTCGCGGCAGAATTTCCCGAAGCCATCCAGTGTTTCGCTGAATAAATTGTCACCGGCCACCACGATCAAATCGTCGTCCGCGTTTTGCGTTTTGAGGACGAAATGGACGTCGCCGATGGCGCCCAACTTGTCGTTGTCACTGGTGGTGCCGTCGTTGACAATCGTGAATTTCCATTTCGATTTTGTCGCGCGCCGATTGTCTGACCATTCCTGAAAATGCCCGGCGAATTTGGCATTGGTAACGATGTAAACGCGGTCAATGCCGCCGATGGGCGCGAGGCTGTCCAGAACGTATTCCAGCATGGGCTTGCCGGCGACGGGCAGGAGCGGCTTGGGTTGTGTCAACGTCAGCGGATACAACCGCGTAGCATAGCCGGCGGCCAGGATGATAATTTTCATGCTCTGGAATCAATTCCTCAGGTCGCGAATATTATTTGCCAGGTGCAGAAACCGTCAAACAGATATGTTGCGGACGGAGAAAAAGTGGCAGCACAGCTCCGGCCCGCTCGCCGGCAACCATCCCAAACCGAAATCCAACCACGGCGTGCGTTCCGGGCGCTTTTTACGCCGGTGCGCGTTGCTTGAAATGAATGGCCGCCGTTTCACGCAGGCGTTTGGCGGCCTGCTCGGGCGTCAGATCGCGCTGCGGTTCGGCCAGCATCTCGTAGCCGACCATGAATTTCTTTACCGCGGCCGAGCGCAACAACGGCGGATAAAAGTGCGCGTGCAACTGCCAGTGCCCGTAATCGCCGTCGTCCGTCGGCGCGCCGTGCCAGCCCATCGAATACGGAAAGCTCGTTTCAAACAGGTTGTCGCAACGAATGAGACTCCGTTTCAAAATGTCCGCCAGGCTCGTGCGCTCGTCAGTCGTCAAATCCGGCAGACGTTGCACCGGTCGGCGCGGCAGCAACAGCAGCTCAAAGGGCCATACTGCCCAATACGGCACCACCATCGCCCAATGCTGATTGGATTCAATGACGCGCTCCCGCCGCCGTAATTCCTCTTCGACGTAATCCAGCAGCAACAACTTCCTGTGTTGTTCCCGATACTGTTTCTGGGTGCGTTCCTCGGGCGCCACCAGCCGGGGCAGGAAGTTGCCCGCCCAAATCTGGCCGTGCGGGTGCGGGTTCGAGCAACCCATGACCGCGCCTTTGTTTTCAAAAATCTGCACCCAGCGGTAATGCGCGCCCAGCGCATTCATCTGATCGGCCCAGACGTTCACCACGCGCACAATGTCGTCCACCGCCATTTCCGGCAGCGTCAGATCGTGGCGCGGGGAAAAACAGATGACGCGGCTTTCGCCCCGCACGGGTTCGCAGCGGAACAGGGCGCCAGTCACAGCACCGGCCAGCGGCACATCCGGCAGCAACGCGGCATAATCGTTCACGAACACGAACGTTTGGGAATATGCGGTATTCACCGCGTTACCCGCACGCCGGTTGCCGGGGCAAAGATAACACTTCGGGTCGTACGGTGGCTGGCCGGGCCGGGGATCGCTTTCGCGCTGGCCCTGCCACGGGCGTTGCGTGCGATGCGGCGAAACCAACAACCACTCGCCGCTCAACGGATCATACCGCCGGTGCGGATGTCGGTCGGGGTCGAAAGTCACGTTTTGTTTTCGAAAAGACTCGGGGCGGTGGCGCGCGCGAGCGACTGGCAACGGGCGAGCGTTTCCGCGGGCGATTCGGACTGGAGCGCAAACTCGGCCAGTTCACGCGCTTCATTCAGCTTCAGTCGGCGGATCATGTATTTGACCGGCGCAATGCCGGCCGGCGCAGTGCTCAATTCGTCCACCCCCAGGCCGATCAACAACGGCGCAAGGACAGGATCGCCGGCCATTTCGCCGCAAACCGCGGCGCGGATGCCGCCCTGATGCGCGGCGTCCACGGTCATTTTGATCAGGCGGACGATGGCCGGATGCGTCGGCTCGTAAAGGTGCGAAACCTTTTCGTTCGTGCGGTCGGCGGCCAGCGTGTATTGGATGAGGTCGTTGCTGCCGATGCTGAAAAATTTCGCCTGTCCGGCCAGCGCGCCGGCGATGAGGACGGCGGACGGGATTTCAATCATCACGCCAATTTCCAATTTTTCCCCAAAAGGTTTTCCCTCGGCGCGGAGTTCGGCCCGGTATTTTTCGGCAAGGGCGTTGGCCTGGCACAATTCGTCCATGCCGGAGATCATCGGATACATCATTTTCACGTTGCCCTCAGCGCCGGCGCGGAGAATGGCGCGCAGTTGCGTGCGGAAAAGCTCGGGTTGCTGCAGGCAGAAACGAATGGCGCGCCAGCCCAGAAACGGATTCATTTCCTGCGCGAGTTGCAGATGCGAGGCAAATTTGTCGCCGCCCAGGTCCAGCGTGCGGATGACGACGGGATGCGGTTTCAAGGCGACGGCAACCTGCCGGTAAGCCTGGTATTGCTCGTCTTCGGTCGGCAGCTTGTCGCGGTTGATGAAGAGAAATTCCGTGCGGAACAGGCCAACCCCCTCCGCTCCGTGGGCCAGTACCGCTTCAATGTCACCGGGTGCTTCGATGTTGGCCGAAAGGTGGATGGATTTTCCATCCAGCGTGACGGCGGGCTGGTGCTCGATTTCATGAAGTTTTTCCTCAAGCGAAGCTTTGAGCTTCAGAAGCTGGCCGTACTCAAAAAACGTCTGGTCCGTCGGATTGACAATAACGACGCCGTTGTAACCGTCGAGCAGCGCGTAATCGCCGCTCTCCAATTCCTGGCTGATGCTCTGCAGGCCGACTACGG
>Ga0335081_10001101_pt1 | contig 43080 bp, 37 predicted proteins | sample Lox_Sample_35_FD_206713 | JGI IMG/M metagenome (GOLD analysis project Ga0335081, IMG submission 206713) | Soil microbial communities from Loxahatchee National Wildlife Refuge, Florida, United States - Lox_Sample_3.5 | ecosystem: Environmental > Terrestrial > Soil > Wetlands | place: USA... | reverse complement strand
GGAGCCGGAGCCGGGGACATCCGGGTGTTCCGGGCCGGGCGGGTGTCCGCCGCCCGGGTCCTGGCGGAGCCCGCCGGGCGGCCGGACGGATTCGGGCTCGCCGCGTTCTGGGCTCGCTGGTCGGCAGAGTTCGAGGCGAGCAGGCCCCGGCTCGAGGTCAGGCTGGCCGCCTCGCCGGGCGCGCTGGCCGCCTTTGGCGAGGTTTTCGGCACGGCCGCAGCGCCCGCGCTGGAGGCGGCTGGACCGCCCGGCCAGGACGGCTGGCGGGTGGTGACGCTGTCGTTCGAGCACGAGCGGGCGGCCGTGCACCGGCTGGCCGGATTCGGCGACCAGGTCGAGATCCTGGACCCGCCCTCGGTCCGGGCCGAGCTGCTGGCCACCGCGCGCGAGATCCTCGGCCGCTACCAGCCCGGCGGCTGACCCGCACTTCGGTGCCGACGGCACGGCCGGAGGTTTCCACCTCCTGGGCACCTTCGGGTGACGACTGAGGCCGCCGCGGCTTCCTAGCGTGCAGGTAAGCGATTTTCGGAGGAAAACCTGTCATGTCCGGAACACGATCCATAGCCACGCGGGCGCAGTCCGGCCCTACGGATCAGGGCCGCCAGCGCCCACTTGGGCTGGCCCTGCTGGTCATCGCCACCGCGCAGCTGATGGTGGTGCTGGATTCCACCATCGTCAACGTGGCACTGCCGCCTATCCAGCGGGCGCTCGGCTTCTCCGGCTCGGGCCTGGAGTGGGTGGTCAACGCGTATGCGCTGGCCTTCGGCGGGCTGCTGCTGCTCGGCGGCCGGGCCGGGGACATCCTCGGCCGCCGCCGGGTGTTCATCGCCGGCGTCACCGTGTTCTCGCTCGCCTCGCTGCTCGGCGGGCTGGCTACCACCCAGGAGTGGCTGCTGGCGACGCGGGCGCTGCAGGGCATCGGGGCCGCGATAGTGGCGCCGACCGCGCTGTCCCTGGTGACGACCACGTTTCCGGAGGGCGCCCCGCGCAACCGGGCCATGGGCGTGTACGCCGCGATGAGCATCGGCGGCGCCGCCATGGGTTTGCTGGCCGGCGGCCTGCTCACCACCTACGCCTCGTGGCGCTGGGTGCTCTTCGTCAACGTGCCGATCGGCGTCGCCGTCGCGCTGCTGGCGCTGCGGGCCCTGCCCGAGGCGCCGGGCCGGCCCGGCCGGTTCGACGTGTCCGGCGCGATCACCGTGACGCTCGGCCTGGCCTGCCTGGTCTACGGCCTGTCCAGCGCGGCGATGACCACGGACGGCGTCTCGCACTGGGGTAACGCCAAGGTGGTGGCCTCGCTCACGGCCGCGGCCATCCTGCTCGGGGCGTTCGTGGTCATCGAGGCGCGCAGCAGGCTGGCGCTGGTGCCGCTGCGGATCTTCCGCAACCTCAGCCGGTCGGGTGCCTACCTCGTGATGCTGTGCCTCGGCACGGCCATGTTCGGCCTGTTCTTCTTCCTGACCCTGTTCATGGAGGAGGTCTGGGGGTACAGCGCGCTGCGCACCGGGGTGGCCTACCTGCCCATGGTCACCATGATCATGGCCATGGCCCTGGCCAGCTCCCAGCTGGTCGCGCGGATCGGCGTGCGGCCGGTGGTCCTGGCGGCGTCGGCGATCTCGGCGGGCGGCATGTTCTGGCTGTCGCGAATAACAGAGCACAGCAGCTACGCCGGCGGCCTGCTCGGCCCGACGCTGCTGACCGGGGCCGGCCTTGGCCTGCTGTTTACGCCGCTGACCCTGACCTCCCTGTCCAAGGTGGACAACGCCGACGCGGGCCTGGCCTCCAGCCTGATCAACACCGGCCAGGTGGTGGGCGGCTCGATCGGGCTGGCGATCCTGGGCACCGTCGCCTGGACCGTCGTGGTGAACACCGCCAGGAACGCCGCGCACGCAGCCGGGTCGGCCCAGGTCAGCATCTCGGGCCACGCGCTGGCGGCCGGGTTCTCCCGGGGGTTCGAGGTGTCGGCCGCGATCATGGTGCTCGCCCTGGTGGTGGCCGCGGTCATGATCCGGGTCACCCGGCTGACCCTGGCCGGGCCCAGCCCTGACCGGGGGTGATCACCCCGGGCGGACCGGAGGTCCGTGGCTGTGCAGGACCTTGGTCTTGTCCTTGTTCCAGGCGGTGGTGGTCCCGTCGGGGTTCAGGACCAGGGTCCAGCCCCACCGGTGGATGACGACCTGATGATGGAACCAGCACAGCAGCACGCAGTCCTTGACCGACGTGGGGCCGCCGTGGGCCTTGTGCCTGGTGTGGTGCACCTGGCAGGCCTCGGCGGGCTGGTCGCACCGGCCGGCCCACTGGCAGTGCTTGTCCCGCAGCATCACGGCGTTGCGGATCCCGGCCGGGACGGTCTCGGCGTACCCGATATCCAGCGGCAGGCTCGGACCGCCCAGCCGGGCGCCGAGCTGCCGGCGGCGCAGGAACGAGGCGAGCCCGCCGGGGCCGGACAGAAGGTCGACGGCCTTGCCGATGACGGCTTGCTCGATCGCGGCCCAGGCCGCGGTGGTGTCCGGGCGGTCCTCGCCGCTCTGGCGGAGGCGGTCTAGCTCCACGCACAACCGGACCAGATCCTCCAGCGCGTCTATATTGACGTCGCCGGTCACGATCGGCGCCATCGCCGCGTCGCAGGCGATAGCCTCGGCGGCGTCCCCGTCCAGCCAGACTCCGGTGTCCCCGCCGCCTTCGGACGCGGCTGCCCGGTGCCCGGCCCACCGGGCCCGGACTTGCGCCGTCCACTGCTCCTGCAGGGCCGAGCTGCCGTCCAGCCGGAGCAGGTCAGCCAGCGAGATGTGTGCCCACACCTTGACCGGCTGGCCGGCCCGCTCGGGGAGGATACCGGCGGCGATCAGACGGCTCATGGCCTCCTCGAGCGCATCATGGTAGCGCTGCTCCTGGGTGCGGGTGTCCTCGGCGCCGGCCGGGGCGGACAGCGCGTCCAGCACCGCGGCGACCGCCTCGGCACACTCGGGCGTCAGGTCACCGTTCAGGACGCCGGCGCCCTGGAACGTCGTGATCAGCCGCACGGCCCGGTCATCGAATACCTCGTCTTTATCCTCGTCGGGGGATGCGGACCGGGCCTGCTCGTAGATCTCTCCGTACATCTCGGCCAGGTCCTGCAGGCTCATCCCGGCCAGGGCCGCGGCGACGAGTTTCTCCTCCGCGAGGTCGCGCTGGTCCTCCGGGAGCCGGTTGATCCACTGGCACAAGATCCTGGCCACGGACTCGGGCAGGTCCCCGGTAGCCAGCGCCGCCAGGACCCGCACGTGGTCTTCGGCTTGCCGCACCCACGCGGTATAGGCCATCGCCGCGCCCTTGGTCACCCCGGTCTTGTGGATCAGCCAGGCCCGCGGGCTGTAGTCGGCGTCCGCAGAGTACCCCCGCCCGGAGGCAAACGCGCTCAGGACCGAGGTCCGCGCCGCGGTGCCCGCCGAGGTGGCCCGCTCCAGCGCCCGCAGGCACCGTGCCTGCTCCTCGGCCGTCATCGCAGTGGCATCGGCCGCCGCCAGGTACCCCATCGCGGACTGCAGCATCTCCAGCGCCTCGTCGGCGCTGGCGGGCGACATCACGCTGTTCATCGCGGCGTGTCACCTCCTCCCGATGGTCGCGGACCGGCGGACGGGCTCCTTTCCCCGGGCTCTATGCACCGGGCTCGGCTGGTCATCGACTGGTTCGATCCTAGCATCAAGCGAGGACATTTCCCGGGAGAAATGCGCCCGTAAACCACTCTAATCGAAAAAGATAGCTATGAGCTTGGCGAGTGTCACGGGACCCTTGGGACTCGAGCGGCGAGACGCGAGCTGCGGCTGACTGGCGTGATTAGCTCGACGAGCCGCCCAGGATCACCCACGCCGAGGCGGTGGACCATCAAGGTCGCCAGCGAGCACGAGCACGGCACCTCAGTTTGCGTCCTCGCGGCTAACCCAGGCGGCGAGCTGGGCTCGCGAGCTGAACCCGAGCTTGCTGAAGATGTGCTCGATATGAGAATCGACCGTCCGCTTGGCCAGCACCAGCTGTTCGGCGATCTCACGGTTCCCGAGGCCCTGGGTCACCAGCTCGGCGATCTCCCGCTCCCGCCTGGTCAGCGGGTCGGCGGAGATCGTGTCGGCCGGGACCGGCACCTCGTTCCTGGCCACCGCGATCGCCTCGGCTACGGACAGCTCCAGGCCACGCTGACGGTAGCTCTCGAACCGCTCGTCACCCAGCGCCTGCCGGCAGGTCTCCGCGGCGCTCCGCCGGATCTCGGCGTAATACGGGCCTTGCTGGATCGGCGCGCGCAGCATCTTCCAGAACGCGTCGCCGGCCCCGCATAGCCCGGCCGCCCGGGCGAAGTCCTCCTGAGCTACCAGGCAGACAGCAAGCAGGTCGATCGCCATCGTGATCGTATGCAGGTCGCCAAGTGACTCCTTGATCCGCAGGCAGGCGAGAGTGTCCTCGACGGCGTGACCGACGTCGCCGGACAGCCAGCGTGCGGCCCCGCGGGTCCACAGGGCGGTACCCCGGCTCCACTGCTCCCCCAGCTCCTCGCTGATGCGCAGGCACTCCTCGCTCAGGGCAATGGCACGGTCGAGTTCGCCGGTGAGGCAGCAGACGGCGGCCAGCCGCGTGAAGGTCACGAGCGCGAACGGGTCGCTAAAGCCGATCTCGGCGTACTCGGCCAGTGCGTTCTCGTGCCGGGCACCCGCCGTCTGCAGGTCGCCGGCGAAGAACGACGCGATCGCCTGCGCATCGGTGACATGGGCGCGCAGGTCCCGGTCGTGCAGCTCCTGCGCGCGGTCTGCAGCCCGGGCCAGCAGCGGTTCGGCCTGCTCCAGGTCCCCTTGCTGCAGGGTGAGGACGCCCGCCCCGTACACGGCCCACGCCGCCTCCGGCGAGTCGGAGCCGACGGCCAGCGCCCGGTCGTGCCAGCGCCGCCCCTCGGTGAACAACCCGAGCGATAGCCAGTAGTGCCGCAGCAACACCGTCATGCGCAGGCCGGTAGCCTCCTGTCCGGGGCTTGCGTAGGAGTGGTCGAGGGCAACCCGCAGGTTAGGGGTTTCCTGCCGGAGCCGGACCAGCCATCCGACCTGCCCGGGGCCGAGGCTGCCGGCCGCCGCCTGCTCGGCGAGGCCGAGGTAGTAGTCGCGGTGCCGACGCCGTCGTTCGTCGTGCTCGCCAAGCAGGGCAAGGTGCTCGGCTCCGTACTCCCTGATCGTGTCGAGCATCCCGTACCGGCGCCCGTCCTGTTCGCACAGCACGATCGACTTCTCGACGAGCCTGCCGAGAGTATCGAACAGGGAGCCCGCGGTGACAGGTTCCCCGGCACATACGCGTTCGGCTGCTTCCAGGTCGAAACCACCGGGGAACACCGACAGCCGGGCCCATAGCCGTTGTTCCTGCGCCGTGCACAGCTCATGACTCCAGTCGATCGCCGCGCGCAGCGTCTGATGACGGTCGTCGCTGGATCGAGCCGTACCGAGAAGCAGGAAGCGATCATCGAGCCGGGCGACGATCTGCTCGATCGACATGGCGCGCAGCCGCACGGCGGCGAGTTCGAGGGCGAGCGGGATGCCGTCCAGCCTGCGGCACAACTGGACCACTGGCTGCCTGTTCGCGGCGGTGAGCGTGAACCCGGGCACCATCGCCTCCGCCCGGTCGGCGAAGAGTGCCACCGGGTCAGACCCGGCGGCGGCCTCGTCGGAGTCGGGTACCTCGAGCGGCGAGATCAGCTGCGCCTGCTCGCCCCTGACACCGAGCGGCTCCCGGCTGGTCGCCAGGATCCGCAGCCGGGGAGCGGCCAGCAACAGGGCCTCGGCTAGCTTCGCGCAGGCATCAACCAGGTGCTCGCAGGTATCCAGGATCAGGAGAAGATGCCGTTCGGCCAGGTAGTCCGCTAGCAGATCCACCGGATCGCCTGCGGCCTGGTCCGGTAGGCCCAGGCCGGCCGCGACCGTCCGGGCCAGCAATTCCGCGTTCCGCAGCGCCGACAGCTCGGCCAGCCACACTCCGTCGGCGAACGACCGCTGCAGATCCGCGGCCAGGTGCAGCGCCAGCCGGGTCTTCCCGACCCCGCCTACACCGCGTAAAGTGACCAGCCTGTATCGCTCGAGGGCCTCCCTGACCTGGGATAGCTCCCGCCGTCGCCCGATAAAACTGGTCACCTCGGCCGGGAGGTTGCTCCTCCGCCGTTCCGGTACGAGAGTCGTCACGGGTGCCTCGGTTCCTTATCCGCCGGCCACGTGGACCGGCGGTTGGGGGATTCGGGTATCTTAACTCCTCGCCCCGGGCCGGGCCTGTTCGCCGGGCGAGGCCCGGGGCGCTGGCTCCCGGGCGGGGTAGCCACGGCAGGCGGTCGCTGACGGCGACGGCGATGACCAGGGCGGCGGTGCAGGCGCCCAGGGCCAGGGCGGGAATGGCGCCAACGGCCAGGCCTAGCAGGCCCAGCACCGCGATCCCGGCCAGCCGCGGCCAGGACAGGACACGCCACACCACCAGCTTGAAGGCGGCGTGGCCGGCCAGGAACAGCGCCGGGCCGCCCAGGATCATCCACGCCGAGCGGAACGATCCCGGAGTAGCGGCAGAATCGGGGATTGAAGTTCGGCCAGGTCGCTCATCGGTGATTCTTACCAGGCGTAATGCTCCGGAGCAGGCTGGTACCCGGGGAAGATGTCGTCGAGTCTTTTGAGCACGTCCTCGCCGAGGTGGACGGTGATCGCGTGCTGCGCGTCGTCCAGCTGGTCCTCGGTTCGCGGCCCGATGATCGGCCCGGTGACGCCCTCCTGATGCAGCAGCCAGGCCAGCGCCACGTAGGCCGGCTGCTCGCCGAGTTCGTCGCACAGGGCCTCGTAGGACGCGATCTGCTCGCGGTGCCGCCGCAGGGTGTCGGCGGCCCGGCCAGCCTGGCGGCGGCGGCCCTCGCGCTCCTTCTTCAGCACGCCGCCGAGCAGGCCGCCCTCGAGCGGGGACCACGGGATGACGCCGACGCCGTACTCGAGCGCCGCGGGCAGCACCTCGAGCTCGATCTCCCTGGTCAGCAGGTTGTAGATGGACTGCTCGCTGACCAGGCCGAAGAAGCCGCGGGCGGCGGCGGTGTCGTTGGCCTGCGCGATGTGCCAGCCGGCGAAGTTGGACGAGCCGACGTAGAGGATCTTGCCCTGGGCGACGAGCACCTCCATCGCCTGCCAGATCTCGTCCCATGGGGTGTCCCGGTCGACGTGGTGCATCTGGTACAGGTCGATGTAGTCGGTGCGCAGCCGGCGCAGCGACGCGTCGCAGGCCCGCCGGATGTTCAGCGCGGACAGCTTGCCGTCGTTGGGCCAGTCGCCCATCGCGCCGTACAGCTTGGTGGCGAGCACGGTGCGCTCCCGGCGGCCGCCGCCGGACGCGAACCAGTCGCCGATGATCTCCTCGGTCCAGCCGTGGTGCGACTGCTCGTTCTGGGCCAGAGCGCCGGGCGGGCTCTGCGCGCCGCCGTAGCGGTTGGCGGTATCGAAGAAGTTGATGCCGATCTCATGCGCGTGATCCATGATCGCTTCCGACTCGCCGGCTGAGGTCAGCGGCCCGAAGTTCATCGTCCCGAGGCAGAGGCGGCTCACAGACAGGCCCGAACGGCCAAGATGGATGTATTCCATACGGCTTACCCTTTCACGGCGCCGCGGTTTCACTCCTCCGGCGTGTCTCCCGCCCCTCACGGCCGGAGTCGCCCGTCCGGGACGACAAGAGCCCGCCGTCCCGGCCGACCCGGCCGAGGCAGGCGCGGATGCGAGCGCAGACAGACCGGTCCGTTCGGGATAATGATCCTGGCATTTGCTATCCTGGACTCATGCATCGTGTGACGCAGTGGTGGCTGGCCCCCTAGGGCGGCTGCATCCTGCGTTAGCAAAGGCCGTCCGGATGGACGGCCTTTTTCGTGCTCCCATCCGGACCTACGGGAGGACGATAATCATGACCGTGACCATCGAGCACAGGCGTTCGGCCGAACTCGAGGAACTGATCGACCAGGACGCGGCGGCGTTCCGCATCCTGACCGGCGACCGGCCGACCGGACGGCTGCACCTGGGCCACTACTTCGGCACACTGCGGAATCGGGTCAGGCTGCAGGATCTCGGCGCCGAAGTCTTCGTGCTGATCGCCGATTTCCAGGTGCTGACCGACAGGGACACGGCCGAACGGCTGGATGAATACGTGACCGGGATGCTCCTCGATTACCTGGCCATCGGCCTCGACCCGGCCCGGACGATGATCTTCGCGCACAGCGCGGTGCCCGCGCTCAACCAGCTGCTGCTGCCGTTCCTCAGTCTGGTCTCGGTGCCCGAGCTGAACCGCAACCCGACGGTCAAGGACGAGATCGCGCACTCGCGGCAGGCGTCGGTCAGTGGCCTGATGCTCACCTACCCGGTGCACCAGGCGGCGGACATCCTGTTCTGCAAGGCGAACCTGGTGCCGGTGGGCCAGGACCAGCTGCCCCACCTGGAGATCGCCCGGCTGATCGCGCGCCGGTTCAACGACCGGTACTGCCGGCCGGTGTTCCCGGTGCCCGACGCGCTGCTGTCGGCCGCGCCGCTGCTGCTCGGCACCGACGGCACCAAGATGAGCAAGAGCCGCGGCAACACCATCGCGCTGTCGGCCAGCGCGGACGAGACCGCCCGGCTCGTCCGGGGCGCGACGACCGATTCCGAGCGCTTCATCAGTTACGACCCGGAACGGCGGCCCGCTGTCTCGAGCCTGGTCCTGCTGGCCGCGCTGTGCCTGGGCCGCGACCCGCGGGACGTCGCGGACAACATCGGCGACGGCGGAGCCGCGGCGCTGAAGAGCGTGCTCACCACCGCGGTCAACGACCTGCTCGCCCCGGTCCGGGCCCGCCGCGCCGAGTACGCACGGGACCTCGGCTACGTGCGCCAGGTGCTGCGGGACGGCAACGAGCGGGCCAACGAGATCGCGGCGGCCACCCTGGCCGAGGTGCAGGCGGCCCTGGGCATGCGCTACTGAGTAAAGGTCTCGGCGGCGGCGCGGCTGGGGCGGCGGCGGCGCGTTCGTGGCAAGGTGGGTCCGTGGCCGGTGCTGACCTTGTGACGTCGTTGCGTCAGGCGGCCGTGAGCCGCGGCGATCTCGTCGCGCTGGTCATCTCCCCCGCGCTGGAGCTCGGGCTGGCCGCCGGGGCGAGCTCGTGGACGGTTCCTTGTGTCGCGGCCGAGATCGGCCGGGCGGACGAGGAGCTGCGGCCGCGCTGGGTGCTGTGGTCGGGGCAGACGGCGGCGCGGCTGGCCGATGCCGGGGTCCGGCTGGCCACGTGCTGGGATATCGCCGCGGTGCACCGGCTGCTGTTCGGCGGCTGGCGGGCCGACCCGGCCTGGGCCTGGGCCCGGCTGCGCGGCCTGGCCACCGACACGATGCCGGCCGACGGTCCGCTCGACCTGTTCGGCATGGACGTAGGCGACACCGGCGACCCGGTGGCGCCGGACGGGCACCTGCGCCCGGAGTGGGTCAGCGGGGGCTGGTCGGACAGCCCGGAACGGATGGCACGCTGGGCCGCCCTGGCCGTGGCCCTCGCCGGGGAGCAGCAGGCCGCGCTGGCCGCGCTGGATGACCGGCCGATGGCCCTGCCGACGGCCCGCGCCGAATCCACCGCCGAACTGCTCTGCGCGGAGCTGTGCGCGGACGGGCTGCCGATGGACCGGGCTGTCGCGGAACAGGTCCTGACCTCCTTCATCGGTCCCAGGCCGCGCAGCGAGGCGGACGCCGCGGCGCAGCGGGCCGCCCGTGACGCGGAGGTCTTGCGGCATGCGCCCGCGGGCGTCAGCGCCGACCTGCGCAGCCCGGCTCAGGTAAAGTCGCTGCTGGCCCGGATGGGTGTCGACGTGCCGGACACCAGGGCCTCGCGACTGCGGGAGATGCGGGATGCTCATCCGCTGATCGGAGCGCTGCTCGACTGGCGCAAGGCGGAGCGGATCGCCACCACCTACGGCTACGCCTGGCTGGACGCGTATCTCGGCGCGGACGGCAGGCTGCGCGGATCGTGGACCGGCTCGGACGGCGCGGCCGGCCGGATGACGGCGTCTGCGGGCCTGCACAACATGCCGGCCGCGCTGCGCCCGGCCGTCATCGCCGCCGACGGACACGTGTTCGTCCGGGCCGACCTGGGCCAGATCGAGCCGCGAGTGCTGGCCGCGGTGTCCGGGGACCGGGCCCTGGTGACGGCGGCCCGCTCGGAGGACCTCTACGCGCCGGTGGCGGCGCAACTCGGCGTGGAGCGGGCAGTGGCCAAGGTCGCGGTGCTCGGCGCTATGTACGGCCAGACCACCGGGCACGGCGCCCAGGCGCTGCGCCGCCTCAACGCGGCCTACCCGGTGGCGATGGCCTACCTCGACTCCGCCGACCGGGCCGGGCGGACAGGCCGTGACCTGCGTACCTATGGCGGCCGCCTGATTCAGCTGGCGGCCTCGGAGCCGCGGAGCATGAGCCGGGCCGCGGCCTACGGCCGGTTTGCGCGCAACGCGATGATCCAGGGCGCGGCGGCGGAGCTGTTCAAGGTGTGGGCGGTCATCGTCCGGGCCCGGTGCGCGCCGCTTAGCGCCCGGATCGTGCTGTGCCTGCACGACGAGCTGCTGGTGCACGTCCCGCAGGAGCAGGCGGAGCCGGTGTCCCGGCTGGTCGACGAGTGCCTGCAGGAAGCCGCGCAGCGCTGGGCGCCCGGCTGCGGGGTCCGCTTCATCTCCGCCACCACGGTCGTCCGCAGCTGGTCGGACGCGAAGGGAGCTGCCCTGGCCAGCCCGGCGGGCTAACGCGTGCGCTTGCCCTCGCGCAGCGACTCGACGGTCTTGGTCAGGCGGGTGGCCCGGGTCTCCGCCTTCTTGGCCTCTTCGATCCAGCGCACCCATTCCTTGCGGTGCGTGTAGGACAGCCCGTCGAAGCTGGCCCGGGCCTCCTCGTCCTGGGCGAGCGCCGCCGCCAGGTCAGCGGGCACGGCGACCTCGCGCGGGCCGCTGTCCAGGGCGATGTCGACGTCAACCTGATCACCGGCGGCCACGCCGGCTCCGGTCCGGTTCTCCGCGCTCAGCGGGATGAGGAACCGCCCGCCCATCCGGGCGACCGTGGTCCGGTAGCTATGGCCGCCGATCGTCACCGTGACCGGCGGACGGTTCCCCGAGCCCAGCGCCGCGACCACGTCCTCCGGGACCTCGATCCCGGTCGCGGTCTTGCCGCCCAGCTCCACCGTAGCGCGGAATCTCATGGGCCCGAGTATGTCACCCCGGCTAGGCCGCGGCCGCCGCGACCACGGCCGCGGCGAACTCGCCCGGCGCTTCCAGCGGCGAGAAATGCCCAGCGCCGTCAAGCCAGGTCAGACGGGCATCGGCAAAGAACTCGCCGATCCGGTCGGACCATTCGCGGGGGAACAGCGGGTCGTATTCCGGCCACAGCACGGTGGTAGGCACCGTGATCCGGTCCTGCGGGGCGGGGGCCTTTTCTGCCAGCGAGGCCGCGACCGACCCCGCACCCGCCCGGTACCAGGCGATCGAGGCGATGAACGCGCCCGGCGGCCCGTAGACCGACACCAGGTGATCGAGGTGATCGTCGTCCGGCTCGTAGTCCGGGCCGGACCAGTGCGACCAGAAGTGCCTCAGGTACGCACGGACGGCGTCCGGCCGCCCGTCGATCAGCTCGGCCGACAGCCCGAGGTTGTGGAAGGCCTGGTACCAGAACTCCCGCTGGGCCCGCGGGGCGAGGATCCGGTCCCCGATCCCGGGCAGCGGCGGCGCGATGACCAGGGCACGGACCAGGTCGGGGTGGTCCCTCGCAACGGCCTGGGCGATCCTGCTGCCGATGTCGTAGCCGGCCAGGACCACCTGCCCGAGCCTCAGCTCGCCGACCAGCCCGGTGATGCTCCGGGCCTGGGCCACGGCGCTGTACTGCCGGGCCGGTTCGGCCGGGTGCTTGCCGGACGCGCCGAACCCCCGCAAGTCGGGGACGATCACGTCGGCCGACCGCGACACGAGCGGGACGACCGCGCGATAGTCGGTCCGGTCGCCGGGCCAGCCGTGCAGCAGCAGCACCGCGGGACCCGAGCCGGTCCGCTCGTAGGCCAGCCGGAATCCGTCGATCGCTGCTTCGGAGCGCATACCGGCCATTATCTACAATCTTGCCCCGGCCGCCGCGGCCGCCGGGGCACGTCCGCCCGGCCGTCAGGTATCTTGCAGGATGCCGATGAGGTTACCGTCCGCGTCCTTGACCGACGCGATCAGCCGGCCGCCGCCCACGTCCTTGACGTCCTGGTCCACTTGCGCGCCGCCCTCGAGCAGCGCCCGCAGCGTGCCCTTGATGTCGGTGACGTGGTAGTAGACGATGGCGCCGCCCCTGTGGCCGTGCGGGTCGAGCCCGATGGCCTGGCCGTTGACGTTGAACTGGACATAGTAGGGCTCGTCCATGTCCGGGGCGGCCCCCAGGACGACGCTGAACACGGCCTTGGCCCTGGCGAGGTCGCTAGCGGGGTAGATAACGGTCTTGATGCCTTCACTCATGGGTACTCCAGATGGTTGCCGTCACATCGACCCGGTTCCGTGGGTCATCGATATGACACACGGCGACGGAGGAACGTGACCGATGACCGAACACGACTGGCTGGCCGAACGGTTCGAGGAGAACCGCCCGCACCTGCGCGCGGTGGCGTACCGCATGCTCGGCTCGTCAACCGAGGCGGACGACGCGGTGCAGGAGGCCTGGCTGCGGCTCAGCCGTGCGGGCACCAGCGGGGTGGACAACCTGGGCGGGTGGCTCACCACGATCGTGGCGCGGGTATCGCTGAACATGCTGCGCTCGCGGACGCTGCGACGTGAGGAGCCGATAGACGCGCCGGGCACCGGGCAACCGGTCATGCCGCCGCCGGACGGGACGGACCCGGAGCACGAGGCGGTGCTGGCTGATTCGGTCGGTCTGGCACTGCTGGTGGTGCTGGACACGCTGACCCCGGCCGAACGGCTCGCGTTCGTGCTGCACGACATGTTTGCCGTGCCGTTCGAGGAGATCGCCCCGATCGTGGAGCGCTCCCCCGTCGCCACCCGTCAGCTGGCCAGCCGGGCCCGCCGCAGAGTGCAGGAGACCCGCGTGCAGCCGGGCGAGATCTCGCGGCGGCGGGAGGTGGTCGCCGCCTTCCTGGCCGCCTCGCGGGAAGGCGACTTCGACGCGCTGCTCACCATGCTCGACCCGGACATCGTGCTGCGGGCCGACAATGCCGCCGCGCTGATGGGCGCGGACGCCGAGGCGATCGGCGCGCGCGCGGTGGCGGGCGTCTTCTCCGGACGGGCCAAGGCACTGCGGCCCGCGCTCATCGACGGCGCTCCGGGCCTGGTGTGGACGCTCCGCGGCGAGACCAAGGTCGTGTTCGCCTTCACGTTCACCGGCGGCACGATCACCGCGATCGAGCAGATCGCCGACCCGGAACGCATCGCCCGGCTCGAGGTGACCCCCCTCAAAGCCGGGCTGAGAACTCAGCGGGGCCAGTTAGCGGGCAGCAGCGGGATCGCGTTGGCCCGGACCACGTTGGCGTAGAACGCGGCGCTGGCCTTGGGGATCCTGCGCTGCGTCCCGAAATCCACGAACACGATCCCGAACCGCTTCTGGTAACCCCAGCCCCACTCGAAGTTGTCCAGCAGCGACCAGACGAAGTACCCGGCCAGGTTCGCGCCGTCCTTGATGGCCCGCGCGGCCGCCTCCAGGTGCAGGTGCAGGTACCTGACCCGCTCGATGTCGTTCACCTCGCCGTCCGGGTTCACGTAGTCTTCGGCCGCGCAGCCGTTCTCGGTGACGTAGAGCGGCAGGCCCGGGGCCTGCCTGGACACCTCCACCAGGATCTGGTGCAGCCCGCTCGGATCGACGAGCCAGCCCATCGGCGTCCGGTCGAGGTCTGGCGGCAGGTACTCGACCACGCCCGGCAGCTGGCAGCGGGCGGGATTCTCGTTCCGCCTGAGGTCGCCAGGGTCCCCGGCACGCAGGAAGATCGGCGAGTAGTAGTTCACGCCGAGGAAGTCCAGCGGCGCCTTGATGAGGTCCATGTCGCCGTCCGCGATCAGCGCGTCCGGCGGGAGCAGGGCGGGCGGGGCGTGCTCGGGGTACCGGCCGTGCAGCACCGGTTCGAGGTAGGCGCCGTTCGCCGCCGCGTCCGTGATCAGCCTGCCCCGTTCGAGCTCGCCAGGCCCGGTGTCGCCGACCACCCGGACCGGATGCATGTCCAGCGTGATCCCGACCTCCGCGGCACCCGCCTGGCGCAGCGCCCGGACGGCGAGGCCATGGCCGAGCAGCAGATGATGGGTGGCGGCCGACGCGGCGGCGGCGTCGCGCAGCCCGGGCGCGTGGTCGCCGTTGCGGTAGCCGTTGGTCGAGACCACCTGCGGCTCGTTCAGGGTGATCCACCGGGCGACCCGGTCGCCGAGCGCCCCCGCCATCAGGGCGGCGTATTCACCGAACCGTTCGGCCGTATCACGACTCGCCCAGCCCCCCTCGTCCTGCAGTTCCTGCGGGAGATCCCAGTGGTAGAGGGTGGCCGTGGCCGCGATGCCGTGCTCGGCGAGCTCGTCGAGCAGCGCGCGGTAATAGTCCAGCCCCCGCTGGTTGACCGCGCCCCGGCCGCCGGGCTGGACCCGCGTCCAGGAGATGGAGAAGCGGTACGAGCTCAGCCCGAGGGAGGCGAGCAGGGCCACGTCCTCGCGGTATCGGTGATAGGAGTCGCAGGCGATGTCGCCGGTGTCGCCGCCGCGGACCTTTCCCGGAGTATGGCTGAAGATGTCCCACACCGAGGGGCCCCGGCCGTCGGCGGTCGCCGCTCCCTCGATCTGATAGGCGGCCGTTGACGCTCCCCAGGTGAACCCGTCCGGGAAGCCGAGTGCGCCGTCGCCTGCCGCCAGTTCCGTCATCAACCTCTCCTTTGTTTTGTTACGACGTGGACACGAACCTTGACCGGCCCTGTGCTGAGGGTTAGTGTAAGCGCTTAGATTTCCGGTGTAAACGTTTACATGTCGTTTACGCGAAGCCCGGATGTCAGCCGACAGACCTGGTATTCGAGGACCCCAGCAATGCCTGTGATCGGGACAACGTGGTAACTCTCTTCGACGTGGCTCGCCTGGCCGGCGTCTCCACCGCCACGGTTTCACGGGTGGTGCACGGCCAGGACCGGGTGCGCGAGGCCACCAGGATCCGGGTCCAGCAGGCCATCGAGGAACTCGGTTACGTGCCCGACGGCGCCGCGCAGAGCCTGTCCCGGCGCCGCAAGGACGTGATCGGCCTGGTCTGCGTGGAGCGGCACGAGCAGCAGTACGACATCGAGAACATGAACCTGCTGTTCTACGACGAGGTGCTGCGCGGGGTGGAGTCCCGGATCAGGAACCACGACTGGTCGCTGCTCATCACGTTCCTGCAGGGCGCGCACGACCCCAGCTACGCCAGGATCGAGTCGTTCACCGGCAAGGTCGACGGCATCTTGATCGGCGAGGGGATCGTGCCCTCCCCGTTCATCGAGCGGCTGGCCACCCGCCTGCCCGTGGTGATCTTCGCGGGCACTCCGCACGAGCAGGCCGTCGACGTGGTCGCGGCGGACAACCTGTCCGGCTCGGCCGCCGTCGTCACCCACCTCATCCGCGCGCACGGCAGGCGGCGGCTCTACTGGGTGCACGGACCCGCGGACTCGCCGGACTCCCGCGAGCGGCGGCTCGGCCTCGACTACATGCTGCACGCCAACCCGCAATGCGAACTCGCCGGCTTCTACCAGGGGTTCTACAGCGTCCAGAGCGGTGAGGAGGCCGGCGAGGCGCTGCTGGCCAGGCCCCGGCGTGAACTGCCGGACGCGGTCGTCTCCGCCAACGACCAGATGGCCATCGGTGTGGTCAAGGCGCTGTCCCGGGCCGGCGTCCGGGTGCCGGAGGACGTGGCCGTGGTCGGTTTCGACGACATATTCCCCGGTAGCCTCTGCGACCCTCCGCTGACCACCGTGCACCAGCCGATGCGCATGCTGGGCGAGCGGTCCTGCGCCCGGCTGCTCGAGCGCATCGCCAACCCGGGGCTGCGGCCCGCCACCGAACTACTGCCCACCGAGCTGGTGCTGAGGTCCAGCTGCGGCTGCCCGCCGGGCGCCGTCGTCCGCGAGCCGGTGCCGACACTGAAGGTTCCGCGGTCGGAGCTCACCGCCGCGGCGCCGTCCCATTCCCCCCGACCGAGCCCCCAGCCAGGTCGCCGCCCGGCCCGGCAAGCAGCGAAGGCATAGGAGCCGCCATGCCGTTCATCCTCCGCCGCCTGGTGTTCTACCTCGTAGCCGCCTGGGTTGCGCTGACCATCAACTTCTTCATCCCGCGGGCAATGCCCGGCAACGCCGTTCAGAGCGTGATGGCGAAGTTCCCCAACCTGCAGCCCTCGGCGTACAAGGCGCTCGAGGCACTGCTGGGAGTGGGGCATCCGGGCTCGATCTGGCATCAGTACGTCTCGTACCTCGACGAGATCTTCCACTTCAACTTCGGCACCGACGTATCCCAGTATCCGGCGTCGGTCTCCTCGCTGCTGGTGCAGACCCTCCCGTGGACTATCACCCTGGTCGGCGTGGCGACGGTCATCGCCTTCCTGATCGGGACCGCGCTGGGCATCGTGGCCGGCTGGCGACACGGCGGCACGCTCGACCGGGCGCTGCCCGGCCTGATGTTCCTGCAGGCGATCCCGTACTTCTTCTTCGCGCTCATCCTGGTCGAGCTGCTCGCCATCAAGACGCAGATCTTCCCGACCGGCCAGGGCTACGCCGACGGGCTGATCCCGGGATGGCACTGGGACTTCATCAGCAGTGCCCTCTACCACTCCCTGCTGCCGGCGCTCACCATCGTGCTCACCTCGATCGCGGGCTGGATGCTGCAGATGCGCAACGTCATGATCACTACGATCGGCGAGGACTACGTGATCGCGGCCCAGGCCAAGGGCCTGCCCAGCCGACGGGTCATCTATACCTACGCGGCCCGCAACGCGCTGCTGCCCCAGCTGCAGGGGTTCGGCCTGGCCGTCGGCTTCGTGGTCTCCGGCGCCATCGTCATGGAGATCGTCTTCGGCTACCCGGGTATCGGCCTGCTGCTGCTCAACGCGGTCACCTCGAACGACTACCCGCTGATGCAGGCGATCTTCCTGGTGATCACGTTCGCCGTGCTGCTGGCCAACCTGGTCGTCGACATGATCATCGTGGTCGCCGATCCCCGTGCCCGGACGAGGGAGGCAGCGTCATGACCGCCGTCCTGCCGATCAGCGCCGAACCCGCCGCACTGCCCCAGGAGGAGGCCAGGCCCGGTCGCTGGCGCCGGATGCCGACCAAGGCCAAGGCCGGGGCGATCCTGCTCGGCGTGTTCGTCCTGGCCGGCGTCATCGGCCCGTTCGTCGCGCCGTACGACCCGTCGTTCCAGAACCCGTCGCCCGCGCTGTCGCTGCACGCGCCGTACAGCGCGCACCTGCTCGGCACCACGCAGAGCGGCCAGGACGTGCTGTCCCAGCTTCTGGTCGGGATCCGGCTCACCCTCGAGCTCGCGTTCGTCGTCGGCCTGGTGGCCACGGTGCTCTCGGTAATCGTCGGGGTCACCGCCGCCTTCCTCGGCGGTGTCTGGGACGAAGTGCTGTCCCTGCTCACCAACGTGGTCCTGGTCATCCCCGCGCTGCCGCTGCTCATCGTCCTGCTCGGCTACTGGCAGACCAAGGGCCAGACCGCGACGATCCTGGTGCTCAGCTTGCTCAGCTGGCCGTGGGGAGCCCGGGTGATCCGGGCGCAGACGCTGGCCATCCGCAACCGCGACTTCATCGCGGCGGCCCGGGAGACCGGGGAGAAAACCTGGCGGATCATCACCCACGAGATCGTGCCGAACGAGGTGAGCCTGATCGCGGCCAGCTTCGTGAACACCGTGCTCTACGCGATCGGCGCCTCGGTCGCGCTGGCCTTTATCGGCGTCACCAACCTGAACAGCTGGAGCCTGGGCACCATGCTCTACTGGGCACAGAGCCAGCAGGCGCTGCAGCTCGGGGCCTGGTGGTGGTTCGTCCCGCCGGGGCTGGCCGTGGCGCTCATCGGCACCGGCCTGGTCCTGCTGAACACCGGGATCGACGAGCTCGGCAACCCGCGGCTGCGGGACGCGGCGAGCGCCAGCCGGATCGCCGGGCGCTGGCTCAAGCCCGCCGATCCCACCCCGGTCCTGGCCGACATCTCGCAGCGCCGCGGCCGGGTGGCTGGCTTCCTGCACTCGTTCTCCCGCAGTTCGCTGCTTGACGAGACCGAGGGAGGGCGGACCCGATGACCGCTAGTCCAGGCCAGGCCCCCATACCGGTGGCGACATCGCTCGCGGCGGGTCAGGACTCGGTGCTCGACATCAGGGACCTGTCAGTCGTGTACCGCACGCCCGGCGGCGACGTGCGCGCCGTGGACAAGGTGAACCTGAGCCTGGCGCCCGGTGAGGTCGTCGGCCTGGCCGGGGAGAGCGGGTCGGGCAAGTCCACGCTGGTGTACGGGGCGTGCCGGCTGCTGCGGGCGCCCGCCCTGGTGACCAGCGGCAGCGTCACCTATTCGGGGCGCCGGGCGACCGAGCCCGTCGACCTGCTCCGGTTGCAGCCCGATGAGCTGCAGCGGCTGCGCTGGCGGGAGATCGCCATCGTGTTCCAGAGCGCGATGAACGCGCTGAACCCGGTGCTCAACGTCCGCGATCAGCTGCTCGACGTCATCCACGCCCACCTGCGGATGCCGAGGGACGAGGCCAGGGACCGGGCCGGGTCCCTGCTCGACCTGGTGGGCATCCCGCGGTCCCGGCTGCGCAGCTACCCGCACGAGCTGTCCGGCGGCATGCGCCAGCGGGTGATGATCGCGATGGCGCTGGCCACCGACCCCGAGGTCGTCATCATGGACGAGCCGACCACGGCACTCGACGTGGTGGTGCAGCGCGACATCCTGGCCCAGATCGTCGAGCTCAAGGAGCAGCTCGGCTTCTCCATCGTGTTCATCACGCACGACCTGTCGCTGCTGCTCGAGCTGGCCGACCGGATCGCGGTGATGTACGCCGGCCAGCTGCTCGAGATCGGCACGGCCGCCGAGATCCAGCGCGAGCCGTCGCACCCCTACACCAAGGGCCTGCTCAACTCGTTCCCCTCGCTCCGGGGCCCGCGCCGCGACCTGGCCGGAATCCCCGGCTCGCCACCCGACCTGCGCGACCCGCCGCCCGGCTGCCCGTTCCTGCCACGCTGCGCGTACGGCACGTCGGCGTGCGAGGACGTCGACATGAACCTGCTGCAGGTGGCCACGTCCAAGGACCCGGAGCACGTGACGGCCTGCCCGTTCGTGCTGCCGGACACGCCGGCTCCGCAATCGCGGGGCGCCCGCCAGGAAACCGCAGGCCAGAAGACCGCGGGAGAGCCGACATGACCGAGCAGGCGACCGCACTGACCTCCGCCGCCGCGGCGCGCGGGGAGCTGGCCATGGAGGCGATCGCGGTCAGCAAGGATTTCAGGATCGGCCGCGGCCAGACCCTGCACGCGGTGCGCGACGTCTCCTTCAACCTGTACCGCGGCGCGGTGGTCGCGCTGGTCGGCGAGAGCGGGTCCGGCAAGTCGACCGCGGCCCGGCTGCTGGCCGGCCAGGAACGGCTCACCTCCGGCGAGATCAAGCTGGACGGCAAGCCGGTCGACGTGTCCAGCCGCGGCGACTTCCGGCACTACAAGAGCCAGGTGCAGTACGTCTTCCAGGACCCGTTCGCCTCGCTGAACCCTGTTCACACGGTGCAGTATCACCTCGAGCGCCCGCTGCGGCTGCACCAAGGCCGGGGCATCGACATGGACGCCGAGCTCGTCGCCCTGATGGAACAGGTGCGACTGACCCCGCCCAGGCAGTTCCTGGTCAAGTACCCGCACGAGCTGTCGGGTGGCCAGCGCCAGCGCGTCTCGTTCGCCCGGGCGCTCGCGGCCAAGCCGAGCGTGCTGCTGGCCGACGAGCCGGTGTCCATGCTGGACGTCTCGATCCGGCTCGAGATGCTGAGCCTGCTCGACGACCTGCGCCAGCGCTTCAGCCTGGCCATGCTGTACATCACCCACGACATCGCCTCGGCCCGGTACTTCGCCGACGAGGTGCTGGTCATGTACGCCGGCGAGATCGTGGAGCGCGGCCCGGCCGAGGAGGTCACCCAGCAGCCCGCCCATCCGTACACGCAACTGCTCGTCGCCTCGGCCCCGGACCCTGACAACCTCGGCAGCACGCTGCGCCGCGGAGCCAACGGGACCCGGCGCCAGGGCCCGCAGCAAATCAGAACTCCGGAGCAGGTGGCGACGGTCGGCTGCCCGTTCAGTACCAGGTGCCCGCTCGCCGAGGACCGCTGCCGGGAGGAGGACCCGACCCTCCTGCCCATCACGGCCACGCGGGGCGCGGCCTGCTGGCGCCTGGACGCAGCCGCTCCGGAGCTCGTCCCGGGGCCGCCGGGAGGCGGACGCACAACCGAAATCTAATCCCCCCACCGAACACGAGAGAAAGACGAGACTGATGAGGAGAATGCACAGTCATAGACGGTACCTGGCCGTAGGCGCCGCCGGCTTGCTCGCAGCGGGGCTCGCCGCATGCTCGTCGAGCAGTTCGGGCTCAGGAGCCTCGAACACGAACACGGGCGCCGCCACCACGGGCAAGCAACTGGTCATGGAGAGCTCCCCGGAGTCCACCATCACCCAGAGCTTCAACCCGTTCGTCCCGACCGGCGCGCCCTGGGGCATGGGCGCCACCGGGCTCATCTACGAGCCGCTGATCCAGTTCAACCTGGCCGCGCCGCCCAAGTACTACCCGTGGCTGGCCACGTCCTACGCCTGGTCCAACGGCGGGAAGACGCTCACCTTCGCGATCCGCCAGGGCGTGAAGTGGAACGACGGCCAGCCGTTCACGCCGGCCGACGTTGTCTTCACCTTCGACATGCTGAAGAAGACCGCGGCGGTCAACCTCAACGGCGTGAAGTACGACGGCGTGAGCGCGTCCGGCAACAACGTCGTGCTCACCTTCGCGACCCCGCAGTTCACCAACCTGCAGTCCATCGCCGGCACCGCGATGGTGCCGGAGCACATCTGGAAGTCGGTGAGCGACCCGGCCACGTTCACGGACCCCAGCCCGGTGGGCACCGGCCCGATGAAGCTGGGCAGCTTCACGCCGCAGGGCTTCACCCTGATCAAGAACACCACCTACTGGCAAGCCTCCCAGGTGCAGGTGCCGAAGGTCTTCTTCCCGGTGTACACGTCCAACACGAGCGCGCTGAGCGCACTGTTCTCCGGGCACATCGACTGGACCGGTAACTACATCCCCGGCCTGCAGCACAGCTTCATCAGCACCAACCCGGAATTCCACCACCACTGGGAGGCGCCCGGCGGGACCAACAGCCTGGTCCCGAACCTGAACAAGTGGCCGACCAACCAGCTGCCGGTGCGGCAGGCGATCAGCGCGGCGATCAACCGCCAGCTGCTGGCCTCCGAGGGCGAGTCCGGCCTGGAGAACCCGGTCCTCAACGCCACCGGCCTGACCCCGCAGCTGTTCGACGCCTGGAGCGGCCCGGTCGCCAGCATGACCGTGTCCGCCACAGGCGATCCGGCCGCCGCGGCGCAGATCCTGCAGAAGGCCGGCTACACCAAGGGATCGGACGGCTTCTTCGCCAAGGACGGCAAGAAGGTCTCGATCACGATCACGAACCCGTCCGCTTACACCGACTACGCCCAGGTCGACTCCCTCGTCGCCCAGCAACTGAAGGCGGCCGGGATCGACGCTACCTTCCAGGGCCAGTCTGTGGACGCATGGAACGCCGACGTCGCCTCGGGCAACTTCCAGCTGACCTCGCACTGGTCCAACGGCGGGATCACCCCGTACAACATGTATGACGGCTGGCTGGACAGCGCGCTGTCCAGCGGCAAGACCGCGACCGGCAACTACGAGCGGCTGAAGGACCCCGCCGTCGACCAGATGCTGGCCAAGCTGGCCGGGGCCGAGAGCACCGCCGAGCAGACCGCGGCGCTCGAGCCGATCGCGAAGTACGTCGCGGCCAACCTGCCGGTCATCCCGACTACGACCGGCTCGCAGTGGTTCCAGTACAATTCGCAGAACTACGTCGGCTGGCCGTCGCCGGACAACCCCTACGAGACCGGTCAGCCCTCCGGAACCAACAACGGTCCCGGCTCCGGCACGAACGAGGTCGTGCTCATTCACCTCCGCCCGCGGGCCTAGCTCCCAGCGGCACGCAAGCGGGCCCGCCTCCGGTAACCCCCCCCACCGGGGGCGGGCCTTTAGTTCCTCCTGAACGAGCTGGGTATCTCCTGGCGCTGAACGGTCCCGGGCCCGCCCGGGGTCGGGGGTCCCGCCCCGTCCGGGTGTCCCGGCCCGAATGGGGCCGGATTACTGTGTGGAGTGGGCTCGCGCGGGTAGGGGCGGCTGTCCAGCTCATCCGCGTTCCGCGTCGGACCTTCAGGAGGTGCCCGTGCCCACGCCAGCCATCGACATCGACCTCGCGACCGCGGCCGAACTCGGCCAGCAGTTGCGGGTGGACTCCGTCCGGTCGAGCACCTCGGCCGGGTCCGGGCATCCCACCTCGAGCATGTCCGCCGCCGACCTGATGGCGGTGCTGGTGAGCCGGCACCTCCGCTATGACTGGGACAATCCGGACCACCCGGGTAACGACCACCTCATCTTCTCCAAGGGACACGCGTCACCCCTGGCGTACTCGATCTTCAAGGCCGTCGGGGTCGTCTCAGACGAGGAGCTGATGACCGGCTACCGGCGGCTCGGGTCGCGCCTGGAGGGTCATCCCACCCCGGCCGGTCTGCCCTGGGTGGATGTGGCGACCGGATCGCTCGGCCAGGGCCTGCCCGACGGCGTTGGCGTCGCGCTGGCCGGCAAGTACCTGGACGAGCTGCCGTACCGGGTCTGGGTGCTGTGCGGTGACAGCGAGATGGCCGAGGGGTCGATGTGGGAGGCCTTCGACAAGGCCTCCCACTACAAGCTGGCCAACCTGATCGCCATCATCGACGTCAACCGGCTCGGCCAGCGCGGTCCCACCGACCTCGGCTGGGACCTGGCCGCCTACCGGCGCCGGACGGAGGCGTTCGGCGCCCGGGTGTTCGAGATCGACGGCCACGATGTCGCGGCGATCGACCAGGCCATGGCCGAGGCGGGAGACCTGAGCGGCGAGCGGCCGACCGTCATCTTGGCCCGCACCCTCAAGGGCCGCGGCGCCTCCGAGGTGGAGGACCGGGAGGACTGGCACGGCAAGCCGCTCCCGCCGGACATGGCCGAACGGGCCATCGTCGAGCTCGGCGGCGAGCGCCACCTGCTCGTCCGGGGGCCGGCCGCCGCCGATGGGCAGCCACGGCTTCGCGCCGGTCAGCCCGTCGAGGTCAAGCTGCCCGCCTACGACCGCGGCCAGAAGGTGGCCACCCGCAAGGCTTACGGGGAGGCGCTGGCCGCGCTCGGCGCGCGGCCCGACGTCGTGGCCATGGACGGCGAGGTCAGCAACTCCACCTATGCCAACCTGTTCGCCCAGGCCCACCCCGGCCGGTTCTTCGAGATGTACATCGCCGAGCAGCAGATGGTCGCCGCCGCGGTGGGCATGAGCGTGCGCGGCTACCGGCCGTTCGCGTCGACCTTCGCCGCGTTCTTCACCCGGGCCTACGACTTCATCCGGATGGCCGCCGTCTCCCGGGCCAGCATCTGCCTGTCCGGTTCGCACGCCGGGGTGGAGATCGGCGCCGACGGCCCGTCCCAGATGGCACTGGAGGACCTGGCCATGATGCGCGCCGTGCACGGCTCCACCGTGCTCTACCCGAGCGACGCCACCAGCGCCGCCGCCCTGGTCGGGACCATGGCCGACTTGGACGGCGTCTCCTATGTCCGGACTACGCGGGGGGCCTACCCGGTGCTCTACGAGGCCGGCGAGCCGTTCCCGGTCGGCGGCTCCAAGGTGCTCAGCTCGGCCGACGGCGACCAGGTGACCCTGATCGGCGCCGGGGTCACCCTGCACGCCTGCCTGGCGGCGGCCGGCCAGCTGCGAGACGAGGGCATCAGCGCCCGGGTGATCGACCTGTACTCGGTCAAGCCGGTCGACACCGCCACGCTGTCGGCGGCTGCCGTGGCCACCGGCGGGCGGCTGGTCATCGCCGAGGACCACCACCCCGAAGGCGGCATCGGCTCCGCCGTCGTCGACGCCCTGACCGGTGCCGGGCGCACCGAGCTGAACGTGGCTCACCTCGCCGTCCGCGAGATGCCCGGCTCAGGCACCACCGCCGAACTGCTCGCCGAGTCCGGCATCGACGCCGACGCCATCGCCGCGGCGGCCCGGGGCCTGCTCGCTTAGAGCTACGGCCAGGAAGCTATCGGCCTCGCGGCGATGATTGTGTACTATTTGTTCCCTTTGCCCGGTTAGCGTGCTGGACTAGCGTGGTTAATCGCGGCGAGCGCCGCCCAGCCTGCGAGCCGTGTGAATCCCGGGGCTGCCGAGGCCGACGTTACCTGACCGACGTTCTGGCACCGAAGGTGCCCTAGCTGCTGCCGGTCAGGCCCCAGCGGCGGCGGATGGCGCCGTCGGCCAGGCCGAACAGCTGGTCCACGATGACGCCGAGGATCAGGATCACGATGATGATCGCGGTGGCGCTCGCCATGTCGGCCTGGTCCTGGTCGGTGGACAGCAGCACCCCGAGCGACGGGTGGTTGGCGATGATGACCAGCAGTTCGCCGGCCATCAGGCTGCGCCAAGCGAACGCCCAGCCCTGCTTGAGGCCGGCCACGAACGCCGGCAGCGAGGCCGGCAGGATCAGGTGCCGGTACAGCGACAGCCTGCGCAGGCCCATCATCTTGCCCGCCTTGAGCAGCAGCGGCGGGGTGTAGTCCACTCCGGCGATCAGGCCGTTGGCCACCGAGGGGGCGGCGCCGAGGATGATGACGAACAAGATGGCCTGGGTGGTGATCCCGAACAGGATGATCGCGAACGGGAACCAGGCGATGGACGGCAGCGTCTGCAGCCCGGTGATCAGCGACCCGACGGCCGCCCGGAGCGGCCTGATCCGGGACACCAGCGCGCCGGCCACCGCGCCGATCAGCACGGCCAGGGCGAACCCGATGATCGCACGCTGGGCGGTAGTGGCAATCGCTTGCCAGAGTAGGCCGGTCTGCAGCTGGTGCCACAGATTCGACAAAGTGGCGCCAGGCCCGGGGAAGATGGCCTTCTTCCAGCCGCTGAGGTGGATCAGCTGCCATACCGCGAGCACGATGAGGATGGCCAGGCCTATCGGCCACAAGCCGCCCCAGGCGCGCGCGGCCAGCCGCCGGCTGCGCTGTTCCGAGGGCGCCTCGAGCGATTCCAGCCAGGTCAGCTTCTGTGCGTAGCCCGGCACGCTGTTGTCGACGGGGGGTGGCGTGTTAGCTGGCATCGCGGCCCATCTCCTCCCGCAACCGGTCGGTGACCCGCGCGGCCAGCTCCGCCACCGGCGCGGAGTCGATCCTGCGGGGACGCTGGATGGGCACGTCGTACTCGGCGATGACCCGGCCTGGACGGCTGCTCAGGACCACGACCCGGTCGCCGAGGCGGACCGCCTCGCGGACGTTGTGGGTCACGAACAGGATGGTTAGCTGGCGCCCGGCGCAGATCCGGTCCAGCTCGTCGTGCAGCACGTCCCGTGTCATCGCGTCCAGCGCGCCGAACGGCTCGTCCATCAGCAGCACGTCCGCGTCCTGGGCCAGCGCGCGGGCCAGCGCGACCCGCTGCCGCATGCCGCCGGACAGCTGGTGCGGCCGTTTCCCGCCGAACCCGGTCAGGTGCACCGTGTCCAGCAGTTCCCCGGTGCGCTGGCGGCGCTCGGCCTTGCCCAGGCCGCGGGCACGCAGCGCCAGTTCGACGTTGCCCGCCGCGGTGAGCCACGGGAGCAGCGCCGGCTCCTGGAACATGAACGCCACCCCCCGCCCACCTCCCCTGCCTCCTGCATTGGCCGACACCTCGCCGGACGTCGGCTGCTCCAGGCCGGCCACCAGGGACAGCAGCGTGGACTTGCCGCATCCTGAGGCGCCGATGAGGCAGGTGAACTCCCCCGGCGGCACCTCGAGCGACACGTTGTCGAGCGCGCGCACCGCCGATTCGCCGCGCCCGAACACCTTGGACACGGCCGTCAGCCGGACCGAGTCCCGCTGCCCCCCGACCGGGGGCGCGGCGCGGCGGTCGGTGACCGTCACGGAACTCACCTGCCTCACCATCGGCTACCCGCCGACCTGGGATTGGCCGGCTGCGGCCAGCACCTTGTTGAGCGGGCCGAGATCATAGATCCCGTCCAGGTTCACCGGTTCGAGCAGGCCAAGCGCGGTGGCCTGGTCGGCGTCGGTCTTGAGCGAGGCCGCGTTCGGGTCGGTGGTGAACGTGATCTCCCTGAACGAGGCCGCGACGAGATCCGCCTTGAGCGGCTTGCCGGTGTAGGAGGCCAGTTCCGCGTCCGCGTCCGCCTGCGCCTGGGTCGGGTTGGACTTGATGAAGTCGTTCGCCTGAACCTGAGCCTTGAGCAGGTCGGACACGACCCCCGGGTGGGCCGCGAGGAAGCTCTTCGTCACGATGAGCAGCGTGGTGACGCCGAGCTCGCTGAGCAGCACCGTCCCGCCGTCCCGGACCATCTGGATGTCGTAGGGAGCCGGCTCGGATCCGCCGGCGATCTGCCCGGACTTGAACTGGAGGACCGCGGCCGAGTTGGGCTTGGTCGGCTTGATGAACGCGTCGCCGCCGCCGGTCGTGTTGGTCGTCACGCCGTGCTGCTTGAGCCAGTAGCGCAGGGCTACATCCTGCGTGTTGCCAAGCGACGGGGTGGCCAGCGACTTGCCCTTGAGCTGGGCGGCCGTGGTGATGCCCTTCTTGACCACGATCGACGCGCCGCCGGTGGCGACCCCCGAGATGATCTGGATGTCGCTGGATTTCTGCCAGGCGGTGATGGCCGGGTTCGGCCCGACGTAGGCCACGTCGAGCTGGCCGGACAGGATAGCCGTGGTCTCCTCGGTGCCGGCGCTGAACGCGGTGGCCTTGACGGTGCCCGCGGAGCCCAGCGCCTTGGTGAAGAAGCCTTCCTTCAGCGCGATCAGGGCGGGGGCATGCGTGATATTGCTGAGGAAACCGAGCCTGACCGTGACCGGCGAGCCTCCGCCGGCGTTCGCATCGGTCGCGGAGCCGGCAGATGGAGACGAAGACGAAGAGCAGCCTGCCAGCAGCAGCGCCGCGGCGATCATCGCGGCGGTCGTGACACGTCGCATCTAGTACCTATTTTCTATCGTTTTTATAGGAAATGATCGGATTTACTATACATGAAGTAGGCAATGTAGGGAATCGCCTCTGACCTGGACAGACTAGGGCTGTACTGGTCACGGCCGACGCGAGTTACCGATGTAACGCCGGCGGTCAGCCACCCATGTCAGATGAGTCCTGCAGCGTGACACCCGCGACCGAGGGGAACCTGGCCAGGCACTTCTCCAGCCGGGCCACGTCCGCGTTGGTGGCGTGGTCGATCCGGAAGGTCAGCTGCTGGAGCGCGTAGGGGGAAGTGAGGTCCGACGGCACCGGCGGGGCCTTCACCTCGGGGACCTTGGCACAGGCCGAACGGACGGCGAGCCGCTGCGACACCGGCGTGTCCGGCTGGAACGCGACGACGGCCTGCCGCTGCCCGAGCGCCGCGTCAAACTGCGAGCAGCCCGCCAGCGCGGCCGCGGCGGCGACCACGGCCGCGCCCGCCGCGGCCAGTCCGCGGCGGCGTCCCGCACCCACTACACCGGGTAGTACCCGCATGCCACCAGCCTACGGGGTGCCGACGCCGAGTACCGTATTGGCAGGACCTTCCTACAGGAACACCGGCGTGTTTCGCCAGATGAGCGCCGGACCGTGCCAGGCTAGGAGAAAATGACCGGCCAGGCATGACCTCCCGGACCGCAAGGCGATGATGCCCTCAGCTCGTCACATCCTCATCGTTAACTCCCGCAGCGTGCACCAGCCCGTCTTCGTGGTCGGCGCACCGCACTCAGGCGCGGAGCTGATCGGCCGCGCCCTGAAGGCGTCCCCTGGCTTTCACGTCACGATCGGGCAGCCGAGCGTGCTGCGCACCGTGTACGCCTTCGCCCGGCGGCCGTCCATGTACCAGGGCCGGACGCAGGCGGCCGCCACAGTGATCAGGGATGCCTTCGCGCAGGGCTGGCAGGTCACCCCGAGCAGCTGCCTGGAATGCACCCGCGAATGCCGGGCCGCTGCGGGCCTGGCCGCGGACACAATCGGGCCGTGCGTAGAACTGCGGGGCCTGGAGACGTTCGGAGACGCGAGCCCGGATCTCATCTACTGCGCGGAAGCGCTCACCTACGCGTTCCCCGATGCCCGGATCGTCCAGGTCATCAGGGACGGCCGGGACGTGGTGGCCAGCATGCTCGCCGACCCGGTGGTGATGTCCTGGTACCGGCCGAGCTTCGTGAACGTGGACACCGAATTCCCCAACCCCTTCTTCGGCATCGAAACCGCGGAGGATCGCGACCTGTGGCCCCGGCTGTCCCCGGCCGCCCGGTGCGCGCTGCGCTGGCGCTGGTCCGTGCGCCTGGCCGCCCGGCTGCACCACAACCTGCCGGCCGGGCAGCTCAAGACGATCCGCTACGAGCACCTGCTGAGCAAGCCGGAGGACGCGCTGGCCGACCTGTCCCGCTTCGCCGGCACGACCGTGCCGTCGGCCGAGATCCGCAACGAGGCGCGCACGGCCCGCTCACGTGGCCGCGGCCGCCGCAGCCCCGCCTACGAAACGTCGCTCAACTCCGAGGACATCACCCAGATAGAGAAGATCGCCGGCGAGGAGATCCGCCGTCTCGGCTACACCCTCTAGACACCCGGCTGCGCCCTAGGCGGCCTGGCCCGCGAACTGGGTGTGGTACAGGTCGGCGTACAGGCCACCCGCCGCCAGGAGCTCGGTGTGCGTGCCGCGCTCGGTGATCCGGCCCGAGTCGACGACCAGGATCTGGTCAGCCTCCCTGATGGTGGACAGCCGGTGCGCGATCACCAGCGAGGTCCGCCCGGCCAGCGCCGTCTTCAGCGCCCGCTGGACGGCGACCTCAGACTCGGAGTCCAGGTGGGCGGTGGCCTCGTCGAGCACCACCACCGACGGGGCCTTCAGCAGCAGCCGGGCCACGGCGACGCGCTGCTTCTCGCCGCCGGACAGCCGGTAGCCCCGGTCCCCCACCACGGTGTCAAGCCCGTCGGGCAGGCCGGAGATCAGATCCCAGATCTGAGCCGCCTCGCAGGCCTGGATCAGCTCGAGCTCGGTGGCCTCGGGCCGGGCGTAGGTCAGGTTGGCCCTGATCGTGTCGTGGAACAGGTGCGCGTCCTGGGTGACCACGCCCACCACCTCGTGCAGCGACTCCTGGGTCACGTCCCTGACGTCGTAGCCGCCGATCCGCACGGCCCCCTGGTTGGGGTCGTAGAGCCGCGCGGCCAGTGCCGTGATCGTGGTCTTGCCCGCGCCCGAGGGGCCGACCAGCGCGGTCAGCTTGCCCGGCGGCCCGCGGAAGCTCACCTCGTGCAGCACCCCGGCCCCGGTGTCCGTGCGCTCCGGCGCCGGCAGCGCGATCGATTCCAGCGAGGCGAGCGACACCTCACTCGCCGTCGGGTAACGGAACGACACGTCGTCGAACTCGATCTCCGGGGCGAGGGGGCCCGGCCCGCTCTCGGTGCGGGGCAGCGCCACCGCGTCCGGTTTCTCGGCGACGAGCGGCTTGAGGTCGAGCACCTCGAAGACCCGGTCGAAGCTGACCAGGGCCGTCATGACATTGACCTGCACGCTGGACAGCGAGGTGATCGGGCCGTAGACCCGGGCGAGCAGGGTGGTCAAGGCCACCAGGTCGCCGAGCTGGAGAGTGCCGTGGATGACCAGGGTGCCGCCCAGGCCGTAGACGACGGCGGTCACCATCGAGGCCAGCAGCGTGAGCGCGACGAAGAGCACCTGGCCGTACATGGCGGTGACCACGCCGATGTCGCGGACCTTGGCCGCGCGCGAGGCGAACGCGCCAGACTCCTCGCGGGGCCGCCCGAACAGCTTTACCAGCATCGCGCCCGCGACGTTGAACCGCTCGGTCATCGTCGAGCCCATCTCGGCGTTGAGCTGCATGCTCTGCCTGGTCAGCCGCTGCATGCGGCGGCCGACGAGCCGGGCGGGCAGGATGAAGAGCGGGATCATGACCAGGGCGATGACGGTGACCTGCCAGGACAGGTAGAACAACGCGATCAGGATGACGACCAGGCTGAGCAGGTTGGAGAGCACACCGGACAGCGTGGAGGTGATGGCCTGCTGGGCGCCGACCACGTCGCCATCGAGCCGGCTGACCAGCGATCCCGTCTGCGCCCGGGTGAAGAAGGCGATCGGCTGGCGCTGCACGTGGTCGAACACCTGAGTACGCAGGTCGTAGATGAGGCCCTCGCCGATCCGGGCGGAGAACCACCGGATCACGAAGCCGAGCATCGCGTCGAAGATCGCCACGATCGCGACCGCGCAGGCGAGCATGATCACGAGCTGCTCGTCGTGGCCCAGGATGCCGCGGTTGATGATGTCCCGCAGCAGGAACGGGTTGACGACGGTGATCACCGCGTCGACGGCGGTGGCGAGGAGAAATACGGCCAGGTGCATCCGGTACGGCCGCGCGTAGGCCGCGATCCTGCGGATGGTGCCCGGCTTGAGCTTCTGCTTGGTGATGGAGGGATCCATCCGGAACCCGCGCATCACGACCATGTTCGCCCGCCCGTACATGATCAGGGAAACCCCCGGGGGCGGGTGATTAGTTCCGTACCGAACGGGTTTGGTATCAGCTGGCAGCGAACTCCAGGGGCTATCCGGGCGGGGTCCCGGCTGTCGCCATCATCGGCGTCGCCGGGCCGGTGCCTCCTGGCCGTGCCTAGTGCTTCACCTTGTTCTTGCCACTGCGAGTCGCGCCACCGCGCCCGCGCAACGTCACTCCCGTCTCGGTCAGGATCCGGTGGACGAAGCCGTAGGACCTTCCTGTCGAGGCTGCCAGTGAGCGGATGCTCTCACCCGAGTCATACCGCTTGCCGAGGGTTGTCGCCAGCTTGCTGCGGTCCACCCCCGTCACTCGCGTACCTTTCTTGAGGGTCTCGGCCACATGTACCTCCAGTTAGATGTGGTCACCATTGAGTACACGTTCCCCCACTGGTAATGATCAGGCATGACCGCGGGATTGGCCACCCACATGAAGGTAAATGATCACTATATTTTCGCGTCGGCCATGACTGAATCATGACCATAGGGCGGATGCGTCAAACTTGCAACAAACTGATGCAAGTGCTTATGCAAGTGCGACAAGATCCGCGAAATCTTCGCTCCATGCGTCTTCCACGCCGTCGGGCAGGACGATAACGCGTTCCGGTGACAGCGCTTCAACCGCACCTTCATCATGCGTCACAAGCACTATCGCACCACGGAAGCTCCGCAGGGCCCCGAGAACCTCTTCCCGGCTGGCCGGATCGAGGTTGTTCGTCGGCTCGTCGAGCAACAGGACGTTTGCCCCCGATACAACAAGAAGAGCGAGGGCTAGCCTCGTCTTTTCTCCGCCGGAAAGCACGCCCGCGGGCTTTTCGACATCATCACCTGAGAACAGGAATGAGCCGAGAACCTTGCGCTGCTGCGATTCGGTAAGGTCCGGAGCTGCCGAGCGCATGTGCGATAGAACCGTTCGATCGGTTTCCAGCGTCTCATGCTCCTGGGCATAATATCCGAGGCTAAGGCCGTGTCCTGGCGTGACTTTTCCGGTGTCCGGCGTCTCCAGTCCGGCCAGCAACCGCAGCAGCGTCGTCTTGCCCGCGCCGTTCAGCCCGAGGACCACTACCCGGCTGCCCCGGTCGACGGCCACGTCGACGTCGGTGAACACCTCGGTGGATCCGTACGACTTGGACAGGCCCGCGGCGGTCAGCGGGGTCCGGCCGCACGGGGCGGGAACCGGGAAGCGGAGCCTGGCCACCCGGTCGGCGGTGCGCTCCGCCTCGACCCCGGCGAGCATCCGCTCGGCCCGGCGCTGCATGTTCTGCGCCGCCCTGGCCTTGGTCGCCTTGGCCCGCATCTTGTCCGCCTGTGCCATCAGCGCGCCGGCCTGGCGGCCCGCGTTCACCCGCTCCCGCCTGCGGCGCCGCTCGTCGGTCTCGCGCTGCTGCAGGTAGGCGCGCCAGCCCAGGTTGTAGGCGTCCAGGCAGGCTCGCTGCGCGTCGAGATGGAAGACCTTGTTCACCACGTCGCCGAGCAGCGCCACGTCGTGGCTGATCACGACCAGGCCGCCGCGGTAGCTCTTGAGGTGATCGCGCAGCCAGGCCACCGAGTCGGCGTCCAGGTGGTTGGTGGGCTCGTCGAGGAGCATGGTCTGGGAGTCGGAGAACAGGATCCTGGCCAGCTCGACGCGGCGCCGCTGACCGCCGGACAGGGTGTGCAGCGACTGGTGCAGCACCCGGTCGGGCAGGCCGAGGCTGGCGGTGATCGAGGCCGCCTGCGACTCGGCCGCGTACCCGCCGAGGACCGCGAGCCGTTCTTCCAGCCTGCTGTACTTGCGGATGGCGTCCGCCGCCGCGGCCGAATCCGATCCGGCCATGGCCGTCTCGGCCGCCCGGAGTTCGGCGCGCAACTGGTCGAGCCCGCGCGCGGACAGCACGCGGTCGATGGCCAGCATGTCCAGGTTCCCGGTGCGCGGGTCCTGCGGCAGGTATCCGACAGCGCCTGACCTGCGGACCGAGCCCGCGGTCGGCTGGCCTTCCCCGGCCAGTACCTTAGCCAGCGTGGTCTTCCCCGCGCCGTTCCGGCCGACCAGGCCGATCCGGTCCCCGGCGGACACCTGGAACGACGCGCCGTCAAGCAGCAGGCGTGCGCCAGCCCGCAATTCGATGTCGGTTGCCACGATCATGACTTGATGCTCCTTGGACTGAAAATGGACAGACCTCTCCCCTGGGGCGTGTCCCTAGTCCTGGGTGAGCATGGCATCCACTCTACCGGTCAACCCGTTACCGGGCTAATGGATTCCGGCTCGGTCAGCCGGATGCGGGTAGCCAGGAAGGCGCGCGGGATGTCGCGCAGCACGGCCAGCCGCGGGTCGGGCACGGTCAGGAAACGCCCGGACGCCTTGGCCAGGTACCTCTCCAGCCGGGCATCATCGGCCAGCCCGGCAGCCGACCGCTTATCCCCGCCCAGCACCACGGCGTCGAGCCGGTCCGGACCGTACCGGCCGAACACCTCGGCGGCGGCGTCCGCGGCCGCCCGCAGCGCCGTCGCGGCCTGGTTCTCCCGGCGGCGGGCGAAGCGCTGCTGCGACCAGCCGCCCGCCGCGCTGCGACCGTGCACCGGCCTGCTCCCGGTCTTGGAGTTCACCAGCCGGGGCGGCGAGCCCGAGAACACCCCGGCCGCATAACCGCCCAGGCGGACCAGCAGGACGCCGACCGTTCGGTCCTCGGCGGCATGCGCCGCCAGCGCCTCGGCGGCCGCGCGCACCGCGCCCGGGACCCCGGCGGGCATCGGCGGGAACGGCGGGTGGCACTCGGCCGTGGCCCCGTCCGCGCCCGTGAACGTGACCGTGAACGTGACCGCCACGCCGGACTCGCCGGTCGTCACCGGCCGCTCCGTGGCGGCGCCGCCGTGACGCTCCGCGAACGTGACGACCCAGGTCACCAGCCGTTCTGGCGGAACCTCCACCCAGCGACCGCCGCCTGCGGCAGGATTCTTCACTACGCAGTGCCCCATCGTGCTTACTATCCGTACTATTGTTGCCTCACCCCGGCGGCAGCCAATCGGGCTAGCAGCGGGGTGCCCCTAGCTACTCGATGACGACGACAAGGACACGTCCATGAACCCGACGACTCCGGCGTCTGCCATGTCGCAGGGCGCCACCTTCATGCGGCCGGGGGCCATGGCCTGGGGCCAGCCCGGCCAGGCCGGCCAGCAGGCTGTACCGCCTCCGGCCGAGCCCGCCACGCCGGTCGCCGTCGAGCACGCCCTAGCCGCCGCGGCCAAGGATCCCGACCGGGTCACGGACCTGCTTGACGAGCTTAGCCGAGGCAGGCTCTGGCTTCCGCTGCCCGAGGTCCGCCCGGTCACCGACGGGTCCGCCGTGGTCCTCCCGACCGTTACCTACCTGGGCGCCGAGTTCGTGCCCGCGTTCACCTCGGCCGGGCGGCTGGCTGGCTGGCTCGGCCAGGACCCGGTTCCGCCGTTCGCGGCCATGCCGCACATCGTGGTCCCAGCGGCCGAACTGGCCCGCAGGATGCCGTCCGGCGTCGGCATCGCCCTGAACCCGGGCGCAGAGGCCAGCGTGCCCATCTACCCGGAAGGCGTCGGCTACCTGGCCGCGACCCTGGTCGTCACGGACGGCACCGTGGTCCGGGTGGGCCGCCCGCCCGCCGACCCGCTCCCGTTGCTCAGCGAGGTCAGGACGGCGCTGAGCGCGATTCCGGGCGCCCGGCAGGCGTCCCGGGCCTGGCTATCGGTTTCCGGCCAGGGCGAGGGCCTAGTCATCTCGGTCACCCTGGACGACCCGGGCAGCCAGGACGCCCACCAGGAGGTCGTGGACGCGGTCCAGCGGGCCGTGGCGGCCGTGCCGGAACTCACGTTCCCGATCGACGTCACGTTCCCGGGCGAGAACGAGCCGGACCAGGTCGACGCCTGGATCTCGGACTACGCCGAGCCCTTCTACATAAGGTCCTAGGTCCTAGATGTTGAAACCGAGGGCGCGGAGCTGCTCGCGGCCGTCCTCGGTGATGTGCTCCGGGCCCCACGGCGGCATCCACACCCAGTTGATGCGGAAGTCCGCCACCACGCCGTCGAGCGCCTCCCGGGCCTGATCCTCGATCACGTCGGTCAGCGGGCACGCGGCACTGGTCAGGGTCATGTCGATGGTGGCGATCCGCTCGGCGTCCACGTCCACGCCGTAGACCAGGCCGAGATCCACCACGTTGATGCCGAGTTCGGGGTCCACCACGTCGCGCATCGCCTCGAGCACATCCTCCTGCTCGGTGGTCAGCTCAGCCGGGGTGAGCTCCGTGGTCTCGGTAGATCCCGTAACGTTTTCTGTCATTGCGCCACCTCCATGGCCTGCGCGGTCGCGTCCTTCCAGGCCATCCAGCCGAGCAGGGCGCACTTTATCCGGGCCGGGTACTTCGACACGCCGGCGAACGCCACCGCGTCTTCGAGCAGGCCCTCGTCCGGCTGGCCCTCCACCTTTGAACCCTTGGACTGCATGAGCTCGAGGAACGCCTGGCTGATCGTCATGGCCTCGGCCACCGGCTTGCCGATGACCAGGTCGCTCATTACCGAGGCGCTCGCCTGGCTGATCGAGCAGCCGAGCGAATCATACGAGACATCCTCGACGACCGGCTCGCCGTTGACGTCCTTGAGGCTGACCCGCAGCGTCACCTCGTCGCCGCAGACCGGGTTGACGTGGTGCACCTCGGCATCGAACGGATCCCGCAGGCCCTTGTGGTGAGGGTTGCGGTAGTGATCCAGGATGATGTCCTGGTACATCGACTCGAGCTGCATCACGTCACCTCCTAACGCACCTAGACGGCCTGGTCATCCCGTGCCGAAGAAACGCTGGGCGTACCGGATCCCGTTCGCCAGGGCGTCTACCTCATCGTGGGTGTTGTACACGTAGAAGGTGGCCCGCGTGCTGGCCTGGACGCCCAGCGCCCGGTGCAGTGGCCAGGCGCAGTGGTGCCCGGTGCGCACCGCGATGCCGAGTTCGTCGAGCACCTGGCCCACGTCATGCGGGTGCACGCCGTCGACCTCGAACGCGACGGCGCCGCCGCGGTCCTTGGTGGTGTCAGGACCCAGGATGCGCACGCCGCCGATCTCGCGCAGCGCGTCCAGGGCGTGGGCGGTCAGCGACTCCTCGTGGGCCGCCACGTTGTCCATGCCCAGCGCGGTCAGGTAATCGACGGCGGCGGCCAGGCCCGCGGCCTCGGCGATGGCGGGAACGCCGGGCTCGAACCGCTGCGGCGGCGGCAGGAACGTGCTGCTCTCCATCCGCACCACCTCGATCATCGACCCGCCGGTCAGGAACGGCGGCATGGCTTCCAGCAGCTCGGCCCGGCCGAACAGGACGCCGATCCCGTAGGGGCCGAGCATCTTGTGCGAGGAGAAGACCAGGAAGTCCGCGCCGAGAGCGGTCACGTCGACCGGCTGATGCGGCACCGACTGGGCCCCGTCGGCCAGCACCAGTGCGCCCTTCTCGTGGGCCACCCGGGCGATCTCGGCCACCGGCGGGATGGTGCCGGTGACGTTCGACTGGTGGGTCACCGCGACGATCCTGGTCCGGCCGGTGATCATGCTGTCCAGGTCATCGGTGTCGAGCCGGCCCTCACGGGTGACGTCCAGCCAGCGCAGGGTGGCGCCGGTCCGCTCGCACAGCTGCTGCCAGGGCACCAGGTTGGCGTGGTGCTCCATCTCGGTGATCAGGACCTCGTCGCCGGCCTGCACCTGGAGATCAGGGTTTCGGCCCGGGGCGCTCAGCGCGAACGCGACCAGGTTGACCGCCTCGGTGGCGTTCTTGGTGAACACCACCTCGTCCGGCCGGGCGGCGAGGAACGCCGCGACCGTGGCCCGGGCACCCTCGTACAGGTCGGTGGCCTCCTCGCCGAGCAGGTGGGTACCCCGGTGCGCGGCCGCGTTGTGCTGCTCGTAGGCCGAGCGCACCGCGTCCAGCACCTGGACGGGCTTCTGCGAGGTCGCGCCCGAGTCCAGGTAGATCAGCGGCTTGCCGTTGCGCACCGTCCGGGCCAGCGCGGGGAAGTCAGCCCGGATGGCCTCCACGTCGAGGTGCACCGAAGTCATGCGGGCACCCCGGTGAACCGCTCGTAGCCCTCGTTCTCCAGCAGTTCGGCCAGCTCGGGGCCGCCTTCCTCGACGATGCGGCCGGCCACGAACACGTGCACGAAGTCCGGCTTCACGTACCGCAGGATCCGGGTGTAGTGGGTGATCAGCAGGACCCCGTGGCCCGGCTTCTCGCGGAACCGGTTGATGCCCTCGGACACCACCTTGAGCGCGTCGATGTCCAGGCCGGAGTCGGTCTCATCCAGGATGGCCATCTTGGGGTCGAGCAGTTCGAGCTGGAGGATCTCGTGCCGCTTCTTCTCCCCGCCTGAAAAGCCCTCGTTCAGGTTGCGCTCGGCGAAGGCCGGGTCGATGGACAGCGCGGACATCGCGGCGCGCAGCTCCTTGACGAAGTCGCGCAGCTTCGGTGCCTCGCCCCGGACCGCGGTGACCGCGGTGCGCAGGAAGTTCGACACCGACACGCCGGGCACCTCGACCGGGTACTGCATGGCCAGGAACAGGCCGGCCCGGGCGCGGCTGTCCACGGTCATGGCCAGCACGTCCTCGCCGTCGAGCGTGACGCTGCCCCGGGTGACCAGGTACTTGGGGTGGCCGGCGATCGCGTAGGCCAGAGTGGACTTGCCGGAGCCGTTCGGGCCCATGATGGCGTGGGTCTCGCCCTCGCGGACGGTCAGGTTCACGCCACGCAGGATCTCCCGGTGGACGCCAACGCTCTCTTCCACGCTGACGTGCAGGTCGCGGACCTCGAGGGTGGCCACTATGACTCCTTCTCCACGGCGACGTAGACGTCGTCGCCTTCGATCTTGACGGGATAGACGGGCACCGGCTCGGTGGCCGGCAGCCCGGTGGGCTGACCGGTGCGCAGGTCGAAGCAGGACCCGTGCAGCCAGCACTCCACCGTGGTGTCGTAGATCTCGCCTTCGGACAGTGGCACCTCGGCATGCGAGCACACGTCGCGCAGAGCGAAGACCTCGCCGTCGGCGCGCGCCACGGCGACGGGCTCGCCGTCCACCTCGACGCCGATGACGCCCTCGGCGGGCAGTTCCGACAGCGAGCAGACCCGCTGGAAATCGCTCACGAGACCGACCTTTCGAGCTCCGCCTCGATGGCCCCGGCGATCCGGTCACGGAGCTCGGGCACCTCGATGGTGTCGATCATCTGGCCGAAGAATCCGCGGATCACGAGCTTGCGGGCCTCGGCGAACGGGATGCCCCTGGCCATCAGGTAGAACAGGTGATGGTCCTCGAGCCTGCCGCTGGCGCTGGCGTGCCCGGCCCCGACGATCTCCCCGGTCAGGATCTCCAGGTTCGGCACCGAGTCGACCCGGGTGCCGTCGGTCAGCACCAGGTTCCTGTTGTACTCGTAGGTGTCGGTCCCGGTCGCCTCGGGCCTGATCAGCACGTCGCCGATCCAGACCGCGTGCGCTTCCTCGCCCTGCAGCGCGCCCTTGTAGGTAACCCTGCTGCGGCAGCGCGGCACGTCGTGGTCGACGAACAGCCGGTGCTCCAGGTGCTGGCCCGCGTCGGCGAAGTAGAGCCCGGTCAGCTCGGCGTCGCCGCCCGGAGCGGTGTACCTGACCGACGGTGCCAGCCGGACCAGGTTTCCGCCCAGCGTGACGGCGGCGTGCCGCAGCCTGGCGTCCCGGCCCAGCGTGGCGTAGTGGTAGGTCAGGTGCACCGCGTCGTCGGCCCAGTCCTGCAGGCTGACCACGGACAGCGAGGCACTGTCTCCGACCACCAGCTCGACGTTGCCGGCGTAGGTGGCGCTGCCGCGGTGGTCGAGCACGACCACGGCCCGGGAGAACGGCTCGGCCTGCACCAGCAGGTGCCCGTAACCCGTACCCCCCTCGCCGGTCACGGTGACGACGGTGGGCCGCGACGCGTCGGCCTCGGCCGGGATCGTGATCACGCTCGCCTCGTCGAAGCTCCTGTACGCCTGCGCGCTCACCCGGTCGGCCGGGATAAAGCTGCGTCCGGGCAGACCGCCAGACCGTTCGGCCGTAGAGATCTTGACCTCGGGCGCCGGGTCGACTTCCACGGTCACCGGGCCGGCCGGCGCCGGCGGGTTGTCCGTGTGCAGTCCGCGCAGCCGGCGCAGCGGGGTGAAGCGCCACTCCTCCTCGCGGCCGCCGGGCACGGCGAAGTCCGCCGGGTCGTAGGACCTGTGCTCGTGCAGCCTCGTGATGGGAGCGGACTCGATCGCTCCCTGAAGTCCAGCCGACATCAGCCGACAGCCCCCTCCATCTGCAGCTCGATCAGCCGGTTCAGCTCGAGCGCGTATTCCATCGGCAGCTCGCGGGCGATCGGCTCGACGAACCCGCGGACGATCGTGGCCATCGCCTCGTCCTCGGTCATGCCGCGGCTCATCAGGTAGAACAGCTGGTCCTCGGAGATCTTGGAGACGGTCGCCTCGTGGGCCATCTCCACGTCGTCCTCGCGGACGTCCACGTAGGGGTAGGTGTCGCTGCGGCTCACCGTGTCCACCAGCAGCGCGTCGCACTTGACGTTGGACTTGGAGCGCTCGGCGCCCTCCTGCACGTTGACCAGGCCGCGGTAGGACGTCCGGCCGCCCGCCCTGGCCACCGACTTGGAGACGATGGTGGAGGAGGTGTTCGGCGCGCAGTGCACCATCTTGGCGCCCGCGTCCTGGTGCTGGCCCTCGCCGGCGAACGCGACGGAGAGCGTCTCGCCGCGGGCGTGCTCGCCCATCAGGTAGACCGCCGGGTACTTCATCGTCACCTTGGAGCCGATGTTGCCGTCGATCCACTCCATGGTCGCCCCGGCCTGGGCCACGGCCCGCTTGGTGACCAGGTTGTACACGTTGTTCGACCAGTTCTGGATCGTCGTGTACCGGCAGCGCGCGTCCTTCTTCACGATGATCTCGACCACCGCGGAATGCAGCGAGTCGGACTTGTAGATCGGCGCGGTACAGCCTTCCACGTAATGGACGTAGGCGCCCTCGTCCACGATGATCAGGGTCCGCTCGAACTGGCCCATGTTCTCGGTGTTGATGCGGAAATAGGCCTGCAGCGGGATTTCCACCCTGACGTTCTTCGGCACGTAGATGAACGAGCCGCCGGACCACACCGCGGTGTTCAGCGCGGCGAACTTGTTATCGCCTGGCGGGATCACCGTGCCGAAGTATTCCCTGAACAGATCGGGGTGCTCCTTGAGCGCCGTGTCGGTGTCGAGGAAGATGACGCCCTTCTCCTCGAGGTCTTCCCTGATCTTGTGGTAGACGACCTCGGACTCGTACTGGGCGGCGACGCCCGCGATGAGCCGCTGCTTTTCCGCCTCGGGGATGCCGAGCTTGTCGTACGTGTTCTTGATGTCGGCCGGGAGTTCGTCCCAGCTGGCCGCCTGCTTCTCGGTCGAGCGGACGAAGTACTTGATGTTGTCGAAGTCGATGCCGGTCAGGTCGGCACCCCAATTCGGCATCGGCTTGCGCCCGAAATTCTTCAGGCCCTTCAGCCGCGTCTCGAGCATCCATTCCGGCTCGTTCTTCCGCGCCGAGATGTCCCGGACCACCTCTTCGGACAGGCCGCGGCGTGCCGACGCACCGGCCACGTCCGAGTCGGCCCAGCCGAACTTGTACGTGCCGAGCCCTTCAAGCTGCTCCTGCGTGGTGGTTGTCATATGACGAGCCCTCTCGGCTTCTTTTCAGGGGTGTTTTCGTTGGTTACGGGTACTTCAACAGCCCGGCGTTCGGCTGCCTTCCCGACGCCGGTGACGTGCGTGGTGCAGATGCCGTCGCCGTGCGCGATCGTAGCGAGCCGCTGCACCGGCGTACCCAGCAGCCTGCCGAACGCCTCGGTTTCGGCCTCGCACAGCTGGGGGAACTCGGCCGCCACGTGCGCGACCGGGCAGTGGTGCTGGCAGAGCTGCTCGCCGGCCTCGGCGCCGCCGATAGCGGGCGCCGGGCCTGCCGATGCGGCGTAGCCGTCGGCGGACAGCGCTTCGGCCAGCGCCTGGACCCGGCTGGGCAGCTCGCCCCTGGCCACCGCGGGCGCGTACCTGCGCTCGAGATCGGAGACCTGTCGCCGGGCGAACTCGGCGATCGCGTCCGGGCCCGCCGTCTCGGCCAGGAAGCGCAGCGCGTTGCTGGCCAGGTCGTCGTAGGCGTGCTCGAACGCGCTGCGGCCCGCGTCGGTGATGACGAAGACCTTGGCCGGCCGGCCGCGGCCCCGGTTCCCGTACGTCCTGGCCGTCCTGGTCTCGATGAGGCCCTCGGCCAGCAGGTTGTCCAGATGACGCCGGATCGCGGCAGGCGTGAGCCCGAGCCGGCCGCCGAGTGTGGCGGCGGTGGACGGCCCGAGCTCCAGGATCAGCCGCGCGACCTGGCCCCGGGTGGGACCCTCGGCTGCTCCGACGTTTTTCACAACACCATTGTGCCGTAAATCGCCGACCGGACGCAAATTTTTCGCAAGATCAACGTGACGTAAATCACGCCTCGAGCTCGAGAGCCCCCGGCTTGATCCGCAGCACCTGCTCGGCGTTGCCGCCGGCGATCTTCGCCTTGTCCGCCGGGGCCAGCGGGAGCGTGTCGAGCAGGGCCCGGCCCGCCGCGTTGTCGCCGAACGGGTAGTCGACGCTGAACAGCACCCGGTCCACCCCGAGCACCTGGACCGCGCAGAGCACCGGCGGGAGGCTGAACAGCCCGCTCGTGGTCACCCAGATGTTCCGCCGGAAGTACTCCGACGGCTTGAGCGCCATCCCGTGCAGCCCGGGCCTGGCCGGGCCCAGCCTGGCCGGGTCGAGCATCGCGTCGATCCGGTCCAGCATGAACGGCACCATCTCACCGCAGTGCCCGACAATCAGCCGCAGCCCGGGATGCCGGTCGAACACCCCGGTGGCGATCATGCGCAGCACGTGCAGGCCCGCTTCGGCGTGCCAGCCCCAGGCACCGGTGGCCAGGCGGCCGGCCACGGCCGGCGGCAGCCCCTGGTAGAGCGCGTCGCGCAGGGCGTTCGATGGCGGCGCCGGGTGCAGGTACAGCGGCACGTCGAGCCGCTCGAACGCCTCGAGCAGCGGGATGAACCTGGCGTCATCGAGAAAGACGCCGTTCGAGCCTAGGGTGCTGTTGACCAGCGCGCCGATCAGGCCGAGATCGCGGACGGCGCGGTCGAGCTCGTCGGCCGCGGCCGGCGGGTCCGCGGTGGGCAGGGTGGCGAAGCCGGCGAACCGGTCCGGGTGCGCGCGCACCGCCCCGGCCAGCCGGTCGTTGGCCTCGCGGGCGCGGGCCAGCCCTTCCGCTCCCGCGAGCGCCTGCGCGGCCGGCGCGACGTGCGAGATGACCTGCAGGTCGATGCCGCTGGCGTCCATGTCGGCCAGACGTGCCTGACCGAGATCGCGGAGCTGGTCGTCCAGCCGCTGACCCCACGTGGCCAGCGGGCCGGTGCCCGCAGGCGCGGCGAGTTCGGCCGTCCAGAAGTGCTCCTCGAGGGCAATCGTTCGCACCTGAGCATTGTCTCAGTGCCGCGCGGCCGGCCGGCCTCCGACGCCAGGTCGGGCTAGACGGCGATGCCGACGGTGATCCCGTCGACGCCGCTGGGATGGTCGGCGGGACCGAGGACCAGGGCGTCGGCCCGGGCAGCGACGCGGAGCGGTTCGGCGATCTGGTCGAGCAGTGACCTGGCCCGGGCCTCGTGCGCCTGCACGGTCAGCCGGCTGAGCCGGGCCGAGTTGCCGAGCCGCAGCCCGCTGCGCAACGCCCGGGTGGCGTCCAGGATCACGGTGAGCTGGTCGACGGCCTCCACCGCGGCCCGGCCGGCCCGCCACTGCTCGTCCGGCTCCGGCCAGCGGGTCAGGTGCAGCGAGATGGTGCCCTCATGGGTTCGGTAGAACTGCTGGTACATCCGTTCGGTCACAAACGGCGCGAATGGCGCGAACAGCCCGAGCAGGACCCGGAACGACTCCCGCAGGGTCCACCGGGCACTGTCCCGGTCCCCGCTGGCCCCGATCCGGTCCTTGATCATCTCGAGGTAACGGTCGCAGTACACGGACCAGAACATGCGAGAGGCCGCCTGGTGGGCCTGCATGTAGTCGTGGGCGCCGAACGCCGCCGTGGCCTCGGCTACCGTGTCGGCCAGGTGCGAGAGCACCCACCGGTCCACGATGTCCCGCTCCCCCGGCGGCGGCGCCGTCGCCGTCGCCGAGACATCGAGGTCGCCGAGGTTCATGGACAGGAACCGGCCCACGTTCCACAGCTTGACCGCGAACTTGCGGCCGGTCCTGATGTCCTTCTCGTTGTACCGCA
>Ga0335081_10001100_pt1 | contig 43097 bp, 34 predicted proteins | sample Lox_Sample_35_FD_206713 | JGI IMG/M metagenome (GOLD analysis project Ga0335081, IMG submission 206713) | Soil microbial communities from Loxahatchee National Wildlife Refuge, Florida, United States - Lox_Sample_3.5 | ecosystem: Environmental > Terrestrial > Soil > Wetlands | place: USA... | reverse complement strand
AGGAAATGAATATCCACGATATCCAGATCGCGAAAATCACCACGCAATATTTGGAATACCTGCACAAACTGGAAGAACTGGACGTGGATGTTTCGGCGGAATTCATTTACATGGCGGCGACGCTGATTTACATCAAGAGCAAGATGCTGCTTCCGCCGGACCCGCTGGCTTCGCCGGAAGAGCAAGCGGCCGATCCGCGCGCGGAATTAGTGCAGCGTCTCGTGGAGCACGAAAAATTCAAAAACGCAGCCCAGCTCTTGTACCAGAAACAACAGATCGAAGAAAACGTATGGTCGAAGCCGGACAAGTCGCTTTACAACGATGAAGGAACCGAAGGCGAGCTGGTGGTTTCGCTGGTGGACCTGGTGAAGGTTTTCCAGCAAGTCCTCGAACGCCGCAAAGAAGTCGCGCGAATCGAGCTTCAGCATGAAGAGTTTACGGTGGCGCAGATGATCGCGCAATTGCGGGCCCAGATTTTATCCAGCGAAGACAACAGCGTGAATCTGATCCGGTTTTTCGAGGCGTGCCCATCGCGGCATGCGATGATTGTGGCGTTTCTGGCGGTGCTGGAGATGGTGAAGCTGCAGGCGGTGGGGATGGTGCAGGAAAAGCAGTTTGGCGAGATTTTGCTGAGGAAGGGAAAGGGATTTGATACCGTTTTTGATGAGAAGGGCGAACTGACGCAGATTGACGGCGAGTACAGGTAACCACGTCCCCGGGGAAGAGAGCGACGATGACGAGTGAAGAGAGAAGAGCGGCGCTGGAAGCGATCATATACGCTGCGGACGAGCCGGCGACGATCGAGCAACTGGCGGGGACGCTGGGAGAAGAGAAGCTGGTGGTGCAGGCGGCGCTGGACGAGCTGGTGGCGAGCTATGCGGCGGAAGAGCGAGGCACCGAGATCCGCACGGTGGCGGGCGGCTACAAGATGTACACCAAGCCGCAGCATCACGACGTTGTGAGGCGTTTTATCAAGAGTTTGCGGCCGCCGCTGCGGCTATCCATGCCGGCGCTGGAGACGCTCGCGGTGATCGCGTACAAGCAACCGGTGACTTCGCCGGAGATTTCCGAAATCCGCGGGGTGAACACGGCGGGAGTGATCAGCACGCTGCTGGACAAGAGGCTGATCACGACGGCGGGGCGCAAGGAAGTGATCGGACGGCCGATTTTGTACAAGACGTCGAAGGAATTTTTGCTGCGGTTCGGGTTGAGCGATCTGGAGGAGCTGCCGAGCTTGAAAGAGTTCGAGGCGCTGGCACGGGAGGCGCTGGGGACGGATGAAGGATTTGCGCCGAGCGAAGAGGCGCTGATGAACGAGCCGGCGGAGACGCTGGAAGAATTGCCGGCGCCGGAAGAGGAGGAGAGCCGGGCTGAAGCCCGGCCGCTACAGGAAATGGCCACGCACGAGGGAAGGGCCGAGGAAGAGCTGCGAGAAGAGGAAGTGCAGGCAACGAACGAGGGGATGCCGAGCGGAGAATTGGATGAAGAGCCGCCGAAGGCGGGAGCGGCGGGCGCCGGAGGAAGTGGCGAGTGACGAGTGGCGAGTGGCGAGAAAGGCGAAGATAAAGATTAACGCAGAGGACGCAGAGGGAAGCGCACAGAGGGCACGGAGACGCCCGGGGGAATTAAAAACCAAAAAAAGGCTGCAGAAGAGTCGAAGTTCGCGGCTGCGGGACAAGAAGCGCGCCGAAGGGTTGATGGAAGAGAGACTCCAGAAAATTATTGCGCGGGCGGGAATTGCTTCGCGGAGGCATGCGGAGCAATTGATCCTGAGCGGGCAGGTGCGCGTAAACGGGAAAGTGGTGACGGAGCTGGGGACAAAGGCCGATCCCGCGAAAGACAAGATCGAAGCGGGCGGGCGGACGGTCAAGGAAGAAGAGGGGCACGTCTATTTGCTGCTGCACAAACCGCCGGAAGTGGTTTCGGCGCTGGCCGATCCGGAGGGGAGGAGAACGCTGAGGAATTTTTTACGAGGATTTCCGCAGCGGGTCTATCCCGTGGGGAATCTGGAATATACGTCATCGGGATTGGTGTTTTTGACGAACGACGGAGACCTGGCCGCCGCGCTGCTGAAAAAGTGGGACGAGATCGAACAGGTGGTGTACATCAAGGTAAAGGGGAAGCTCACGCTGGACGATCTTCACCGGTTGGGGCGAGAGGCCGGAGTGAGAATGAATACGATTCGTCAGCCGGACGCCACGCGAGGACGGGGAGCGAATTTCTGGTATGAAGTGCGGATGAAGGCGGCGAAGAGGGAAGGGCTGAAACGCGTGCTGATGAAGGGGAGTCATCCGATCGAGAAGTTCAAGAGGATTGGATTGGGGCCGTTGACGATTGAGGGAGTGCCGCAAGGAAGATACCGGGTGATGGAAACGGGCGAGGTGGGGACGCTGCGGAAAACGGTGGCGCAGGGAGAAAAGATAACGCGGAGGCGCGGGGAGCGCTGAGGTGCGCGGAGAGGTGTGTCCCGCACCAACGGCGCTTGGGATTCCATCGATTCGGGTACCCAGCCCTTACGGGCTTGGCTAGCGACTCTCGCGCCTACGGCGCTGCATGAGGAAGTAGCAGAAGATGGCGTTGGAAAGGTTACAGAAGATTTTGGCGGGGGCGGGAGTGGCGTCGCGGCGGAAGGCGGAGGAGATGATTGCCGCGGGGCGAGTAACGTTGAATGGAAAAGTGGTGACGGAACTGGGGACGAAGGCGGATGCGGAACACGACGAAATTAGTGTAGATGGGAAAAGGCTGAAGGGAGCGGAGAGGACGGTTTATTTTTTGCTGCACAAGCCGAAGGGTTACGTGACAACGGCGAGCGATCCGGAGGGACGGAAGACGGTGATGGAACTACTGCCGAAGGGCGAAGAGAGAATTTATCCAGTGGGGCGGCTGGATTATGCGAGCGAAGGATTGCTGCTGATGACGAACGACGGTGATCTCGCGCAGCGGCTGACGAAGGCAAGCTCGCACGTGCCGAAGACCTATCACGTGAAGGTACGGGGGAAAGTTGGAGAGAAGGCGCTGGAGCGATTGCGAACGGGAATCGCGATCAAGCTGGGGGACGGGCGGCGAGTGACGACATCGCCTGCGAGAATTCGGTTGGTGGAAGAAGCGCCGAATCCCTGGTATGAAGTGGAGCTGATCGAAGGGCGGAACCGGCAGATCCGGAGAATGTTCGAAGAAATCGGGTTTCTAGTGGAGAAAATACGGCGGGTGAAGCTGGGACCATTGACTCTCGATGTGCCGCCCGGAAAATATCGCGCGCTGACGGCCGGAGAAGTGGAAGAATTGAAAAGCGCCGCAGCGGGCGCCGATTCGCAATGAGCCTACGATTCGAAGAGCTGATACCCGATTACATTCGAGGCCTTCCCGTATACGTTCCCGGAAAACCGATTGAAGAGGTGGAACGCGAGCTGAAGATCCACGCGATCAAGCTGGCGTCGAACGAGAATCCGCTGGGGCCTTCGCCGAAGGCGCTGGCGGCGATCCACGCGGCGGCAAGCGAAACGCACCGCTATCCGGACGGCGGAACGAAAGTGCTGCGGGAGAAGATCGCGCAATGGCGCGGCGTGCGGGCGGAACAGATTTTTATCGGGCTGGGGTCGAGCGAAGCGATTGACATTGTGGCGCGGCTTTTGCTGCGCGAGGGGCTCGAAGGGTTGACCAGCGAAGGGACGTACGCGCCTTTCTCGATTGCGATTCGAATGAACCGGGGAATCCTGCGGCAAGTGCCGCTGCGGAATTACGGGTATAGCTTGGAGGCGATTGCGGAGGCAATGACGGCGGCGACGCGCGTGATTTACCTGGCGAATCCGAACAATCCGACGGGGACGGCGTTTGGAGCGACGGAGTTCGAGAAGTTTTTGGAGAGAGTGCCGGAAAACGTGTGTGTGGTGCTGGACGAAGCCTATTTTCACTATGCGTCGCGCGAAGATATGCCGCATTCGAACGAGCTGTTCCGAACACACCAGAACTTGCTGACGCTGCGGACGTTTTCGAAGGTGTACGGGCTGGCGGGGTTGCGGATCGGATATGCGCTGGGAAATGAAACGCTGGTGGCGGCGATGAACAAGGTGCGGACGCCGTTCAACGTTTCGGGAATCGCGCAAGCGGCGGCGATTGCAGCGGTAGATGACAAAGAACATGTCCACCGGTGCGTGGAAACGAACGCGCGAGAAAGAGCAAGGCTGATCGCCGGATTGCGCGAGATGGGGTTGAAGCCGGTTGAGAGCGAAACGAATTTTGTGTTTGTGGACCTGGGGTTCGATGCCAAGGCGTTGTGTGAGGAGTTGCTGCACCGGGGAGTGATTTTGCGGCCATTGGGATGGATGGAGATGCCGAAGGCGGTACGCATTTCGGTGGGGACGGCGGAAGAGAATACGAAGTGCCTGGAAGCGATGAACGCGGTGCTGCGGGGGATGGCAAGCAGGGCGTAGGCGGCCAGTTCGTTGCGCGAGGTTTGTTCTTCAGGTTGGTCATTCCGAAGAAAAAAGAGCAGGGAGATCCTTCGGGCCGCGCAGAACGCGGCGCTCAGGATGACGTGCGTCGTTCAATGCAGTTGAAAAGAAGAAGAGGCGGCGAGGCGACTATCCGCGAGGGAGGGGGAAAATAAGGAGATTGCGTTTGCCGGGAGGGACGACGGCGAGATTCTGGCCATCGGGAGAAATGGCGAAATCGCGGAAAGTGAGATCGTGAAGGAGAGGTACGAATTCGGTGTCCGTGACGGGAACGGGCTGGCCGGCGGGAGGAGCTGCGAGCGGAGGAATAGCGATTCGGACGAGATCGCCGGATTTGTGCTCGGGTGAACGCTTGAGAATGATGGCGCGTTCGTCGGGCATCCAGTTGTAGACGCCGAGGCCGATGCGAATGCGGGCGCAGCGGTTGGGCGCTTCAAGATCGCGGACTTCGAGAACTTCCTTGTCAATGTAATAGGCGATGCGCTTGCCGGAAGGCGAGACGGTGAGTCCGGAATCGAAACCGTCGAGCGTGGCGAGTTCCTTGTTGTCCTGAGCGAGAAGATCGAGTCGCTGGATGCGCGGAGGGCCGGAGAGATTGCGGTCGCGCTCGATGGCGATGGCGGAATTGGTGCCGGGGAGAGGATCGTAGTCAAGGAAGGTGCGGCCTTCAAAGAGCGCGCCGCCGGGGCCGTTGGCGAGAGTGGCGTAGTGAAAGGAGAAGAGAATGTCGGGCTTAATGGCTTCGGAGAAGTAAACGATGGTGGCGCTGTCGGGAAGCCAGGTGGGGGAGATGGCGTTGTGAAGAACCTTGTAGGTGCCGATGTTGAGCTGCTTGCCGGAATCTTCGAGGACGAGGGCCATGGGCTCCATGACGGTGGCGCCGGAATCATCGGAAATGGACGCGGTATTGAGGGCGACGAGGATTTTGCGCTGGTCGGGGGACCAGCGGAAGCCTTCGACGAGGTAGGAAAAGGGCTTGTCGCCGACGGTGAATTTCTGGCCTTCGAAGATGCGGCGGCGGTGGCCTCCCGGCTCGCGAATCCAGATGTCGTCGCGCTGGAGATCGAACTTTTTGGTTTTGAAGAGGCGGCGAACGGAATAGACGATGCGGCCATCGGGGGCGTAGGCGAAGGCAGTGACGTCGTCGTCAATGGTTTCGGAGGGCTTGGAGATATCCTGCGCGCGGGCGGAAGGAAGCGAACAGCAGCCGGCGATGAGGCAGATGAGAGAACAAAATGTACGGAGCCAGCGGAAGCGGCTGCGGGAACAGGGGCAAGTCATCATTTAGGACCGGGGTTGGGAGCGGGGTTGGGGCCGGGATTCGGGCCGGTGATTGGAGCGCAGCAGGGTTTCTGGACGGGAGTGAACTCCATGAGCTCGACGCGGGTGTCATCGGGATCGTAGAGATTGAGCTGCCATTTGCCGTCACGGCCGATCTGGGGTTGTTCGGTGAGCTTCATGCCATTCTTTAGAAGCTGTTGCTCGGCTGCATGGATGTCCGGGACGCCGAGAGCGAAATGGTTCATTACGCCGAGAAGGCGATGATTGGCGTCGGGCGGGATGTTGAGCATGTACTCGATCCAGCCGGTGCCGTCGGGGACTTGCATGTCCACCCAGTCATCGCTGTCTTCTTTATGTGCGACCGCGGAGCGGTCGACCATTCCTCCATGCCAGTAGACGTGGAAGCCGAGAATGTCTTTGTAGAAGTGGTCTTCGGCGGCGCGGTCGTGGACGACGAAGCCGGCGTGGATGATGGGAGATGCGGGGGGCAGGAGCGACATTCCATGCGTTCCCATTTCGAATTGACCGCTAGACAATTGCACAAATGTGATCCGGTGTTGTTCGGGATCGAGAAGAGAAAAGCACGAATCTCCGCCGCACTTCTCTAACTTCCCGACTGCGACTTGTTGTGAGTGTAGAAAGCCGCGCAACTTCGCGGCATTGTCGGTCCAGAAAGCAATATCGATGAGCAGGCTAGTGGGCACCGGGGTTTTCATCTGTTCAAGTCGAATCGGCCCATTGGCGAGTTTCTTCTTCATCGAGAGTACGTCCACTTCGCACCAATTGCAGGGAGCCTTCGAATCCGGGGCAGGGCCCGCGGCGTGGAGGGCAATCGAGTAAAAATCTCGAGCCTTTTCAAGATTTGAGACCTGGATTTTGACGAAGGCGATGCCGAAGATGCGGGGGCGATTGGCCGCTTTCGACCGGGGCGGCAGGGGACGGGGATGCGCGGCGAACGAAAAGGAGGCAAAAGCCAGCGATGCAGCGACCAACAGACAAAAGCAGATCCCTCGCAGCGCCTGCTGGAGCAGGCGGGCTCGGGATGACAACGGGGCCGGCGGTCGGGATGTCTGGCCGGATGAAAAGAGGCTTTTCTCACAAAAAACGATCGGAAACGAAGAGAGATTCCTCGTCGCTGCGCTCCTCGGAATGACGAACAACGAGATAGGCGCTTCAAGCATGGGAGGCTCCGCGGGATTTGAGTTTGCGAATTTCGTCGAGGCGGGCGCGGAGGCGGGATTCGAAGCCCTGATCGGTGGGCTTGTACCAGGAGCGGGTGGTGAGATTTTCCGGGAGGCAGGACATGTCCGTGACCTTTTCGTCGTAATCGTGGGCGTATTTGTAGCCTTCGCCGTAGCCGATGTTTTTCATGAGTCCGGTGACGGCGTTGCGAAGATGAAGAGGGACGGGATCGGCTTCTGTTTCGCGGACATCGGTCATGACGGAGCCATAGGCGGTGTAGAGAGCGTTGGATTTGGGCGCGAGAGATAGATAGACGGCGGCCTGGGCTAGGGCGAGATGGCCTTCGGGAGCGCCGAGGAAATCGAAAGCGTCTCTGGCGGCGAGGGTGATGGCGAGAGCGCCGGGCTCGGCGAGGCCGATGTCTTCGCTGGCCATGCGGACCATGCGGCGGGCGAGATAAAGAGGATCTTCGCCGGACTCGATCATGCGAGCGAGCCAGTAGAGAGCGGCATCGGGATCGGAATTGCGGACGGATTTGTGAAGAGCGGAGATGAGGTTGTAGTGCTCCTCTCCGGCCTTGTCATAGCGGAGAAGCTTGCGTTGAAGGACGTCTTCGAGAAGTTCCATTGTGATTTCTCGGGAGGGCGAAGACCCAGGCTCAAAATCCGAGGGTGGGGCACCCACGCGCTTGGCGCTCTTGGCGCAGAGTTCGAGGGTGTTATAGGCGGCGCGGGCATCGCCATTGGCAAAGCTGGCGATGCGGAAGAGCAAATCTTCGGAGACCTCCAGATTTTCGCTGCCTAAACCGCGCTCCTTGTCATTCAACGCGCGTCGAAGAAGCAGGACGATTTGAGGAGAAGTGAGCGGCTCGAGGACATAGACTTTGGTGCGCGAGAGAAGCGGGGAGATTACTTCGAAAGAGGGATTCTCCGTCGTGGCGCCGATGAAAATGATGTGGCCGGCTTCGACGTGAGGGAGAAAAGCGTCCTGCTGGGCCTTGTTGAAGCGGTGGACTTCGTCCACGAAGACAATGGTGCGATGGCCGGCGCGGGATTTGAATTCGGCGGCGGCCATGACCTCCTTGATTTCCTTGATGCCCGCAAGAACGGCGCTGAAGGCGACAAAATCGGATTTGGTGAGGCGCGCGATGAGGCGGGCGAGAGTCGTTTTGCCGCAGCCGGGAGGGCCCCAGAAGAGCATGGAGCCGAGGTTGTCGCTTTCGATCTGCATGCGGAGAGGCTTGCCGGGACCGAGAAGCTTTTCCTGGCCGATAAACTCGTCGAGGGTGCGAGGGCGCATGCGCTCGGCGAGAGGCTGATTGGCGAGCGAAGCGTCAGAATCCGGTTCGCTCGAGGGGATGGGCGCGAAGAGGCTCATGGAGTTCTGACGGTAGTTTAGAGCTTTTGCGGAAAAGGGAGAAGCGGCCGCGCAGCGCGGCGAGGAGAAGCGGAAAGAGCCGGGATGGGGCCAGGCCTCTGCAGGATCTGGATGAGCCGCAGCTAGGAATTGGCGGAAAGGGGATTGCGCTGGCGGGCGGCTTCATAGAAAAGGACGGCGGCGGCAGCGGCGGCGTTGAGCGACTCGATGCCGGTGACCATGGGAATGCGTAGACGCGCATCGGCGCTGCGCTCGACTTCCTCGGGCAGACCGGCGCCTTCATTGCCGACCAGGAGAGCGACAGGTTCGCACCAATCCACTTCCCAGGGCGCAAGGACGTGCTGTTCTTCGGCGTGCGGTTCACGGAGTGTGGAAGCGAGGGTGCGGATCCCTGCGACGCGAAGTTGAGCGAGAAGAATGGAGAGGGACATCCCAGCAAGGATCGGGAGATGAAGCGCCGCGCCTGCCGAGGAGCGGAGAGCCTTGGGAGAAAACGGGCTGGCGGTGCCACTTTGGCCTGAGGCGGAAGTTACGGCGGCGGTGGAACCAAATGCAGCCGCGGTGCGGAGGATGGTACCGACATTACCGGGATCTTGAACACCCGCAAGCACGACGATGAGGGGAGAAGCTCCCGACGGAGAGGGCCGAACGATGTCATCGAAAGTGGCCTTCCGAGGCTGCACGAGAGCGGCGACGCCTTGGGGAGCTTCGGTATCGGCGATGCCTTCGAAGAGACGATCGGTGGTGCGGAGCAGGGGGATTGCGATTTCCGACTGGGAGAGATAGGGAGCCAATCGAGTTCGATGACGTTCGCCGGATTCGCTGAAAAGCACCGCGCCAATGGGGCAGCCGGATCGCAGAGCTTCTTCGACGAGACGGGGACCCTCGACGCCGACAAAGCCCTGATCGGCCGGCAGTCCGCCACGCAAGGCCATGCGAAAGCTCTTCAGCCAGCGATTGTCGCGGCTGGTGAGAACGCCGGGATCGGCCGGAGCACGATTGGAGCGCGAGAATTTATCGGGTGATGCCATTTGAAGGGAGGGTAACAAATTCATGGGTGGCAGCGCCAACACCGGGCGCAAGGTGTCGCAGCCAGCTACACGGCTGAGAGTCAATATGCCATGCCCCCTGAAGCGGCGATAGAGGACCGGCAAGCTCCGTTATTGCATGGCCGCGAAGCGTATGGTAGCGTCGCGACGAGATGGGCAGCGGCGCGAGGCGCTGCGGTGGGGCGGTACCTTCGCAAAAGGCCAGAAAGTTGCCGGCAGAACTCCTACGTGTCAACCCGGAATCTCCTGAAATCGAAGTGGTGCGATATGCGGCCGGATTGTTGGCGCGGGGCTGCGTGATTGCCTTGCCGACGGACACACTCTATGGACTCGGGGCGGATCCGTTCAATCTAGCGGCGGTGGATGAGATTTACCGGGTGAAGGGTAGGCCGGAGACTCGGGCTCTACCAATTCTGGTGAATTCGCTGGATCAGGCGATGCTGCTGGCGCGGGACGTGCCGCAGAATTTTCTTCGGCTGGCGGAAAAATTCTGGCCGGGCGCGCTCACGTTAGTGGTGGATGCTTCGCACCGCGTACCTCTGAAGGTAACGGCAAACACACGGAGGGTCGCATTGCGCTGGCCGCGAAACACAGTGGTCATGAAGCTGATCGAGGAGTTCGATGCGCCGATCACGGGAACGAGCGCGAATGTTTCGGGGTTTCCGTCCTGTGCGAGCGGCGAACAGGTGATGAAGCAGTTGGGAACCCGGCTGCCGCTCATTTTGGATTCAGGCGAGACGAAGGCAACGCTGCCCTCGACAATCGTGGAACTGATGGATGATGCGTGGAGAATCGGGCGCGAAGGAGCAGTGCCGAGCGAGGAAATCGAGGCGGCGCTGGAGTGAGGCAAGCGAACAGTCTTCCGTCTACAGTCTACAGTTAGAAGTTCACAGCGGACTCAGGCGCAGATCCCAGTGGCAAGGTCGTGACCCAAGCGAGGGATCAAATTTGAACGGGGAGATACCAGGCTGCGTACACGATGCTACGGATGAGGCTTGAGAGTGGCAAGGAAATCGTAGTCGGCGGTCGGGGAGAGCTCTAAGTCGCCAAGTTCGCGGCGGTGGACGGAAACGACGTCGGTAAACCACATCGGGATGTAGGGGAGATCCGCGGCGAGAATTTTCTGCACCCCGGAACAGAGTTCCTTTCGTTTTTCTCGGTTCATTTCCACACGGATCTGATCGGTTAGAGCGTCCACTTGCGGATTGTGGTAATGGCCGCGATTGGCGCCATTGGGCGGAAAGCGCCTTGACGAAAAGACTAGCTCGAAAATGGCAGGATCGTTGTTCGCCCCCACCCAGCGAAGATAAGTGAGCTGGAAATTGCCGCGCACAGAATCGGAGAGAAGCGTGGCAAGTTCGAGCGGACGAAGTTCGAGATCAATTCCGACTTTACGCCATTCCTCCTGCAGAGCGGCACCCACGAGGCGGGCTTCTTCCTGGGTGGAGGTCTTCAAAGTGAGATGAAAACGCATGCCGTCTGCTTTTCGGGGAAAGCCGGCGGTGTCGAGGAGTTGCTCGGCACGCTTCGGGTCATAAGGATACTGAGCGACGTCCGGCTCATACGCCCAATGATCGGGAGGAAGAATGCCCGAGGCGACCTGCGCTTCGCCATGAAGCAGATAACGAATTAGGGATTCGCGATCGGTGGCGAGAGCAAGTGCCTGGCGGACTTCACGATGCGCAAGAATCGGATCTTCGAAGTTGATGCCGAGATAGGCGAAATTGGTGCCGGGGCGCTCGGTGAGCACCAGATCGGGCTGTCGGATGAGGGCGGGAATCATATCAGCGGGAAGGGAACTCATTTCTAGATCGGCGGAGCCTTTGCGAAGTTCGAGCGCGCGGACCACGGCGTCGGGGACAACACGAAAGCGGATCGTGGAAATGGAAGGCGGCGCGAGAAAGTAATCCGGGTTGCGGCGCACGACGACCTGATCGTCCTGGGCCTGCGAAGCAAAGATGAAGGGGCCTGTGCCGATAGGATGGAGAGAAAAGTCCGGGCCTGCGTTGCGCGGAACGATGCCGACGGCGGGACGCGAGAGATCCCACAGAAAAGAGGCGTACGACTCTTTAAGATGAAAAACGACAGTGAACGGATCGGGGGCGTCGATCTTCGCGACGTTCTGAAAGGCGCCGCGCTTGGGAGAACGATTGGCGGGATCGAGCATGAAATCGAAAGTGGCCTTCACATCGGCGGAAGTCAGTGGGCGGCCATCGTGGAAGCGGACATCTTTTCGGAGATGAAAAATGTACGTGAGCGGATCGGGAGTATCCCAGGATGTGGCGAGGTCGCCGTGCAGATTCATCCGGTCGTCGCGCGCGACGAGGCTGCTGAAAAGCAGGCCGTCAATGCGCTGGGACTGGGAATCGGTGGCGAAACGGGGATCGAGATTGGTGGGATTGGATTCGATGACGAAGGTGAGCGAAGAAGGATCGAATTTCTGATGGCGCGCACATCCAAAGACAAGAAAAGAGGAAACACAGAGGGCATAGAGGAAAAACGGAGAGAGCGAAGAACTATGCCAACCGATGATCTTCGAGACGGGAGAGCAGCTAGCGCGGCGGGGCATAACAGATTTTACCGAGAATTGCAGGCCCGCGCGCGCCGGTGGCGGATGGAAGGTTGGAAGGACGCCGATGAAACGTCTCGTAGGCCAGGAGGGCGAAGGCGAACGCTTCCTTCGCTGCTTCCGGGATGGCGAGTGTGGAGGAAGGGATGAGCTCAATGCCCGGAAGTAGCGCGGAGAGTTGCGCGAGGATCAGCGGATTGTGAGCACCGCCGCCGGAGACGAGAAGCTGGGCAATTTTGGTCCGGGGTGCGATGAAGCGATGAAGTGCATCGGCAATCGAAAGCGGAGTGAAAAGCGTGATCGTGCGGATCAGATCATTTTGTGAAGCGCGGTGGCGGCGGCCCAGGGCAAGGATGCGGTCCAGGTATGCACGGCCAAAATATTCGCGGCCAGTGCTTTTGGGCGGCTTCAGCCGCAGATATGGATCGCGAAGAAGGTGGTCGAGGATCGCCGGAATCGCGCGGCCACGGCGAGCGAGGCGCGCGTCTTTGTCAAAGCGTTGACGTCCGCGAGAGAAATGAGAGACGAGAGCGTCAATGAGCATGTTGCCGGGGCCCGTGTCGAAAGCGATGACGCCGGAGGGTTTCGCGCTGGCGGGTATGACGGTGATGTTGGCGATGCCGCCGATGTTGAGGGAAATGCGACCGAGCTTCGGATGGCGATAGAGAGCGTAGTCGGCGAATGGGACGAGGGGAGCGCCTTGGCCGCCGAGAGCGAGATCGGCTGGACGAAAATCGCCCACGGTGGTGATGCCGGTGTGGGCGGCGATGACGGATGGGTCGCCGATCTGAAGCGTAGAGGCAGTCGGTTTCCCTAAGAAAGGCTCGGGACGACCCAGATGGAAGATCGTCTGGCCATGGCTGCCGATGAGGGAAATTTCTCGAGAAGTAACTCGGAATTTCTTGCAGGCGGCGAGAGCAGCGTCCGCAAAGGCGGAGCCCAAGCGGAAATTGAGCTGCGAGATTCGAGCGGCGGGAACAGAAGCGCCTTCTGCAATGCCCAGAATTTCAGAGCGTAACTTTTTGGGATGGGAAATGCTCGCGTGGCCGAGAAGTGTGCTCGTGAGGTGGGGCGGAGCGCCGGAAATGCGCGCGAAGGCAACGTCAATGCCGTCGGCGGAAGTGCCGGACATGATGCCGAGAACCAGCATAGGCTTGGCGCTCATGAGGAAGAGGACAGCAAGTGTTTTAACACAGAGGACAAACAGGACACAGAGTAAGCGAGAAAGGTAGGGCAAAGAAGTAACACGGAGAATGTATGCGCGGAGTCATGCGAAGAGAGATTGCCGGCCTTGGCGAGAGTGCAAGGATGCGCTCAGGAGATTTGTTTCTTTAAAACGGAAAGGAGATTGAGAGCGTCGAGGGGTTTGAGATTGTCGAGATCGGCGGAGCGAAGCCTTTCGAGGACTTCGCGGTCGAGCGCGGTAAAGAGGACTTGCTGATCGCCGTTACTCGAGTGAGCTTCCCCAGCTCCAGGGGAAAGCGATTCGCTGAGTTCGTGCTCGCTTTGCTCGTGTTTTAGGAGCACTTCGCGCGCGCGCTCGATTACCGCGCGGGGAAGCCCGGCGAGACGGGCAACTTCGATTCCGTAGCTTTTATCGGCGCTGCCCGGTTCAACGCTGCGAAGAAAAATGATTTCATTTGGCGTTTCCTTGACGGAGACATGGACGTTTTTCACGGTAGGAAGAAGATCGGCAAGTTCCGTTAGCTCATGATAGTGCGTGGCAAATAGAGTGCGTGCGCGCGTATGTTTTTGCAAATGCTCGACGACGGCCCAGGCGATGGAAAGCCCGTCAAACGTAGCCGTGCCGCGGCCGACTTCGTCGAGGAGCACGAGGCTGGCGGGCGTGGCGTGGTGAAGAATCGTGGCGACTTCGCTCATCTCGACGAGGAACGTGGAGCGGCCGCGCGCCAGATTATCGTTCGCTCCGATGCGGGTAAAAATGCGGTCCGTGACGGGAAGGCGCGCCTGACGGGCAGGCACGAAGGAACCGATTTGCGCCATGATGATAATCAGGGCGGCCTGGCGAAGATAGGTGGATTTGCCGCCCATATTCGGGCCAGTGAGCAGCAGCACAAGTTGGCGGTCGGGCTCGAGGCATAAGTCGTTCGGAACAAAGCGTTCGCCGCGCTGGCGCAGAAGCTCCTCGATGACCGGATGGCGGCCGCCCACGATGAGCAATTCACCCGTGGCGTTGAATTCAGGGCGCGTATAGCCGCGGTCGGCGGCCAGCTTCGCCAATGCAGCGAGCACGTCAAGTTGCGCGACCGCGGCCGCAGTGCGGCGGAGACGCGCGGCCTGCGCGGCGATGGCGGAGCGGAGGTCGACGAAGAGCTGGCGCTCGATTTCGAGGATGCGTTCATCGGCAGCAAGAACCTTGCGTTCGTAATCCTTCAATTCCGAAGAAGTAAAACGCTCCGCATTAACCAAGGTTTGCTTTCGTTCGTAGTCGGCGGGAGCGAGCGATAGATTCGGCCTTGAGATTTCAATGTAATAGCCGAAAACCTGGTTGAAGCGAATCTTGAGCGAGGCGATTCCGGTGCGCTTCCGTTCGCGGTCTTCCATTGCGGCAATAATTTGCTTGCCATGCTGGCTGAGGCTGCGCAGCTCGTCGAGCTCGGCATGATAGCCCCCGCGGATCATCCCGGGATCGGTCGCGAGGGCGGGCGGTTCGTCGGCAATAGCCCGCTCGAGGCGTTCGCGAATGTCGGCGAGCTCGTCCATCTCATGGAACAGGAGGCGCAGAAGTTCACTGCCGCCTTCCGGGGGAGGCGTGAGGAAATTTCTCAAGACAGGAAGTTGCGCAAGGGACTTTCGCAGAGCGACGAGTTCGCGCGGCGTGGCAAGGCCCAAAGTGATGCGGCTTGTGAGACGTTCGAGATCCTGGATGCCGCGTAATTCCTTGCGAATTTCGCCGCGAACGACGGTTTGCTGCACAAGATGGGAGATGGCGTCGAGGCGCGCTTCAATGGCTTCACCGTCCGTCAAAGGGCGAAGAAGCCAGGAGCGAAAAAGCCGGGCGCCCATTCCGGTAACGGTTGCATCCAGCGTCGCGAGCACCGTAGCGGGCGAGATTTTGGCCGCGTCGTCGGAGAAAAGAGGAGCCACCAGCTCGAGGTTGCGGACCGTGATTGGGTCGAGGATGAGAGCGTTCTGCTGCTCGTAGTAGCGGACGTGATCGAGATGGCGAAGCGCTTCGATGCCCGCAGCGTCAGCACCACGCGCCGCGTTTTCGCGCAGATAGTGGATCGCGGCTCCGGCGGCAGAGATGGCCTGGGGATGATCATCAAGACCAAAACCGGTGAGTTCGGCGACGCCAAACTGCTCCTGCAAAATACGGCGGGCATATTCGTACTGAAAAACCCAATCCTCGACGCGCGTCTCGACGCCGCCCGTGCCCTCCAGAAGAGTGGTTTTGGAGGTTTCGAAGAGCTGCTGGGGGCGGGGAAGCAGAGTTTCTCGCGGGTGGAGAAGCTGGAGCTCATCGCGCAGGTCTTCTTCCGCGCTCGGGCCCCGGAATTCAGTGGATTGAAATTCGCCGGTGGAAAGATCAACAAAGGCGAGACCAATCGTTTGGGAGGAAGAATCAGCGCAGACTGCGGCGAGAAAATTGTTTTCGCGGGCATCGAGGACCGCGACATCCGTGGCGGTTCCGGGGGTGATCACGCGGACGACTTCACGCCGGACCAGCTTCTTTCCGGGACCGGGCAGCTCCATCTGGTCGCAAATGGCGACTTTAAAGCCTGCGCGAATCAGGCGGGCAATGTAGCCATCGGCGGCGTGATAAGGAACGCCGCACATGGGGATCGGCTGTCCCTTCTCGCGGTTGCGCGAAGTGAGGGTGATCTGCAGTTCGCGGGAAGCCAGCAACGCGTCTTCATAGAAAAGCTCGTAGAAATCACCCAAACGGAAGAGCAGCAGGGCATGCGGGTAGCGCGCCTTGATGGTGTGGTACTGCTGCATCAACGGAGTGGAAGGGTCGCTCATGAAAAGAACTCAAATTTGATTAACCAACGACCAAAGCCTGGGCACGTTTTCATTTTTCATGATTCAGGGTCCAGTCAGCCCGCAATTCCCAATTGGGTCAACAGAAACGCGTAATCCAGGGCGATTTCGCGAAGATAATCGTAGCGGCCGGAAGCGCCGCCGTGTCCCGCGCCCATATTGATCTTGAACAGCAACGGACTCGTGCCGGTTTTCACGAGGCGAAGTTTCGCCACATATTTCGCGGGCTCCCAGTACATCACCTGGCTGTCATTCAAGGAGGTTTTCACTAGCACGGCGGGATAAGGTTTGGCGGCGAGGTTTGTGTAGGGACAATAAGATTTCATATAGAAATAATCTTCCGCGAGCTGTGGATTGCCCCATTCTTCGTACTCGCCCACGGTCAGAGGAAGGGAAGCGTCCAGCATGGTATTGAGAACGTCCACGAAGGGGACGTGGCTGATCACGACGCGAAAAAGATCGGGACGCATATTTGTCACCGCACCCATGAGCAGTCCGCCGGCGCTGCCGCCTTCAATGGATAATTTTTCCGGTGACGTGAACCTGTTGGCGATTAAGAATTCCGCCGCGGCAATAAAGTCGGTGAACGTATTGCGCTTGTGGTGCATGCGCCCGGCGTCATGCCAGGGTTTGCCGTACTCTCCTCCTCCGCGGACATGTGCTACGGCAAAGCGAATGCCCCGATCGAGCAGGCTCAGGCGGTTGGAGTTGAAACTGACGGGGACGGAAATGCCATAACTGCCGTAACCGTACAGGAGCAGCGGGGCATCACCGTCACGGAGAACTCCGCGGCGCGAGACCAGAGAAATCGGAATTTTGGTGCCGTCCGCTGATGTGGCATGAACTCGCTCGACTTCATAGCGCGAAGAGTCGTACCCGCCTAGAACCGGCTGCTGTTTGCGCAGGACACGTCCACGGCTGCGTGTGTCGTAGTCGAAGATAGAGCGAGGAGTAACGAAGGATTCGTACTGGAATCGAAAATGATTTTGGCTGAATTCCGGATTGGTTCCCGGAGCGGCGTTGTAAGCCGGCTCGCTGAACTCGATCCGATGCGAACGGGCAAGAAGGTCCGCACCCTCCGCCGAGATGTCCACAATCCGGAGATGCGGCAGACCATCCTCCCGCTCAAAGAGCGCCAAATGTGATTGAAACGCGTTCACTCCCGCCAGCATAACGGCCGGGCGGTTGGGAATCACTTCGCGCCAGTTTTCGCGCTGAGGATTTTCCTCCGGAGCGGAAACAAGTCGAAAGGTCCTGCCACCAGAGTTCGTCCGAATGAGGAAGACGCCGCCCGTGGCGATCCCGGCCCCCGAAGGATGATGATCTGCGTAGTATTCATGATTCTCTTCGCGCGGAACGATGATGCCGAAGGTTCCCAATGGGTCATTCGCGCGGAGATAGCGCACCTCGCTTGCCGTATGGCTCGCAGAGAGCAGCAATATATAACCCGCGCTGCGGGTTTTCTCAAGTTCCAGACGGAAGCGCTCGTCCGATTCCTCGTACAAAAGCGCATCGGGTTCTCCGGATCCGAGAACATGGCGATAGAGCCGATACGACCGCTTGGAGATCGCATCTTCCACTGTGTAGAACAACGTGCGATTGTCGGACGCCCATGCGGCGCTCGTCACTCGCTCCACTGAGAGTGGAAGAATTTCATTCGCCTCGAGATCTTTGATTCGCAACGTATACTGACGAAAACCCGTGGTATCCAGCGAGTAGGCCAGCCAACGATTGGCCTCGCTGACTTCAAACGCGCCCAGACCGAGAAAGCTGTGGCCTTCCGCGAGCGCATTCAAGTCAAGCAATACCTCCTCACGAGAGCCTTCCTGGTCCAACCTGCGGCAATGAATGGGGTACTGCTTGCCTTCTTCCGTGCGCGTGAAGTAGAGATAGCCGCGCAAAGTATAGGGAACGGAAAGGTCGGTCTGCTGAATGCGCGAGAGCATTTCCTGATAAAGCTTCCCTTGTAAGTCTTCCGTGGACTGCAGGAAGGCATCGGTGTAGGCGTTTTCGGCTTCGAGATAACGAAGCACTTCCGGGTTTTCCTTTTCGCGCAGCCAGAAGTAATCGTCCACGCGCCGGTCGTCGTGGATGGTGTATTCCACGGGCTTTCGCGGCGCCATGGGAGGAACCGGCGCGCCCGTCTGGAAACTTTCGCTGGAAAAGACGGACGTAGCAGATTGAGATTCTGGTCTCATGCTTCTCGGTGTTGGGCGCGTGCGGCTGAGTCTAGTCGCCGCGCAGATGACTCGCGTGCGTTGGTTATACTAGCGGAAGTCGGCAGAGAGAGAAAGCGCGCCAAAGCGAGGGACGAAAATGCCGCAAGAGACAGAGATCAAGCTGCGCGTCAAAGACATGAAAATATTACTGCACGCCTTGAAGCGTCTCGGAGCCAGGCCCGCCGGAGGGGGCAACGGCCGGATTCATGAGTGGAACGTGATCTATGACACCCCACAGGGAGGATTGGCAAAACACGGCCAGCTGCTTCGGATTCGCACGGAATCTCAGCAAAAGAGCAAGAGCCGGTCTGCCACTGTGAAGAAAGCGAAGCCAAGAATTCTGCTGACCTTCAAGAAACCGGCACTCAGGTCGAGAGAGGCGATTGACAATCCAGCAAATTACACGCCTTCAGGGCGCCACAAAGTCCGAGAAGAGATTGAGATTGAAGTGGCCGATGCAGCGGCCTTGGGAAGCATCTTTGAAGGCTTGGGGATGCGGGGGTGGTTCCGCTATGAAAAATACCGCACCACAATGAAACTGCCCGCATCGGTGCGCTGGGCCAAGGGCCTGCTGATCGAGTTGGATGAAACGCCCATCGGGACTTTTGTCGAGCTGGAGGGTCCCCCGAGCGCGATTGATCGCGCAGCACAACTTCTTGGTTACCTTCGCTCGGACTACATCCTCAAAAGCTACCTGGCACTTTACCTGGAAGAGCGACGCCACCAGGGGGAATCGCCCCGCGACATGGTCTTTGACCGAAAATGAGCGGCCACTTAGGAATCAGTCCTCGAAATCTGCGCAAATGTGTATTTTTTTCTTGTAATTTTTTTCGTTACGCCTTATCACTACGCTCGGAGTGAGAAGTTTGCGATGAATTCGCCAAGGGAACATGAACCTCGCCCCGGCCGGGGTCTACAGCTGCTGGAGCGCGGAAAGGATTTCTTGGTTCGCGAAACGACTAAGGGCGATCCAAGGGAGCCGGAACGGCAGTTCAGAGCCAGAGGTTGGTTCGGCCCAGATTAGAGGTAAGTACAACGCTGTAAGGCACTTACCCGCTGGCGAATCACTCAAACCGGCGGGTTTTTTGTTTTCTGAGTTGCTGCGAAGAGGTGCACCATGCTCTATGCCACTGAACTGATGGAAGCGAAGACTTACGACGCTCAGGGGAATTATGTCGGGCGCATCCGCGAACTTTTTATCGAGCCGGCAGAACAGCCCAACCGCATTGCCCACTACTTGCTATCCCGCGGACATTTCCAGCCCCTCGTCGCGCGATACGATCAGGTTGCCTGGGTAGGGCCGGGAAGCATGCGTTTGAACGTCAATGAACGGGCGTTGGATGCGTTTGAGCCCAACGAAGCCTGGCTAGCGGTCGGCAAAGATCTCATGGACCAACAGATCATTGACACCAGCGGAAGAAAAGTGGTGCGGGTGAACGATGTGGACTTGGCGGAGCAACGGACCAACGGCAGCACCGAACTTCGCGTGGCGCAGGTGGACGTCGGGCTACCAGGAGCTATACGCCGGCTCATGCAGGGAATCGCGCCTCCGGGATTGATTCGCCAGGTTCAGAAGAATCTTCCTCCCAAAACAATCCGGTGGGAGTTTGTGAATCTTGTGGAACCGGACCCGCTTCGGCGCTTGAAGCTGCGCATCACGCATGAAAGGCTCGAAGATCTGCACCCGGCCGATCTCGCGGAAATCATGGAGGAACTCTCCGCCGCGGAGCGCCAGAGCATCATTGCGTCGTTGGATGAGGAGACTGCTGCCGCCGTCCTGGGCGAGCTGGATGCCCGAATCACCAGCCAGATCGTCGAAAAACTCGACCCCGAAAAAGCCGCGGACATTCTCGAGGAAATGGCTCCCGACGCCGCCGCCGACGTTCTCGGCGATCTGCCCAAAGGAACCTCGGAGGAATTGCTTGAGGAGATGCCCGGTCAGGAGGCCGAAGAGGTGCGGGAACTGCTGGAATTCGACCCTTCGACGGCAGGCGGAATGATGAACCCGGAGTTTGTCTTTGTGGGCGAGACTTCCACCCGCGATGAAGTGCTCAACTGGATGAGGCAGCAGGACTTGAACCTCGAACAACTGGACACCATTGTGCTTCTGGACGGCGAGGCGCAGTTTTCCGGCACGGTACCTGTCTCGCGGCTGCTGCTTGCCACGGGCGATGTGACCCTGCAGGAGTTGAAGACCGAGCCGCTGCTCAGCATCAATGCCGAAGCGAAAGAGAAGGAGGTGTTCGAGCTCTTCGATAAGTACAACCTGCGGATGTTGACGGTGATTGACAAAAATCGCCGCCCGATGGGGGCGATCACTGTGGACGACGTAGTGTCGCAACTATTGAAATGACGAAGGGAAGCGGCAGCCAAGCGGATGTGGGATAGAGAGACTATTCTCGGACGTTGGAAAGAGTGGGTGGAGTGGACCGACCGGATCCGTAAAGCGGTGCGTCCGCACCGCCGGCGATTGTTGGCGTTTCTGGCGATCGTGGGCCCGGGCCTGATCGTTTCCAACGTGGACAACGACGCGGGCGGGATCTACGTGTATTCGCAGTCCGGAGCCCAGTACGGCTACATGGTGCTCTGGTCGCTCATTCCCATGACCATCGCGCTCTACGTCACTCTCGAAATGTGCTCGCGCATGGGCGCATACACGGGCAAGGGTCTTTCGGACCTGATTCGCGAGGAATTCGGATTCCGCGTGACGTTCTTCATCATGATGTTTGTCTTGCTGGTCAATTTGGGCAATGTCTGCGCGGAGTTTGCGGGCGTTGCTTCCTCTCTCGAAATGTTCGGGATCAGCAAATACATTTCGGTTCCGATCGCCGCGTTGGCCGTCTGGCTGCTGGTAGTGCACGGTTCAGCCGCACGGGTGGAGAAGATATTTCTAACTGTTTGCGTCGTGTATCTCGCGTACATCGTTTCTGCCGTAAAAGCGAAGCCGGATTGGCTCATCGCGCTTCTCTATCTGCTGCCGCCCCATCTGACCCATCTGGTGCCGACGATTCGTCCTTTCGTTCACGTCCCGCCATTCAATCCGGGATATTTTCTAATCCTTGCCGCGCTCGTGGGGACCACGATTGCGCCATGGCAACATTTCTATCTGCAGGCGGCTGTTGTGGAGAAGCGCGTCGGGCCTCGCCAATATGCGGACACGCGCAGAGACGTATTGATCGGCAGCATTAGTTGTATGCTGATCGTGTTTTTCATCATTGTCTGCACCGCGGCGACGCTCTATGTGTCCGGGCACCGGGACATCCCGGACGCGAAATCCGCGGCCATGGCGTTGCGGCCGCTTGCTGGCAACCTGGCCAGCGCCCTGTTTGCGCTCGGTCTCCTGAACGCTTCACTCTTCGCCGCCTCCATCCTCCCGTTGTCCACATCGTATGTAATTTGTGAAGCGCTGGGATTCGAGTCCGGCATTGACCACAAGTTCGGCGAAGCCAAGATTTTCTATACGCTTTACACTGCGCTCATCGTCATTGGCGCGCTCTTGATTCTCATTCCCGGGGCGCCCCTGGTACGTGTTGCGGTGCTGTCCCAGGTGGCCAATGGAGTTCTCCTGCCCGCGGTCCTGATTTTCATTCTGATGCTGGTGAACCGCCGCGATTTGATGGGTGACCAGGTGAACAGCAAAGGATTCAATTGGGTGGCGTGGATCACCACCGTAGCGATGATCGTCCTCACGATGATCCTGGTCTACACCGCGATTGTGAATCCCGCTTCGACTGGCATGGGTGGATGACGCTTTGTCGATTGGGCATGTTCCGGAGAGTTGATTGTGCGCTCTTTGCCGCGTATGGTAACTTTATGGCGTAAAGGCAAACGACCGGAATCTCCGTGGCACATAGCAAATTGCACAAAACGCTTCACCTGGCTGCCTCCCATCCCCTCGGCACTCTGACCGCAGAGGAAGCCTATATTTTTGAAAAGCTCGACCTCGCTCGCCTGCCCCAGCACGTGGCAGTCATCATGGATGGGAATGGCCGCTGGGCACAGCGCCGCCACCTTCCGCGCATCGCCGGCCACCGTGCCGGAACCCAGACGGCCCGGTCCACCATCGAAACTTGCGCCCGCCTGAAAATCAAGGCGCTCACGCTTTATGCCTTCTCCGTGGAAAACTGGCGGCGTCCGAAAACGGAGATTGATTTTCTCATGCAGTTGCTCCGTGAATATCTCAGGCGGGAAATGCCGCTGATTCAAAGGAACAACATTCGGATGAGATTTTTGGGACGCGCCGACGATCTTCCGCCTGGCGTGCAGAAGGATACGCGGGAAGCGATGGAGTCCACCGCGAACAACACCGGCATGGTGCTCTGTGTGGCTCTCAATTACGGTGGCCGGGCGGAGATCGTGGACGCCGTCAATCGTGTCATCGCGGCGCAGCGGGAATCCGAAAAGCCTGCGCTGGTCACGGAGACGGACATGTCTGAGCGACTCTACACCGCAGGTCTTCCCGATCCTGATCTCCTGATCCGCACGAGCGGGGAAATGCGCGTCAGCAACTTCCTCTTGTGGCAGATCGCCTACGCGGAGATTTTCGTCACGGAAACGCTATGGCCGGACTTCAACCGCGCGCGCCTCCTTGAAGCCCTGGTGGAATATCAGAAGCGCGACCGCCGCTACGGGGGAATTGGAGAAGCCGATGACCCGGCCGAAAAGCCCGTCCGCGCAGTTTTCGACTGATCGACGATTCCCATTTTTCTTACCCGCCTGAGTAGCTCCCCAAGTATCATGAAGTGAATTCAGTTCTCTCACAGGGGATGCCCCGTAAATGACCTGGAAGCGAGTGGCGACTGCCGCCGTATTGATCCCGCTTGTGGTTGGCCTGGTTTTGTACGCGTCCATGGGCATCGTCGCCTTGGCGGTCGCGCTGGTGATGCTGCTGGCTCTTTTCGAGTTTTTTGCCCTCGGAGACGCCATCGGCCACCGGGCTTACCGTTTTTGGACGGCGACATGCGCCATTGTGCTCGTTTACGTGCAGTGGCTGACGGCGGCTGAACCGCTTCGCCAACTTGGACCGGGGATCATTGTGCGCGGTGGTTTTGGACGATTCTTCGGAACTCTTCCCGCTCTGGGTGACGTATTCTTTCTGTTTGTGCTGGGTGTTGCCGCGCTGACTCTTTGGACCCGCCGTCCTCTCGTGGAAGCACTCCCGGCTGCCGGAATCAGTTCAGCGGGGCTGCTCCTTGTTGCCTTTCCCTTGAGCTTCGCCGTGCGCCTGCACGGTCTCTCCGATGTGGGGCCGTGGCTCCTGCTGTTTTCGCTGGTGATTGTGTGGGTGGGTGATTCGGCCGCGTATTTCGTGGGTCGAGCGATAGGGCGGCATCCCTTGGCGCCTCATCTCAGTCCCAAAAAAACCTGGGAAGGATCCATCGCAAGCATCCTTGGCTCTCTGGCCGTTGGGCTCATATTTTCTCGGTGGATGAATATTCCGCTTCCGCAACTCCTCGGCATGGCAACCGTAGGGAACGTGTTTGGGCAGATCGGCGACCTGCTGGAATCCGCATACAAGCGAAGTGCTGGGGTGAAGGATTCCGGCTCCATCTTGCCGGGACATGGCGGAATCCTCGATCGCATTGACGCTTTAATTCTTACCATCCCGGTTGTCTGGTATTATTGGGTATGGATTTGCTCGCCCCGGACCTAAGTCCGCCGCATCCCCAGCACCTCAAAAAAGGAATCGGAGTCACTTGAAGCAGCTTGCCATTCTGGGTTCGACGGGCTCGATTGGCCGCCAATGCCTCTCGGTTGTGGAGTCGCTTCCCGGGCGGTTCAGGGTCGTTTCCCTCGCGGCAGGGACGAATCTCGACGAACTTGCCGGTCAAGTGGAACGCCATCTGCCCGAACTTGTTTCCGTCGCGGATTCTTCCAAGGCCGACGAGTTTGCTCGTCGGCTGAGAGAGAAGGGACTTAGCCCGTTTCCCTCGATTCTCCATGGCAGAGACGGTATGCGTGCCGTGGGCACGCACCCGGATGCCGACATCGTTGTCTCTGCCGCTGTCGGAGTAGTCGGCCTGGAAGCTACCTTTGAAGCCATTAAGCTCGGCAAAACCATCGCGCTCTCCAACAAAGAAGTCCTGGTGGCGGCGGGTGAGCTAGTGATGGCTGCCGTGGCCAAGTCTGGTAGGGAACTCCTCCCCGTGGACAGCGAGCATAATGCGGTCCATCAATGCTTGCTTGGGGGGCAGCACGGAGAAGTGCGGCGTATCGTTCTTACCGCATCGGGCGGCCCTTTCCGGAAAACGCCAGTCAAGCATCTTGAAACGGTCACGGTCGAGCAGGCGTTGGCACATCCCAACTGGCGCATGGGCAATCGCATTACGGTGGACTCGGCCACGATGATGAACAAGGGATTCGAGGTCATTGAGGCGCGGTGGCTTTTCGGCGTCCGGCCGGATCAGATTGACGTAGTTATCCACCCGCAGTCCACGATTCATTCCATGGTGGAATTCGTAGATGGTTCAATCCTGGCGCAACTTGGCCCCACGGACATGCGCATGCCCATTCAATATGCGCTAACCTATCCGGAGCGTGCGGCATCGAACCAGGTGGCCTTGGACTGGAAGCGGTTGAAACGTTTGGACTTTGGCAAGGTCTCTGCCCGCCGGTATCCATGCCTGGGATTGGCACGGCAGGCTCTAAAAAAGGGTGGCGCTTTTCCCTGCGCCTTGAATGCGGCCGACGAAGTAGCCGTCGCCGCTTTTCTGGAACGCCGGTTGCCTTTTACCGGGATTGCGGAAGTCATTGAGCGGGTACTCAGCAAGACTCCGCGCGTGCGGTTAGAGAAGATGGACGACGTGCTCGCGGCGGATGCCGAAGCACGTCGAATAGCCATTGAAGAAACGAGCCGCTTAGCTGTCTCAGTTGCAGCGGCTTCCTGATACGAAAGACGGAGTAAGAGAGTTTATGGATACTTTGCTTGGCATCATCCTGGTCTTGGGCGTGATGATTCTCGTCCATGAATGGGGACATTTCATCGTTGCGCGTCTGTGTGGAGTGCGCGTGGATGTGTTTTCCATCGGCTTTGGCCCGAAGCTGTTTGGCTGGAAGAGCGGGCCCACGGAGTACCGCCTGAGCGCTTTGCCCCTTGGCGGCTATGTCCGCATGGCAGGACAGGATCTCTCTGAACTAGATTCGGGGCAACAGGGGCCAACCGGGGCGCCCGATGAATTGATGAGCAAGGCACGCTGGCAGCGCGCGCTGATCATTTTCGCGGGACCAACCGTGAATTTGCTCATGCCCATTCTCTTGATCGGTGGCTTTTACATTCTTCGCGGGATGCCATACCCGTCTTTCTTGAATAATCCGCCTGTGATCGTCAGCATGGCCGCGAGTGACCCGCTGAAGGGCGACGGAGTTGTTCCCGGCGATCGCATTACCGCTGTCAATGGGGTTCCAACCCCAACTTGGGATGCTGTGGACGACCAATTCACCGCGGGGTCCCAGAATGATTCGATGAAGCTGGCAATTGAACGCGCTGGCGCCGAACGGCAAATCACAGTGAACACCAAAACGATTCTCGACGCCGGGGCTCCCTTTCGTTACCAACCGATTCGCACGGTCATTGGCCAGGTCAGCAAAGGCTATCCCGCCCATCGCGCGGGGATGCAGCGCGGAGACGAAATTGTGTCCGTGAATGGGACGACCATTTCAAACTGGCCGGAATTCGTGGACACGGTCGAAAATTCCGGCGGTAAGACTCTTAATGTAGGCGTGAAACGCGGCGGAAAACTGTTGACACTCTCGTTGCAGCCCAAGGAAGTGCCCGGCGATAACGGCAAGCAGGTCTACCGCATCGGCGTGGCGCGTGAAGAACATTGGGCCTACAAGTCCATGACAGTGACTTCTGCGATCTCGAACGCGGCAGCAGGGAGCTGGAACGTTACGGTGCAACTCTGCGGCGTTGTCGCCAAGCTGTTCACAGGCAAGATGTCCATCTCGCAACTGCAGGGTCCGGTGGGAATTGCCGACCTCGCGGGGCAGGCCGTTCAGGAAGGCACCTACGCCGTGATCAATTTGATGGCAGTGATCAGCTTGAATCTCGGCGTTCTGAACCTCTTGCCCATTCCGATTCTGGATGGCGGCCACTTGCTGTTGCTCTCAATTGAGGGTATTCGCCGTCGCGATCTGAGCCTGACCTTTAAGGAGCGCTTCATCCAGGTTGGTTTTGTCTTCCTTTTGGTGCTGTTTTCCATTGTGATGTACCATGACGTCGTGCGGCTCCTGCCGATTCGATCCTGAGCCCGGCTTCTGCCGCTGCGGCGCCATCGGCTCAAGGCGCTATTCAGGAGAGTAATTGATGTCTGCGACGCCGGCGCACCGGGCCTCCACCGGTGAACGCTTGAACACCTCGGAAACGACGGGTAGGCTGGCGCAGCTCGTCAGCCAGCTGGGCATCCGCATGACGCGGCAGCGGCGCGTGATCCTGCAGGTCATGGACGATGCGGAACAGCATCTGGATGTGGACCAGATCTTCGACCGCGCCAAAAAGATTGATTCCGGCGTGCACCTCGTCACTGTTTACCGCACCATCGACCTGCTGAAGAAACACCGCCTGATTGACGAGCTCGATCTGCTTCATCTTCGCGGCGACCGCCATTACTACGAGACGCACGGCCCGCGCGACCACATCCACGTGGCTTGCTTGAAGTGCGGCAAGGTCCGCGAATTCGAAAGCCGCCTTTATGAACAGCTCAAGTCGCAGATTGAACGCGACTTCGGAATGAAAGTGACGGTCTCTCGCACCGAAGTGGGCGGCTACTGCGCCGAGTGCCTGCAAAAGGGAATTTCCTGATCGCCTCGCGCTTCAGACGGAAGCGCGATGGCTCCTGACAAAGCGCAGAAGATCGAAGAAGCGGTTTGCCTTCGCAATATCGCGGGCGATCTGTCCGCGCAGTTCTTCGGGACCCGAAAACTTCTTCTCCTCACGCAAGCGTTCCCAGAAGCGCAGCTCGATTCGCTTGGCCTCGAAGCTCCCCTCCGCGTCCAGGATGTGCGTTTCAACAGACAGTAGGTCCCCGTTGAACGTGGGGCGCACTCCGATGTTGGTAACCGAGCGCCTGCTCTTCGTTTCTCCTTCAAGAAGAGTCCTCGTAATATACACGCCGCGAGCAGGCAAGATTTCCTGGTCCGGTTTTAGATTTAGGGTGGGAAAGGTGAAGCGGCTGCCCGTTCCGGTTCCAGCGACAATATCTCCCGTAAGCGCGAAGGGGCGGCCCAGTAGGCGTCCCGCATAGCTCACATTACCCGCCGCAATCTCGCGGCGGATCGCCGTACTGGAGACAATCTCTCCCCGGGAGACCACCGGAGAGAGAACGACTACGTCGAAGCCTAATCTGTCTCCGAGTTCGCGCAGCCGTCCCGCGTCTCCCGCTTGCTTGTGTCCGAATCGAAAGTTTTCCCCGACGAGCACCGCCCGAACGTTTAAATCGTTAGCGAGAATGTTCCTCACGAATTCTTCGGGCGCCAACTTGGCCAGATCGAACGTAAACGGCAGCACGACCGCCGATTCCATCCCGAGAAACTGGAACCATTCGATTTTCTGGGAATTTGTGGAGATTCTTTTAGGTGCGGATTCCGGCCGCAGGACTTTCAAAGGTGGCGGCTCAAAGGTGAGGGCCGTGGCAACCCCTCCGTTCTCGTTTGCCCGCGCCACCGCCTGGCGGAGGATCGCCTGGTGTCCCAGGTGGATCCCATCAAAATTGCCGATGGCCAGAACACTGCCACGGCCGCTGGGCGCGTAGTGCGCCTTCCAATCCTCCGCGCACGAAAAGACTGCAAGCGAGGGATTGCGCTCGTCTTCTCGCGGTGCGCTCGGCGGCATTCCCGCTCGCGTTTCCGTTTGTACTTCGATTTTCAGCCCATCATAGGCAAGCTGTACGTTTGAGTGACCCATCGCTCGCAGGCGCTCGTTCGTTTCGCTATGCGACAGCTCGTGTGCGATGTGGGTGAACCACGCGCGGCGGGGTTTCACCCGCGCTACGAGAGCGAGCGCCTGCTCCACTGTCTGGTGCATGGGGTGCGGCTCATCGCGTAACGCATCCAGGATTAAGTCGTCCAGATCGTGCAGCAGAGGAAGGGTTGCCTCCGGCACGGAACTGAAATCCGTCAGATAGGCCGCGCTTCCAAAACGAAATCCCAGCACGCTCATATCCCCGTGAACCAGCGGTACCGGCACGAAGCGAATTCCCAATAGTTCGAACGGGCCGTCAATTTCGTGCAATGAGACGCTCGGTACCGTGCTCAATTTCGGCTGGTCGTCGAATACGTAGGAAAAAGCCCGCCGCAAGACTTGAAACGTCTCAGCGCTCCCGAAGACGGGAATCTCGGCATTCTGCCTCAGCGTAAAGGGACGGATATCGTCGAACCCCTGGATGTGATCGGCATGGGCATGCGTAAGGACCACCGCGTCCAGTCGCTCCATTCTGACTCGCAAAGCCTGCTGGCGAAAGTCGGGGGTTGTATCAATCACCAGGTTTCGCCCGTCACGGGAAAGAAGCACGGAAGATCTCAGCCGCTTATCATGGGAGTCTCGGGATTCGCAGACGCGGCAGTGGCATCCCAACGACGGCACACCCATGGAGGTGCCGGATCCGAGAACCGTCAGTTGTATCGAGCGCGAGGGCATGTTTTAGAGTTCGTTTCTTGCGGAGGTCCGAGCCATTCATGCGCCGCGCTCAGATGCTCTTAGCGAGTTTTGGCTTTCGCTTGCGTTGCCTGAGCGGCGATCGCTTGGTTGATTTCCAGGTAGGTCATTTTCAGTTTCCCCGAAAGGTCCAGCAGCAAGTGTTCCTCTTCCGGCGCCAGGTTGCCCTTGGTTTTTTGGTGAAGTGCATCGAGCATATCAATCAGTTCGCGTGCTGCTTCCGGGTCAATCATGGGCTGGCCGGTTCGCGGGTCGGTATACGCGCCTAAAACCATCGCCGCATTGCTTCCAATCATCCGGATCAGGCTCTCAAAAGTGGGGGACTTCTTCGGGGCATCGGCCGGGGGTGCCGTGGCAGGGGGCGCTTCCGATTTCGTTTCTTCGGGAGCTTTCGCTTGCTCCCGGGCGGATTCGCGTGCCTCCTCTTCAACAACTTCTTGACGCAGTTCCCCCTCCGAGGTGAAAGGCCGGCGGTCTATGACGCGAAAGCTCTCTTCAGACTTATTGTCGGGCAAGGGAAAACCTCTTTCATCAATTTCGCCTAAGTTTAGCATGGGTCCAGCTTGGAGAGGGCAAGATGAGCGTGCCTCGCGGCTGCTTGTAAAATGAAAAGGCTCCCCGTAAAGTGGAGCCTTTGAAATCGAAGGGCATTCAATCCGCGAAATGCCGCCGTCGAAAATTAAACGATCAAAGCGTGCTGGCCGTAAGGGGCCGGCAAGGAACAGGCCCCGAAACAATGCACCGGGAGCATGGTTTGAATGCCTTGTCGCGTTGCAAGCCCGGCTCCGGGCTCCCGGTGGCTGTCCCTGGGACCGAGAACAAACCCACGCCTCTCTTCGAACTTATCTGATCGAGGAAGCCTATGAGGTGCTCGACGCTCTGGAAAGCGGCAGCGACGCCAAGTTCGCCGAGGAGTTGGGCGACTTGCTTCTCCAGGTTGTGTTCCAAACAGAGATTGCGCGGGAAGAGGGCCGCTTCACCATCAGCGACGTGATTCGCGAAATTCACGAGAAGATGGTGCGCCGCCATCCCCACGTCTTCGGCGAAAAGCGCGCTCGTGACGCCGCAGAAGTCCTTAAGAACTGGGAGCAAATCAAGTCCGAGGAGCGAAAGGCCCAAGCATCCTCCGGCGTTACTTCAAGTCAAAAAGCGCCAGCATCGCTCCTCGACGGCATTCCGCATACTTTACCTGCCATGATGGAAGGCTTCCAATTGACGCGGCGCGCGGCGCGCATCGGTTTCGATTGGGAAAACGCCGAAGGCGTGCTGGATAAACTGGCCGAGGAAGCCTCCGAGGTGCGGGCCGCCCTGCAAGACAAATCTCCGCGCGCGATCGAAGAAGAGATCGGCGACCTCCTCTTTGCCGCTGTCAACCTTGCTCGTTTTCTTGGCGTGGATCCTGAAATTGCACTGAAGCGCGCGAACGCAAAATTCGCGGCTCGCTTTCGCGGAATGGAATCATCCGCTCGAGCAACCGGCAGAGAGCTGGCCACCGTCCCGCGCCCCGAAATGGAAGAGCTTTGGAATCGCGTCAAACAGCGGCCCGCGACCACGAAGAAATCTCGAGCATCTGGCACTCCATGATTTCCGGCCTGCTCGTCCGCAAGTGTGAATCGTTAAGGGAATTTCAGGCGTGTGTGGAATTGCAGCGCGAAATATGGGGTGAAGCCGACCTAGACGTTGAGCCCGTCACCACCTTCATTGTCGCCGTCGAAACCGGCGGCCAGGTCCTGGGCGCCTTCGACGACGAACGTTTGGTCGGTTGCACGCTTGCCCTCGTCGGCCTCCGGAATGGCTCTCCCTATTTGCATTCCCACATGACGGGAGTAACCGCTAACTACCGGGACCGGGGAATCGGCCGAAGCCTGAAGCTTTTCCAACGCGAAGAAGCTCTGGGGCGCGGAATTCGCTTGATCGAGTGGACCTTCGATCCTCTGGAACTCCGCAATGCGCACTTCAACCTGAACCGCCTGGGCGCAATTTGCCGGCGCTACCTTCCCAATCTCTACGGCATCACCTCCAGTCCCTTGCATCGCGGCCTGGCTACGGATCGTCTGGTAGCGGAATGGTATTTGGATTCACCCCGGGTCATCGCGGCCATCGCCCACGAAGTGAACGTTTCTCTCGAGTCCCCCGCGACGATTCAACTCCCCGCTGAACTCGAGCTGTGGAAAGCCGGTGAGCCTACGCTCGTCCGGGAAACCCAGGCAAGACTTAACGCCGAATTTGCAAATTGGTTTAGCAAGGGGTACGCCGCTGTGGCTGCGCGGACATCGCCCGTCGGCCCGGCCTATCTGCTTGCTCCATGGAGCGATTTCTAAGGGAAGGGAATGCGCGTCAACGAAGTCGTCCTTCGAGAACTTCACATGCCCCTGGTCGCTCCCTTTGTGACCAGTCTGGAGCGCACGGAGCATCGTCGAATCGTCCTTGTCGAGTCGATCGTGGATGGTGTCTCCGGCTGGGGAGAATGTGTCGCTGGCGAAACACCTTCTTACAGCCCAGAAACCACGGAAACAGCCTGGCATATCCTTCGCGAATTCCTTTGGCCCACTTTGAAAGACAAGGAGTTTTTCTCCGCTTCCAGCGTTTGGGATCTTCTTGCCTGGGTCCGTGGTCACAATATGGCGAAGGGGGCCCTCGAAGCCTCCATCTGGGATGCCGAAGCAAAACAGCAAAACCTGCCTCTGTGGAAGCTGCTCGGTGGCGTCCGCCAGGAAATTGCCAGCGGCGTCTCCATTGGAATTAAACCAACGCTTGAAGCCTTGGTTTCCTCGGTTCAAGTGGAACTTGAAGCAGGCTACCAGCGCATCAAAATCAAGATTAAGCCGGGCTACGATCTCGAACCCGCTCGCAGGCTCCGCCGGGAGTTTCCCCAAATCAAATTGATGGTGGACGCCAACTCCGCATATCGATCCGCAGATTGGCTGCTCCTGAAGCAACTTGAAGAGTTCTATCTCATGATGATTGAACAGCCTCTCGGCGGGGATGACCTCTATAGCCACGTCGAACTGCAGAAGCGCCTGGAAACTCCCATCTGCCTCGACGAGTGCATCCACACGGAAGAGCAGGCTCGCGCGGCAATCTCCTTGGGCGCTTGCCGCATCATCAATATCAAGCTCGGCCGTGTGGGCGGCTACACTCCCGCCTGTGCAATCCACAATCTCTGCCAGGAGTACGCGATTCCCGTCTGGTGTGGCGGCATGCTGGAATCGGGTATTGGCCGCGCCCACAACATCGCGCTTTCGACACTCCCCAATTTCATCCTTCCGGGTGACGTCTCCGCCAGCAAGCGTTATTGGCGAGAGGACATCATCGAGCCCGAGGTCGAAGTATCCCCTCGTGGAACAATTCGCGTTCCGGAGGGTCCCGGAATCGGTTATCTACCGCGGCTGGATCGCATCGAGGCACTTACCATTCGCAAGGAGCGTCTTACATGAAAGATTGGCAAGCCGCGGGGCTAATGAAACAATACGACTCCGGAGCCAAAAATTGAGCGTCATCCCCCTGCGCAAAGGCGGTCCTGCGGCACGCATCGCCGTGATTCCCGGCGACGGCGTCGGCAAGGAAGTCACACCGGAAGCCGTCAAAGTGATCCGTGCTGCCCTCGCACATACAAAACGACCAATCGAATTCGTCGAATTCGATTGGGGTGCCGACAAATTCCTCCGCGAGGGCGTGACCCTCCCCGAAGGCGCCGTCGAAATGCTCCGTGACGAATTCGACGCCATTCTCTTCGGCGCTCTCGGCGATCCTCGAGTTCCCTCCAACCAGCACGCCGCCGATATTCTTCTCGGCCTCCGCTTCAAGCTCGATCTTTATGTCAATGCTCGTCCAGTGGCGCTCCTTCATGAACGCTTCACCCCCTTGCGCGACCGCTCGGAAGAAGATGTGCGCTTCATGGTATTCCGCGAAAACACCGAGGGCCTTTACGTCGGCGTGGGCGGCTTCTTCAAGAAGGGAACTGCGGACGAGATTGCCGTCCAGGAAGACGTGAATTCCCGCAAGGGCGTCGAGCGCATCATTCGTTACGCCTTCGAGTACGCCCGTGCGAACGGCCTCAAACGCGTCTGCATGAGCGATAAATCCAACGCCATGACTTTTGCCCATGACCTATGGCAGCGTGTTTTCAGAGAAGTGCGTCAGCAGTACGCGGATATTGAGTCGCGCCACCTCTACATTGATACCCTTGCCATGGAAATCGTCCGCGATCCGCGCCAGTTTGACGTCATCGTGACCTGCAATCTCTTCGGCGACATCATCAGCGATCTCGGTGCGCAGCTTGCCGGAGGCCTCGGCCTTGCGCCATCGGGCAACATCCATCCAGGGAAAACTTCGCTCTTTGAGCCCGTTCATGGCTCCGCCCCGAATATCGCCGGAACAGGCATTGCCAATCCCCTCGGCTCAATCTTGGCCTCGGCCATGATGCTCGATTTTCTCGGAATGAAAGCGGAAGGCGAAAGCTTGAGGGGGGCCGTCCATTCCAGCATTCGCGAAGGGTTTGTCACCTCAGACCTCGGTGGCGGCAGGAAGACAAGCGAAGTTGGGGACTGGCTGGCAAAGAAAGTCGCCGGCTAAACGCCCTCGATATCTTCAACGAAAACTTTAAATGTGCTCGTCATCGTCGCTTGATCGCCAAGGTTAGCAAGCTCCCAAAAATGAAGCCACCAATGTGCGCCCACCATGCCACGCCACCGGTGGTCATTCCTCCGAGTGAACTAACGCCCTCCAGAAATTGCAGCACGAACCAGTATCCCAGGATAAAAATCGCCGGGATCGGCACCAGAAAGATCAGCACCAGAGTCAGCACTTTGGCTCGGGGATACAGGACCGCGTAAGCTCCCATCACTCCGGAAATCGCACCGCTCGCTCCCAGCGCAGGAACGCTCGAATGCAGATTGAAAATAATGTGCAGCAGTCCTGCGGCGATACCTGATAGGAAATAGAAAAAGAGATAGCCAAGATGGCCGAAATAATCCTCGACGTTGTCTCCAAAGATCCACAGGAAAAGCATGTTGCCCAGGATGTGCAGCCAGCCCGCATGGAGAAACATGCTCGTAACAATAGGCAGGAACGCCGCACCGAAAGTCATATGTCCTGCCAGCCACACCGGGATGCGCGCGGGGACCATCGCGTTCACTGTCATGAAGATCTTGAACAATTGCGGCGGGAGCATGAGTTCGTAAATGAAAACGACAAAGTTCAGCACAATCAAAGTCGTGTTCACCACGGGGTACGTCCGGCGCGGGTTCAGGTCTTTCAGCGGAATAAACATGAGTCGGCTGCGTCAGCTCCGAGGATGGCGGGCGTGCTCCGCAGCCCTTTTTAGTTCGCGAGCGGAATAGAGAGACGCATTTCGGCGTCTCGATCGCGAGAGAGCTTCAATCGCGCGGACCGATCCAATCCGTCCTCGGGCCCCTTGTGCCGTGCAGTTCAATCCTGCCGCGGCACAGGCGAAATGCAGAATCCTCTGCCAGCCCCATCCCTGCAGAAGTCCGAACGTAAATCCCGCATGGAACAGGTCCCCCGCTCCCGTGGTGTCCACCGCGTGCACGCGGTACGCTGGAGCATACCAGAAGGATTCCCCATCCCACGCGAGTGCGCCCTGCTCGGAAAGCGTTGTGCAAATCAGCCTGCACTTATACCGGTTCATCAGCAAGGGCAGTGCGGTCAGGTAGTCCGGGCTTTCGGCAAGGTGTTGAGTTAACGCCGAGGAAAGAACCGGATAGTCCACGTCATGCAACAGTTTGTCCGCATCCGTTGTGGCTGTGTCAAAATCGCAGACCACCGATGTCCCGGCGGATCGCGCCCACTGCGCCGCCCTTTGCGAAGCGAGCGGATTCTCCCCGTCAATCAGGAGCAGTTTCGAGCGAACGATCCATTCCTTCTTGAGGTCGGAAGGCCTGAGAAGCAACTTCCTATCCCTTCTCCATAGAACCCCGCGCGTCGCCGAAGCTTCGTTCACCAGAATGTACGAGAGTCGGCTGGGCGTGTGGCGCACCGTTCGCAGATGTACCTCTGCGCCCAACCTCTCAAACTCCTTCGCGTGCAGTTCTGCGCTCGAGTCGTCCCCGGCGCTGCCGATGTAGCGCACCTTCAATCCCCACATTCTGATTGCCGCCAATGCCGTAGCAATTTGGCCGCCCAGCCGCGTCGTCACCGAATGGATTTCTACCTTGCCGTCCGGAGCCGGGAACTGTCGCAGCCGCAGAACAATGTCCACGGCGTTCTCCCCCAATCCTGTTACGTCCACAAGGGGTGTCGGCATGCTGTGCGGCAGCGTACCGGAAACCCTTGAAATTGCAAAGCGCGGCCGCGAGGGAACTTGAGCGGCTCGTGTCCGATAATAAAGTCGCGGCAAGTTCCTTGGTTAACAGAATCTGTAGTCGGCTCTTTCTTCCTGAATTTGCGCTACTTACCCATCTCTCTTGCCAGCTCCTCGATACTCGGCCAAAATGAGCCTGCAATTTTGCCGCTGAATCTTCGTTCAAAGCGACGCCGGGATCCCTTTTGTCTTCTTCCTTTCACCGTCCTTCATCGCACAGAACCGCGCAAATTATTCTTTTCGAGCGCTCCGCGCTCGTTGCGCGAGCGCTGCGCGTGTGGTATGAAATTATGTTCGATGTTGTGTGCGGTTGCAGCTTGTGCCGCGCTCTCATCGTCAGCAGGGTCGGCGCGCCGACGCACCATGCCCGCCCGGGAAACGGAAGCCATCATTCTGAGAACTTTTCCACTAGGCGAAGCAGATCGCCTCGTCAGCTTCCTCGGCCGTACTACAGGCCGCATGCGCGGCGTTGCTTCGGGGGCCAGGCGTTTGAAAAATCGTTATGGCTCGACTCTGGAGTTGCTCTCCCACGTGCAGATGTGGTTTGTCGAACGGGAGACCCGCGAGCTTGTTCGAATTCAGCAGTGCGACCTTCTGGAATCGTTTCATAAGGCGCAGAGCGATTATGGCCTAAGTACTGGCCTCGCAGTCGTAAGCGAGATCGTCGAACGCGTGCTTCCAGAACATGAATCCGCCGAGTCCATGTTTCGCCTTGTCCTGCTAACGGCCAGGGAAGTCGAGCGACGCGCCGACTGGGCGCTCCCCTTGGCGTATTTCACGTTCTGGACAGTAAAGCTGGGTGGTTGGCTTCCTGCATTCGACCGTTGCGCGTCCTGTGGTTCGGCATTGGGTCGGCAACCGGGCTTCCATTGGAATTCCGGGCCCGGGATTTACTGCGGGAAATGCCAGCGTCCGGGCATGCGCCAGTTCTTGCACCAGAGCAGGGAGCTCGCCGAATCCTTCTCGGCGAAACGTCTGGACCAGATGGAGCTTCCGGCGGAGAAGAAATCGGCACTTCAGGAATTGCGTGAGGCCGCTCTGAACTGGATCGAATATCACACGGAAAAGAAATTGCCGACGCGTGAACTTTTGGAGAAGTCTTGACACCTAAAGTAAAACTTGAACATAAGAAGGGAATCACTTTCCAGGCCCTGACCCTCCGCCTCTCGCAGTTTTGGGTGAAACAAGGCTGCGTTCTCCAGCAGCCCTATGACGTCGAAGTGGGTGCGGGCACCATGCATCCCGAAACATTTCTGCGCGTCCTCGGGCCAGCCCCCTACCGCGTTGGCTACGTGCAGCCCAGTCGTCGGCCCGCCGACGGTCGCTATGGCGAAAATCCCAACCGTCTCTATAAGCATTCTCAATTTCAGGTGGTCCTGAAGCCCTCGCCCGCCGATGTGCAGGATATCTATCTGAAAAGTCTCACGGCCATCGGAATTGATCTCCGCGAACACGACATCCGCTTTGAAGAAGACAATTGGGAATCTCCCACACTTGGCGCCTGGGGTATCGGCTGGCAAGTTCTCCTCGATGGTCTGGAAATTACCCAGTTCACCTACTTCCAGCAAAGCGGCGGAGTTGACCTTGATCCCATCAGCGTCGAACTCACCTACGGCTTGGAACGAATTTGCGCGTTCTTGCAAGGCGTTGATAGCGTATACGATCTCCGCTGGTCGGAAGATAAGACCTACGGCGATATCCGTCTCGCCGAAGAGCGCCAGTTCTCGGAATACAGCTTCGATCGCAGCGACGCGAAGGCCATCCGCTCTGAATTTGATCTCCACGAAAAACAAGCAAAGGAAATACTCGATGGCTGGCCGCGCATCCAGCCATCCGAACGGCTTCGCTACCCGCTTCTCGCTGCCTACGATCACTGCCTGAAGTGCTCGCACCTCTTCAATCTTCTTGATGCTCGCGGTGTCATCTCCACCACGGAGCGCGCGGCCATCATGGCGCGGGTACGCGGCATCGCCTGCCGCACTGCTGCCGCGTATCTCGAGCAAATCGGCGCCCCGGCGAAGAGCTCCGAGGTGGCTCGATGAAACCTGTGCGCGCGAAGCCGAAAGTTGCGGATCGCCTCGTCGAGCTCGTCTTCGAGATCGGCTGCGAGGAGATTCCCGCTGGCTTGCTCCCGCGGTCCGAAGTGGAAATGAAGCTGGCCTTCGAGAAACTTCTTGCCGCCGAAAGTCTTTCGGAGGGAGTTCGCGTTGAAGCCTTTGCGGCCCCTCGCCGCTTGGTTCTCTGGGCAGAAGGTCTTCCCGTGAAGCAGGCGGATGTCGTCTCCGAAGTGATCGGCCCTCCAAAGTCCGTGGCTTACGATCCGGTCGGCGCGCCGACGCGCGCCGCGGTCAGCTTCGCAGAGAAACATGGCATCCCACTCCACGATGTCTACCTGACCCAGACGCCCAAGGGCGAATACCTTGCTGCGCGACAAACCAAACGCGGCCGGCTCACCGATGCTATCCTCTCGGAGGTCTTGCCCCGCCTGATTCACGATCTTTCGTGGCCGCGCACCATGACTTGGACCGGTCTCGACGGCGCCCGCTTTATCAGGCCCATTCGGTGGATCGTGGCCCTTCTGGATGGCAAGCCGCTCAAGTTTTCCTTCGGCGGCGTCCTCGCCGGTGACACCACCCGAGGTCATCGTTTTCTCGGTGCGTCCCGAATTCGCGTAAAGAACTTCCACGACTATGAAAAAAAACTCCGCGCCAACGGCGTCATCGTCCGGCCTGCACAGCGCCGCGCCAAGATAAATTCCGAGCTTGCCGCTTTGACGAAAAAGGGAAGCGTCCGTCTTCACGAAGACGCCGGTCTCCTCAATCAGGTCATCTATCTAAATGAATTTCCGACCGTGATCGAAGGGGCGTTCGATCCTTCTTTCCTGCGCCTTCCCGATGAAATCCTGGTTACCGTCATGCGTGGCCATCAGAAATACTTCGCCGCAGAAAAACGCGGCGGCGATCTTGCGCCAAATTTTCTCGCGGTCATCAACTTGGCAAAGGACCCCAAGGGTCTTGTCCGCGCCGGTCATGAACGCGTCCTCAAGGCCCGCTTTGCCGACGCCCAATTCTTTTGGGAGTCCGACCAGAAATGTCGGCTCGCCGACTATCTCCCCAAGCTCGAGCGCGTTACCTACGAATCCCGCCTCGGCAGCTATCGTGACAAAGTCGAGCGTGTCCGCGCCATTGCCCGCTGGCTCGCCGAGCAATGGTTTAATGCCGGACTCCTTCACGCGCACGTCGCCGATGCGGATCGCGCTGCAGAACTTGCCAAATGCGACCTCGTCACAGAAATGGTTCGCGAATTCCCCGAGCTTCAGGGTGTGGTCGGCGGCCTCTATGCCCGCGCTCAGGGTGAACCCACCGAAATCGCCGACGCCATCTACGACCACTACCGTCCCGTCGGCCTTGACGATCCCATTCCCCGCAATCTATGTGGATGCGCCGTTGCCCTCGCGGACAAGCTCGATTCCATCGTTGCTTGCTTCGCTGTCGGCCTTGTTCCCACGGGTTCCAGCGATCCCTTTGCCTTGCGCCGCGCGGCTTTAGGCGTTGTAAAAATCATCTTGGAGAAGAGATTGCCCGTCACCCTTTCGCTCGCTGTTGAAACTGCAAGCCGGGCTTTGCTCGCCAATCCGCCAAAGCGCACCCTCTCCCCCGAACAGTCCGCGCAAATCCTCGACTTCATCCTTGATCGTGCGCGCTTCGTCTTCCGCGAAAAGGAAAGCTTCGCGTACGACGAAATCAACGCCGTCTTTCGCGCCGGTGCCGACGATCTGGTGGACGCCCAAAAGCGTTTGGAGGCCCTAAGGGCCATCCGTCGCTCAAAGAACTTCGAGCCGCTCGCCGTATCCTTCAAGCGTATCCGCAAAATTCTGGAGAAGGCCGGCATCAAGTCGTCCGATGGCCAGGTCATCCGAACCGATCTCTTTGATTCCGAAGCCGAGCGCGCGCTTCACAGTGCGATGCGCGCCGCAGCCCTCCGCGTCGGGGATGAGAAGCGCGCAGGTCGCCATAAAGAAGCACTTGAGGTCATCGCCGGGCTGCGTCCCGCCGTGGATCGCTTCTTTGACGAAGTCTTGGTCATGGCAGAGCATGAGCCCGTCCGCAAAAACCGGCTTGCGCTGCTTTCGGAACTCCTTCGTGAATTCACGACTATCGCCGATTTTTCAGAAATAGGTGGCGACGGCCGTAGTTGAGAAGTGAAAGTTTTACTTTAAGTTTTATTTTGGGCTCTGGAACGATCCGATTCGGTCGGCGTGCCGACACGCCAAAGGCCTGCTCACGGAAAGCTTCAAGGCCCGCAACATCGTATACTCTTGGTTCAAATCTCAAGGCATGAAACGAGGCACACAGTGAAGAAATGGGTCTACTTTTTTGGCGCAGGCAAAGCAGAGGGTGATGGCGAATGGCGCGACGTTCTCGGCGGAAAGGGAGCCGGTTTGGCGGAGATGACCAGGATCGGTTTGCCCGTGCCCGCGGGCTTCACCATCTCCACCGAAGCTTGCGATTACTTTTATAAGAACAACAAGAAGTTTCCAGCCGAGTTGAAGAAGCAGGTCGCCGACAATGTCAAGAGGCTCGAAAAAGTCACCGGCAAGAGGCTTGGTGATCCCAAGAGCCCCCTGCTTGTCAGCGTACGTTCCGGTTCCGCGCGTTCCATGCCGGGCATGATGGAAACCATCCTCAATCTTGGCCTCAACAGCAAGAGCGTCGCCGGTCTCGCAGCCTCCACAAAAAACGAACGGTTCGCCTACGACGCCTATCGCCGCTTCGTTCAAATGTATTCGACCGTGGTCATGGACCTCCCCAAGGACGAACTCGAACACCGCCTCCGCGCTATGAAGGATCGTCTGGGCATCAAGGAAGATACGGCGGTCCCAGCCAGTGGGTGGAAGGATCTCGTCGCCGAATACAAGGAGCACTTCCGTAAAAAGACCGGCAAGGACTTTCCTGAAGATCCGATCGAGCAGCTCTGGGGCGCCATCGGCGCCGTTTTCGGTTCCTGGATGGCTGAAAAAGCCGTCACCTATCGCCGCGTCGAAAAAATCACCGGCCTCCTCGGTACGGCCGTCAATGTCGTCCAGATGGTCTTCGGCAACACGGGAGAAAACTCCGGCACCGGCGTCTGCTTCACTCGCAATCCTTCCACCGGCGAAAAGGAGTTCTACGGCGACTATCTTGTGAACGCTCAAGGTGAGGACGTCGTCGCCGGCATCCGCACTCCCATGCACCTCACGGAAATGGCCAAGACCATGCCCAAGGTCTACGCCCAGCTCGAAAAAGTTCGAGTAAAGCTTGAAAAGCACTATCGCGACATGCAGGACATGGAATTCACCGTTGAAGAAGGCAAGCTCTACATGCTCCAGACGCGCACCGGAAAGCGCACTCCCGCCGCCGCCTTCCGCGTGGCCGTGGACATGGCCAACGAAAAGCTCATTACCAAGGAAGACGCCATTCTCCGCATCAAGCCCGAAGACATCGAGCGCCTTTTCTATCCCGTCATTGATGCAAAAGTGGACCGCAAAGCCCTCGAATCCACCATCTTTGCACACGGCATTGACGCCGTCCCCGGCGCTGCCGTCGGCAAAGTTGTCTTCACCGCCGCCGAAGCGGAAGCCTGGGCCGAACGCAAAGAAAAGGTCGTTCTCGTTCGCCGCGAGACCAGTCCCGAGGATGTCGGCGGTATGGCCGTCGCTCAGGGCATTCTCACCGCCACCGGTGGCAAAACCAGCCACGCCGCCGTCGTTGCCCGCGGCTGGGGAAAGTGCTGCATCGTCGGCGCCGAAAAAATCAGCATTGATTACAACGCCAAAACCATGTCCGTCGGCGGCAAAACCGTCAAGCAAGGCGATTGGGTCACTCTCGACGGTAGCCAGGGCACTGTCTACCTCGGCGCCCAACCTCTCGTTTCTCCCGAGCTCCCCAAGTCCTATGCCTCCCTCATGAAATGGGTGGATCAGACCCGGAAACTCGGCGTCCGCACCAATGCCGATACTCCCCAGGACTCCCGCAAAGCTCGCGAAATGGGCGCCGAAGGCATCGGCCTCTGCCGCACCGAGCACATGTTCTTCACCGATTTCGAGCAGCCCGAAAAGGGCGCCGAGCGCCAGCGCGCCATCCAGGAAATGATCCTCGCCGACAATCGCGAAGCCCGTGTCAAGGCGCTCGACAAACTCCTTCCGTTCCAACGCCGCGATTTCACCGGAATCTTCAAAGCCATGGACGGCCTCCCGGTCACGATTCGCCTGATTGATCCGCCTCTCCACGAATTTGTTCCGCACGAGCGCAAAAAGCAGGAAGAGCTCGCCAAGGATCTCGGCCTCGACGTCGAAAAAGTTGCCCGCCGCGTCGAGCAACTCCATGAAGCCAACCCCATGCTCGGCCACCGCGGCTGCCGTTTGGCCATCACCTATCCCGAAATTCTCGAAATGCAGGTGCGCGCCATCATCGAAGCTGCCATCGACTGCCAAAAGAGCGGAGTTAAAGTTTTACCTGAGATCATGATTCCGCTCGCTCTCGATAAAAAGGAACTCTGGATCCTCGAGCAAGCCACTCGCCGCGTCGCCGATGACATCATTAAAAAAGCTGGCGTGAAACTCCCTTATCTCTTCGGCACCATGATCGAGCTCCCTCGCGCCGCTCTTCTCGCCGACGAAATCGCCGAAGTCGCCGAGTTTTTCTCCTTCGGCACCAACGATCTCACCCAAACCACCATGGGCCTCTCCCGCGACGATGCCGGCCGCTTTCTGCCCGACTACGTGGACGAGAAAAAAGCTGGAGTTTTCGCTGCCGACCCCTTTCAATCCCTCGACACCAAAGGCGTCGGCATGCTCATGCGCTGGGGCATCGAGCGCGGCCGCAAGACTCGCCCCAATCTGAAGGTGGGCATTTGCGGTGAACACGGTGGCGATGCGGAAAGCGTCAAGTTTTGCCACAAAATCGGCATGAACTATGTCAGCGCTTCACCTTTCCGCGTTCCCATTTCGCGTTTAGCCGCAGCTCAAGTAGTAGTTGAAGAGAAGCTCGCCAAGAAAAAGAAAAGGAAGTAGCGGCAATTTCACTCGAGCCCCGAATATAAAGTATTACTTTAAGTGCGAAGCCGTCGGCCAGCAGACTCTTCAACCGTTTCTTTGCTCTCCGGCGGCTTCATCTTTTGATTGAACACTATAGGGCTCTCTTCACCGAATGTCTCATTTCACGCCTCCACCCAAACGAATAGAATGTCCAACGTGAATTCTCCTCTCGAGAACTTGCGCGTTGTCCTTGTTGCTGCTCGCAACCCCCTTAACATCGGCTCCGTCGCTCGCGCCATGAGCAATTTCGGCGCTCTGCACCTTCGCGTCGTTGTCCCTTATGCTCCGGCATTTCGAGAGGCCCGCTCCGCGGTCGGCGCCTCGGCCGTCCTCGCCGCTGCACAGGAATGCAAAGACATCCCGGAGGCCGTGGCGGACTGCTCGCTCGTCGTCGGCACGACCGCCATCCGCAATCGCCAGCCCCGCCAGCCGCTCACTCAACTTGGCCCTGCCGCCGTGAAAATCCGCAAAGCTCTCCGCTCCGGCCGGGTGGCCCTGCTCTTTGGTTCGGAAAAATGGGGCCTATCGAATGAGGCTCTCAGCCATTGTCATTGGCTCCTGCATATCCCCACGCGCAAGGAGCACCAGTCCATGAATCTTTCCCATGCCGTTGCCGTTTGCCTCTATGAGCTTGCCCGGCTCCCGCTTCCTCGTTCGAAATCCGCTCGCAACCAATCCGCCGACATGGCCACCTTAGATCGCATTCACGCGACCCTGCTCGAAGCCCTCCGCGAAAGCGGCTACGTCAACCCTCGGGTATCTGCCTCGGCCCCGGAGAAGCTCCGCCGCCTCATTCGCCGCCTGCAGTTCCATCCCGATGACGCCGAAGTCTTCCTCGGCATGCTCCATAAAATTCTCTGGAAGCTCCGTTCTCGCCCCGATCGCTGAGCTGCTTTTAGCTCTTCATTCTCACTTT
>Ga0335081_10001098_pt1 | contig 43164 bp, 30 predicted proteins | sample Lox_Sample_35_FD_206713 | JGI IMG/M metagenome (GOLD analysis project Ga0335081, IMG submission 206713) | Soil microbial communities from Loxahatchee National Wildlife Refuge, Florida, United States - Lox_Sample_3.5 | ecosystem: Environmental > Terrestrial > Soil > Wetlands | place: USA... | reverse complement strand
ATCCTGCAGAACCATGTGGTCGATGAGGTGGTCTTCGCGGTTAATCTGCAAGATCTGGCGAGGCTGGAACCGGTGATGCAGCACTGCGCCGATCTCGGTATCCGCACCCGGCTGCAACTGGAATTTCTGCCGCCGGCGTACTCGCGCATCTATCTCGAGAACTTCCGGGACGTGCAGCTTCTCAGCCTCTCAAGCGCGCCCGACAGCGAGCTGCGGTTGTTCTTCAAGCGCGTGTTCGACGTGGTGCTGTCCTTTGCCGCGCTCGTCGTTCTCTCGCCGTTCCTGCTGGTGATCGCGTCGATGATCAAGATCGCTTCTCCCGGCCCGGTGCTCTTTCGCCAGACGCGCTGCGGACTGGGCGGACGCCGCTTCACCCTCTACAAATTCCGCTCCATGATCAACAACGCCGAGCAGATGCGCGCCGAGCTGCACCAGCTCAACGAGCTCGACGGACCGGTGTTCAAGATTTCGGACGACCCGCGCATCACGCTGGTGGGCCGCTGGCTGCGGCGCTTCTCGCTCGACGAACTGCCGCAACTGTGGAATGTCTTTCGCGGCGACATGTCGTTCGTCGGCCCGCGCCCCGCGGTGCCCGAGGAAGTCGATCAGTACGAAGACTGGCAGCGCCGCCGCCTGCGCATGCGTCCCGGCCTGACCTGCACGTGGGTGCTCGAAGGCCGCAATCACGTCGATTTCAAGCGTTGGATGCAGCTCGACCTGAAGTACATCGACAACTGGTCGCTGTGGCTAGACGCGAAAATCTTCCTGCGGACGATACCTATCGTGCTCTCCGGGCGCGGGGCGTACTGAGCCTGAAGTCGATTGCACGCTTGCAGCGAGAACTGGCTTTCCGCTTTCGTCTCCGAATAATCACTTGACCTAGCGCCATAGGTCACTGACAGATAATTCAAGGGAAGTGTGAAATCTCTTTTGGGTGTCGCCGGGGAGCATTCCCAAGCTTCTTTCCCACCCGAGGCAGGTTCCTGTGGAGAATAGTGAGATTCTGCCAACTCGATCCCCGGTGACTTGCAACTGCGGCCGTCCAGCCGGCCTGCCACTCCGTGTCAGTTAGTAAGGAGGAAATGCCGATGCACAACAAGCAGAGATCTTTCAGTTCGGCATTCTGCGCGCTCTCCACATCCCTAATTATTGTGTCGGTGACGGTACTGGCAAGTGCACAGGCCATCGCGCAGTGCCCGCCGCAGGGCCTTACCGACATCTATGACTTCACCCCGCAGGAGGTCGGGGGCGGTGTACCGGGCAACATCGTGATCGATGGCGCTGGAAACCTCTATGGGCTAATTGCTGGCGGCGGCAATTACGGGCAAGGACTGCTCTATAAGTTGGCCGAACGAGACGGCAACTGGCTGCTGGATCCACTCTACAACTTCCTTGGAGGCAGCCAAGGCAGCAGTACCAACAATCTTATCCTCGGCCCGCAAGGCGCCGTTTACGGCGGAGCGAGTGGGGGCAGTCAGAACTACGGCTTGATCTATAAGGCAAACCCCGGCCCGACCGCCTGTACTACCGCCCTGTGCAGTTGGACCGAGTGCACGCTTTATCAATTTACCGGGAATAACGATGCTGTAGACGCCAGCGTCAATGCCTACGACTCAGCAGGTAACTTATACGGGATTTCGTTTTTCGGCGGCGCCAGTGGGTACGGTACGATTTTTGAACTTACGCCATCCCCAGGGGGCTGGACGGAAACGATCCTACATAACTTCACGGAGGGGTGCGATGGGGCGTGGCCTACCAGTCTCCTGATGGGTCACGATGGAAACCTGTACGGAACAGCGAGCACGGGTGGCTGTTACGGGTATGGGACGATCTTCCAACTGGTACCATCGGGTGGCGGCTGGACATTGAACGTCCTCTACACCTTTATTGGCACCTATGATGGAATCGCCCCTGGCAACCTGGTTCAGGACAGCCTAGGTAACTTCTACGGTTCCAGCGGGTGTTCCCTGTACTCCTACTGTAATGGCATCAATGACAACCACTATGGACTAGTATTCAAGTTGTCGCGCTCCGGAGGTCGTTGGCAGCTAAACGTACTCTATGACACCTCAGAGGACAATCTTTGCTCCGGATCCATCAACGGCGTGGCGCTCGATGCAGCAGGGCGTGTCTATGCCACGGCAGGCCTGGAGCCGTACTGTTTTCCGGGCTGGGGCGCACTTCTCGACGTGACAGCTAACCAGGTTCTGGTCCCGGCCGATGGTAACATCTTTCAGGATGTGACAGTGGCTGCGAGCGGCAAGCTTTACGGCACGTTCGGCGAAGGTTGTGGAAAGTACGACCTGGGGATGGTTTGGCAGTACTCGCCACCCAACCGTTAGACCGCTCTCGCTCTCAGCTACGCGAAGCACGACTGGTCAATCGCTCAATCGCCCGTTTGCTCACGGAATCGCTAAACTGAAGCTTGGGCGCAGTCGGGCGCGCTAGCTCAATGGTCCTGGTCTCCATCACAATCGTGACCTGGAATTCGGCGAAGTATCTGGAGGAATGCTTCACGGCGCTCGCGCAGCAGGACTATCGCGAGATCGAGGTGATCCTTGTCGACAATGCTTCCGGGGATGGCACGAGGGAATTCTTCAAGCGAGCCGATCCGCGCTGGCGAGTGATTTACAACGACGAAAACGTTGGCTTTGCCGCCGGACAGAATCAGGCGATTCGCGCCTCGCACGGCGAATGGGTGCTGTGCCTGAATCCCGATGTCATGCTCAGCCCGGATTTCGTTTCGCAGCTCGTCGCGGTGGGCGAGGCGCATCCCGAGGCCGGATCGCTATGCGGCAGGCTGTTGCGGTGGGATGCATCTGCCTTGAAAGGGCACGGCTCTCAGCCGTGTCGTGAAGGGCCCCAGGGCACGCCTTTAGGCGCTGAGGGCGAGTCCCCCCAGCGGCTAAAGCCGGATTCTTCAGCGCTTCTTGACGGCACGCCTGAAGGCGTGCCCCTTCAAAGCACGGGCGAACGCGTTCGCCTTCACGACCCGCGCCCGACCAACATCATCGACTCCACTGGAATCTACTTCACGCGCACTATGCGCCATCTTGATCGCGGGGCCGAGGAGATCGATCGCGGGCAGTACGATCGCATGCAGTATGTCTTCGGCGCGAGCGGCGCGGCGGCGTTCTTTCGGCGGGAGTTCATCGAAGACGTCTCGGTTGAGGGAGAGTTCTTCGATGCGGAGTTCTTCGCCTTTCGCGAGGACGGCGATCTCGCCTGGCGCGCGCAGGTCATGGGCTGGAAGTGTCTGTACGTTCCGACGGCGGTCGCGTGGCATGTGCGGCGGGTGACGCCCGAGCGGCGCAAGGATCTGCCGCTGATCATCAACTGGCATTCGGCGAAAAATCGATTTCTCATGCGCGGGAAGAATGCCTCGGGATGGCTGTGCCGGCAGCTGTTTTTTCCCGTGCTCTGGCGTGACATTATGACCTTCGGCTACGCCATTGTGCGCGACCGGCGGCTATGGTCGGCGGTAACCTACTGGTGGCGCGCGCGTGACAGTATCCGCAGAAAGCGCGCGATTATCCAGGCGCGCCGCCGCGTCTCCGACCGTGATTTGCTATGGTGGTTTAGCAATATGCCGCGCAGCATGGATGTGGCTGAAGGTGAGCAATCAGCACTCAGCACTCAGCATTCAGCCGATCGCGATCCTTCCATAAAGGGCCGCGGCGGGCTTCATGGATAATGTGGCTGCGCACGGCGGTGACTCTCAAACTGATTGGGATGCTACGGGCTGAGTGCTGACTGCTGAGTGCTGATTGCTGCTTCCATGAACATCGCCATCGTCGGAACGCGCGGCATTCCCAATCGCTATGGCGGCTTCGAGCGCTTCGCCGAGCAGATCAGCTCGCGCTTCGCCGATCGCGGCCATCGCGTCACCGTCTATTGCCGCCGCGCCTTCACCCGCCCGGACGATGTCTACGACCGCCGCGTGCGCCGCGTCATCGTGCCCAGCCTGCATCAGAAGCACCTGGACACTTGGGTCAGTACGTTCTTCGGCGCCGTGCACGTCGCCTTCAGTGACAACGATGTCGTGCTGCTGTGCAACGTCGCCAATGCGCCGTTCGCGTATATTTCACGGCCCTTCGGCAAGCCGGTCGTGCTGAATGTCGACGGCCTCGACCGCAAGCGCGAGAAGTGGGCGGGACTGGGCGCGCAGGTGCTGCACTTCTGCGAGTGGATGTCGTCGTTCAGCTCCAACCAGCTTGTGACCGATGCGCGTGCGATCCACGATTACTACCTCGCGAAGTACGGCAGCGAATCCGTAGTCATCGGCTACGGCTCGGAGATGCCGGCCAGCGACTACATCCTGAACGGCTTCAATCTCGACTCCGGGCGATATGTGCTGTACGTCAGCCGGCTGGAGCCGGAGAACAATCCCGACCTGGTGCTGCGCGCCTGGCGCGAGGTGCGCACGGATTGGCCGCTCGTGGTGGTCGGCGATAATCCTTACGATCGCGGCTACCTCGAGCGGCTTCGCGCGCTGGGCGATGAGCGCGTGCGCTTCACCGGCGCCATCTACGGCGACGGCTATTGGGCGCTGCAGAAGCACGCGGGCGTGTTCGTGTTTGCATGCGAGATCGGCGGCGTGCATCCCGCGCTGATCGAAGCCATGGCGGCGGAGAATGCCATCCTGTACCTGGATACGCCGGAGAACGTGGAGACCGCGGGCAATGCGGGAGTCGCGTACGGGAAATCTCCCGAAGACCTCGCCGCGAAGCTGCAAGTACTACTGGACGACACCGAGGCGCGACGAACTCTGGCCCAACAGGCGCGCCGGCGCGCAGACCAGTTGTACCGCTGGGAGGCCATTGCAGAAAAGTATGAGAAGGTCTTCGCGACTGTGCTAAAGGGATGATCGGGCGACAATTTTGAAGCTTGCAGGACAGGCTTGGCTTGGCGACTACAGTGTCCCGTCTCTCTTGACATGCCTGGTCTTGAAAGGGCACGGCTTCAGCTGTGCCGATCTCGTGTTTTTTTCATTTTGTCATCCCGAGCGGAGCGCCCGCGTGTTTTTCCCGACTCGCGTGTTTTGCGAATCAGGCGGGCGCGCAGTCGAGGACCTGTTGTTCGCTCGCCGGTATTGGTGCTTCGTGCACACAGCGGGTCCCTCCACTCACCGCTAAAGCGGCTCGGTCGGGATGACAACAATAAAAGGCTTGGACGCTGGCCTAAAAGTCAGCGCTACCCAAACGACACCACGCAAATACCTTCAGCAGCCTTTCAGCCGTGTCGTCAGGGCACGCAGATGGGCACTGTTCTAAAGCTGCACGCCCTTGCCGGCGGCGCTGGGCTTCGCTGTTTTGCGGTGCCACAGCCGATAACATCCGCTCAACGCGATTAGCCAGGGCACGCCCGCTTCCACCGTCACACGCATGCCCGGCACCCACCACGTCGATACCGTAATCCAGAGGACAGCTAGCGCCCCCACAATCGTTGTCGCCGGAAACAGCGGCATGCGGACCGGCAATATGCGGCCGCCGTGGACACGCCGGTGTTTGCGAAAGCCGAGATGCGTGACGAAGATCATGAACCACACAAACAACGCGCCGAACAAGGCGACGCCTAGCAGATATACGTACGCAGAAGCGGGGAACGACATTGCCACCACGGTCGCAACCGCCAAGCCGAATGTCGAAACCATGAGCGCGTTGATCGGCGTGCCTTTGGCCGAAACCCGGCCCAGGCCTGCGGGCGCGTAGCCGGCGCGTGCCAGCGAGAACACCATTCGTGTCGCCAGATACAGGCTGCAATTCATTCCGGAGAGAGCTGCTGTCAGCACCACAAAATTGACGATGTGCGCTGCGGCGGGAACGTGCATCACGTCAAATACGCGGACGAACGGACTGACGGTGATGCTCTCACCGGGCTGGATCTGCGTCCAGGGAATCACGCCGACCAGCACCGCGATGGCGCCGACATAGAAGATGACCAGGCGCAGCAGCATCGATCGCATCGCGCGCGGCACCGAGCGCTCTGGATCTTTGGCTTCGCCCGCGGTTACCGCGACGATCTCCGTGCCGATGAAGCTGAAGATGACGAATGAGAGCGCCAGGCCCACCCCCGTCCAGCCATGCGGCAGGAAGCCGCCGTTGGCGCGAAAATTCTCCAGCCCAATCGGCCGCTGCTGATGGATGCCGAGCAGCACCGCCGCGCCCAGCAGGATGAAGACAGCGATCGCGCTCACCTTGATCATCGAAAACCAGTACTCGAAGCTGCCGAAGGCGCCGACGCTACGCGCATTCACGAAGACCAGAACTGCCGAGTAGAAGACGACCCATATCCACGCGGGCATAGCGGGAAACCACCAGCGCGTGTAAATGCCGGCGGCCACCGCCTCGCCGCCAATCGCGATGCATTCGGCCGCCCAGTAGGTGTAGCGCACTACAAAGCCCGCCCAGGGCGAGAGATAGAGATCGGCGTAGACGCCGAACGAACCCGCCGTAGGATGCGCGACTGCCATTTCGCAAAGGCAGTACATCAACAGCAAGGCGATCACGGAGGCGATGATGTAGCTGACGATGACCGCTGGCCCGGCGGTCCGCACCGCGAGTACGCTGCCCAGGAACAGGCCGGTGCCGATCGCACCGCCGATGGCAATCATGCTCATCTGGCCCTCGCTGAGTTTGCGCGCGAGGCCCTGCTCGGCAACTTCGTGGACGCTGCGCTCGGGAAGAATGACGGGATTGGCTGCCATCAGGCGGTCGCCTTGTGATGCATGCGCTGGAACTCGCCGATGACTTCGACAAGCCGATCGATGTCCTCGCGATTGTTGAACAGATGACAGGCGACGCGTATTCCACCGACGTCCGAGGTATAGCGTATCGAGACGAGCACCTTCTGCTGTTGCAGGAAGGCGAGCAACGCTGCGTTTTCATCCGGAGTGTCGAGCGTAAAGGTGACGATGCCGGAACGATAACGCCGATCGAACGGGGTTACGACTCGGACTGGTTGGCGCTCAAGAGCGTTAATCAAATCGTCCGTGAGAGACAGCACATGTTCGGCGATGATCTCGATTCCAATCTCGTTGATGAGCCCGACCGATTCCGCCAATGCGATTGCGCCGGGATAATTCGCGGTTCCGCCCGTCTCCCAGCGACGCGCGCTGCCGATGAATTGGTAATCGTTTACCGGCGTGATCGAGGGAGTTTCGAAGTACGTGTCCCAGCCGTTTTCCGGCTCGGCGACAGACAAATATCCGGCCAGCGGCGCTTTTACCTTGGCGCGAAACGCAGGGCTGAGGTACAGAAATCCGCAGCCGAAGGGCGCCATCAGCCATTTATGGCCGCCGCAGGCCACCGCATCCACCGGCGTGCTTTGCACATCCAGCGGTATGGAACCGACCTGCTGAATCGCATCGGCAATCAGGAAAACGCCCCGCGAGCGGCACAGGCGCGACACCGCATCCAGGTCACAGCGGAAGCCGTTGCTCCACTGCACCGAGCTGATGGCGAGCACGCGGGTCTTCGGCGTGATTGTCGCTTCAATGTCTTCAACTGCGATCTGCCCATCGCGATTGGGCACCACGTCGATCTCAATACCGAGCGTGCGTCGCTTCTGTACCCAAGGCAGAGCGACTTCGAGGAACTCGAGATCGCAGATGAGGACGCGATCGCCACGCTCGAGGGGAATGGCATCGGCGACCAGGTTCAGCCCGTGCGTTGTGCTCTCGACCAGGGCGATGTCGTTCTCCGCGGCGTTGATGAGCTGTGCGATTTGCGGGCGTGCCGCACTGCGCATCGCATCCAGGTCGAGGTGGTGCTGGGTCGACGAGCCTGACGGACAAGTCGCAACCATGTCGAGCAACTCGCGCAGCTTCGTGACGGTGCGCTGCGGTGCAAGGCTCACGCAGGCTGAGTCAAGGAAGACCTGGTGTTGCAGCGCGGGAAATTCCTGGCGGACATCGTCGATGGTCATGGGCAAAAGATCGGTCCCTATAGTTGACGAGGGTGCCCCAGGTCTCGCGGGGTTCGAGACCTGGGTGACCAGTGACCCAGGTCTGGAAAATCGCCGGACCTGGGGCACCCAGATGGATTATTCGGAATTCTACATTGATCGACGTCGTGCCCTGGTACAAACCGAAGATCTCTCTGGCGAAGAGCGAACAGCGAACAGCGACCCTCACCCCGCCACAATCTCGTACGGCCGCATCATCTCGTTGTCCTCGTGCTCCAGGATGTGACAGTGCCACACGTATCGCCCGGGATAGCTGTTGAATGGCACGATGATGCGCGTCACCATCTTCGAGTGCGCGCCGGCCGTGTCCTTCCATCCCGCTTCGAACGGCTCGGGCGGCACCCGCGGACCGAGGAAGCGCAGCTCCTTTTTCGATTGATAGAGCCACGGTGCGTACTTCTGACGATCGAGAATCTGGAAGCGCACCGCATGCAGATGAATCGGGTGCGTATCGTCGGTGGGGTTGATCAGGCTCCAAATCTCCGTGCTGTTCTGCGCCGGCTTCTCGCTGACGGGATCGTGCCAGTAGCTGGCATTCAGCAGCAGCTCCACCACGTCGCCGGCTAGGTTCCGGTACTCGTCCAGGGTGAGCAGGCGCGTCTTGACTGCCTCCGACTCGGCGATCTTCGGCACCGGACGCAGTTGTGACGGCAGCGAGCTGCTGTCGCTGACCTTCGCCGCCGACACGCGAAATTGCAGCACGCCGACGGCATCGTTTTTTAGCACGATCTGCTCGCCACGGCTGTCGCTGAAATCGACGACGACGTCCATTCGCTCAGCCGGGGCAAGCTCAAGCTTCTTCAGCGAGACAGGTGAAGGCAGCAGCCCCTGGTCGGTGCCGATCTGGTGGAAGCTCAAGCCATTCTGGAAACTGAGAGTATAAAAGCGCGCGTTGGAGCCGTTAAGCACGCGGAAGCGATACTTGCGCGGTTCGACTTCGAGATAAGGAAAAAGTTTGCCGTTGATCAGCACCGCGTCGCCGAAGAGTTCCGGAATCCACGGCGCGCGCGGCTTGTCCGAAATCGGGTAGTAAAGCTGCCCGTCCGGCGTGATCAGCCGGTCGAAGATCACTAGCGGGATTTCGTACTTGCCGCTGGGCAGATTCAGCGCGTCTTCCACCTTGTCGCGCACCATCGCCGCTCCAAACAGCCCTGCATAAATATTCAGCCGATTGATGCCCATGGCGTGATCGTGATACCAGAGCATCGTCGCGTCCTGATGAATGGGATAGTGATAGGTGAGCGACTTTCCCGGCACGTACCAGTCTTCGGGATAGCCATCGCTATCGGGAGGAACGAGACCGCCGTGCAAATGGGTGACGATGCGCACCTGCGGATTGCCTTCAGCGCCGTGCAGGCGATAGTCGATCGGCAGAAAATGCTGTTGCGGAAGCTCATTGGCCCATTCGACGAGCACCTCCTCACCGCTGCGCATTTCCAGCGTCGGCCCGGGCACGGAACCACCGAAACCCCACATCCGCGTCGGCTTCAGGTCGCGATGGATCTTCACCTCGGTGGGCTGCGCGGCCAGACGATAGTAGGGGACATTCGTCTTCGGCGATGACGGCGACGGCTTCACGCCGCTCGACTTCGCTACCGGCGGAATCGGCAGCGGATCGACAAAGGGCGTGAGCGTGCTGGCGTTCAGGGTGTTGGCCTGCGCTGGCATGGCATGCGCCATGGCCGAGAGCGCGCGGGAACGGCCCAACAGGAATCCGCTAGCACTGATAGAACATTGCTTGAGGAAACTACGACGGGAACTCACCAAAGTCCTTTCAGCGTCTTATCCAGCATAAAGCAGCAATGGATGCAGCCGAAGCCGCATCCATCGAGCAGTGTGAAAAGCTGGTTACAAATCGTGCGGAGCGTTCCGGCTACGGCGCGGCGCAGCCAGTGGAGGTGACTTCGCCCGTCTGGTCGTTAAGCAGTATGTAGCGGAAGCAACTGCTAACCGGGACGCCAATCATGTTGTTAATGGGATTGGCAATGGCATCGAACGAGCCGTTGCCAATGCGCTCGCCGCCCAGCCAGTTGTCCTCGATAAAGCGGGTGACCGAACTCTGGTCGATCACGCTGTGGTCCACGAAGTTGGCTTTGGCGTAGGGCGAGATCACCAGGAACGGAATGCGCGGGCCGTAGCCGCAGCGTCCCTGGGCATGCGGGCCGTCAATGCCGGCGAGCTGGGGGGCCACCGTGCCGCACTGCCCGTTGCCGGTTAAACCATCGGCGCTGGTCTGCGAAGTGTTGACGATGGGGCCGAGCTGATGATCGTACCATCCGTCCGAATCGTCCCAGGTGATGACTACGGCCGTGCTCGCCCAATACCGGGTCTGCGCCAGGAAGTTGATGGTGTCCACGATAAAGGTCTGCTCGTCGATCGGATCGGAGTAGCCGGGGTGCCCCTCCTGGTAGCCGGGGGCCTTCAGGAAGCTGACGGAGGGGTAGTTACCGGCGTTGACCGCGTCGAAGAAGTCGTGGATATCGTACTGGTGATTGCCCGGGTCGCCCTGATGTCCCACGGTCGAGGGCGAGGTCGGGCGCGTGTGCTGCAGGTTCTGCGTGGAAACGTAGTACTGGAACGGCTGGTGATGCGGGATGTAATCCTTCTTGTTCATCATGGTAATCGTCGAGGTGTGCGAGCGATTGCATCCGGTCGTGCCGTTCGGATTGGTGATGGTCAGGTCGAAGCCGCCCTCGAACCAGCCCCAGGTGATGCCGGCCTGGTTCAGCATGTCGCCAATGTTGCGGCCACCCATCTGCAGGACTTCGCCACTGGTGGTGGAGCACATATCGCCGAGCGGGTCGGCGTCGCTGATCAGCGTTAATCCGCCGTTGCCGTCAGCAATGACCGCTCCCGTGCCGTTTTCATTCTGGATGACGCCGTTGGTCTGGCCGGAAACCAGGTTGAGCGCGCCGTCGGTCGAAGGCCCGAAGTTCGTGCCATAGTGGTTATCGTTCATCGAGAAATACTGGGCGTAGTACCACAGCGCCGTGACCGTGTTGCCATCGTAGTAACCCATGGTAAGTCCCGTGGTGTCCACGATTCCGCCGCCCCCCGGAGGCGGTCCGGCCACGCCAACGTACTTGGGAAACAGGTCCATCAGACCGCTGTCAAACGACTGCTGCTCGGGCGTGTAGTCGTGGTCTTGATCGGCAGTCGCGGCCTCCGTTAAGTCCAAACGGAAGGGATTGCTCGCGCCCTGTCCATTGGCGGGATTCAGGTTCGGGTTGGCGACGCTGAGCAGTCCCGCGATGCCGTTCACCGAGGGCGTGTTTGGCAACGCGTAGAACGGCGGCTCCCCCGTGGGATTGGTGGCATTCGGGTAGGTGCCGAAATAGTGGTCAAACGAAACGTTCTCCTGGAAGATCACGACCAGGTGCTGGATGGGAGTTGCTGTGGTTGCACCGGCCGGCTTTTCGCTTGCCGCCTTCGTCGGTGCAGCCGTGGCATTGGTCAGCGGTGCGAAGGTCGTCACCGCCATTAACAGGGTTGCCAGAATCTGACGCATATTCTCCTCACCTCACATTACCCAGACTTGGGATTCTCGGTTTTACCGTGATACGCCCATCAGTTGAACTGCTGTTGAAACCACGGTTAAACGAAGGTGACAAAATCAAGAATTCTTGTGGAATTGGATAAGGGAATGACGCCTCACCACAGAGACGCAGAGAAGATTCGGGTCAGGAGAGAGAACTCACGAGTTGATCGCCCTGTTGTTGTGCTCCGAACTAAAGCTTGTGCTGTCCTCTGTGTCTCGGTGCCTCTGTGGTGAAATGGTTTTGCATGAAACGCGTACTCGTAGCCACTTCCAACCCGGGCAAGATCCGCGACCTCGTCGGCGCCGCGATCGGCCACAATATCGAAGTTGAAGTGCTGCCCGGCTTCGCATCCCTGCCCCCCATCATCGAGGACGGCGCAACCTTCGAGGCGAACGCCCGCAAGAAAGCCGAATACTATAGCCGGCACGCCGCGGGCGAACTGGTGATCGCCGACGACTCCGGCCTGGAAGTCGACGCCCTCGGAGGCGCGCCCGGCGTCCGCTCCGCCCGCTACGCCGCCGACGAACAGGGCAGCCCGGAAGATGCTGCGGAAGCCAACTCCCATTCCAATTCCGACGATGAAGCCAACAACGCTCGTCTGCTGCGCGAACTGCACGATGTGCCCGATGAATTCCGTACTGGCCGCTTCGTCTGCGTTATTGCCGCTGCTCGCAATGGCCATAAGCTGGCCACCTTTCACGGCCAAGCGGAAGGCATGATCCTGCGCGTGCCCCGAGGTGCGAACGGCTTTGGCTACGATCCGCTGTTCTACTTTCCGGAAATCGGCAAGACCTTCGCCGAACTCAGCGCCGAAGAAAAGGCCCGCTACAGCCACCGCGGCGCGGCCTTCCGGGCTTTTCTCGAGTGGGAGGACGAGGCCGACGAGCGTCATCCACAGGAACGTTACCCTAATCAAAACTGAAGATATTGAAGTGTCATTCCGACCAAGGGCGGCAGAGACTTGTCCGAGCCGAAACGAATCTGCGCGGTGGGAAGAACAGTCGGAATTGCGCCAGAACCAGCCGCGCAGCGGCCAGATGGTGTTAGCCGGCGCGGAAGCGCCGGGTGTGAGTGGGAAAAGAACCTAGCCGCGGCAGCGGCGACACCACTCCCGACACAGGGGCGTCAGCCTCGCTCAATGGAAAAAAATGCGCCGGGTGAGCGGCAACACGAGTTTCTTATCGGCCTCGGCAGTCCACGCGTCCTGGAATTTGGCACCGATAGGCCATCTCCGTTACCTTAGTTTTCCAACCCGCGCTTTTCCCTCGCGCCCGCCTCTCGCAAGCTCCTAAACCGAGAAGATGCTGGAACCATATTCCAGCGTCCGGCGCTCGTGTGCGCGAGGGCTGGGCACGCGATCTTTGACAACTTACAGGATCTCGGCAGAGAGCCAGATTTCCGCATAAGTCTATATGCAGTAATGCCTTGCCCCTGCCACGAGTATCTCCTTTACACTGAATACTTTCGAGGCGGTCTCGCAGAGTATTACAGAATGGAGACTTGCACGCCAATCAAAGGCCTTTCTATTGAATACTTTGCACGCAATGCCGCTGTAAGCTATTCCGAAGAGACTTTAAAAATTGATGGGGGCACCCCACGTCATCTCGTGGACCGGTTTGTGCTCCTCCGGAAAGGCGCCGCGACACTACTCTCACGAACCGTTCCGGCGATCAGCGGGGAAGCGTGCTTAGGCCTCCGACTCGACCTCGGGCAACGTCCCCACCGGGGCGGAAACACTGCCTTCGTGCACCTTAGCGGTCGTCACCAGCGCCACTCCAGCAACGATCACGGCCGCTCCCGCCAGCATGAAAGCATCGAGCCGCTCGTTGTGCAGCAGCCAGCCGAGAAAGACGGCCACCAGCGGATTGATGTAGGCGTAAGTGGCGACCTTGGGCGTAGGCACATGCTTCAGCAGCCAGATGTAGGCGGTGTAGCCCACCCATGATCCGAAGACGACGAGGTAGAGCACCGCGGCGACACCGCGACCGGTGATCACGACGTGGTGATACTTGCCGCTGGTGAAGGCGACGACGGCGTTGCCGATAGAAGCGAATAGCATCTCCCAGCCGGTGGCGGAAAATGGGTCTACCTGCATCTGCCACTTGCGCGAGAGCACCGAGCCCACCGACCAACTGAAGGAGGAAATCAGCAGCGTGGACGCTCCGACCAGGGGCATGATGCCGAACACGGCGCGATGCTCGAACTTCGGCCAGAACAGGACGGCAATGCCGGCGATGCCGAGAGCGACGCCGACAAGACCGCGCGAAGAGAGACGATCGCCGCGGAAGACGAATGTCTCCAGCAGCAAAAACCATATGGGCGTTACGGCGATGATGAGTGCGGCGAAGCCGGTGGGGACCCACTGCTCGGCCCAGGCCAGTCCGAAGTTGCCGCCCACCAGCAGCAGGCAACCGATGATCGCAAGGCGAATGGCTTCGGGCAACGTGATGCGGATTTTGCGGCCCAGGGCAGCGCAAGCCGCCAACATCAGCGGTCCAGCGATGCCGAAGCGCAGGGCGCACATCACCGCCGGCGGCAGATGCTCTTCATCGGCAATGCCGATGGCGAGATACGTCGAGCCCCAGAAGACATAGACTAGCGCGAAGGCCAGGACCACTTGCAGACGATGATGGCGATCGGTCGACATAACCAGGCTGTCCGTTGTCGGTGGCCAGTATCGATGCCGGAAGGTTCCGGTTATCTGCCCACTGGCTGGCCATTGGCTATTGGCTTGGGTTGCTCCCTACGCAGGCGCTGTCCCGTCAGGAGAACGTAATGCACGCCGGAGATGGTGGTAAAGGTGAAGGTCGCGTACAGCAGAAGCTTCACCATAACCCCCAGCCATTGCGCCTGAATCACCTGTGCCAGCACGACGAACCATACGGTGGCGATCTGGCAAGCGGTGTTGATTTTGCCGAAGATGCTGGGACGAAAATCGCGAAAGCCGACCGCAGCGTAGAGCACCACCGCGGTCAATACAATGCCGATGTCGCGGGTGAAGACCAGCACGGTGTATTTCCAGGGGATTTTCTTGACGAAAGAAAGCACCAGGAAAAGCGAGCTGAGCAACATCTTGTCGGCAATGGGATCGAGGTAAAGGCCCAGCAGCGTTTGCTGGTGCAGCGTGCGCGCCAGCAAGCCATCGAGAGCGTCGCTGAAAGCGGCGGCGATCAAGAGGCCCAGCGCCCAGCGCCAGTGCGCGTCAAAGACGGCGATGATGACAAAAGGAATGAAAAGCAGGCGCAGCAGCGTGATCTGGTTGGGCGCTGTCCAGAATTGTGCCCGGGCGCGTGTGCTTTCGAGAAATGGCATTTCGTTTCGTGTGTAACCGCAGCCAAGATCGCAGGCGCTGTTTCGATTGTGACGGGTTTGTCCATCAGTGGCAATGGGCGTTATTTCGGGTGCGCCGTGACCCCGTGTGACCCTGGGCGCATCCGAGAAAGGTCAACCGGTAAGCAAACATGACCCGACTGGAAACCCATGTTGCGCTGCTGCGAGGCATCAATGTTGGCGGCAAACACAAGCTGCCGATGAAAGAACTCGCGGAGTTGGTTAACGGCTGCGGATGTTCCGAGGTTCGCACCTACATTCAGAGTGGAAACGTGGTGTTCGCAGCTTCTCGCCAGTGCGCCCGCGAACTGCCGCCACTATTAGCGCAGCGGATCGAAGAGCGTTTCGGTTTCCAGGTTCCGGTAATTGTGCGCGCACGGGAAGAGCTCGCCCGTGTGATGCGCGACAGTCCATTTGTTAAAGCCGGGTTGCCCGAGAACACGCTGCATGTCTACTTCCTCGCCGATCTTCCGTCCGCGGATCGAGTGAAGAGCCTGGCCGCGAACCGCTCCGCGCCCGATGCATTTCGGGTTATTGGGCGCGAGATTTATTTGCATCTTCCGAACGGAATGGGCCGTACCAAGCTGACCAACACCTACTTCGATTCCAAGCTGGCGACTGTCTCCACCGCACGCAATTGGGCGACGGTGAAGACACTGCTCAAGATGATGGATTCTTGAACTCTACCGCAACCCGAGCAAGTAGCACTCAGCCAAAGCCCCGGTTAGGTTAACCGCTAAAACGCTAAGTGCTGATTGCTGCCTTAGTACTTTACGATTTTTGTGAACGATGCCGGATCGAGGCTGGCGCCGCCGACGAGCGCGCCATCGATTTCCGTCTCCGACATCAGTGCCGCCGCGTTGTCCGGCTTCACGCTGCCGCCGTAGAGAATGCGGACATTTTGGGCGAACCCATCGCCGAAGGACTTGGCGACTTCATGGCGGATGACGGCGTGCGCATCCGCTGCCATTTGCGGCGTCGCCGTCTTTCCGGTTCCGATCGCCCAGACGGGTTCGTACGCGATAACCATTTTGGCCGCCTTGCGTGCGGAGATGCCGTTGAAAGCACGCATACATTGCCGGCGGCAGACATCTTCGGTCAGTCCGGCGTCGCGCTCTTCCAGCACTTCGCCGACGCAGACAATCGGCGTCAGTCCGAATTCCAGCGCCGTCTCCAGCCTGCGGTTCACCGTATCGTCGGTCTCGTTGAAGTATTGGCGGCGCTCCGAATGTCCGATGATCACGTGCGTGACGCCGAGTGAGGTCAGCATCGGCGCAGAAATCTCGCCGGTAAAAGCGCCTTCCCTTTCCCAGTGCACGTTCTGCGCGCCGATAGCGACCTTCGATCCCGAAGCCGCCTCGATGGCGGTGTGCAGGTCGACGAAGGGAGGACAAACCACAATGTCGTCGCGATCGTAATCGGCGATCATGGGAAGAAAGTGGGCGAAGAAAACGGCAGTTTGTTCCGGCGTCTTGTACATCTTCCAGTTGGCGGCGATGAGTTTCTTTCTCACGTGCAAACCTTTGGCGATGCAGTGGAATTGGGGGACAACGGTCTTTGATTATAGGCGCAAGTCGTCCCGCCGCCATCCGCAGAGCATCAAGCCTTGCCGGAGGCTCGCATTTCCGCCGTGATCGTCTTGCTCTTATTCCACTGGCAGCTCAAAACGGAAGTTCTCGCCTAGCACCAGCACGGTCACGCGCACGCGTCGTTCTTTCTTGCCGTGTTCCGCCACTGTCGCACCCGCTGACAATTTGCCGAGCGGATAGTAGAGTACGCCTCCAACATTCGCGCTCGGAGGAATGGTATTCGCCAGCAAGGCAAACTCCTCCACCGTTTCGGGAGACGTTTCCCGTTGTAACAGGAGGAGTGCGTCAGAGCCTTGCGCTTCCCGATTGCGCAGGCGACACACTTGGTCGCACTCCGCCAGCCGTACTTCGCCATCGGCCTCTTCAAAAGTTCCCGCGGTGTCGTTGTACAGCACCCCTCGTTCCTGCTGCGTCCTTTTACCGTTGCCCTGCGCTGCCATCGCCTTCATCATCGCAAACCATTGCGGATTCGCCATGTCGCTGTCGGCTGGCGGTTCCATTGGCCCTCCGCTGATGCCATTCACCGCATAGCGCGCCATGTTGTAGGGCTTGCGCATTCTGCGCGCCAGCTCCGATGCGGAGACCGGCGCCACTTCGAGGCCGCCAATCGCATCTTCCACCCGAACATCTTCCGGCCGCACGCTGATGGAATGTTGCCCCGCGTTGTAAACCCTCACCTTCAACGCCAGGAACTTATGGTTCAACACGGTGTGCGCCGCGGTCACGACTGTGCTGTTCGTGCCCGTCGCGAAGTGATAGACAACACCGTTGACGAAGAACGTGCCGTTGCCGCACGTAGCATCGCCGTTGTTGTTTTGCGCCGCTATTTGGCAGACGAGCAGCAGTACACAGAGAAATACGCGCATGGAGGTCTCCGATCTGCGCACGGGGAGCGCTGTCATCAACATCGGCAAAGCGGCGCCGCTACGTGAGCCCTCGAGTCCAACTGTTGTAATCTGAAGGTAGGTTGCCATGTCCTATCAACGCACGGTTGAGCAGCTTTATGCGCTTGGACACGAGCTGGCCGGCACGCCCTCGCACAAGTTTGATCTGAGTTACGTTCGCCAGATGCTGCTGGCGCTCGGGAGCCCCGAACGCCGCTTCGCCAGCGTCTTGATCGCTGGCACAAACGGCAAGGGTTCGACTGCCGCGACGCTGGCGTCGATCCTGCGCGCCGCGGGACATAAAACCGGACTCTACAGTTCGCCACATCTCGTAAGCATCAACGAACGCATTTGGGTGAACGGCGAGAAGATTTCAGATGCCGAGTTCGGTGCCATCCATGACCGGGCGGAACGGACCGCTCAAGAGCTTTTGCACGCCGGCAAGTTGCCCTGGCATCCCAGTTTTTTCGAGATGCTGACGGTCATGGCCTTCGAGTACTTCGCCAGCGTTGGGGCCGAGATCGCAGTGCTGGAGGTTGGCATGGGCGGACGGCTGGACGCGACCAATGTGGTCGAGCCGCTGGTCTCGGTCATCGCCGATATCTCACTCGACCATCAAAAGTATCTGGGAGATACGATCGCGGAGATTGCCGGCGAAAAAGTGGGCATAATCCGTAAGCACGGCGTGGTCGTGACCTTGCCGCAGCATCCGCAGGCCAACGACGTGATCGGACGGGCAATTCTGGACAAGGATGCGCGGGGGGTCAGCGCGGCAGGCTACGTTCCACCAGTCTCGCCGGGAGCGGCGGCGTATCTGACGGGACATGCCGCTGTCGTTCCGGGCCGAAGTCGGTATCCTCTCACCTTCATGGGCGAAGAGATCGAGGTTGACTCGCCGCTGGCAGGCCGCCATCAGTTGCGCAACATTGCGCTGGCGATTGCAACGGCAGAAGAGTTGCGGCAATTCGGATTCGCCGCGACGCCGAAGCAGATCGAGCAGGGCATTCGGGAAACATATTGGCCGGGGCGCTTTCAGGTGCTGCCCGCATCGGCCGCAACTCACGGCCGCGCGATGGTGCTTGACGTGGCGCATAACCCGGCGGGAGCGTGGGCGCTGCGATCGGCATTGGCGGAGAACTTTCCCGCGCACGAAATCACCATGATATTTGCGGCGATGCGCGACAAGGCGATTCGGGAGATGGCCGAAGTGTTATTCCCGATTGCGGCTCACGTCGTGGTAACGCAGGTGAACAATCCGCGAGCGGCCACGGCGGATGAATTATTGCAGGCCGGCGCGCGAACGGGAGCTGATATGTATGCCGCGGAGAATGTGCCGGCCGCGTTGATGCGCGCGGCTGAAGTGAGCGGGACGGATGGACTCATTGTTGTGACCGGCTCGATTTACCTGGTGGGAGAAGTGATGAGCGTGCTAGGCATTCGCGCGTAGCCTGATTCGCGGATACAACAGAAAGGGATAGGGAGCATTGTGAGGGCCCCCTTCTAGAGGACATGAGTCAGGGCGCGACTTCAGTCGTGCCGCGACCGCGGGTCCTTCCGAAAGGCTGAGTTTTTAAGCGGCCGTAAAGTTGCGCTCTGCTACAAACCTTGCAATGCGTACGAATGATGTTCAACCCGTGAACGAACACCGGCGCCGAGGCTCCTTTTGGACGCGGTTGCGCTCGTATTGTTTTTTCGTGCCTGTGGTCTACCTTTACACGGGAGTATTCGGCGCGGCGGCACTGCTGTGCTCATTTTTGGATCGCGAGGGCCGCGTGCAACATCGCATCGCCAGGTCGTGGGCAAGGAGTGTTCTCAAGGTGGTTGGCATTCGTGTCCGGGTGCACGGCTGCGAGGGGCTGCAGCAGTGCGAACCCGCCATTTATGCGGCGAATCACCTCTCGGCGGTTGACATCCCGGTGCTCTATAGCGAAATTCCGGGCCAATTTCGCATCATGGCGAAAAAGCTGTTATTCCGGTATCCATTTCTGGGAGGATATCTGAAGCGTTCGGGGCAGATCTCCATCGTACTGGGCGACGCGCATGCCTCCTTGCGCAGTCTGAACCGCGCCGGTGATGCGTTGCGCAAGGGGATGCCACTGGTAGTGTTCCCCGAAGGCGGACGCTCAGCGACCGGCCAATTGCGGGAGTTCATGGCCGGGGCGTTCTACGTTGCCATAAGGGCGCAGGCGCCGGTGGTTCCCGTGGCCATTGTCGGCAGCTACGAACTGTTGCCCATCAATAGCTTTCATGTCATTCCTGGAGTGGTGGAGCTTGCTTTCGGAGAGCCGGTTCCAACAGTCGGCCTGCGCCTGCGCGATTCGGAGCAACTATCCGCACGCGTACGGCAGCAGATCGCCGAGCTCTACGAATCACACGCCGCCTCGAAAGCGAGCAATAAAATGAGCGAAGGCACGCGAACCCCGGTGATTTCCACCCAACCATGAAGCCGCGCATCGCCATTCCGGTGCCGAATTCCAAACGGCCGCTGTACGTCAGCCTGGCGTTGCCGCAATATGAGCACGCCGTGCGCAGTGCGGGCGGCGAGCCCGTCGTCATTCCGGTGAATGCCAAGTCGGCAGAGATCGCGCAGGCGGTAAAGGCTTGCGACGGCGTGCTGCTTCCTGGCAGTCCGGCCGATGTCGATCCAGAGAAGTACGGAGCGGTGCGACATGCGGCCACGGCGTCCTCCGATCCTTTTCGCGACAACACTGACGAACTGTTGCTGCAGGACGCCTTCAACATGCGCAAGCCGGTCTTCGGCATCTGCTATGGACTGCAGGTCCTGAATGTCTGGCGCACCGGCACTCTAGTTCAGGTGCTGCCGCCGGGAGTGAATCACAATGCCGGACGCAAAGTGGAGAAGGCGCATCGCGTCGAAGTCGATGGCGGGTCGATGCTGGCGAAGATCTTGCGCCAGGCGGGAGCTTTGCCGGAGTCGAATGATGCCTCGATTCCCGTCAACTCAAGCCATCATCAGGCGCCGGGAACTATAGGCGATGGATTGCGACTGGTCGCATGGTGTCCTGAGGATGGCGTGAAAGAAGCGGTGGAAGGGACCGCACCCGATCACTTCGTGCTGGGTGTGCAATGGCATCCCGAGCGCACGTGCGATAGCGAGCTGGCTTCGGCGGCCATGTTTCGCGCGTTCATTGAAGCCGCGGCGGCCTGGCATCAGCGATTGGCCACTAGGCAGCAGGACTTTGAGTCGGTAGGAAGAAAAGGCCCTTAGACTAGCGAAACAGCTAAGGGCCGCGTTCCGTCGTGCCGGAAAATGCCTTCGATTCCGCGCTCACATCTCCGATAGGTTAATGACGCGGTGACGGCGTGAACTCCCACACCTCGCCAATGCCATTGGCTCCGCCCGATTCCGTGGTGCCGTAGAGGTTGCCGGAAGCGTCGAAGGCCACGGTGCTGTACGGCCGCTTGCCATCCGCACCACCGCTGAAGTCGTGAAGTGAGTTGTAGGTCCAGCCGCTACCCGAGTTGCCCAGCTCCCAGATACTGCCGTTGCCAGTGGATCCGTCGCATTGGGTGGTGCCGTAGAGGTTGCCCGCTGAGTCGAAGGTCGGCTCCGCCCATGGACCGCAGTTGGCCGTGCCATTGAAGCTGGCCAGCAGGTTGTAGCTCCAGCCGCTGCCGTTAGGCGACAACTCGAAGATCGTGCCTCCGCCACCGCTGCCGCCGCTCGCGGTGGTGCCGTAGAGATTGCCTGCTCCGTCTATTACCAGCCCGCCGACCGGATTGCTTCCGTCATTGCCTCCGGTGAAGCTGTAGATGACCTGCTCGCTCCAGCCACCGCCATTCGGCGAGAGTTTATAGACTGCGCCGTTGCCTGATGTGCCGCCAGCTTCGGTCACCCCATAAAGATTGCCGGCCGTGTCGAAGATCACTCCGCTGTAAGGAGTGGCTCCGTCCGGAGTGCCGGCGAAGGTGTTAATCACCGACTGCGTGCCGGAAGGAGTGACCATATAGACCGTGCCGCTTCCGCTACCGCCAGCCGAGGTTGTGCCGTACATGTTGCCCGCGCCGTCGAAGACAAGCGCGGCGCCTTGTGGGGTCGCTCCGTTACTGCCTCCGGCAAAACCGTACACGACATTCGCGGGCCAGATGCAGCCTACGGTTGCGCAAACGTTCACCGGAATTGTGACGTTGAAAATGTAGCCATAGTGATAGCTCACCAGGTTGCTGGGGCTGGTTCCGTAAAGGGTGCCGTTGGGACCGAAAACGACACGATCCAGTGGCTGGCCATCAAAAACGTGGAGGTCCTGAAAGATCCAAAAGCCGTTATGCAGGCGCAGTTGAAAGACGCCGCCCCACCCCGTGCCCTCGTGGCCTGCCCAGGTGGTGCCGTAGAGTTTGCCTGCGCGAATGGTCAAGCCGGCTTTGGGAAGCGCCCCGTCGGGTCCGGCGAAGCTGTGAATTACCTGAAATCCCTGCGCGTACGCCGTGCCACTTGTGCCGATGGTCATCATACCCACGATCGCCAGCGCCAGAGCAGCGGTGGTTGCAATGGCCCGTAGCCCGAGCGTGAAGCGAAATCGTCCTTGGTTCTCCATAAACATCCCCTTGTCAGTGTGTCTTGCCACGTCCAAAATCTCTCCTTTCCAGAGTTCCAGCACTATACACCGAATCTGTTCGCTTCGTCGCGATTTTTTGTCCTTCATTGGTCCACCGCAACTTCGTTATTGTTGTCGCGCAAACTCCACTTGACGGACGGCTGACGAGTAACACCAGAAAGTAATGCGGTGGTAACACGGAGCGTCCGCTTTGTGATGCCGGTCTTCTTCGATTACTCTGAATCCTTATGCTCGACCTTGCTTTTGTTCGCGATCATCAAGACCTCATCAGGAAGAAGCTGACCGGCCGCGGGATGAATCCCGAGGGGGTACTGGGAGATTTCTACGCTATCGATCTCGACCGCCGGTCGGCGATTACCAAAGCCGAAACGCTGAAGGCCCAGCGCAATAAAGCCACCGAAGAGGTCGCTAAACTCAAGAAGGACAAGCAGGATGCGAGCGCACTCATCGAACAAACCAAAGAGCTGCGCGAGAAGATTGCGGAGGCCGAAAAAGCTGCCGGGGATGCCGATGCCAGGCTGCGAAACATCCTGACGGGCATTCCCAATCTTCCCGACGACAGCGTTCCCGTTGGCACGAGCGCCGACGACAACGTCGAGGTGCGGCGCTGGGGTACGCCGCCGCAGTTCGACTTCACCCCCAAGCCGCATTGGGAGCTCGGCGAGGAGTTGGGGGTGCTCGACCTGGAGCGTGCGGCCAAACTGACGGGCGCGCGCTTTGCCGTCTATTGGGACTTGGGCGCGCGGCTGGAGCGCGCGCTGATGAACTTCATGCTCGACCTGCACACACGCGAGTATGGCTACACCGAAGTCTTGCCGCCGTTCATGGTCAATGCCGATTCCATGTACAGTACCGGGCAGTTGCCGAAGTTCGAGGCCGACCTGTTCAAGGTGCCGCACGGCGAGAAGAACCTTTACCTCATTCCCACGGCCGAAGTGCCGGTCACCAATCTCTATCGCGACGAGACGCTCGATGGCGCCCGCCTGCCGATCTCGCTGACCGCGTACACGCCGTGCTTCCGCAGCGAAGCGGGATCCTACGGCAAGGACGTGCGCGGGATCATTCGCCAGCACCAGTTTCAGAAGGTCGAGCTGGTGAAGTTCACTCGGCCAGAGCAATCGTGGGAGGAACACGAGAAGCTCACGCGTGACGCGGAATCGGTGTTGCAGAAGCTCGGCCTGCACTATCGCGTCGTGAGCTTATGTACCGCTGACCTGGGATGGTCGTCGGCGAAAACCTATGACCTGGAAGTATGGCTGCCGGGCCAGCAACTCTTCCGCGAGATTTCTTCGTGCTCGAATTTCCTGGACTATCAGGCGCGACGCGCGAATATTCGCTATCGCTCCGAGGGCGCGAAGAAAACCGAGCTCGTGCACACGCTCAACGGCAGCGGCCTGGCCATCGGGCGGACGTGGGTCGCGATTGTGGAGAACTATCAGCAGGCCGACGGCAGCGTGTTGGTGCCGGAAGTATTAAGGCCGTATGTGGGAGCGGAAAAAATTACGGCGAAGAAGTTTTGAAAGCAGCAATTGGCAGTTAGCACTTAGCATTTAGCTAGAATCCAAGCCTCGATGACCCAGAAGATTCCGTGACCCAGCCGTAAGCCAACATCCTGGTTGCTAAGTGCCAAGGGCTAACCGCCAATTGCTCATTGCTAACTGCTGCTTTTATTCCGTCCGCAACGCCTGCATAGGCTCAATCGACGCGGCGCGGCGGGCGGGCAAATACGTCGCCAGCAATACCACCGCCAGCAGAAGGCCGATCGCGCTCAGCCATGGCAGAGCATCCAGCATCCCGACTCGAAAGAGCAGGCTGGCGAAAATGCGGCCCAGCGCGAGCGAAGCCAGCGCGCCGCAAACCATTCCGATCACCGCCAGGCGCATTCCCTGCAACAGCACCAACTGCAGGACCTCCGCGCGCTGGGCGCCCAAGGCCATACGCACTCCGAGTTCGCGCGTGCGCAGTCGCACCGAGTAGCTGATCACGCCATAGAGGCCGAGCGCCGCCAACAACAGCGCCAGGCCCGCGAAGGTGGTCAGCAACAGCACGACGAATTGCCGCCCGATCAGCGACTCGTCCACCAGCTGCTGCATAGTCTTGACGTCATAAATGGGCAGGCTGGCATCGACGGAGCGTACTGCGGCGGCGATGTCGCTTCTCAAATCGGAGGGCGAACGCGTGCTGCGCACGACGAGCGAAGCCTCGGGTATTGGCACCTGAGCGATCGGAAGATAGACATAGCCTTCACTGGTGTCAGACTCCAGCGATGACGCGCGGGCATGGCCCACGACTCCGACGATCGTGTACCACGGGCCTTTGACGCGATCGTCATTCCCGATGCGCTCGCCGATGGGATTCTTGCCCGGCCAATATTGATGGGCAAGTGTGGTGTCGATGATGACGGCGCGGTCGTTGCCGATGCGGTCTTGCGCGGTGAAGTCGCGGCCCATCAGCAGAGGAATGCCCAAAGTCGTGAAGTAGGCGGGGGAGACGATGCGCATGTTGCCGTGCGGGCCGGCATCGTTAGGACCAGCGGGACGGCCCTGAATGAAGAAGCTCGCGGTGCCGCCGTTGTTGTCAAAGGGCAGCGAGTCAGCGAGTGCGGCCCGCTGCACTCCCGGCACCGCGTCCAGACTCGTCTGCAAGGCAGAATAGAACGCCGCCTGCTTCTGATCGTTGCTGTAGACCGTTGCCGGAAGCGACAGCCGCGCCGAAAGCAGATCTTCCGGCTGAAAGCCGAGTTCGACTCGTTCGAGCGACCGCAGGCTGCTCAAGAGCAAACCCGCGCCGGCAAGCAAAAGCAGAGAAAGCGCGATCTGGGCAACCACCAGAGTCGAGCGGGCGCGCTGGCTGGTTGTCCCTGAGGTTCCGGAACGCCCGCTTTCCTGTAGGTCGTTGAACCATCCCGGTTGCGCGCGGTGCCACGTCGGGATCACGCCGCAGAGTAGGGAACACAGCGCCGCGATTGCGGTGACGAAAACCAGGACTGGGCCGGTAAACGTCGGACGAATATGTGAGCCCAGAATCGATGGGAGCCCGCGAACGAGCAGAGGAGTGGCCACGGCCGCCACAAGGAATCCCAGGATCACGCCGGCCACGCCGAGGAGCACACTTTCTACTAGTGCTTGTCGCACCAGCTTGCTGCGGGAAGCGCCCAGCGCGACCCTGACCGCGAGTTCCCGCTTGCGGGCTGAGGCTCGCGCCATTTGTAAGCCCGCAATGTTGGCGCAGGCGATAAGCAGCACCATCCCCACCGCAATTAACAAGACGGTCAGCGGCCGGCGCAACGTTCCACCGGTCATTTCTGTGAGAGGCAGAGCAAACATTCCCCAACCGCTGGCGCGACTGAAACTCTGGCTGCCTTCCGATGCAATGTTCTCCTGCGTCTTGCGCTCGAGGTAATTATTGGCCTGGCTGAGCGAGACGCCGGGCCGCAGGCGGGCAATTCCGAAATAAGCTTCGTCGTGACGGTACTTGGCGTCGTGATACTGCGCGGGCGGCAGCGCCATGGGCGTCCACACTTCAACCTGGTTGGGCCAGTTGAACTCCCGTCCCATGACGCCAATGACCCGATAGGGCTGCTGACTCAGAATCACCGTCTGGCCCACAACATTCGGATCGGAGCCGAAGTATTTCAGCCAAGCAGTGTAGGAAAGGACGACTTCATGGTCTGCGCCCGGACGGTCCTCCTCTGGAGTGAACACACGGCCTAAGAAAGGACGGGTCTCAAAGACCGCGAAATATTGAGACGAGACTTGGGCGGCATGAAGCAGTTCGGGAGTGGCATTCGCGCGCTGCAGATTGAAATGCGCCGCCTGCATCAAAGCCGCGGAGGAGAAGATGTCCTTGCCGTCGGCGGCATCACCGAAGTCGGGCGCGGAGATCCCGATATTGCTGAGGTCAGGCATGGCGCGATAGCGCACGCGCACCGCAACGAGTCCGTCGGGATGCGGAATGCCGCTCGGATTCAGCAGCACAGCATTTGTCACCGAAAAGACGGCGATGTTTGCGCCGATACCGAGGGCGAGCGTGAGAATCGAAACCAGCGTGAATGCCGGCGACTTCCTGAGTTGCCGAAGCGCGTAACGAAACTCGCTGAATAAGGCCGACATGTTTCTAACTCATTCCGCAATGGCCACAAGCCGTTGATGTTTGGCAACGCCGGTCGCCAAGTGCAAGTGCGAATCGCCGCTGCTATTCCGTTCTCAGGGCCTGCATGGGCTCGACACGCGCCGCGCGGCTTGCCGGCAGCAGCGCAGAAACCACGGCGACAAGGCTCACCAGCAGCACGCCGCAGGCAATCACCAGCGGGTCCGTCGAGCTGACGTTGTACAACTCACTGCGCAACGTACGGGACAGCAGGATCGCGACGGGCAGCGTAATCAGAATGCTGATGCCCGCCAACCAAACGACGTCTCCAAGCACCAGTTGCATCACCGTGCGGCGTTGCGCGCCCAATGCCATGCGAATGCCGATCTCGCGCGTGCGCTGCGCGGTGGAATAGGCGAGCACGCCATAAAGCCCAATCGCCGCCAGCAGCACCGCCAGCAACCCGAAGCTCACCGACAACAGGGCGATCAGCCGCTCGTCAGACAAGCTGTTGCTGACCTGATCTTCCACGGTCTGCAGGTCGTAAAGCGCCAGCTTCGAATCGAGTTGCTGCATCGCCTCCCGCACCCCCGCCTCTGCCGCTTCGGGAGCTTGCCATGTTCTCACCAGATACGTGACGTAATTCAGTTGCGGCGATTGCAGCAGCGGCCGGTACACCGTCCGCCGCACCGGATCGCGCACGGCGGAATGCTTGGTATCGCCGGCCACGCCTACAATCTCGGTGTCGAACTTAGCGTCTCGTGTGGAACCGTAGCTCACGACGCGGCCGATTGCGGATTGTGGGTTGCCGAAATAGTGCCTCGCGAAACTGGCGTTGACGATCGCGACATTCGGCTGACCAAGCACATCCTGGTTCGTGAAGGCGCGTCCGGCCAGCAGCGGCACCTGCATCGTCGAAAAATATCCCGGCGTGACCCAGGGCTCCTCCACCTGCATGTCTTCGCCCTCGACGGCCTTGTATCCGACAACCGTAATGTTGCCCGTTTCATCGTCACCGGACAGATCGGGGTCGTCGGTGGCGGCGACGCTGCGGGCTCCGGGCAACGCGGCGAGGGTGTCGAGGATGCGGCGATTTAACGGCTGCAGTTGCTCGGGTGGGTAGCCGGCAAGTCGGCCATTCACGCGAAAGGTGATCATGTGATCGGTGACGAAGCCAACATCGACCGACCGCAGGTTGTAGAGCGTGCGCACGAACAGGCCGGCGCCGATGAGCAGCAGCAGGCTTACGCCGATCTGCGCGCCGACGGAAATTCTCCGGAAGCGCAGCGGGCCGCCGGCCGCGGTTGCGCTCTGCTGTTTCAGCGAGCTGACCAGATCGGGGCGAAGGAACCTTAGGGCCGGCGCCAGACTGAACAAAACGCTGACCGCGAAGGCCACACCGAAATTGAACATCAGGACGCGCAGATCGGGGGTGGTGGAGAACGGGATTTCCATCGTAGGATCGGTGAAGACCATTCGCACCAACACCCGCGAAACAGCCGGCGCAACAGCCAAGGCCAACAAGCCTCCGAGCAAACCCAGGAGCATGCCTTCAACCAATAGCTGGCGCACAATCTGCCAGCGAGCGGCGCCCATGGCGTAACGGACCGACATCTCGCGCACACGACCGGCGGCGCGCACCAGCAGCAGACTGGAGACGTTGATCGAGGCCATCAGCACCAGCAGCCCGACCATGCCCATCAGAATAATCAGCGGCGTTCCCAGTTGATCTCGCAACGGCGAGAATCCGCGCGCGCTATCCAGCAACTGAATGTGCGACTCGTCCAGGAACCTGCGGCGGGTTCGCTCGGAGTGATAGCCGAACTGCTTCAATTCCTCAGCGCGGATGGCGTGCCACAGCGGCTGCAGTCCAGCTTGCGCCTGCTTGCGGCTCTCGCCCGGCTTCAGACGCCCGACGATGGTCAGCCAGTGGGAGTCGCGCTGTTCCAGGTCGGGCCAGCGCGGCGTGATGATGTTCTTGGTTGACGTGGCTACAAAAACACCGGGAGTTTCGCCCGGGACGATGCTGCGAAACTGCGGTGCGGCAACGCCGACGACGATAAACGGATGCGCATTGATCAGCAATGTCCGGCCGATCACGCGCGGATCGGCGCCGAGCCGGGTTTTCCAGTAGCTGAAGCTCAGCACGACCACCGCCGCGCTGTTGGGCTGGTCGTCGGAGGGGAGCAGCAAGCGGCCCATCGCCGGTTGCAGGCCGAGCACCTCGAAGTAGTCCCCCGAAACCAGCTCGGCGTCCACGAGTTCGGAGCGATTGTTCCACTCGACGCCGACGGTCTGCTCGTCATTGGCAATCAGGCCGCTGAATACGCTGTTCTTGTCGCGGAGGTCGCGGTACATCGGATAGGAGAAGAAGTCCTTGTCGTCGCCCCCATAGTCGTTGGTGTGGCCGGGATCCTCGACCGTGTTACGCAGCCGCACCAGCTGCTCGGGATGGCTGACCGGCAAGGAACGGATGATCGCCTGATCGAGCAGCGTGAAGATGGCCGTGTTCGCGCCGATGCCCAAGGCTAGCGTCACGATGGCCACTCCGGAGAAAACCGGAGTTTTGCGAAACTGGCGGATGGCGTAGCGAAGGTCGTTCATAACAAAGCGACTCGCTGGGAAAGCTCCGATTTAAGTCCCTCGGTGGCTAAAGCCGGTCGTCATAACGGCACATTTACGGACGGCCTGAAGGCCGTCCCCTTCAAAGCGAGCACTCAATCAGGCTTTCCCTAACCCTTTATTCCATTCGCAGCGCGTGCATCGGCTCCACATGGGCCGCACGCCGCGCCGGCAAGAGTGCCGAAACCAGGACTACGGTGGCAACGAGCACAACGCCCGAGGCGATTACCAGAGGATCGGCCGGGCTCACCTCGTATAACTGACTACGGACGGCGCGCGAGGCCAGCATCGCGACCGGCAGCGTGACGGCCATACTGATTGCGGCCAGCCACAAGACATCGCTGAGGACCAGGCGCATCACGGCGGGCCGTTGCGCTCCCAAAGCCATGCGAATGCCGATCTCACGCGTGCGCTGCGCCGTGGAATAGGCCAGCACACCATACAGCCCAATGGCGGCCAGCAACGTGGCCAGCGAGCCAAAGCAGACTGCCAGCGTGGCGACGAGTCGATCATTGGCCGTGCTCTGGTCAATCTGCTCGTCCATAGTGCGCAACCCGTCCACCACCAGGTTGGGATCGATCTGACGCATGGCCTCCCTCACCGCGTTCTTTGCGGCATCCGGTGACTGCCAGGTTCGGATGTAGTACTGCAGGAAGCCCGGGTCTGGATACTGATAGGCGGCGCGATACAGCGTCTCGTGCACCTTGGTACGCATATCGACGTGCCGGGTATCGCCGGCCACGCCGATGATCTCGTAATTGCTCTTGCCCTGCTGGTTGCCATGTCCCAGGAACTTGCCGACGGCGTTCAGCGCACTGCCAAAGTGCAGCCGCGCGAAACGCTCATTCACGATCACGACCGGCGGCTTGCCCAGCGTGTCCTGATCGCTAAAGTCGCGGCCCGCAAAGAGCGGAATGCCGGTCGTGGCAAAGTATCGCGGCGTCACCCACGGAGCTTCCACAATGACCTGCTCACTGCTGGAGCTGCCGGTGATAGTCACGCCCGTCATGCTCTGCATACCTTCCAATTCGGGATCCGTATTGCCGGCGACGGAGCGTGTGCCGGACAGGACTTCCAGCGCGCGCACGATGCGTTGGTGCAATGCCTTGCTCTGCTCGGGCTTGTAGCCGGCCAGCGGCGGGTCAACCCCGAAGCTCAGCAGATGATCGCTGGCGAATCCGAGATCGACGCTCTTCAGGTTGCGCAGCGTCTTCACGAACAGGCCCGCACCAATCAGCAGCAGCAGGCTGAGGCCAATCTGCAATCCCACCCAAAGCCGCCGCAGACGCAACGATTCGCCTGACGCCGTCGCGTTTTGCTGCTTCAACGACCCAATCAGGTCGGGATGCAGGAAGCGCAGCGCAGGCGCCAGGCTGAACAACAGCGCGACCAGCAAGGCCAGGGCGAAGTTGAAGAGGAGCACACGGTGGTCAGGATTAGTGGTAAACGGAAGATCGCCGGCCGGATCGCCTGCGAAGTGGCGCGCCAAGTTCGCCGTCACCGCGGGCGCCAGTAGTAGGCCTAAAGCGCTGCCGAGTGCGCCCAGCAGCAGGCCTTCGCTGAGCAACTGGCTCGCGATCTGCCATCGCGTAGCGCCCAGCGAGTAGCGCACAGCCATCTCGCGCACACGCCCGGCCGCGCGCACCAGCATCAGGCTGGAGACGTTGACGCAGGCCATCAGCAGCACCAGCCCGACCATGCCCATCACGATCAGCAGCGGCACGCGAATCTGGTCGCGCAGCGGGGAGAAGCCGCGCGAGTTGTCCACCACCAGCAGCCTCGTGTTCTCCAGGAATCCGCGGCGCACGAGTTGCTCCGACTCGTCGGTTTGCGCCAACTGTTCGGCGCGAAGCGCGCGCCACAGCGGCTGGAGGCTCGCCTCGGCGCGGACGCGGCTTTCCCCCGGCTTCATGCGGGCCTGGATGGTCAGCCACGCCGACCGAACGTCGTTCAGGTTGGTCGTGTCCTCAGGAATGACCAGCGGTTTCGCGTTCATTGGAAAGAACAGCGCCGGCGCATAGCCGGTGATGATGCTGCGGAAATGCGGCGGCGTAACACCGAGGACGGTGAACGGATGGCCATTCACCAGGAGCGGCTGGCCAACTATTCCTGGGTCCGAGTTGAAGCGCCGCTGCCAGTACGAGAAGCTCAACGCGACCACCGCATTGCCGTTGGGAAGGTCGTCGCTCGGTACCAGCAGACGGCCCACCGCAGGCCGCACCCCGAGCACGTCGAAGTAGTTGCCCGAGACGAGCTCGCTATCGGCTAGCTCAGCCTGGTTCTTCCAGTTCACTCCCACCTGCGCCTCCGAGTTGGCGATCACGCCGGAGAACGCTTCGTTGTTGTCACGCAGCTCACGGTACGCGGAGTAGGAGAAATAGTCGTATTCGTCCCCGCCGTAGTAGTTGACGCTTCCGGCGTGCTCGCCGGAGAAGCGCAGCCGGACCAGTTGCTCCGGATGGCTGACCGCCAGCGAGCGAATCAGTGCCTGATCGAGGAGAGTGAAAATAGCGGTATTGGCTCCAATGCCCAGCGCCAGGGTGAGCACCGCGACCGCCGTGAACACGGGAGCGTTCCGGAGCTGGCGCACTGCGTAACGAAAATCGTTCATAAGAGGCAATTAACCGCGAGCACTTGGCATTTGGCACTTAGCTGTAGTAATTCCACCGCCGACTGCGTGTGATCCCGTGCTGGCCAATCGGGCTCGGCGGTACGTTCTCGAATGCCAAGTGCTAGCTTTTGCGTGCAACCTGAACGCCAAGCTTTCCGCTGAAATATCAGCTACTTGCGGCTAGCGTCCGGCGGCTTGCCGTCCAGCCGCGCAACCTGGCGTTCGCTTCTGGACAGAGATACGGCAATTCCGCATTCATGGTTCTGCCATTCTCTGCCAAGTCCTAGTCGGGTAAAGACATCTGGCAACGTAAGTACGTTGGAGCCCCTCTAAGTGTCCTTGGGCCAACAAGCCGGCCCACGCGGTCCGATGCAGACCTCTTCCATCCATTCTGAAGTTTCTTCGGGAATGCGGTCGCCAACCACCGACAGGACGGTAATCGAGAAGCAAGTTCAACAATTAGGCGATTGGTTCCACAACATTGACCTATTCGGCGTGCCGACCGCGCCTAACCATTTTCTGGGCGACTTCCCCAGGGTGAAGTGGCAGCACGTCGCAGGCGCCTTGCCGCAGGATCTCTCCGGGGCCGAGGTGCTCGACATCGGCTGCAACGGGGGCTTCTATTCGATCGAGATGAAAAGGCGCGGGGCCGAGCGGGTACTCGGAATCGACGTCGATGAGCGTTATCTCAGTCAGGCACGTTTTGCCACCCGAATGCTCCGGCTGGAAGTCGAGTTTGAGAGGCGTTCGGTTTACGAGGTCGACGGCATTGCCGGCCAGTTCGACTACGTCCTCTTCATGGGTGTTTTTTATCACCTGCGCTATCCCATATACGCGCTGGACCAGGTCGTCAAAAAGATTCGGCCCAATGGTCGGCTGGTGTTTCAGTCCATGCTCCGCGGCTCGAACGAGCTGAAGCAGTGGGCGAACGACTATCGCTTCTGGGAAACGGAGCCATTCCGACACCCTGCCTATCCGGCGATGTACTTCGTTGAGAACAGCTACGCCAACGACCAGACGAACTGGTGGATTCCCAATCGGGCGGCGGCGGAGGCAGTGCTGCGGAGCTCCGGACTGGAGATTCTGGACCATCCTGAAGCGGAGACCTGGATTTGTAGCCCCGGCAACGCCGTACGCGATGGCGAATACGTGCTCGATCTCGAATTAGGTGGCAGGCTGTAAGACAAACGTGAGGCAAGAGAGTTCATGGTCGAAGCGGTAATGCTGTGGAACGAGCCGAATAATCTTTCGCACTGGGATTTCAAGATCGACCCGGAGTGGAAGATCTTCGCCGAGATGAGCAGAGCGGCGGTGCGCGCCATTCGAGCCATCAATCCCGAGATCAGGATCGTTCTGGGCGGCATATCGCCCATCGATCCGCATTTCATACAGTTGCTGTCGGCGCAGGGCCTGATCGACGAAATCGATGTGGTCGCGGTGCATGGATTTCCCTTGGACTGGAACCACTGGCAGATTGACGAGTGGCCGAAGAAGATCGCCGAAGTCCGCGCGGTGACGCAGAAGCCGGTGTGGGTGTCGGAGGCTGGTGCGTCCTCGTTTGGTGCCGAGGAGGTGCAAGTCTTCGGGCTGAAGCGCACCGCCGAGCTTCTGCTGGGAGAAGTGGAGCGGGTGCATTGGTACAGCCTGCACGACCTGCCCTCGACGTGGACGGCGACCACGCGCCACAAGGAAGCCGAGGGCAGCGCCTACTACCGCCATTACTACATGGGATTGCTGCGCGAAGATTGCTCGCCCAAACCGGCGGCCGAGGATTTCCCGCCCGGCATGGGCATCTGTCAGTGGTTTCATTTCGAGGACCATCGCCTGCATTTGTCGATGGAGTGGCTGCGCAAGCTGGGGGTGCGTCATTTGCGCACGGGCATTAGTTGGGCCGATTGGTTCCGTGCCGGATCGGAGCAATGGTTTGACGAGCAGATGAATGCCTTGCATGAGTTTGCCGTCACCATGACGCTCTGCTTCACGCCCGAACATCTGGGCGTCGAGCGGCATTACACCAGTCCGCCGCGCAATCCGCAGGATTTCGCCGATTTTGTGGCCTGGGCCGTCGAGCGCTATGCGCCCGCGCGCAGCCGCTTTCTGAACTCGGCGCGCACCGAGGCCGCGCCGAGCTTCTCGCAGCCGTTGATGGACCTCACCGTGGGGGCGCAATAGATGGGGAAGCGAATCCTGATCACCGGCGGAGCTGGTTTTGTCGGATCGCATCTAGCCGACGCTCTGCTGCGGCAGGGGCACAGAGTCCGCATCTTCGACAGCCTGACGCCGCAGGTGCATCACGCCGGCTGGCCGGATTATCTGGCCAAAGACCTGGAATTGATGCGCGGCGACATGCGCGATCCCGACGCGGTGAAACGCGCGGTGGCCGGCATGGATGCGATTTTTCATTTAGCAGCTGCGGTCGGAGTGGGCCAGTCCATGTACGAGATTTCGCATTACATGGGCTCGAATACCCAGGGCACCGCGAACTTGCTGCAGGCGTTGCTCGACGCCAAGTTGAAGATCGAGAAGCTGGTGGTGGCGTCGTCGATGTCGATCTACGGCGAAGGCCAATATATGTGCGGCGAGTGCGGCGAAGTCGCTCCGCCGCCGCGCCGCGCGGAGCAGTTGAAAGCCCGGCAGTGGGAAATGCTCTGTCCCGTGTGTGCGTGTGTCCTCCAGCCGATTGCGACCGGCGAGTCCAAGCCGCTGCAGTGCACGTCGATTTATGCCTTGAGCAAGAAAGACCAGGAGGAGATGACGCTGCTGTTTGGCCGTATCTATGGCCTGCCCGTGGTGGCGTTGCGCTACTTCAATATCTACGGCACGAGGCAGGCGTTATCAAATCCTTACACCGGTGTTGCCGCAATTTTTGCCTCGCGCCTGTTGAACCGGCGCTCGCCCATGGTCTTCGAGGACGCGCGGCAGATGCGCGATTTCGTCAGCGTGCATGATGTGGTGCAGGCAAATCTGCTGGCCATGCGGCGCAGTGAGGCCGATGGTATGGCATTGAACATTGGTTCGGGACATCCGATCAGTATCGGCGATGTGGCGCAGCAATTAACGCGATCCCTGGACGTCGCGGTTCCGGCTGAGATCACCGGCAAGTACCGCGCGGGCGACATTCGCCATTGCTTTGCCGATATCTCGGCGGCGCGGCGGGTGCTGGGCTATAAGCCGCGCTATCGCTTTGCCGACGGAATTGCGGAGTTGGTGGATTGGCTGCGCTCGCAAACCGCGGTGGACCGGGCGGCGCAGATGGTGCACGAACTGACGGCATACGGCCTGACGGCGTAGGTGCGGAGTCATGCGGGTCTTAATCACAGCGGACACAGTGGGCGGCATCTGGACCTACGCGCGCGAATTGGTCAGTGGCCTTGTCCGGCGCGGCGTGGATGTCACGCTGGTCAGCTTCGGCCACATTCCCGAGCCGCAGCAGTTAGCCTGGACCGAGGGCCTGCGCAATCTCGACTTCCGTCCCACCGCCTTTCGTCTGGAGTGGATGCAAGACTCCGCCGAGGACATTGAAGCCTCCTCCGAATATCTGCTCAACGTCATTCGCGAGACCTCGCCCGACGTCCTCCACCTGAATCAGTTCTGCTACGGCTCTCTCGCTGTCGATGTCCCCAAAATTGTGGTGGCGCACAGCGATGTTGTGAGCTGGTGGGTCGCCGTACATGGCGAGCAACCCCCGCGCTCGGCCTGGATCGACTGGTACCGCGAGGTGGTGCAGAGCGGCCTGGACCGGGCGACGACAGTGATCGCCCCGTCGCGGTGGATGCTGTCGCAGATCGAAACCTATTACGGCCCACGCCAGCGATGCACGGTCATCTACAACGGTCGGAGTCCGCAGTATTTCAATCCCCACGCCGAGAAAGACGACATCGTGCTGACCGTCGGGCGTTTATGGGATTCGGCCAAGCAAGTTTCGCTAGTGACGCAATACGACTGCGGATGGCCGGTGGTCATTGCCGGAGAGACCGAGCATCCCGACGAAGCTTATCGCGGCGACGGCACCCGCGTGGTTTGCGAAGGCACTCTGGAGCTGAAGGGCAAGCAGAACCCGGAGCAGTTGCAATCGCTGTTCTCCCGCGCGGCGATTTATGCCGCGACCTCGCGCTACGAGCCATTCGGACTGGCCCTGGTCGAAGCCGCGCTGTCGCGTTGCGCGATTGTCGCCAACGATATCCCCAGTTTCCATGAGCTCTGGGGTGAGACCGCCTGTTATTTCGACGCGAACGATCCCCAGAGCCTTCGCGACACCATTGCAAAGTTGCGCAATGACAGGCTGCTGCGACGCCACCACGCAGAGCTGGTTTATCAGCGTGCGCGTCGGCGTTATACCGCCGAGCGGATGGTCGATGAGTGCCTGGAGACTTATGTGACCCTGACCGCCGACAGGACGGTAGCGGCATGAGCGGCAATCTCCGGTTTCACATGTTCGCGCATTCCTGGATTTCGGACTGGAACCATGGCAACGCGCATTTCTTGCGGGGATTGGCGCGCGAGCTAATGCGCATGGGACACGAGGTCCGCTGTTATGAGGAGTCAGGTTCGTGGTCGCTGACCAACTTATTGCAGGAGGGTGAAATTGCCGACGCTGCCATCGAGCAGTTTCGCCGCGAGTTTCCCGAGCTGGACGTGCGCTTCTATCAACAGGATGATGGCTTGCGCAGCACACTGGAGCACGAGCTCCGCGGCGCAGACATCGTGATCGTGCACGAGTGGACGGACCCGAACGTCGCCGCGGAGATTCTGGCGCTGAAGGATCGGCTCGGATTTCGCGCCCTGTTTCACGACACGCATCATCGCGCTTACACGAACCCGGCTGAAATCCTGCGCTTCCCGCTGCAACAGTTCGATGGCGTGCTGGCATTCGGCGAGCCGATACGCCGAATCTATGTTCAGGGTTTCGGTGTGCCGCGCGCGTGGACCTTCCACGAAGCCGCGGATGTTGCCCATTTCGAGCCACTGGCCGGCAAATACGACTTCCATCTGCTATGGATCGGCAATTGGGGCGACGAAGAACGCACGCGAGAATTGCGGGAGTTTTTTCTGGCGCCGGTTTCGGAGCTGCACGATTGTAAAGCCGTCGCGTACGGCGTCCGCTATCCGCAAGACGGCCGGCGCTGGCTGGCGGAAGCCGGAATCGAATATCGCGGATATCTGCCGAGCTTGATGGCGCCGCAGGCGTATGCGCGCAGTGCGCTGTCGTTGCATGTGCCGCGCCGCCAATACGCCAACGGCTTGAGCGGCATTCCTACCATTCGCGTGTTTGAGGCGTTGGCCTGCGGCGCGACCCTGATCTGCGCGCCGTGGCAAGACGTGGAGCGACTGTTCTGCCCTGGAGAAGATTACGTGGTGGTTGGCTCCGGGGCGGAGATGAAAGCGAAAGTTCATGAACTGCTGCACGACGACGCAGCACGGCGGCAGATCGGCGCCAATGGCAGACAGACCATCTTGCAGCGCCACACCTGCGGCGATCGCGCCCGGCAGTTGCTCAATATCTGCGAGGAATTAAGTCGATGAAGCTTTTTGTATTCGGTTCGAGTTTGACCTCTTCTTACTGGAATGGCGCCGCGACCTACTATCGCGGAATTTATAAGAACCTCGCCGAGCTGGGATTTCAGATTACCTTTGCCGAGCCCGACGCCTATGGCCGCCAGCAGCACCGCGACAAGGAAGACTTCAGTTACGCCGAGGTGATTGTCTACGACTCGCCGCGCGACATTCCGAAGCTGCTCGATCAGGCGTGCGACGCCGAACTGGTGATCAAACACAGCGGAATCGGGGTTGACGACGTTTTGTTAGAACGCGGTGTGCTGGAGTGCCAGTCCCCGAACACGCAGGTCGCGTTCTGGGACGTGGACGCGCCGGCCACGCTGGCCAGCGTCGAAAGCAACGTGCTGCATCCGTTTCGCGCGCTCATTCCGGAGTACGACTACATCTTCACCTATGGCGGCGGCCCGCCGGTGATCGAGCACTATCGCAGCTTGGGAGCGCGCGCCTGTCATCCCATCTACAACGCGCTCGATCCGGAGACGCACTACCCGGTTGCACCAGATCCGCAAAAAGCCTGTGATTTAGCGTTCGTCGGCAATCGCTTGCCTGACCGGGAGCGGCGGGTGGAGGAATTCTTTCTGGCGGCCGCGGAGCAGGCGCCGGAATTTCAGTTCGCGCTTGGTGGTGAGGGCTGGGGCGATAAGCCGCTGCCGGAGAATGTGCGGTGGATTGGCCACGTCGGCAGCGGCGATCACAACGCTGTGAACTGTTCGGCGCGCCTGGTGCTCAACCTGAATCGCGAGTCGATGGTGCGGGTGGGCTACTCGCCGCCGACGCGAGTTTTCGAGGCTGCGGGCGCCGGCGTCTGTGTGATTACCGATTATTGGGAAGGCATCGAGACTTTTTTTGAGCCCGGCTGCGAAATTCTGGTGGCGCGCACTGCTGGCGAGATCGTGGATCTGCTGCGCACGGTTGATGGAAAGCTGGCGCGCGAGATGGGCGAGGCGATGCGCCGCCGCGCTCTTCTGGAGCACGCATACTCCCTGCGGGCATTGCAGGTGCGCGAGATTCTGCAGCAATCGGGAGCAGACGTGCTCGCTTGGCGGCAGCGCGCGCTGCCGCAGCCGGCGTGAGAAAGGCAGCCGTTAGCATCTAGCATATACACTTGGTCTTCAATAGCGTTGCGAAGTGCGTTTCGAAAGCTAAATGCCAACTGCTAAGTGCTCAGAATGAAACTCGTCGTCTTCGGACTATCGGTCACTTCCACCTGGGGCAATGGCCACGGCACCACCTACCGCGCGCTGCTGCAGGCGCTGCATACGCGCGGGCATGACATCGTCTTTTTCGAAAAGAACGTGGAGTGGTACGCCTCCAATCGCGACCTGCCGACACCCGGCTTTTGCGAGGTACGTCTCTATGAGCAGTGGAGCGACGTTCTGCCCTTGGCGCGCAAGCAGCTCCGGGATTCCGATGTTGCCATCGTCGGCTCTTACTTTCCCGACGGGATCGCCGCTATCGACGAGATGCTCGAGGCCGATACGCCGGTGAAGGCTTTCTACGATATCGATACTCCCGTCACCCTATCCAGCCTTCGCGATAAGGGTACAACCGGCTACATTGCGAAACGGCAAATTCCATCGCTCGATCTCTACTTCAGTTTCACCGGTGGCCCCACGCTGCGGGAAATCGAGCGGCGCTTTGGGGCGCCGTGCGCCGTACCGCTTTACTGCTCCTTTGACCCTCACCAGTATCGCCGCTGGCAGGCAAATAAAAATTTTGCCTGCGACTTGAGTTACATGGGCACATACGCTTCCGATCGCCAGCCCAAACTGGAGCAACTCTTGTGCGCGCCGGCACGCCAGCTTGGCCGTGGCAAATTCATCGTTGCCGGATCGCAATATCCCAAGTCGGTCACCTGGCCGAAGAATGTGCGCCACATCGCGCATCTCAGCCCGCGATGGCATCCGCAATTCTATTCGTCCTCAAAGTTCACGCTGAACGTGACGCGACGCGACATGACCATGGCCGGCTATTCGCCATCGGTGCGCCTGTTCGAGGCTGCGGCCTGCGCCACCGCTATCGTCTCCGACAACTGGCCGGGGCTCGACAGCTTTTTCGTTCCCGGTCGCGAAATCCTGCTGCCCGCGGGACCAGAGGATGTGGTGCGCTACCTGACCGAACTCTCTGCGGAAGAGGTCCGCCGCATCGGGGAAGCAGCGCAAGCGCGGGTCCTGGCGGAGCACACCAGCGCGCAGCGCGCAGCGCAGTTTGAACGCGCAGTTGAAAATCGATTGCCGGTTCCGCAGCTCAGCCCGCGCCATCAGCAGCTTTCCACCTCGCCGACGCCGGCTGAGGCAAGTTGTGACTAGCTGGTACTAAGGACCTTTATTCCAGCACAGCACAGGCAGAACTGGCATTATCTTCCGCATCTCAACTATTTGAGTAAGCTCTCCAATAACAGAAAGTTCACCTCATCATTGCTCATCAAGGATTGCTCATGAGAGTTGCTCTGATATCCCCGCCTTTTTTGCCGGTTCCTCCTCTCAAGTACGGCGGAACGGAATTGTTCATCGCCCAACTGGCCGAAGGGCTAAAAGCTTCCGGTGTCGATGTGGTGGTGTACACGAACGGTGAATCGACCGTGGATGTCGAAACCCGATGGCTTTATAAGAACAAGCAGTGGCCGCTGCGCGGTGAGGTGTTCGACAACATCCAGGACTTCAATCACGCGTCCTGGTCCATCCACGATGCCGCTGCCGATTGCGACATCATGCATCTCCACAATGTGCCGGCGCTCATGTTTACCCGCTTTGTGCAGGACGGCAATTTTGTTTATACCGTTCATCACGTTCACGAAGACCACCTCAGCCGGCTGTATCACTATTTCCCCGAAGTTGAGTTCGTCACCATCAGCGATTTCCAGCGCGAGAGCGAGACCATGCCGCGCATGCGCACTATTCATCACGGTATCGATCTGAGCTGGTACCGGCTGCAAACCCGGAAGCAAGAGTATGTCTCCTTTCTGGGACGCATCGCTCCCATCAAGGGCACTCATCTTGCGATTGAAGTCGCGAAGAAATCCGGCATCCCCTTGAAGATTGCCGGCGAGGTGCAGCCCATTTTCCGCGACTACTTCGAAGCCAAAATCAAGCCGCACCTCGACGGCAAATTCATCGAATACGTTGGCGAGGCCGATCTGGCGGCCAAGAACGAACTGCTGGGCAATTCGCTGGCTATGCTGTTTCCCATCCAGTGGAATGAGCCTTTCGGCCTGGTTATGATTGAGGCCATGGCTTGCGGCACACCGGTCCTGGCGCTGCCTGGCGGCGCGGTGCAAGAAGTGATCGCCGACGGCATCTCCGGCTTCGTCTGCCCATCGCTGGACGCAATGGTAAAGCGCGCCATGGGCCTACCCGGGGCCTTCAAAGCAGCCGGTGTCCGCCAATATTGCCAGCAGCATTTCTCGGTGGACCGAATGGTGGCCGATTATCTCGCGCTATATCAGGAGCTCGCGCGCGAGGAGAGGCCGGTTTCCGAGCTGACGGCCCAGGTACCGATGGTGGCTTGAGGAGGCGTCGCGCCGGCAAGCATGAGCACGTATCTGACAATTCCCTACGAGGAGCTGATTGAGATTCCCTCTCCGCATTTGGAGCCGCGGCTCGCCTTCCACTCCCTGGAGCCGCGCAAAGTCGACAACCTCACGCTCATCGACGGCAAGACTTTCAGCGCCACGAATGTTACCGGCGACATTTATCCGCCCGGCTCGCCCGATGTCGGCTTCTTCCACGACGATACCCGGTTCCTGAGCCATCTCGAACTGCGTATCGGCGGGCATCGTACGGTAGTGCTTTCTTCGGCTACGGAGAAGACGTTTTCTTCACAAATCGAGCTGACCACCGGCAACATCACGTTGCGCGACTCCTTCGATCTTCCCGAAAACACCATCCACATCCGCCGCGAGCAGTTGCTGGCCTCCGAGATTTTTTTCGACCGCATGAGCTTCGAGAACTTCAATCTCACGCCAGTAGACTTCACCATCGAAATCGTGGTCGATGCCGATTTTGTGGACGTCTTCCAGGTCCGCGGCGTGGCTCGCCAGCAGCACGGCCAGTATTTTCAGCCGATGGTTCGCGACCACGGGATTGCGTTCTACTATCGCGGACTCGACGGCGTCATGCGCGAAACCCTGGTGAAGGTGTCGCCCGAACCGACCGAGTTCCAGGAGCGCGGCGCGCGCTGGGAGCTTCGCCTGGAACCCCTCAAGCGCGTCGAACTTGAGTTGTCGGTCACGCCCTTTGTCGAAGGCCAGAAGTCGCGGGCGCAGGTCTACGAGATGGACCACCAACTGCGCTCGCGACGCGCGAATTTTGGGCGCTGGGAAGCCAGCTCCACCAAATTCCAAACTGACAACGATGTCTTCGATGCTCTGCTGACGACTGCCATCGGCGACTTCCACGCCTTGCAGATTCCCGACGGCGACCAGCACATCATTGCCGCCGGCATTCCCTGGTTCGCCACCATCTTCGGCCGCGACTCCATCATTGCGGCCTACCAATCGTTGTCGCTCAACCCGCAGCTCGCGGCCGACACCCTGCGCGTCCTGGCGCGCTACCAGGGCAAGGAATACAACGACTGGCGCGACGAAGAGCCGGGCAAGATCCTGCACGAGTATCGCCAGGGCGAGATGACGCGCGACGGCGAAATGCCCTTCGGCCCGTACTACGGCTCGGTGGATGCGACGCCGCTGTTTCTGGTGCTGCTCAGCGAGACGTTCAACTGGACGGCCGACGAGCAACTAGTCGAAGAATTGTTGCCCAACGCCTACGCCGCGCTGGAGTGGGTCGACAAGTACGGCGATCTCGATGACGACGGCTTCGTCGAATATCTGCGGCGTTCCCCCAAAGGGCTTGCGAATCAAGGGTGGAAAGACTCCTGGGACGCCAACATGCATCGCGACGGCAGCGTGGCCAAGCCGCCCATTGCGCTGTGCGAGGTGCAAGGCTACGTCTATGATGCGAAGTTGCGCATGGCGGGGCTGCTGCGGAGCTTCGGCGACGTGAAAACTGCCGATCGGCTGAAACGCGAGGCCGCCGAACTGGCGCGGCGCTTCGATCGCGCCTTCTGGGTCCCGACGCGCGGTTTCTATGCGATGGCGCTTGACGCAGAGAAGAAGCCACTGGAAGTCATTTCGTCCAACCCCGGACAGTTGCTGTTCACGCGCATCATCAATCGCGAGCGCGCCCGCGTGGTGGCCAATCGCCTGATGAAGGACGACATGTTCAGCGGCTGGGGCTGGCGCACCATGTCGCAGGAGGAGCGGGCCTTCAACCCCCTCAGCTATCACCGCGGCTCGGTGTGGCCGCACGATAATTCCCTCATCGCGCACGGCATGGCCGTCAACGATATGCGCGAGGCCCCGTTGCGGATTCTGACTTCGCTTTATCAGACTGCCACCAATTTTCGCGACTACCGTCTTCCGGAGCTGTTTTGCGGCGTGCAGCGGCGCGAATATGACGAGCCGGTGCATTATCCCGTGTCATGCTCGCCCCAGGCCTGGGCATCGGGCGCCATGTTCCTGATCCTAGCCTCGGTGCTGGGCATACATCCCAGCGCGCCGCGCAAGGAAATCAATATTGTCAACCCGCAGTTGCCCGACTGGCTGGATCACCTGTTTCTGCGCAACCTGCGCATCGGCCACAGCCGCGTCGGCCTTGACTTCAGCCGCCACGGTGATCGTACCTTCTGCAACGTGGTCGATGTGGAGGGCGACAAACTGCTGGTGAACGTGGCGTTCAAGAAATAGCAATTAGGGAGACTCTGATTAAGCCCCAGTTTTTGAAAGGGCATGGCTTCAGCCGTGCCGGAAGTTCAGCAAAATCAGTGCGGGCTTTAGCCCCTGAGGCCGACCGATCCACTTGTTCAGAGTCTCCTTAGTAATTAGTAATCAGTAATCAGCATTCAGCATTCAGATGTCAGCATTCAGCCCGTGCCCGATCGGCTTCGATGGACTGCGGACTAGCGCGCTTCTCAGGTGTACCTTAGGTGTACCGTGCCAACGATTCCTCACCCGAGTGTGAACGGGAAAGCCGGGCGACAGAGTTAAGGATGGAAAGGTGGACGGCGAACTTGGGGAGGGCGACTGTGCCTACGAGCTTGAAGGGACTGTGGTCGGAAATGGGCACCTTAGTTCCCGCCACGTCTCCGCGTTGTTCGCTTTGTCAAATCCCAGATGTCAGGCAAGCCGATTGCGGGTTATGATGTGTAGCGGTTTTCCCCGGGGATTTGTTCATGATTAATGGTAAACGTGTGGCCGTCGTCATGCCCGCCTATAACGCGGAAAAGACGCTGGAGGCGACCGTCCGCGAGATACCGGACATTGTCGACACTCGCATTCTGGTGGACGACTACAGCAAGGACGAGACCGTAGCTGTGGCCAAGAAGCTCGGCCTGCTGGTCTTTGTA
>Ga0335081_10001097_pt1 | contig 43180 bp, 34 predicted proteins | sample Lox_Sample_35_FD_206713 | JGI IMG/M metagenome (GOLD analysis project Ga0335081, IMG submission 206713) | Soil microbial communities from Loxahatchee National Wildlife Refuge, Florida, United States - Lox_Sample_3.5 | ecosystem: Environmental > Terrestrial > Soil > Wetlands | place: USA... | reverse complement strand
GTGGGAAATATTCGATAGGTCCTTCCCCTCCATCACCCACTCATCCGAACCCCGCGGATGAGTGGGGCACCCTGGTGGGAAATATTCGATAGGTCCTTCCCCTCCATCACCCACTCATCCGAACCCCGCGGATGAGTGGGGCACCCTGGTGGGAAATATTCGATAGGTCCTTCCCCTCCATCACCCACTCATCCGAACCCCGCGGATGAGTGGGGCACCTAGCGCAGTGGCAGCACGAACTTCTGGTGGCTAACCGCTTTGGCGGAGACAAGTTCTGGTTCAAGATGGTCATGCCGACCAGCAGCATCGTTCACGGCCCGAAGCAATAGAGAAAAAGCTCGGCAAAAGCCCAAGATGACACCTTCATGGTGGGGGCTGGGCCGTTTCCCGCGCCCGAGTTGCTACACCCTAAGCCCCTCTGTGGCAGCCGTTTTATGCTTGGGTGTGAATAAAGTCACGGGAAAGGGTGACTGTAGTCACTGCTTCCGCACCGCCTGGAGCAGTATTACCTGTTCATGGGAAGCACGATCCAGTCGAGTTGCCTGACCTGCGATTTCCGGCCCGATCGCTTCCTGTGCGATATGCCGCCGGAATCCCTGAAGGCCTTCGACGAAATCAAGCTGCTGGCCTCGTATGCCCGGGGTGCGCTGCTGTTTGCCGAAGGACGCCCGGTGCGCGGCATTTTTATCCTGTGCGATGGCCGCGCCAAGCTGTCGATATGCGCAGAGAATGGCAAGCGCCTCACCTTGCGCATTGCAGGTCCAGGCGAAGTCCTGGGACTGGGCGCCACGCTGTCCAACACTCCCTATGAGGTCACGGCCGAGTTGCTGGACAACTCGCGGGTGGTCTTCGTGCGCCGGAAGGAGCTGCTGAAGTTCCTGCGCGAGAATCCCGCCGTGTGCCTGCAGGCGGTCCGCATGCTCAGCCAGGATCTGCACGGGGCCTACGAGCGCGTCCGCAGTATCGCTTTGGTTCGCGCGCACCGCCCGCGCGTGGCCTTCCGGCCTCGTGCTCTGATAGTCTGAGCCATGCTAACGACTTCTTGACGAGCGCATGCGGAGTTCTCGTGGCCTTCTCACTTCGTAAAGTGCTGTACTGGGCCCCACGCCTGGTTTGCCTTGCCTTCATCGTGTTCCTCAGCTCGTTTGCGCTTGACGTCTTCAACGAGTTCGATAGCATAGGGGAAGCAACGATTGCACTGTTCCTCCATCTCGTGCCCAGCTTCATCATCGCCGCGGCGTTGCTGTTCGCATGGATGTGGGATTGGGTAGGCGCCGTGCTGTTCTCCGGCTTCGCGGTTTACTACGCAGCGACGAGTTTTCGCCATCCGCGGTGGGTACTCACCATCTCAGGCCCGCTCTTTGTGGTGGGATTGCTGTTTCTGTCGAACTGGCTGGTACACCCCAATGAGGAGCAGGTCGAAAAACGGAAGCAAGCGTGGATGAACACGTTCGGGCGATGAGTGTGGGATTGAGGCGGAACAATTAAGGGTCACTCGCGGAGGCGAACTCTGGCCGAAATTCGCATCCGAGTGACCCTATGCGCCACTTCGTCTGGCTATGTAAACAGCATCCGTCGGGCCAATCCTCCCTCGAAGCAAGCAAAGCACTTAGCAGAGTAGCTTGAGCTCTCTTCAGGTAATCCTTTCCTTGTTACCAGTAAAGTTTTCACATTACACGTAAGTGCTTCGGCGATGAGAAAGCCGCTCGCCGCGCTGCATTGCGATAATCTGAGTTTCGATTTTTGACATCGGCTCGTTTTTTCGCGAAGATTTTTCTCCTGCGATAACTCGAGCGCGTGGCAAGATGGCGTTGCGTTCAACGCAATAAGGGGGAAATATGGCGACCTTTGGCCTCATGGAATACGCCGAGGCAAGTCCCGAAGTACGAGCGGTGTACGACGACATTATGGCCACCTTTGTTGATGCCGCCTGCGCAGCGCAGGTGTCGAGGACTGAAGCCGGCTCGTGTGCGGCCCGTTTCGGCACGCCTGAAAAAGCCCAGTTCTCTCAACGGCACCCAAGCGGCACGGCTGAAGCCGTGCCCTTTCAAAGCGCTTCCGAGTCATGTTATGAACCACTGTTACGGGACACTAGTTGCTAGTTGCTAGTTGCTCACCGCCGATCTTCGGCGCGAAGCGCATGCCGTAGAACAGCACTGCGGCCGAGAGCGCCACGGCTGCGATCATCGACGTCAGTCCGATCTCGAGATTTGTTTTATCCGAGATGTAGCCGATCAGGGTGGGTGAGAAGGCGTCGCCCAGCAGATGGATGGTGAAGACATTAACGGCGAGCGCGGTGGCGCGAATGCGCGCGCTGACGGAGTTGACCAGCGCGGCGTTCAGGGGCGCGGTGTTCAGCAGCAGGAAGAACTCGCCGATGAAGATGGCGGGGAACATGGCGGGACCGTGATTGAAAATCGCGATCACGATTGCCGGGATGGCCAGCGCCATGCCCACGCCGGAGACGAGCTGGTACGCGGCCGGCGTGCGCCGCAGCAGCCGGTCGCCCAGCCATCCGCCCAGCAGCGTTGCGACTGTCCCGGAGACGACCGTCATGGCGCCGAAGATGGTGTTGGCGCGATCCAGCGGCAGGTGCCGCATGCGCACCAGGAAGGTCGGCATCCACACCTGCAGCCCGCCGATGGCGAAGGTCATCATGGCAGCGCCCAGCGTGATCGTCCAGTAGGCTTTGTTGCGCAGCAAGCCGCGCACGGAACCGCGCTCGAAGCTGTCGGCCACATGATCGCTGGCGCCGCGCGTCGGCTCGCGCAATGCGAGCACGGCAGCGCCCAGCACAAACCCCGGAAGCGCCGAAACCATAAACGGCGCGCGCCAACCGTAAAGGTGTCCGAGATAGCCGCCGACGATGTAGCCCAGCGCGCTGCCCACCGGCGTGGCGAGATAGAACAGGCCCATCACGCGCCCGCGAATGTTCTCGGGATACAGATCGGCCAGCAACGCGGGCGAGATGGCAACGAAGGTCGCCTCACCGATGCCGACCAGGACATGCCGCAGCAGCAGCTCGTCGTAGTTGTGGGTGATGGCGCTGAGCAGCGTGGCCGCGCTCCAGACGAACGCGCCCAGGGCGATGATCCAGCGGCGCGAATAGCGGTCGGCCAGCGGCGTGATCAGCGGCGCCGCGACCATGTAGCAGACGAAAAACGCCGATGTGAGGAAACCGACCTGCTCATCGTTGAGATGGAACTCACGCTGAATGAGCGGCTGCACCGCGTACAGGATGTTGCGGTCGATGTAGTTGAGAAAATTCAGCGCGGTGAGCAGCAGCAGGGCGGCGGTGGCGCTGGAGCGGTAGGACATGCATGCATGCCCCAACGCGCGCAACAGCGGCGTGCGTTGGGGGACTTCGCGGAGAATAACACGGCGAACCCACCCGCGCTGTTGTCAGTTGCCGGTTGTCAGTTGCACAGCCACTAAAGCCGCAAGAAGGTGTCGTCCTGAGCGGAGCACCCGCGTTTTTTTCCGACTCGCCGCTTTGCGAGTCGGGCGGGCGCGCAGTCGAAGGACCCGCTGTTCGCTCGTAATGGCATGCTGCTCGCCGCCAGCAGCACGTCCCTCCACTCGGGCTGAAGCCCTTGGTCGGGATGACACGTGAAGATGTTTGGGGCCGAAAAATGCTTTCGCAACTCCACGCGAGCGAATATGCTGTCAGAGCATTTCACCACCAAGTTCCTGCGGAGGCTTAATGAAGCGCCTGCTGGCGTTGCTCGTTCTTTCCCTCTGTTCCTGCGCCGCCTGGTCGCAGACCGCGACCGAAACGGCCACCACCACGCAAACCACGTCCCCGGCAACATCGCAGTCTTCTGATCGCCTGTTCTTCCCGAAGAACTGGTATTGGGGCTGGGCGCAGTTCGACATCGCGCCGCCACACAATGAAATCGATCCCAACCTGTGCGCGGCCGATGCCGGCGCGCCGCAGTTCGGCGGCAGGAACGCGCCTTGCAGCGCCTTCGCGCGTTACCAGATTTCGGGCAATCTCGAACTGCATCCCATCGGGAGAACGATCGCGCGCCGCCTCATGGTCTTCTACGAGCCGAATTTCCTCTTCGGCAACAACCTTCCGCAGGTGCGCTACACCTGGTCGTGGACGGGCATCGGCATGGAAGTGGCGTGGGGCGTGGGTGTCGACCTGCCCAAGCGGTTCCAATTCCGCTACACCAATCATCCGACTATCGTGCGCTTCGGCTCGCGCGATCAGCCGCTCGGGGGCGCGTGGCTCGGCGCCAACGGTCCGTGGGGACAGTACAACGCTATCGGCGTGCGCAAGTACTTCGGAACAAGGCGAGAAGGAACGGAGTAAGGCCTATCTGCGCGATAAGAGACGACCAGACGCCTGCGGTACATCGTGGTCGAAGATGTGTACCGCAACGTCCCAGGGGCCTTCCTGCACGACTTCGCGGCACTCGACGACGGTATAACGCGCTCCTTCGTCCACGATGCCTTGCAGCACTTGCTTGAACTCCTCACTTCGCCAGCGGAGTACAAGATGCTCCTTGTGGTCATACCCGCGACCCTGGCATAGGGGGCACGCTATGTCGTGAGGTTTTGGCTTGCGGGTCATAGAAACCTCCTGCTCGCTTGCGGTAATCCCGGCCCAAACGCCTGTGCCTTGGGCGGGAGCGACGGCTTGCAAGTTGACTGGCGCCTGGGTAGTGGTCGGGGCCCATCTAGCGCACGCCAGGGTAGGAAGTGGGTTGCCGGTTCAGGTGCGGAGTCGCGGGCGAGGGCCTTTATGCCGAGGACGCGCGAACTACTGCATCATCAGACATGCTTAATAAACATAATACTCCCTTATCGCGCAGTGAACGCGGTCACGTGTGCAGGTGATAAAGCGCAAGCCGATTCGCAATCCTTCGGAAGACCGCCAAGCAGAATCTCGGCTCATATCACAAGTTCTCCGCTGAAATTCGTGCCAGGGTGAACCGCGAGTTTGGTTAGCGCCCAAAAGAGTGGGCGCGAACCTGGGGCACCAGGCTCTTGGGATCAGTACAACGCCATCGGCACACGCAAGTATTTCGGGACGAGACGAGAGGGGACGGACTGGGACGGGACGCGAACATCGGGCACCGGACTTATAATATGGGCTATATGAAAGCCATGAAGCCACTGTCGCTAGACTCGATCGACGTCGACAATGACGAAGAGCTCGACGCCTTGCTCGCTCAGGTGATGGCAGACGGCGACAAGATATACGAAGCACAGTACCAAGAATCGCTTCGGTTGGGGATCATTGACGAGAAGGGCAATCTTCTGAAGGCCGAACTTCCCGAGGACATGCGTGAAGACGCTGGCACCGACTTCGGCGGTTGAGAGTGCCCCGCCCGCGCATGACCGTGGTCGCAGGGCCGCCCGGCAGCGGGAAGAGTGGCCGCTATCGACATGTCTAATTGCCCTTTGGGGGAGGGGCGGACTCTACCACGTCGCTAAAAAACATAGCTTCGGATCCTTCACGCGCGCACCTAGAACTATATCTAACCCCGTACGTGAAACCACGGCAATCCTTGTATAGCCTGCGTATTGGCGCGACGTTGTCGTAGGAAACGACCCAGCGATTGTCCTTGAGAACACTTACCAACAGGTGGTGGATTTGCTCGTGATCCTTCGGCTCATAAAAATCATAGTATAGGTGGCGTCCTTTTTCGTAATAGGGCGGATCTAGATAAATTAGGGTCCTCGCAGGCCATTTTCCTGCGTTAGTGAAATTTCCGCGCGTCCATTCGCGTAAGGCGGATACGATCCCTCATCTTGGCAATCGATTCTATGCGAAAGACCAATTCATCTCGGCTAAAGCGCGCATCGATTTTCCACGGGCCCGATTGGTCTCGTCCGCCGATGATGCCGCCGTTGAGGATTCCGGATCGATTGGTTCTGTTCAAAAAGAACGTGGCGAAGCCAACCGTCGGGGTGGGAAAATCGTTTTGATTGGCTAGAATTCTCTTTTGCCTGTCCCAGGATCTGACGGTCAGGGGTGTGTCGCGGACCAATCTGCATAATTCATCAGTGTGGTGGAGCACGCTCTTCCAAAAGGCATAAATGGGCTTGCTCAGGTCATTGATGTGGATGCGTGATACGTACTCGTGGAGCAGTAACTCGAGCGCGACAGCGGCACCGCCACAATATGGCTCAACGTACTCGCAATCAAGGAGCCCGTTGTTTTTGATAAGCGTCTTGAGGTAACCCGCGAGCTTACCTTTACCACCGGGATACCGCAACGGGCTGTAATGCACAAGCCGACGGCGTTGGTTCGAGAGAGGGTGGGATTTCACTTCCAGATGCTCTCGAAGAACAGTTGCGTGTTATCCCACGCAACCTTCAGGTCGCGCTCGGTTGGTGAGTAGAACCTGTTGTGCACATAGTTATGCAAGCTTTCGAAGTATAGTGGGTGATTCTTGTCGTGGATGCCCTTGGATACGCCGTCAAGGTCTTTCTTAGGAACTCCATTCTTAACCATCTCGTTGATTGCCTCTATGACCTTTGATTTCAAGGATTTGTCCTTGGTTATGTTACCACCCTTTGTTGGAATTGTTTCTTGCAGCGGGATGCCATATGCCGCCAAGTAGTGATCAACTGTAAGCGTCTGGGCAACACACCTTTTCGACGACAAGATTCTGTAGTGCAGTGACTGAATGAATCAAAAACAGAAAATCTCACCTGGCCGCCGACGCACTCATGCTGAAATTCAGCAACTCGTGGCGGAGTTTATGCGCAGCGGCATGCGGCGCACCGAGTTTTGTCGGAGTCGGCGTTTGACGTTCGGCACACTGAATCGTCACCTCAAAAAGCAACGCTGGAAGAAAAGGAGTAGAAGAGCTTCTTCGGCTGGCCGGTTGCTGCCGGTGGAGTTGGCCCCCACGAAATCACCGACGCAGCACGAAGCGAGGTGTGGACTGGCTGTGGTGCTGTCGGGCGGGCGCCGGATTGAAGTACATCCTGACTTTGATACGAGTACGTTCGAGCGCCTGGTGAGTGTGCTGGAGCGGGTGTAGGCCGTGTTTGGACTGGGTCCAGCCACACGGATCTATCTGGCCGCTGGAGTCACCGATATGCGCAAGGGGTTCGAGGGGCTGTACGGTCTGGTCCGGGATCGATTGTTGTGTGAGCCGCTCAGCGGCCACCTGTTCCTGTTCTGCAACGCCCAACGCAATCGGTTGAAGGTCCTCGTCTGGGATGGAAGCGGACTGTGGGTTTGTGCCAAGCGGTTAGAGAAAGGGCGTTTCACCTGGCCGCAAGCCGGCGACGCTCAGGGCAAGGTCGTCCTGAGTCACGAAGAGCTCTCCCTCTTGTTAGGTGGAATCGATCTGGCGAAAACCAAGCACAAGCGGTGTACCGGAAAGTTCCGCCAGAAGGAAATGCCGCCGCATAGACCGCTTGCGCGTCGCGGGCCGACTCTGTTAAATCAGTAGCCCATTGTGAGTGCAGCTCCCATTCCTTCAGCACCAGCCGATCTGGAACTCATCGCACAACTAAGGAGCCAGCTGCAGTACGCGGAGTTGAGGATTCGGGTGTTGGAAGAGCAGCTGCGGCTGGTGCGCATCGAGAAGTATGGAGCGGGCGGCGAAAAGCTCTGCCACGCGCAAATGCAATTGTTCGAGCTTGAGCCGGTGGTCAGTGAAATGATCGAGCAGGCGGAGAGCGAGCACGCGCCAGTGCATCGCTCAACGAAGAAATCCGTCAAGCATCCGGGCCGCCAAGAATTGCCTGCGAATCTTCCTCGCGTCGAGCGGGTTCTGCCTTGCACGCCGGATCAGCGCTTATGCAAACGCTGCGGAAATGAAACAGTAGTGATCGGCTACGAGGAGAGTTCCCAACTGGACGTGGAACCGGCGAAGTACTTCGTCCTGGTCACAAAACGAGAGAAGCGGGCTTGCCGGTCGTGTGAGGATCTCGGCGTCGTCTCAGCACCCCTGCCGCCTCGGATCATTGAGAAGTGCCTGGGGAGTGACCGGATCGTCATCGAGACGGTCATCGGCAAATACTGCAATCACACGCCCCTGCATCGGCAGAGCATGATTCTAGAAAGGGACCTCGGCCTGGAAATCAGCCGCGCAACGCTGGACGGTTGGGTTCTGAAAGTCGGCGAGTTGCTGATCCCGATGGTCGCGGCAATGAGACGAGAATTGATTAGCGGAAATTACATTCAAGCGGATGAAACCCCGGTCGCTGTGCAGATGCACGAGGGCCGAGGACAGAATCACCAAGCGTATCTCTGGCAATACAGTCGCCCCGGAGGAAGCGTGGTGTTCGACTTCCGTCTAGGCCGTGGACGCGATGGACCGAAGCAGTTTCTGGGACAGTTCGAAGGCATTCTCCAAACTGACGGATATACGGCCTACGATCAGATCGGTGGGACGAGAATGGTTCATGCGGCTTGTTGGGCCCATGCTAGAAGACAGTTCTTCGAGGCCGTGCAGCTAAATCCACGAGACCCGGTTGCGACTCCGATTGTGGCACGAATGGACGAACTGTTTGCCGTCGACGCGGAAGCTCGCCGCAGACCAATTGGTCTCACTGGGCGTCATGGTCTTCGTCAGGAAAGAGCCAGGCCTCTCCTGGATGATATCCGTAGCAAGATCGAAGCAGCACAGTCCGTGGCATTGCCCTCCAGTGCACTCAGCAAAGCCTGCCAATACGCGCTCGCGCTGTGGAGGAAACTTACACGGTTCCTGGAATATCCGGAACTAGAGCTGAGCAACAACCTCGCGGAAAATTCAATGCGTCCCGTGGCCCTGGGCCGGAAGAACTGGATACACATCGGCAGCCCACAAGCGGGACCGAAGGTTGCAGCGATTCTCTCGGTCGTGGAAAGCTGCCGTCGGCAGCGAGTCCCGGTGCGCGATTACTTTTCCACAATTCTCCCCGGGCTTGCCGATCTCCCGATCAGGTGCCTTCCAGACCTTACTCCCGCTGTGTGGGTCGCCCGGCATTCATCGACTTAAGCTGCTGGGTTATTGCCATGGGGACAGCCATTTTATGGCAACAACCGTATACGCACGTCGGGCGATGTTTCAGGGTTACGAACGGCTTGCCCGGGCTTGTCGCTATCCGAGCGTGAGTCGATCTTGAAGACAGCTCGCCCGACGCATTCCGATCTCTCCACCGTAACCCAGTTCCTCGTCGTCGCCCCATAACACGTACGAGGCGCCAACTTACCAATAATTAAATGCTTGACCCAGTTTCGATGACCGAGTAGCATTCGTCACCATCAACAGCACACAGGTGAAGGGCGGCGAGGAAGAGGATTCCGGTAATCGAGGATTCTCGATTATGACTTCGTTCGGCGAGGCCCAGCGAAGCCGGTGTTTTCTGCATTGTTGCGATGCAGGATGCGGCGGCGCGTAACCGGCGAATCACCCGGGATTACTGGAAGCTGTCGGCCGAAGTGAAGAGCGAATACTGGGTCGAGCCAACCGGTGCAGCTTCGCAACACGACTGTCTCAGCAACTAGGCCCCATCATAGGTAAGGAAGACTAGCCTGATCTCGGCGCCAGCGGCCCCAGCAATTCGTCGACAATCAGCGGTTTGGATACAAGCCGCTTTCTGTACCGGCCTCCCGAATGAGCGGAGGAGAGGTTAACAATGGCGAGCTACAACAATACAAACCTCATAAAGTACGAGGACACAATTCGGCTCCACTTTGCTCGCCGCCGGGAGAGAAACGAGATCGCTTCAGACTGTTCAAGGTTAGAGTTTCAAGCCTGGAAAACCGAGGCGGACCTGATTGCATGGCTAACGCTCAAGAACTACGGCTACGCATTAGGCGAGATTCCTCAGAATGAAGTATTGGAGGTCACTTTTGGCGACCCCTGCAGCGAGGAGTACATCCCGTGCTGGGACACTATCAGCATCGGTGACATCCTGGACGCGGTCCACGTCGTTAGATTCCAGCGCAAGCTGATGCAAATGATGCGGGACCGCATCGGACGCATGCACATCCACATCTACTCCCGCGAGCTCCTTAACCAGGTGATCGAGGGCGCTTTTCTAGCCGCCGGCCTTGCGGATGCAAGGATAGAGTACAAGCGAGATGATCGTGAGTTTTGGCAGAGGACGACAGAGAGCCTGTCGGACATAGTGCTGAAGAAAGCACCGCGAGGGGCCGAGGTTGTAGCCATTCGTGACAAAATCCGGGAGGCAAAAAAATTGCGGTTTACGGCATATTTTCCCCAGCCTCGTTTCATCCTCCAGGAAGAAAGAACGTTGATGAGCGAGGAAAAAAAGACGCTGGGTATGGGTAAGACCATCAATAATGACACACGTGACATCAGACCAATTCCGTCAAACATGCCGCTGCCTCTACAGTGGGAGTTCGACCACATTATGGACGAACTTGATACACAGATCTTTCGCAAGTTAGAGGAGAAGGAAGGGACGCACCCGGATACTAAAGGGAAGATGCACTTCCAGATCAAACGGATTTCCTGTTTTACGTTTCGCGGCGATGATCGCGACCTTCAACAGCTGAACGAAGCAGGCGGGTTCCTGCCCGGGATCACCCGCAACGATCCCAGGTATATAGCCGAGAAGTACCTCGAGGAGAAATTTCGAACAATCGACGCAAGCCGTTTCGTTGAGCTTACAGAACAGGATATGACGGAGTATTACAAGAAGACGAAGATAGGGATGATCGACAACTTGCGGTACTTAAGAGAGAACTTAAGAGAGAGAGGGAGTATAGGCGGGACCCCCATAAATCCTGACAAACGTACCATCAATCCTAAGTATCTGAAGGCTATAAAAGATGGGATGATCATGGACTTGGGGAACTATACGGGGGCGTTTTTTCACGGCAAAGGATATCTATCTACGACAAAATCCACAGCGATAGCCAAATATTTTTCTAATTGTTGGCAAGACAAAGAAGTAGATCTGGTGACGAATTGCTATGCGGTTCGCTGCCGATGCGGATTTCATCTGCAGTCGCGCCTGGAAGGCCAGCCCGATAAAGAGACGGCAAAAGCCGAACTAAGGAAGCTTCACGAATTTAACTCCTACGCTGAACAAGAGGTGGCAGTGGCGGGCGCGATCTGGTGGGAAGACGTCGTCGGGGTGCGCGTCATTCGTTGCAATAAGGACGGCCAGTTTTTCTTCGGTCCGATATTTCTGCAAGACAAACTGATGTGCCAGGACAATCACGCTTTCAGCGAGCTGTTTGAATTGCTGAGCGGGAGGTCTCAAGGGGAGGCCGCTGGGGTAGTTGAACGGTCGTATCAGAAAGCTCCATTCCAGAACCTCACCGGTTCGCCAACGCGGCTCGCCGTTCCAGTGTCGGATTCCTCCACTTTCAAGGTGGCGGCGTTGACCGCCTCCCCCGAGCATCTCGATTTCAGTCCTCGGATTTTAGACAACCAGTCTCGTCAGCCCATGGGCGCCGATAGCGCCGCTCGAGAAGTGACGCTTAGCAACAGGGGCAACGAGGAGGTTTTGATCAAGGTTTCCGTCAGCGGACGAGACTTTGTTGCGGCTCGGAAAGAGGTTGCGGCTCGGAAAGAGCTTGATACGGGCAGCAAACTAATTAAATGGGAGAAGATCGATAAGAATGGGTTCGAGGTTAAGGTGCCGGCAGTCGGGAGCTACTCCATTGGAGTCATCTTTAACCCCTCTAAGGAAGACAAATGCGAAGGCCGCCTCGAGATCACATATAAGGCCAAGGGCAATCTACAGAAAAACCTGATGGTAACCCTGGAGGGCACCGGCGGTCCAAAGCCGGAGCCCGTCATCCCTTCTGCCACCATCCTCGAGTTCGGTCCGCAGGCATCGGATACCGTGAGCGCCCCACGGATGGTGGCGCTCATCAACCGCGGCGCAACGAACGTTAGAGTCGATAATGTCTTTATCAACAACACTTTTTTTTGGAATGAGCCTAAAGCGACCTTCCCGTGTGACGTTAGGCCCGACACAAATTACCCCATCAGCATCACCTTCAACCCCAACAACGAGGCCGACACTATCACGGGCGTCCTCCGGATCACCTACGAGATCGATCCCAGGGAACGTATTGATCCCAATAAGCAACAAACGATGGCCATAAAGCTGGCCGGCAAGGGGGTCAAAAAAAAGGACTACACGCTAGAATTCTCGCCGCCGAAAACAATCGATTTCGGTCGTCTACTCAAGGACACAGTCAGCCGCCCTCAGCTCGGGACGCTCACCAACAAAGGCAACGCCCCGGTTGACATTGACGTTAAGTTGGTCGGAAAACATCCCAAAGACTTTAAGGTCGAACTGATCGGTAACGACAACCCCACGGTGAACGCAGGCGAGAGCCGCCGCCTGCTCGTCACTTTTACGTCTGAGGTCAAAGAGCAGCGCGAGGCCCTTCTCGAAATCACCGCGACCAAAGCTGGCACTCACAAGCTTGTCAAGATTGAACGAATAACCCTGACGGGAACGTGCGTCGGCAGAGACCAGGTCTCCTGAGACGACCAATGAAACTGGAAGACCTGCGGAACGCATTGACGAAGCAGCAGCCGCTGAGCATCAGAAACGGTGAGGTGTGCATTGGGCAGGAGTCGCTAAACGAGAAATTCCCTGCCGAGATACTAGATCCATTTTATGGAGCCTTGGGCATTGAGATCGACAATGCGGAGCCCGACAGAGGCGATCCCAACAAGCTCGTCATCGAGGGCAACGCATCCCTTCCATCGCTTCCATCGCTCAAGGACCCGATTGGAGGCGTGGCATACCCATTGCTGACGGCGCCAACGGAAGTACAGGCAACCTTGGAGCTTGCTGGCGCTAAAGAGACACTTCGCGTTACGCTGCGCTACAAGCTGCCGGAGTTGCCGAAGCTATGGCAGTTTGCGGACAGTTTCCCCGGCCTCCCCTTACCCTTTGACTATAGGAACCAGCACTACGACTATGGGAGCAACAAATCGGCTCTGGATGCTACTTTTTCCCTGACGGGCCGGAAGCAGTACTTGTACCTGACGACGCACGAGCACGAACACAAGTTGGAGGATGGCGGCAGCGTCATCCTGAAGCGAGGGCTCAATTTTGTGGGGCGGTGCGCTCCTGGCGGAATGCTTGGCCTCTTTGCGCATCTGGCGAGCAGCCAAGGAGACACATTGCTCTTACATGGGCAAGTGGTCCCGGGGTCTACCGTGCTTCCCGCTTTTGTTCCTGACCAGCTTCCGTGGGATGCGTCGCCTCGCAGTCCCGGAATTTACCTGGAGGCTCCTCTAGGCTCTGGACCTTCTTTCTGGACGGGGAGCGACGCCATCCAGTTTACGAACCTGCGGTTCCAGTTCTACAGCCCTCTTAGTCAATATTGGCTTCTCAACGAGCCAACCTGCCAGCCGGCAATGGCCTATCTTGGCGACCTTGTGATTCCGGCGATCCGAGAGACCAGGCTTCTGACCGTGTCGGCGAAGGTGTCGCCGGGCTTGGAAGACGAGCTAGTGTTTGCATGCCGGTTCGTCGATTTTGATATCGAGAACTTAGTGAAGGCCTTCAAGACTCTAAACGGCGGAAAGGACTTGGAGTCTTTTATACCGGATAAGATAAAAGCTAACATCGCTAAGCTCGGACCTCAAAGTGCCTCCATTACGTTGGCTCGTCCTAATCCTAGGGACGCCTATGAAGTTGCTTGCACGCAATTGACAGTGGGAATGGGCGAAGGCGCCAAGCCTTTGGAGCTGTTCGACGGTTTAATCAAAATCGGCTTTAATTCAGCTAGATTTGCAGTTGTCAATCCGTTTGACAATCAACGCTTGATGTCCGCCACTCTCAGGGGAGGAGTAGAGTTCTTGGGTGTCGCGTTAGACATCAAGTTCGAGGTCCCCAACCTTTATTTTTCCGCCGAACAGGTGGGTATCGCGACGTTCCCGGTGCAGGACTATCTGAGCGAAGCCTGCCGGCAGCTGGGCCTTGAAAAAAGTACGTTGCCTTGGCCCGCATTCCTACCTCCCTCAGTCGAAATCGCAAATATGTCGCTCGAGGCCGATTTTAGCTCATATTATGCGTTTTCGATGAGTCTGGCAACGTCGTACAAGATCGGCGGATATTCACTTCCGACCCTCCGCCTTGCGATAACGTGCAATACGCACGGAGGTAAGTCAAGCTGGGGCTGGCAATTTGAGGCCGGTACAGAAAAGCCAGTTCCCATCTTTCAACTTATCAAGCATTTGGCCAGTGAAGTGGCGGACTTTCAGATACCGATAGAGAAACTCCCGTCGGCCATTCAAGGTTTGGCTATCAAGAAGTTGGCACTTTCCTATCACTCGAAAACCCAAGATTTTGCCTTTGAAGGCTGGGGCACACTACCGCTCAACGGGGTTGACTTAGAGTGCTGCTTCACGATTGAGAAGAAGCATGCGCCATCGAAGACGCTCTTTGGCGGACAGATACTCCTCCGTCCAGAGGGGCAGGCGCCGTTGTCCTTCAGCCTAATGTTCGGCGCCGAGGACAATTCCAAGTATTGTCTGGCAGCTTACAACGACGAATACGGATATGAGCTGAAGATCCGAAGTTTGGCGAAGAAGGTTTTTGGCCGGGAGGAGGAGGACCCGAAGGCCCCGCCTTCTCCCCCAGACCTGAGCGACCGCATACCCGCCAGCCTCAGCATGACCCTCAACAGCGCTTTACTCGCGTACTACAGCGGGTCGGCGACAGATTCCAAAGCGGAGACAGAGGGCACGAGTGGCTCCGAAGCGAAGTCCGCGGTCCTTTTTGGAGTGGACCTGGGCGCAAAGGTCAAGCTATCCGACTTGCCGGTCGTTGGCAGCGCGATGCCGAAGGACCAGGCGATCGGGTTTGAGAGCCTGCGAATCATCCTGGCGTCCGAGGCGATAGCTCAGAGCGCGGTGGACAGTTTCGACACGCTTCTGGCGAAGACGGGCGCGAAGCCACTTTCGGAGTTGTCTGGGAAAGGTGACGGAAAGGGAGGACTAGGACTGGAGAAAGGCTGCAACGTTACGGCGGACTTGCTGTTTGGGCCCTTGTCACGCACGTTGAGTTTGCCTGTCGCGGAGGGCATCAAGGAATCTCCCCAGCAGCCAACCACCGGCGGGAATGGGGCAACGACGGCCTCAGCTTCCGTAGTCGGTTCGACAGCCGCAGCCCCAGCTCCAGCCAGAGCCCCAGCCCAAGCGGAAGCCGCAACCAAGTGGTTCGAGGTCGACAAGTCGCTGGGACCGGTCACGGTTCGGCGGGTCGGGTTGGCCTATGACAAAGGGCGAGTGGGTATCAAGTTCGACGCAAGCCTGCAGCTGAACGTGCTGACCTTCTCCATCGATGGTCTGGGGATGACCTATCCCCTGGACAAGTTTACCGAACCTTCGCAGTTCCTCAAGCACGTCGAATTCACGCTAGACGGCATGGGTCTGGCGCTGGGCAACGGGCCCATTGAGATCGGCGGCAGCCTCCTGCGGGTCCCTCCCCAACTTGAAAGGGTGTTGGAACTCGAGGGCACGCTGCTGGTTCGCGCCGCGTCGTTCAGCTTCTCGGCCTTTGGCTCGTATATAGAACTGAAAGATAAAACGACCTCGTTGATGGCGTTCGGCGTTCTGCTTGCGGAATTGGGCGACCCTACGGGAACGGGCGCTTTCCTGATCACAGGTTTGGCGTTTGGATTTGGGGTGAACCGGACTCTGACCCTTCCGTCGATTGAAGGTGTCGAGAAGTATCCCTTGGTTCAGGCCGCCATGGGCGAGGACAGCTTTGCGGCCCGGCAGAAGTTGCCGGAGGAGCTGCGCGAGTATGTGTCTCCCGCAGTGGGGAATTTCTGGATCGCCGCCGGCATCAAGTTCAACTCGTTTGGGATAGTGGATTCGTTTCTGCTTGTCTCGGTCTCGTGGGGAGCGGAAATCGAAATCGGTCTGCTGGGCCTTTCCAGAATGTCCGCGCCGACGCGGGTTACGCCGGACAAGACCATCGCTTGCGCGGAGCTGGCCCTGCGCGGCGTGATCCGGATCGCCGAGGGTTTGATCCAGTTTGAGGCCCGCCTGACGGCGAACTCCTTCATCTTTTCGAAGGACTGCCGGCTTACCGGAGGCTTTGCCTTCTGCTTGTGGTTCAAGGGGCCACACGCGGGAGATTTCGTCATTTCACTCGGCGGCTACCACCCTGCGTTCCTGCGGCCCGGCCATTATCCGCTCGTCCCCCGAGTGGGCATGCAGTTGCAGATCGCGCCCTCGCCCGGCAGCGAGCTCAGCATCACGGGGGAAGCCTATTTTGCGCTCACTCCCTCCTGCATTATGGTCGGCGGGAAGTTGTGTGCAGTTTTCAAGTCGGGTGGAATCGAAGCCTGGTTCATCGCCTATGCCGACTTCCTGATGAACTGGCAGCCTTTCTATTACCAGGCCGTCATGAGCATTTCCCTCGGCATCGCCTTGCGGTTGGGCGCAATCGCGATCCGGCTGGACGTGGGCGTCGAGCTCAGGCTCCAGGGTCCTCCGTTCGGCGGCGAAGCTCTGGTCAAACTATGGATCATCTCCTTCACCATCCCGTTTGGCGCGCCTGCATCGCCACCCAAGCCCCTTGATGCTGCTCAGTTCATCAGCAAATGCCTGCCGGCCCCGAGAAGCATTCCGGGCGCCAGCCCCGCATCGCAGACTTCCTCTCAGCCCGATGTTTTCTCCCTGCGCATCACGGGAGGCCTGCTGCGCGAGCAGGAAGTCGAGGCGAGCAACGGGAAGAAGGTGACGGAGGGCACTCCCAAGGAAGTCGAAAAGCGCACATACCGGATCGTCAAGGCGCATCAATTGTCGCTGGCCATCCAGTCCGTAATTCCCTGCACAGAATTCGATGGATTGGCGAAGGAACTTAAGAGTATCAAGGTCACGAACCCCAAGACCAGAAAAGAAGAGGAGCCGTGTGGAATCCGGCCCATGGGGAAGCCCACCCTGGTGTCGGTTTTCAGCGTTACCGCAGACGGAATCGTACCTGGCGACAAGGTCAAGCTGTCTGCGATTACCAGCAATGTTCCCGATGCACTTTGGGGAAAGAGCGAGCAGAAGGGTCTTGTACTTCCGACTACGCCGGAGAACAAGACCATTCCAGCCACGGTCGGCGTTCGGATTGACTGCATCCCCCAGGCTCCCCAAGATTCGCTTGATATACCAATCGCAGAACTCAAGGATTCAGCCATTCCTGCAAAACACGTTGACTGGGCGGTCCTGGAGCCGCCGGAATACAAGCAAACCGCAAAGAGATGGACAGACTACAAAGAGATCTCGTCGAAATCCGTTGCCAAGACTCGAAACGCCGTATTGGAATGCCTACGAAAGCAATTGCCGGCCGATTGGGTACTGAATGAACCGAACCTGGAAGTGCTTAGCGAAACGAAGGATTATTTTCAGCAGCAGCCTGAGCTGAATGCGGTGGGGTACTGATCTATGGACGATCTCGTTTCTGGAAAGGTCCGGTTCTCCAGTCATTGCGAGCCACCGCTCAAAGCCGGCCCCTACAAGATCAAAGTGAAGCAAAGGGTGACGGATCCGCCAAAGGACGGATTGCCGGCCCCGGAAATCTTCAAGCCTTTCGCTCCTCCTGACTTTGAGTTTGTGGTCGAAGGTCCCAGATTTGCGCTGAACCCCGCTGACATCTACAGCGTGTACCCGCCTGAGGGTTCCACGGGGAATTACGAGTATTCTTTGCCGCACGTTGTACTGGCGCGCCGCACCATTCCCTGGGAGAGAGAAATTGACTCCACAACTCCTCATCGGCCGTGGCTGGCCTTGTTGCTGTTGAGCGCAGCCGACGGCGGTAAAGAGATAGGGATTCCGAAGGTTGAGCCCCGAAATGTGGAGCAGTTGATCAGGCCGGCGGAGGACAGCGTGGCTGGCCCGCAGGGTCTTAAGTGCGAGCCTTACGAGTTGGACGATCCCTGCAACACCATCGACCTGGATGCGGAACTGTTTCGCCGGGTGGCGCCCAGCGCCGAGGACGTGGACTATCTGGCCCACGTGCGCGAGGTCAAAACCGACCACAAGGAGACAGTCTCGTTTCTGACGGATGGAAGTTTTGCCGTTGTAATCGGAAACCGCTTTCCGAAGGCGCCGCAGGAGGGGGACCTAGTCGAGAACCGGGCGGTTTTGGTTTCACTTGAAGGCATGCAGGGTTTCCTGCCGGGCGGTACCGCGCAAGTCCCCGCGAAGAAGGTCCGGCTGGCGGTGCTGGCGAGTTGGGCGTTCCACTGCAAAAAGACGCAAGACTTCACGGGATCCATGCGCGACCTCGGAGATCGACTGCGGCCACTGCGGCTGAAGCTCGCTGAGGACGTCCCTCACGAAACCAACCCACAGGAAGCGGTGCTACCGCAAGACGACAATGAAGTGACGAGATACGTCCGCGCGGCGTTCAGCAGGGGATATACGGGGCTGAACCACCATACGCGCAGCGGTGAGAAGACCGTCTCCTGGTACCGTGGACCGCTAACTCCCGTAGACACAGAAGTCAAAGCTCGTTACGAGTTCAATGCCGTTCCCGACGGTCTAGTGCGATACGACCAGGACAAGGGAATGATGGACCTCACCTATGCCGGAGCCGCGCAGTTGGGCCGGCTTCTGGGTCTACAGGACCGGTCGTTTGCCCAGGCGTTGTCCGAGTGGCGCACGGAAGTCCAGCGCCAACTGAAGGAGCGTCTGGAAAGAGAAGAATTAAGACGGATTCTGAGAAGCCAACCGGCTGATCAGCCTCTATTGCACTCGCCCGAAAGCAAGTTTCTGGAGTTGGCTCTGTCTGACGCGCTGAAGAGGAAGGATGCCGCACCCGAACGATCGGGCAGCAGTCTCGAAGAGACCTTGCGCGCAAAGGAGAACCCCAAGACCCAGGGAACCGCTGATCCCGGCCTGGAATGGCGAACCGAGACTGTAAAGGAGTTGCCGGCAACTGTGCGTGAGTGGCTGGCCAAGCGCGTCTTGCTGTACGGTGTGCCGTTTCTATACCTGGTTCCGGATGAACGGATGCTGCCGATGCCCTCGATGCGGTTTTTCCGCATCGACCCTTTGTGGATCAAGCGCCTGCTCGAAGGGGCGTGCAGCGTTGGGCGCAACGGCACTCAAGCCGACCTGGTCGATGCGATTCTGGCTGACGAGTTCTTTGAGATCGCGGTGAATGGCGCGACCAACGTCCGGCGGCGCCTGGACGAAGGCGATGCGGCCAATAACAACGGTACAGGGAAGACGGACAAACTCTCCTCCGTCGAGAGCATTTTTCCATTCGAGGGGTTTCTCCTGCGTTCCCCAATTGTGCGGGGCTGGCAGGGGCTGGAAATGGAAGCGTGGTATGGGAAAGATGGGAAAGAAGCTGCCGCACCGCCTCTCCGTATCGATCGCCTTGCCCCGGATATCATGCTGTGTATTTTCAACGGGCCGCTGACCAGGATCGAAATCCGCCAGCCGCCCGAGGGGATGCATTTCGGCGCCAGCGGATTCCAGAAGGCGAGCGCGCGAAAAGTGACGAAGAAAGACGCCGGCAAACAGATTCAGCTCATTAAGGACTATGGACCCGGTGCCGGAGCAGGCGGGGCGCCAAAGCATCACGAACTGAGGGTGCCTCTTCGGAAACCCGAGGCTTTGGGGGTCGTCGATGTGACAGAACTGAAGAAGCTTCTGCAGCTGGCGCTCACCGATTCCAAAGGCACGGACAAGCCGTTGACGTTCACTTCGGCCGAATTTGCCGTGCAGATGACCGAAAGCCCGGGACACGTGACGATCACGGTAAAAGGAAACGAGTAAGCGCAGTGCCAGACCGAAAGCACCTACTGATTCCGATCCATGTCGACGCGCTCGTGGTGGGCGGCGATGAGGATGACAGCCAGAGTTCTCCGCTGAAGAACGGCACGGTAAGCGCGGCGCTGAATTATTCCCGGCTGAAGGATTTCAATTTGATCGGCTCCGAACTTCGGGAATGGGAGGCGCCTTTAGACCCGGCCCTCGAACCGGGCGTCCATCTTCACTTTCGGCTTCCGGCGGCGGCGGCGCACGGCGACCTGGATAAAAAACCGGCGTTCCCGAAGATACCGAACCGCTGGCTGGTTCAGCGTTACTACAAACCGAAACGGGGAGACAAGCTCAACACCAGGGCCTGGCTTGTTTACAGCGACCAAAGGGCGACAGAGAACGAAGACGCTGAATCGGCAGTTGAGCTGCTGGTTGCTCCCGCAGGCGGAACGTCGGCGCACGGTCGGTATGACACACGCTTCTCCTTTTGTCCGACTGGGGTAGTCAAGCCCATCTGGCCCCCAGAGGACGCGGACGGCGGTTACGACATCAGCAAAGACAACGAGGAAGGCGCTGTGGAAGACCTCACCGCCGTCACTGGCGGCGACGCCGGATTCAGCGCTCACTATCCCGCCTGCCGGGGTATCCTCGGTTTTCACGACGACCTGGAAGACGTTGACCCTGATCCCAAGCTGAAGCTCTCCTACCTGATCACCGGATGGTACTCCCGAAGCGAGGATGATCCGTGGAGTAACCTGATGGCCGAGCTGGCCAAGGAGGAGGACGCGGACAAAAAACGGAAGAAACTCAACGACTGGATGCAACAACGCGGCTGTGTGAAGGACTTCGGGGACAAGGCGTTGCCCGCCGGCATCGTCTGCCACGGTGCCGTCAAGGGAGTGTGCCGAAACAAGGACGGTTCTGCAGCGAAAAACGTTTCCGGCGATCCCTTCGAAAACTTTGAAAAGCTGAAGCATTATTGGGTCGATCTTGGAAGTACGTCTGCCGAGGCCTTTGCAGCCCGAGTCGCAAAGCAACGCACCAATGGGGAAAAAAGCAAGGACCCCGCCGACGTTAATCTCCTCGAAGATCTGGTGACGGCACTTCAGATCGGGCTGTTCTCTCAGGGATCGAATGTCGCCGAGATGGATGCCGAACTTCACCGGCAGGGTTTTGCGGCAGTTTCTGGAGGCAAGGCCTGGGCCATTCACCAGGCAGTGCCTCAGCCGGACGAAGTCCCGCTGGCCCCGCCCAAGGCGTTTCCCCCTGTGCCGCAAGACCTGCAGAAACAACTGGACGAACTCAACGACCTACAGCAGGCGTGCGACCGGCACGGGCGGCTGCTCCGAGACTATCGCTGGGAGCTTTACGCGTTGTGGCATCGATTGAACGATCCAGCCGCCAAGCCCGAGCTGCGAAACAAGTTGAAGCCGAATCTCGACAGATTAAAGGAGTTTGTAAGGAAGTACACGGAATTCTACGAGAGCGACGAGGGAGGACTGCTGGCGAAGCGGAATGGAGCGAAGGTCGATCTCGGCAAGAAGCTCGAGGCACGATCGGACGCTGCGGTTGAGTACAGTCTGACCGAGCAGCCCGCCGCTCTTTTCTACGTGCCAAAAGATCCCGAGATTTTGATCACGGGCGCAGCCGCCGAGGCCAGAGGAACGCAGCCGCGGCCGGACTCAGTCCTCGTCAGGGTCACAGGTGAGGAACTGAAAACATTTGGAGCGAGCGACCCGCTGCAGACATTGGGCGTTTCGCAGGAGTACCTCGATGCCATTCCACCGTGGTCGGCGAGGCTTTTTAAAGAGGCCCTCCTACTAGACGAATTCGAAATAGCGCATCCTCGCGCCGAGCACACCCGGGAGACCCGCGAGACAAAGGCGGAGCCTGGCGTGTTGCCCGATGATTTCAGCCACTTCCACTGGGACCATAACCCGTGGATTCCTCTTTACCTTGGCTGGGAGGTTGCCTGGCAGGCGGAGGCGGCGAGGGACCAGATTGCAAGTAACGTGATCACGGAACACTGGATCCTGGAGGACCGTGGGGAAGAACTGACGTCATCGACGTACCGCAGGCATACCGATCTGATCCACTCGAAGCCGGCAGTTGTGCAAAAGGAAGAGGTGAAGTGCAGAGGACTTTGCTTTGTTGGGCGTCCACTGTTCAATCTCCGGTACGCGCGGGCTGAGACTGGGACGAGTCTCCGCGAGCTCACGGATGCGATCAACAAAAGCCTGGGATCACGGCCGAGCATGATGATCTCGCAGGCCTTGGGCGGCTTGCACGATGCGCTGATTATGCGCCGTGAAGGCGACCAACTGCCGCCTCTGGATTACGTCCGCTGGGCCGGCAAAGGTCACCCGTTGTATCTCGATCGGATCGGCCAAATACTGGGGGATAATTTTCATCCGGACAGTTCCCCGGCTCGTCCATCCAGCGCGTTGCCGTTCAGCCCGCTGCGGACGGGTCTTCTTCAGCTGAAAAATCTCTGGATCATCGACGTTTTTGGCCAGCGGACCGAGGTCTGGCCTGAGGGTTTGCCGGCAGAAGCGCCAGGCGTGTGCCAATCGGGAAGGCTGGTAGTTGAACCAGATTCCTCTGACAAGCCGCGCAAGAAGGCGGTTGCCGTTCGTCTTCCACCCCGGTTCTGCCGCCCGATGCGGCTGGAGTTTGCCGCTATCTCCGCCGAAGCTCCCGGCGACGAAGGGGGTTCGGTCTGCGGCTGGGTGGTCCCGAATCGTTTCGATCAAAACCTGGTTTTGTACGCAGCTAAGGGCCGCCCGGTCGGAATTCTTCAAAAGCGGTTTGAGACCGGGCACCAAGAAGAAACACTCTTCTACTGGGTTGCCGTGCCGGGTGCGCGCGGCGTCGACGAGAACGTCGCAGGCATTCAGAACCCCCATTTGAAGGCATTCGCGAAGTTCGTGCTTTCCCTTGACTCCGATGCGGGAGACCAGTTCGACCGTTTGATCAATAAAGCTGTGGAAGCAACCGAGCAGCGAACGCCGGAAGATAACCCCGTGCTGTCTGTCCTTATCGGGCGCCCGCTGGCTCTGGTGCGCGCGGAGTTGCGCCTCGAGATGGACGGTTTACCGGCGCTTGACCAGATCCGAAGCTGGGTCGACGAACCAGAATTAGGCGAGCCTTCCCTGGACCAGATTCTCAACGGGAGTCTTGAAACGGGGACGCGGCCCCCTTCGAACCGATTCATGAATACCGGTGGCGTAGAGAAGGTCCGCTGGCCGTTGCGATTAGGAGACCGCCGCAGCAGCAATGATGGCTTAGTGGGATTCTTCAAAGGCAAACCTCCTGAGCCGGGCAAGAAGGCCTATCCGCTTAAGCAGCATCCGTTTTATGCGAGTTGGGGATTTGATTTCGGAAACCAGGCGCATACGGGTCTACAGCCCCATCAGGACCTTCAGTTGTCCTGCGACGAAGCCATACAAGTCACACTGTTGATGGATCCGCAGGCGCGGGTCCACGTCACTTCGGGCGTCCTGCCCAAGGGGTACCTGGAACTCCCGGCCGCTCAGCTGAAAGGGGCCAAGCAGGTGCGCGAGATATTCTTCCAGGCAGCGCCGGTGCTGGGAACTCCGACCACGCCCCATGTGCCCAAACCGTCCGACGATTACGGCCAGTGGTCATGGGCCTACCGCCCCAACGTAACCGGCTGGGCCGAGGACCCGAACATGGTCTCCGCCGCGGAGTTGGCCGGCCCCGCCGTCGGCTGGCCTACTCTCACTGAGGGATGGCTGAAGCTGAAAATTGAGCCAGTACTGATTCGCAGTCTGTGGATGAAAGCGCCGGCGCGGACGCCTCGAAAGGACACCAACATCACGCTTGCCTGGTCGCTTCATGACGCAGACTCGGCAGAACTGTTCCGCCTGGGCCCCGATGGTGCCGAGGAATCAATTAAAAAGTGGGACAAGTTGCGCCGTGATGACAGCGAAGAAGCGGACGAGAAGTGGATTCCCCCTGGGCCTGATGGTGAATGGACAATCAAAGTGCAATCCGACACCTCATTCCGAATCAGGGCGTCGAATCGGGCTGGTGACGAAGACTATAAGGACATCGAAATTCAAACACAGGAATGATCTCACAATGCCAGACAGTCTGACGGTAAAGATGGCCGAATGCCACCTGAAGGTCGGCACGCCAAAAGAAAATTACATCTCTTTTGAAATCGCCGGGACCGCGGAAAACCTGGTGGCCAACATCGTCATTGAATGCGGGCCGATTACAGACGAAAAGACCTACCTCTGCGCCAATGGCAAGAAGACAAATCTGACAATCGAGTCCCAGCCTAAGCTCAAGTTCCGGCCGACGCGAACTGCGGAAATTGTAAGCTGGCAATCAAGCTCCTTTTCCCTCGATGACGAACAAGAATCTCTCACCATCAGGATCAGCAACTTCAGCCCTGAGTCTGACGGTGATGCCCGTATCCATTTGAAGGTTGGGGACCACGACCAGGAGCATGTGGTTTCCATTACCCCGGCTCAAGGCGCCGCGATCCTGTACTTCTACGTTGATAAGACCCGGGTTCTTGATGGAGACGAAGTCACCATTACCGGCGCTACGACCGGGGCACGGACCGTGAAACTATACGACGGCGAGCGGGAGGTGAAATCATCCAAATCGTCCCAGGTCAAAACCACGAAGATCAACACCTACACGGATGTGCCGCGACCGCCCACGACGGTATACCGTTTGAAGGCCTGGCAGAAAGCCTGGCAGGCTGTGTCCCCGGGCGAGAGTAAGGACGACGTGGCGAGCGGCCGGTTCGCCTACGATGACGTCACCGTCGCCGTGGAACCACGCGAAAAATGGAGCTCGCGGGACCTCCTGGTCAATAGCCTGGACGACGCCATTGAGAACGGCGCGCCCATCGGGAAGGGACAACGCTTTTATCCCACTCTCCTGGTTGCCGGAAAAGATCTGACCGGCGACAGCGATGAAGAAAGGCTTTATGGCGTTTTCGTTTGCCCGGAAACCAAGTACGCCGGCCTCTGGTCTTCGAGTTTAGGAGTTGACGACTGGCAATGGCACGGCGACATCCCGCCGGGTATGGGCGAGAGCCCCGGAGTAATTCACAACGAGGCCCTGTGGCTGATTGGCGGCAGCTCAGCCGACCCACTGGGAGCGGTCTCGAACCGTGTCTGGTGGTACTACAAGCATCAAGGCAAGATGGTCTGGGCGGAGTGGGACCCGGAAGGTCGCGAGAGAAACGATCCCGCCAAGGCCGAAAAACTGCTCACTCCTCGGAGTTGCCATTCCTGCGTGGAATTCAACGGGAGAGTCTGGGTGCTGGGAGGTCTCTCGGAGCATGACAACGAGCTGAACGATGTGTGGACTTGTACCGCCGACCCCAAAAAAGGAAGGTTCACTGTCAGCTGGGAAAAATCCCCCTGTTCGCTTCCCTCGGCCCGATGTCTGTTCGCCGTAGCAGTAACGCCTAAGCCTCAACCCCGGCTCTGGCTCTACGGCGGAACGACGGACCCCTATAACTTCAATGACACATTTAACGATTTGTGGTGGACCCAGGATGTCAACCAGGACTGGACGCGGCTTGGTTTGCCTCACATCAACCGCGAACCGGTGGGCGCAGCGCTGGGCGCCACCCTGTTATATGGCAGCGATAACTATCTCCATCTGCTGGGCAGGTTTCGCAGTCCTGCAAGAGAGAGCCACTTTTTTCTGGCGGACCAATCGGTGCAAGCTCCCGACTGTTGGAGCCGCGAAGTAACTCCTGCGCCCGAGTTTAAGTGGATGACTCCCCAGATCGATTTGTTCCGCATAGGCTCTGTGGCTTTTGGGGACAGGTGGATTTTCTGGCCTGTCTACCAATACATGTTTAGAAAGATCAACGAGAAAACGACGAACAACGAGAAAACGACGAACGACGAGAAAACGACGAACGACGAGAAAACGACGAACGACGAGAAAACGACGAACTACAAGGCCGCAATGTTCACGGCGAAGGGCCGCAGTTAGGGCGGGATTTTATCGCATGAGAGGAAGGGAACAATGCCATGGCGGGATCGAGAGCTAACATGACCCGGAAGCCCAGTCTTGCCGACCGCCTTATGCGCCGGTATCTCGTGGCCTGCCTGCTCGCGTGTCTGCCGGCCATTTCCGCGTGGGCCCAAGGAGAGAATGTAGTCGTTACCCTGCTGCCCTCGGAAACACAAACCACAGAAACACAAACCACAGTCCCCGCCTTTGAAAAAGACAAAGATCTGAGCGTGGTAGCGAAGGGCTCCGCGGAGTTTCCAACCGAATCCAAAGCCTGGCTCTATTTTGACGCCAGCGCGCTGCCCGATAACGCCGATATCACCGATGTGCGGTTGCAGCTGGTGCTGAAGAAGGGCACTGAGAGGGGGATGACGATCACGGTGGCGCCTGTGAAAGGCTTGAGCGCCACAGCGGCCTATTCCGCCTTCGACGAGGCAAAAAAGAACAAGGCGACAAAAGAATACAAACTTCGCTCCGATCTTTTCCGCGCCGAGCGGTCCGATTTCGTCAGCTTGCCGCTCGACGGCCTGTTCCAGCCCAAAGGCGAGTCCCCAGGCAGGAACCGATACGTAGGCCTGGTTCTGTTGCCGCAACCCAATGCTGCCGCTCGCGTGTATTACGGTCTCAACCCAGACGATATAAACGAACATCCCGACCGCATGCCTCGCCTGATCATTACCTATAGCCGCAATTCTCCGAAAATTTTCGCCTGCTCAAGTGAGCCCTCGGCCTTGGCCTTTATCCAGTCGGACGGGCGCGCAGCAGTCCACAGTAATTGCGGTTTCGTCACAACTCCTAAGAATCTCGTTCCCGAGCCCGGCACCCCGACAAACAGCAATTACTTCCTCTCGCAGGTTGCGGCCGGAACTCGGACGACCACGCCGGTGGTTTACGGAGAACACCTTTACGTGGTCCGGGGAAAGGAAAAGTCCGAAACCCGTCTGGAGGAGTTGAGCTCGCTCGGCAGCGTTATTACTTCGGTTCCGTTAAACGCTGTCGTTCGCGAAGGCTCCCCCCTGGTGGTGGATCGCTTTGGCCGCCTCAGAATCATCACCAACGACGAGATTCTTACTATCGACGTGAGTGCAGGGCTGAAGTCATCAGTCCCGGTTGACCACAAGGATTTCGTCTTCAACCAGGTGCCGAAGATCGTAGTCCCGGGGCCGGATGGAACGCTTTACATTGTGAAGCAAGGCAAGATCGAAAAAGGCAAGTACGCGCTTGGGATTTTCGCGCTAAATCCTGAAGTGGGGAAGCTGGAGAGCGGTAAGATCCATCCCGAAAAGCTTTGGGAGGTAGAAACTGCGGACGAGGAAAGCAGAATCACGCTGAGCCCGGACGGCCGTTTTCTTTATGCCCTGGCACACAAGATAGCTTCGAAATCCCGGTTTATTGCCATCAATGCGCAGACGGGCAAGTGGTTGCCACTGGATCCGGGAAAAGTGAACCTATCGGGGAACGAGGTTACCTGGGTTTCAGGCATGAAATTCGACGGGAAGATAGTAGGCCAGACCATCCTTCTTGGTGGAAAAGAGTGCACCGTTAAAACCAAGCGCTCCGAGTCGCTGACTTGCGTGCAGAACATGGGGACGAATTCCAATGTTAACGGTATAGATTTTCCCGACAATCTGAACACTTTTCGCAATCCGGTGGTCACCAGGGGCTTGAATGGGGAGGATTTTGTTTACATTGCGGGAAATTCACGTTCGGAAGCCACCCTTTGGGCCATGACCAACAAACCAGTGACGCAGAGGAACGGCGATGTGCTTGCACAGCTCACGCCAGTGTGGGAATACCCGATGGAAGAGAAAGCTGCCATTGGCCAGCCGATTCTTGGCCCAACTACACTCCAGGGCATGAAGCTCTACTTTCTTCAGAACGGCGGTGGCGCAGAACCGAAGCTGGTAGCCGTCAAATCGCTGGACGGTAACAAGGTGAGCGAGGCCACCACATCGGCCAAAATGGTGGAGAGTACCGACGGAGTTCCGGTCGTAGACTCCGCCGGGGATGTAATTCTTTGGGCCAGTAACACGCTCTACGGCTTTACCGCGGACACGAATCCCTTGTTTACCGCCAAGCCCGACATCTCCTTCGTTCCGCAATTACTTTTTGGCCCCGGCGGGACGCTCTATGCTAGGTCGGAGACTTCCGTCAGCGCGCTGGTTCCGTCGTTCCAGCAGAGCGATACCGGCCCGACAACTATATACAGTCCGACCCACCTGTATGTGACCGGGAGTGCTGCGAGGCAAGGTGTCAAAGCATGGACGCTGGGGGCGCGCGGTAGCGTGATCCTCGGTGAGAATTTCTCGGTGAACGGCGGCGAGACAGTGAACAGCGGCGAGACACTCAGCGTATGCGTAAACGCAGACAGACCAAGCGTAAACGCATGCAAATGATGGAGCAAGGATGCCGATCGGCGGGAAATTAGCGATTTGACCTCGAAATACATTGCGCTTGGTGCAACTCAGGAGTCGCTGCACAACCAATAAACGGAAGCTTTGCAGGGTTGATTAATGGCCGACGAATAGCTTGAAAGGCCCGGTTGAATCCGGGGAAAGGAAGTTTCCGATGAACGAACTATCGAATGACGGCAGCTATAGCGAACTGAAAGCTGAGCTGCAAGCACTCCGGGAGAAGCTTGAGGACCTCGAAACCAAGCAGGCTCTCTTTAAGGGTGGTACCGATCGCACGGCGCGCCGGAAATTTCCCAGGAGGCTGGCTATTACCTGTGTCTCGTTGGCGGCATTGTTGGTGGCGGGTGGTTTGCTCTGGGGCGCTGAGGCTATCAAGGCTTTGTTCGTCGACAGCAACGGCAACGTCGGGATTGGAACCACAACACCATCTCAAAAGCTGGATGTGACGGGCACGACCGTTACTGACGGGGTCGCATTGAGTCGCGACAATGACCATCGCTATGCGATATTCTTCGCAAATCAGGGCGACTTTAACCATGCGCTCTACAACGACATATCGAATATTGACGGCGAAGGAACGAAGGACGAGATCAAGTGGAACTCAGTGAGTGGCTTTAATTTCCGGGTTGGCCTGCGCGGGAAAACGTCCGCATTGTTTATTGGGGATAACGGCGGCGTCGGCATCGGCACCCAGGAGCTGGGAACCAACAGGCTCACCGTAGACGGAACGCTGAATGTCTCACAAAATGCGTCGTTCGGTGGCGCTTTGATGGTTCCCACCGGCAACGTTGGCCTTGGAGTGAACAAGCGACCAGAAGAGCTAGCATACAGACTAGATGTCAACGGATCGGTGAACGCCTCTCAGAATCTGACTGTCGGTAACGTCGTGACGGCGGACCGGATCGGGATCAAGAAAGTTCCAGGACAGGGAGTGGCCCTGGACGTGGCGGGCGAGGTCAGGGGAAAGCCCTGGATTGCGACCGGCCCGGGACCTTACGGCCAGTATGAGTGGAGGAAGGATCAGCCGGCCACGCGGATGACAAGGGTTGATCGCTCCGTATGTTTTCTCACGGCCGTGAGCGCGGTTGGTGCGGGGGAACAAGTGTGGATAAACCAAACAACGGAAAACGGGCAGACTTACTGGGCGCTTGGTGGAGGGTCCGGAGGCTGGAATAATTGGGCAAGAGCAATTTGCATCGGAGCGCCGGATAATTCCTGGTAGTGCACCACGCGAGTGTACCGGCCCGGCATCAAGAACTGCGAGGTACATTTACTCATGCCGGAAGGTCTGGTGAAGCTGCACGAAGTGCTGCGCGAGGAATACCAGGCCCTGCGGCCGGGCGTTGATTTCTCCGGGGAAAGCACGAGTGCGGTGCTGGAGAAGCTTCGCCGGCAAGAGAAGCCTCTCAGTGCCCTGTGCATCTCCGGTGGCGGCATCCGTAGCGCGACTTTCGCTCTGGGCGCGCTCCAGGCGCTCGCCGAGCATCGCCTTCTCGATCAATTTGACTACCTGTCGACGGTCTCCGGCGGCGGATACATTGGAAGCTGGCTGACGGCCTGGATCAAGCGCGCAGGCGGGCTCGAGAACGTTATCCCGCAACTACGAAGCAAGGCCGAGCGAGTTCCTTCCGGTGGAGTCGACCCTGTCCAGCACCTGCGCGAATACAACAACTATCTTTCGCCCCAGATGGGCTTCTTCTCCGCCGATACCTGGACGCTGGCGGCCACCGTGGTGCGCAACATTCTGCTGAACTGGCTGGTCCTGGTTCCCCTGCTGATGCTGGTCCTCATGCTTCCGCGGCTGGTGCTTGCAGTCTTTAGGCTGGGAGAGACCTATAAAGAAATGGGTTTGGGAGAAAACCTCGTTTCCTCGTGGGTAGAAAGACAAGGTCTCCCGCTGTTTTTCGCCTTCCTGCTCGCCTTTGCCGTATTCAACATCGCCCGCTACCTGCCCAGCGCCGGAGGCCGAGACCACTCACAAAGCGATTTTCTCTTGAAGGTCCTGGCTCCGCTGGCGGGCGCGATTTTGTGTTTCATGGTTTATGATTCGCTCCTCTTCGGAGTGAGAGCGAACAATCTGACGACCGGGCGGGACGCGATCTTTTGGGTTTTGCTTCCGTGCGCGGCCGGCTGGCTGGTCTTCTTGGTGTTCTGCGTCAGATCGATCAAGCGGCGGATGAAGCTGCTTTTCGGCCCGCTGTCCCTTGCCCTTGTCTTGGTGGCTATGTGTATGGACGCGATGGCATGGCTACTTACTAACGTCACATTAGATCAACTGAGGTCTCCAAGAAGACCCTGAACAGCACCGAGATTGAATGAGGATAGTCTGCAAGCGGCAGTCGTCTAAGTTCCTTCACTATCTCCGCTATCTTAGCGTTCGAAACGGTCAGATAACAGTCCCTGGGAATGAGAGTCTTACGCACGATTGGTCTGGGCTTCGGTGCAGGTTTTGGTGCGGGAGCTTTGAAGTCCTTATCTTCCCAGGCGTCGACCCGGCTTCATGACGCCGGAACGCTTCTTTAGGTTTGGCAGATCCTTCCCCAGCTTAGAAACATAATCGACTTGCTGGTCCCTACTCTTGAGCTTAGAAACGTTAACGGTCTCATTCGCGAGGTCGAGGACGATCTTTCGGAGCGGCTTGATCACCTCAGCTGGCGGAAGGTCGGTCTTCAGCTTCGAGTCTGAAATTTCCACGCCGATTTTATCGCGGACTGCCGGAGTGGAAAGTAGCCGGTGAAGGGTTGTAATCGGGAAACGGTCCTCTACGACTTCCTTCTCTTCTTCCGAGAGGTCACCAAACGATAGCACTAGGTCATAGGCCTGAAGGGCAGGATCACGCCCTCGGAAGCGAGCGGTGGCGACGCCTCCCCAATTGACAATACCGCGGCCCGCGTTTTCGCCCGTGTGCCGTTGAGTCAGCCACGTCGCCGCTGCAGAACGCTCACCGATGTCAAAGCACTCTATTGGCTCAATAAAGTTGAGATCGAATTGCTCAGATAATGCTTCGAGCCTCTTCTTAACGGGGGAGCGTACCTCAAGATCATTCAAGACGGCGCTGTTATACAGCAATTTGATCGTAGCGAGCCTGCGGTTCCCCTCAAGGACGATATACTTGCCTCGTTCAGTGGGCGATTTGACGACGAGCCACCTGTCCATTGGGTTCAGGCCGTCCGCGACAATGCTCTCCGCGAGCACAACAAGTTTGAGATCCTGATCCTCAATGATCTTCTGTAAAGCCTCACGCTGACCAGTCGCCCTACTGATGCGCGGGTTTTCCAGATCGAGGAGTAGTTCTCCAAGTTTGAGCTGTATCCCAGCCATTTTTCAGTGTTGTCCGCCGACTGAAAATCTAAGCCTTAAGCGCAAGGAACGCAATTGAATAAACGAGCGCAGTGGATCGGTGTCTACCCGAATCCGCTAACCCAGGTCGGGCAAGATGACGGAATATCTGACGCACATCCGTCGGCTCGCTACAATCCCGCTGCCCTGCCCTCAATCAGCCCCGTCACCCGCTCGACGAATGCCTCCAACTTCACCGATCCTTCGGCCTTCTCCTGGCTGCGGACGCGGACGTTCACTTCGCCGGCTTCCATCTCTTTGTCGCCGACGACGAGTTGGAACGGGACTTTCTGTAGCGCGTGCTCGCGGATTTTGGCGTTCATCCTTTCGTTGTGCGTGTCGACCGGCACGTGGAGGCCGGCATCAGTTCTCGAAAGCGCGCGGTCTGAGCCCAGTGGCGAGGAAGCCTACTCCAGCGCCTTGCTGATTTCGATGTCCCGCCTTAGTACGTCCGTAAGGAGCTCTGAGAGGTCGACCCCTTTTTGTTGCGCCTTGCTGGAGAAGTATTCCCACACGCTTCGCTCAATCGAGGCGGGCAGAAACACTTTCGCTGAGGCGGGAATGTGATGATGTCCTCGCACCCCCTGGCTAAAGTCAATTTCATCTCGCATCTCATCATCGTCGGTTGGGCGCTCGCTCATAAACCCTCCTCGTACTGCTTAACCTCGGCAGGTGTGGCTTTGCGTGCGGAAATAAGACGGATCTTTGTCAATAGCGGCTCGGATTCCGACCACAGATACACGATGCAAAGAATCGACCCATTGGCTGCAATTCCAAGGGATAGCCACCGTTCTTCCGTTTCGTTATGGACCAGATCGGCCACCGTGACGATTCGCGGGTCATAGAAGATCGTGGCAGCAAGTTCGAAGGAAATCCCGTGCTTGTACACGTTGGCGGCTGCCTTGATTTCGTCCCACTCGAACTGAAACTGACGCTCATCCAAAACCAAACCTCGCTCACAATGATAAACGAGCAGCGGCATCAAAATACGGGAAAGCCGTGGTCGAAGCGAGTACCCTATCCGCCGCTATTTTCGGCCTCGAGTGTCGGCCTGATTTCCGTCTTTCCCAGCTAGAGTGTTGCTGCCTTGCTCTCAAGTAATCCCTTCACTCGATCGACAAACGCCTCCACTTTCACCGAGCCTTCTGCCTTCTCCTGGCCGCGGACGCGGACGTTGACCTCGCCGGCTTGCATCTCCTTGTCGCCGACTACGAGCTGGAATGGGACTTTCTGTAGCGCGTGTTCGCGGATTTTGGCGTTCATCTTTTCGTTGCGCAGATCGACGTGGACGCGCACGCCGGCGGACTTGAGCTTCTCGCCGACAGACTGGGCGTATTCGTGGTGCTTTTCGCCGATGGGGATGACGACCACCTGCGTCGGTGACAGCCACACTGGGAATGCCCCGGCGTAGTGTTCGATGAGCACGCCGAAGAAGCGCTCGATGGAGCCATAGAGCGCGCGATGCACCATCAGCGGCTGATGGCGCTTGCCGTCTTCGCCGACGTATTCCAGGTCGAAGCGCTGCGGCAGGTTCCAATCGAACTGCACGGTACAAAGCTGCCACAGCCGGCCGATGGCATCGACTAACTTGATGTCGATCTTCGGGCCGTAAAACGCGGCTTCGCCGGGGATGAGTTTGTACGGGATGCCTCGCCGCTCCAGCACGTTCTTCAGCGAAGCCTCAGACGATTGCCACTGCTCTTGGCTGCCGATGAAGGTCTTGCGATCGTTGGGGTCCCAGGTGGAAAGCTCGACCTCGAACTGCTCGAAGCCGTAGGTGTGCAGCACGGCCAGGGCGAAATCGACGCAGCCGCTGATTTCGTCTTCGATCTGCTCCGGGGTGCAGAAGATGTGCGCGTCGTCCTGGGTGAAGCCGCGCACGCGCAGCAGGCCGTGCATCACGCCCGAGCGCTCGTAGCGATAAACGGTGCCCATCTCGCCCAGGCGCACCGGCAGGTCACGATACGACTTCAGCGAGTCCTTATAGATAAGGATGTGGAACGGACAATTCATCGGCTTCATGCGATAGTTCGCGTCGTCCAGTTCCATGGGCGTGAACATGTTTTGCGCGTAGTAGCCCTCGTGGCCCGAGGTCTTCCACAGATCGACGCGCGCCACGTGCGGCGTGCACACCAGCGAGTAGCCGCGCTTGAGGTACTCGTTGCGCATCCAGTCTTCCATTTCTTTACGGATGATGCCGCCCTTGGGATGCCAGAAGATGAGCCCGGGCCCGGCCAGCTCCTGGATGGAGAACAGGTCGAGCTGCTTGCCCAACACGCGATGGTCGCGCTTCTTCGATTCCTCCAGCTTGTGCAGGTAGTCGTCGAGGTCCTTCTTGGAGAAGAACGAGGTTCCGTAGATGCGCTGCAGTTGCGGGTTCTTCTCGTCGCCCAGCCAGTAGGCGCCGGCAATGTTGAGCAGCTTGAACGCCTTGATGCGACCGGTAGACGGGATGTGCGGCCCGCGGCAAAAGTCAGTGAACTTGCCGGTCTTGTAGATGGAGATCTTCTCGTCGGGCGCGGTGAACTGCTCGATGAAGTGGCACTTCATGAAGTCGCCTTCCGCCTTGAAGCGCTCCAAGCCCTCCTTGCGCGGCAGAAATTCGCGGGCGTAGGGCAGGTCCTGCTTCACGAGCTCCTGCATTTTCTTCTCGATGGCGGCGAGGTCTTCAGGCGTGAACGGCTTCTCGCGATAGAAGTCGTAGAAGAAGCCGGAGTCGGTCGCCGGGCCGTGGCCGAGCTTGGTCTCGGGGAAGAGTTCGAGGACGGCGGCGGCCATCAGGTGGGCAGACGAGTGGCGATAGACTTCGAGCGCTTCGGGATCGCGATCGGTGAGGATGCGCAGCTCGGCGTCTTCTTCCAGCGGGCGCGCGAGATCGACGAGGCGCGGACCATCAGCAGAAGGAGCGTGGGCTGACGCCGGAGCTGCCGCGGCGGCGCCACTGGCTTCGGGTTTCTCTGAAGAAGCCGGATGATGGCCGTTGCCGCCGCTGCCGTTGTGCGACAGCGGCTTGATCTGCGCCGCCAGCGCAGCGTCGGCCAGGCGCGGGCTTATGCTCTTCGCGATGTCGAGGGCGGAGGTCCCGCGCGGCACGTCTTTGACGCTGCCGTCGGGCAATTTCACATGTATGGTTTCAGCCATGATGAATCTCATTTAACGCCATACAAGGCGCGTTGTACCGCCTTAGTAATGGTAGCGGGCTTGATGGAACCTGATCTGCGTCTCCGAAACCTCGTAAACCAGCCGATGTTCCTGAGTGATTCGCCGCGACCAGAAACCTGCCAAGCCGAACCTTAGCAATTCGGGTTTACCTATTCCGCTAAACGGGTCTTGTAAAACGGCGTGCACTAATTCCAAGACCCGCAACGCCGTCTTGCGATCAGATTTGACCCAATAGGCGAGATCTTCAAGGAATCGCGATTGGAAGATGGCGTCACGCTCAGTCCTCCGCATCGAGACCAACCTCCCGGCGCAACTGCGCCAGAGACATTCGTCTCCCTTTACCTTGACGGGCCTCTTGAATCGATGCCATCAGGCGCTCCGCATTTCTCGGTGAGCGCAGCAAGTGTGCGGTCTCCAGCAGTCCGGCCAATTCATCCGCAGGGATCAGCGCCACGTCCTTTGCGCCGCGACGGCGGACAATAACGACCTCGTGATCGTTGGCAACTTGATCCAATACTGACGCCAGCCTCTCACGTAAGCTTGTATAGGTGGTTTCAACTGGCATGTTCGTTAACCCCCAAATCAAGCGTACAGGTTTCCTGTACTTCTGTCCATTCGGTTTGTAAACAGAAACGAGAACGGTAAGTGCGCTACAGCGATGTTCGTGTGCGGGCGCGCGCTTCCAGGATGGCGGAGCCGATGAGCGCGACGGAGCCGGCGAGCAGTGCAATCGGGATGGCGACGTGACGATAGGCGTTGGCCATATCAATTTGCCCGCCTTTAATCATGCCATAGATGACGGTGCCCACGATACCGCAAAACAGCCCAACAGCCATGCCGCCGGCAGTAAACAGTAGCGTCGCGAACAGCACGCGTATTACAGAGTTGACGATCACTGCAGCACCGCTGGGCCGCGACCGGGGCTCGAGCACTGGATAACCTGAAGCCATCTCAAATATTTTAGCGCCGTTCAGGGTGGCCGGGGCGGGAATCGAGAACTGCCCTCGCGGGCTCGACAGGTACTCCGGGCAGTTATGCCGGGCAGGCGGCATCCGCTCTTGTTTAGCCAGACGCGATTACCGCTGGTTTACAATCACTCTTTCATGGCTTCCACTTCCCAAGCCATAACCCGCACCCCCGCAGAGGTGGTGCGGCTGGCGCCGGTCACGCAGGCGCCCAACGGCATCTGTTACTCGGTGATGGGCGAGGTGAATACCGGGACTGCCGACCTGGAACGCATGGTCAACGCAGTGCCGCGCACCATCGCCGCGGGGCTGAACCGCAAGGCGTATTACTTCGTGCCGCTCACGCTCAACGTGGGCGATGAGACGATGATCGCCGACCGCTACGACGTGCAGCTTTCCGACAGCGCCGTCTGCCACCGCAACCAGACGCTGGGCGACGCGCAGTGCGTCTTCATCTCCACCCGTCTGATGGAGGACAACTTCGCCATCGCCTTCGAGTTCTTCATCAACGTGGGCCACAACTTCGTGGACCGCGTCGGCGTCTCGCAGGAGTTTGCCGACCTGGTGTGGAAGCAGGTGGAGGGCCGGGTGCGCGGGGAGACCTCGCTCGACGCTTACGAACTGCGCAAGGTTGCGACCACCAACGGCCCCGAGGCAGAAAAAGCGCGCCACGAGTATCTGCTGGCGGTGTTCTCCGATGCCATCGCGGTGTACCTGTTGTCGTTGTATCTCGACGTGGACTATCAGGACCTGCGCGAGCGCGACTATCCCCTGCTCAAACCCGAGGCGCTCGCCGAGCGCCTGCGCAAGATCAACGAGCTGTTCCCGCCGAATCCAGGATACGAGTTCGCCATCTACCACCGGCGAAGGCAACAATAGGTGGTCACTCGGACCACAGTCCATAGGTTCTTGGCCACTACGCAACTTCTTGACGCTTCTTGCTTAGCTAACTCACATAGCTAACATGAAGTACCACACCGTTCACGAAGCGAAGACCAACCTCTCCAAGCTCATCGAGAAAGCGTGCGACGGTGAAGAGGTCATCATCGCACGGGGGAAAAAGCCGGTCGTGAAGCTGGTGCCGATTGCTAGCGGGCGGAAGCAGCGCGTCCCCGGCCGCTTCGAAGGGCAGTTTTCCTGGACGCCCGATGCTTTCGATCCGCTCACCGAAGACGAGATGCGCCTGCTTGGATTCGAATTCGAATGAACCTTGTGGTCGACAGCCAGGTTGTGTTGTGGTGGTTTTCGCGGAGCCGGCAGCTTTCTGAACCGGCACGGCGCAGCCTGGCTGATCCCGACAACCGGGTTTACGTTTCGGCGGCCGTCGCCTGGGAACTTGCAAGCAAGGTGAACCTAGGGAAGCTGGATGCCGGACAACTCGTCGCCAATTTGCCGAAATTCCTGCTCGAAGAAGGCTTTCACCGCTTGGCCATCTCCACCGACCATGCCCTTCGCGCCGGCATGCTCCCGCGACATCATGCTGACCCGTTCGATCGAATGCCGGTGGCGCAAGCGCAGGCGCTGAACTGCCCGATCGTGAGTGCCGATGCGCGGCTGGATAGCTACGGCGTGCGCCGCATCTGGTGATTGCCCATGCCGCCATGCCGGGACGCGGGGTAGGAAATAAGGCTGCGTACGCAGGCCCACTCAGGGCCGGATCTGGGCGAAGCTGGGTGTGCCTGTCACCTGCAGGGCATCTTGGACACAAGGCAATCGATTTGACTTAGGATAATGGCGATTCTCTGTAAGCTGCGGTGAGGGGTTTACTTCCAGATCGCTGACCAATCGTCCGGGGCCTCCACCGATCAAAGTCACACGTCATTTGTTAGAAAAGACAAATGCGCCAACACGATTACCGAGCTCGCCCCGCGCAACTCAAATGGCTGCTCAATTCTGATCCTGCGATTCGGTGGCAGGTCATGCGGGACCTGACCGATGAAGCGCCCGACGTGGTTGCCGCCGAACGCGCCCGCGTTGCAACCGAAGGCTGGGGAGCGCAACTTCTCGCTTGCCAATCGCGCGCGGGCAACTGGGGTGGACCAGACGAAGATCGAGGATTGCTGGTTACGCTTTACAGTCTCGTTGTCCTCATGGACCTCGGCCTCGACCCCGCCAGCCAGCAGGCCCGCAAGATGATCGAGCGCGTCGACAAGCAGCTCGCATTTAAGCCGCTCAACAACCGCCCCTTCCTGCATGGCGAAACCGAGCCCTGCATCAACGGCAGAATCCTTGCCCTGGGGGCGTATTTCAAGAAACCGAACGATTCGCTGGCCAATCGACTGCTGAACCAGCAGCTCGAAGACGGCGGCTGGAACTGCGAGGCGGTTGAAGCTTCAGCGAAACGTCCGAAAAGCCGGCGCTCTTCGTTCCATACCACCATCTGCGTGCTCGAAGGACTGCTCGCGTATGAGCAAGCCGGCCGCAAACGGAGAGCCGGCACCGTGGCCCGCGAGAGGAGCGAAAACTATCTTCTCGAACGCCGCATGTTCCGCTCGCTGCGAACCGGTGAAGTCATTGACGAGCGTTGGCTGCGCTTCTCCTTCCCGACCTTTTGGCACTACGACGTCTTGCGCGGACTGGATTATCTTCGCAGTGCAGGGGTCGAAGCCGACAGCCGCGTTCGTGAGGCGGTCAAGATCGTGATCACGCGTGGCCACCAGAACGGGCGCTGGCCGCTCAACCTGCTTCACCGGGAACGTATTCCGTTAGAGATGGAGACCGACGTGGGTAGGGCAAGCCGCTGGAACACCCTGCGCGCCCTCCGGGTCCTGCGTTGGTACCGCAACGCAATGTCCTAGTTGGCCCGTCCCGTCCGGGCGCATGCTGGTGGCGCAAGCGCAGGCGCTGAACTGCCCGATCGTGAGTGCCGATGCGCGGCCGGACAGCTATGGCGACCGCCGCATATGGTAAGGCGCTTGTCACAACCGCCTAGGTCAGTCGACATTGACGCACACTTCCCGCAACCGCATAGCTTGTCTTAAACGAGAATGTGCTGTTGCGGCTGGCCTGTGTTCATGGCAGCCTGCTGTGATCTGTATGTCTAATCAAAGGTTGGCTCTGACCATCCTCGCTCTTTTGTGTCTCATTGAATGCGGGCACGCGACTGCGCAACAGGAAAGCGCTGCGGCAGTGGTTCCTGCGGGCTCAGCAACGTATCGGCTTGTCCTGAGGGTGGCTGAGGCGCCTGTTGCCGAGGATTTCATCGAGGCCAAAGTAAGCACTGCTGCTGTAACAGCAACACTCATTCTGCCGAATGGCCAGAAAGTCACCGCGGAAAATGCGGAGTCGGAAGGATTCAGTTGGGCGCAAGGGTTTGACGGTCCGGCACCGCTGGGATCAGAGGATTACGGCCAGTATGTCAACGTCACCTTCCGCAAGCCTGCGCCTGCCGGACGTTACACCTTCGAGTATGCCTTTCAGCAACTACATGAGCCGGCAAGAGTGCAGGCGCACTTCACATCGCGAATGGCTGAATACCTGCGACTTCTGCATTCCACGCCGGGAGCTCAGATTGCAAAAGCTGTCCCCTTCAGCCCCTCGGCGACGGTGACTATCGATCTGCCGAAAGAGGAAGAGGAGGTGATGTTCGACGTTGTCGTTCCCGACGCGAACACCGATGTCGTCCTTCTGTTGCCAGATGGGCGAAAACTGCGCCGCGCGGACGCGAGGGAACCCGAGGTCCACTGGACGATCGAGGCCAACCCTGACGAATCATGGCTTGCGGGATTTGATCTGGCCATCCCTGTAGAAGGCGTCCATCAGGTCATTGGGTTCAAGAGAGCAGCCAAAGGCCGCTACGAGATCCATGCTTCACCGAAGACACCCACAAAGGGGCAGTTGAGAGTAGCCGTCATTCCGCTGAAGGAGTCCGGGGAGGCATTTGCGGCCAAGTTCCGGGCAATGGAGTTGGAGACAGGAGAAATATCGAGCTCTGGCGGAATCCACATTCGCCCTCGACACCTGCCCTTCGAATGCTTTGTCGGCGACAAACTCGACATCAATTTCGAACTGGTGGGCGACGTCGGACCAGAGCCTCCTAAATTTGAGGTGCGCGAGGAGCGGAGAGCATGGCTGCGGGACACCGATGCCGGCGTCCAGCTTGCTCCCCCCGATCCCGCCGAAGTAGTGCCTGTGCAATTAACCCAGGTCGGGCGCCAGACCTATAGCGGTATGGTTGTCCCAGCCAAACCCGGATGGGTTCGTATCAGTGTACGAGCCACCGGAAAAACTGCCTCCGGCCAACCCTTCTTGACGGAGACTCTCCTCACCAATAGCGACATGATCGTGAGGCCTATAGCCGCACGATTTGTGGGTGTCACCGCGAAAGCGGTAGCTCCCGAGGGCAGCTCCAAGTTCGACCACCTTGAGGTTACGGCAACTCTTGACGTGCTGATCCCCGGCGACTATTTAATGCTCTTCGGCGTTCAGGATGCAGCCGGCACTCGTCTTTCGACAGGAGGGAGAAGCGGTTACGTCAGCTTGCAAGCGGGGCGCCAGCAACTGAGGGCGTCAGTGCCTTCCAACGAGATCTGGAGGCAACTCCGCGACGGTCCGCTGGACATTAGCGGCGTCGCCATCAATCGCACTCAGAAAGCCACTCTGTCGTGGATCAGCGTTCCTACAGGAAACGCAACGGTTCGAACAGAGGCTTACCGGCACGACCAGTGGGATCCGGGACAGGTCTATGGCGAAGACCATGTGACCGTACACGGCATTGCCCCGACCGCTGCGGGGCGATTCCAATTCGCCGAAGTGGAATGGGAGGTCACGACTCCAGGCCTCTACTGCAGTTGGAACGGCATCATGCGCGGTGTCTTTAAGCCGCCTTACAGCACCGCAAATGCTCAGCCCGAAATGAGCGTATGGGGGGAAGCCAAGCTACCCCCCGGCAAAAGCAAAGTGAGCTTCATTTACGATGGTGCAACCATCAACCGCTTCGGCAAACAAGACTGGACACTCGGCGCTGTACTCAATTGCGGCGATACTGCGAACTCTATCGCTCGCAACCCGCCGTTCCGATGGTGTCTCACTCCCCAGCAGAAGATCGACCTCAACCCGGGCGACTACGAGCCCGCGCACGGAAGCTTCTCGGTCCAGCCGGCGCCTATCGCGCTACGCCTGTCGCCGGGTGGTTCCCGCACTTCTCAAGTCTGGGTGAAAGACAAAAGCGATGTCCAGTTCTCCGTGACAGACGTACCAAAAGGAATGGAGGCCAACCTGACTGGTCCATACGAGTCGCAGGGCTATATTTCGGGTTCCTTGCGGATCACGGCGTTACGAGATGCGGTGCCTGGTCGCTACTTCTTTACCGTCGCTGGTAGATCAGGAAGGGAAGTCGAGACGACCACGGTGATCCTCGACGTCACGCCGCAATAAAACGCTGCCACAGGGTCCCCCAAGACTAGCCTACAATCTTCTTGCTCACGAGCACCTATACGTACGCCACCGCCTTTGCCACCTCGACCGGCTCCAGATATGCCGTGAAGTGGCGCAGGAAGGGCGCTTCGTAGGTCAGGTGCAGGCCGCGGATTTGTTCGCGGCGTTTCCACACCGACAAGATCACTTCGATGACGTAATCGATGTGGCTTTGGGTGTAGACGCGGCGCGGAATCGCCAGGCGCACCAGGTCCCACTTCGCGGCCTTGCCGAACATCAGGCTGCCGATCTCGACCGAGCGGATGCCGCCCTCGAGATACAGTTCCGCGGCCAGCGCGACGCCGGGGAATTCGTTGAGCGGAACGTGCGGCAGGAAGGCGCGGGCGTCGAGATAGATGGCGTGTCCGCCCGGCGGCTGCACGATGGGCACACCTTCTTTCGTGACGTGATCGCCGAGATAGGCGGTTGATGCGATCCGATAGCGCAGGTAGTCCTCTTCCAGCGACTCCTGCACGCCGACGGCGATGGCCTCCAGATCGCGTCCGGCGAGTCCGCCGTACGTCGGGTAGCCTTCGGTCAGGATGAGCAGATCTTTTTCCTGCGCGGCGAGCACGCCATCATTGGTGCACAGGAATCCGCCGATGTTGGCCATGCCATCCTTCTTGGCCGACATGGTGCAACCATCGCCGAGCGCGAACATCTCCTGCGCAATCTGTTTCGGTGTTTTGTGCTCGTAGCCCTGCTCGCGCAGCTTGATGAACCAGGCGTTCTCGGCAAAGCGGCAGGCGTCGAAATACAGCGGGATGCGGTGCATGCGGCAGACGGCGCTGACGGCGCGCGCGTTTTCCATCGAGACCGGCTGGCCGCCGCCGGAGTTGTTGGTAATTGTAAGCATCACCAGCGGAATGCGCTCGCGACCGACACGCGCGATCAGCGCTTCCAGCGCGGCCACGTCCATGTTGCCCTTGAAGGGATGCCACTTCGCCGGCTGGCTCGCCTCGGCGATGGGCAGGTCAATGGCCTCTGCGCCGAGGAACTCGATATTGGCGCGCGTGGTGTCGAAGTGCGTGTTGTTGGGGACGATGTCGCCCTGCTTGCAGGCCACGCTGAACAGGATGCGCTCGGCGGCGCGGCCCTGGTGCGTGGGGATGACGTGCTGGTAGCCGAAAATGTCCTGGACGGAATCGCGGAAACGCGAGAAGCTGCGGCTGCCGGCGTAGCTCTCATCGCCTTGCATGATGGCGGCCCACTGGCCAGTGGACATCGCGCCCGTGCCGGAGTCGGTGAGCAGGTCGATGAGCACATCGTCTGCGGGCAAAAGGAAGAGGTTGTAGTGCGCGGCGCGCAGCAGTTCTTCGCGCTGCTCGCGTGTGGTCCAGCGGATGGGCTCGACGCTCTTGATGCGGAAAGGTTCGATAATGGTCTTGGTGGGCATGGCGGGTTGCTCCGTAAGTCATGGGTGCCCCAGGTCTCGTGATTTTCGAGACCTGGATAGGCATAGATCAGCGAGTACCCAGGCACCCTGATCTGAAGCTCCATGCTGAGCTTTTCGGTGGGCGGTGTGCAGTGATGGGGGTCACAGGAATGTCAGCCGAGACGCGAGAGATCGCTTCCCGGAATAGCGGTCCTTCGACTTCGCGACCGAAGCAACTATCCCGCCAAGCGCCAAAAAAAACAGCGCTTGTCAGGATAGTTGCGCGGTCGCTGCGCTCAGGATGACACCCATCTTCAAGCGGCGCTCATCGGTAAACGTCATTAATGCTGCGGTCGATGCGGAGAACCTCACCCGCGTTTGCGCGACTTGGCCGCTTTGTGTGCCAGGCGGTTGGCTTCGCGATTGTTTTCGCGCGGGATATAGGCAATGGAGAACTCTACGCTGCGCGCCAGTTTGCGGCAGGTCCAATTGAGCGAATGCAGCCGCGGGCTGCGGCAGGCATACTCGCCCGTCATCTGTTTGACGATCACTTCCGAGTCGGAATACACGTGCAGGGTGCGGGCATTCACCGCGACGGCGTGCTGCAGGGCCTCCAGCAGCGCGAGGTACTCGGCGACATTGTTGTCCTGGTGCCCAATCCACTTGGCGATGCGAACGGTCTCGCCTTCGGGGCCTTCGATAATGACGCCAATTCCCGAAGGACCTGGGTTTCCGTGCGATCCGCCGTCCACGTAAGCGATCAGATCAGGCATTCGCTCCCTGCGCTTTCAAGATGCGTCACAAATGCGATTCCGT
>Ga0335081_10001096_pt1 | contig 43215 bp, 38 predicted proteins | sample Lox_Sample_35_FD_206713 | JGI IMG/M metagenome (GOLD analysis project Ga0335081, IMG submission 206713) | Soil microbial communities from Loxahatchee National Wildlife Refuge, Florida, United States - Lox_Sample_3.5 | ecosystem: Environmental > Terrestrial > Soil > Wetlands | place: USA... | reverse complement strand
TTCGCATGAAACATGTGGCGCTGATCGCGGGAGCCTCGCTGGTTTGTATCGGCATTGGCGCCCTGATCCTGCGCCGCGTGCACGCCGACGTTCCTTTCCATGCGAGCGGCAGCGTCAGCGCCGCCCCGCGGGCCGCCATCGCGGTGGTGAAGCGGGAGGCGGTTACCAACACGCTCTCGATTGCCGGTGAGTTTCTCCCCTATCAGGACGTTGAGCTTCACGCCAAAGTCAGCGGCTACATCCGCCAAATCAGCGTCGATATTGGGGACCGGGTCAAGGCTGGGCAGGTGCTGGCGGTGCTGGAGGTGCCGGAACTGGTGGCGCAAGTGGAAGGCGCCGATGCCGGCGTGCGCCACAGCAAGGAAGAGATCCGGAGGGCAAAGAACGAAGTTTCCCGGGCCAAGGCCAGCCATGACGCCTTGCACTCCGAGGCCATGCGCCTGGAGCAAGTTGCCAAACAGCGGCCCGAGTTGATTGCGCAGCAGGAGATCGACGACGCCGAGGCCAAGGACCTAGCCTCGGAGGCGCAGGTGGAAGTGGCCAAGTCCGCTCTAGCGGCAGCGGAGCAGCAATTGGAGGTCTCCAAAGCCACGCACTCGCAGGTCACCGCCATGCAGGACTACTCGCGCATCGTCGCTCCGTTCGATGGGGTCGTGACTTGGCGTTATGCAGATACCGGCGCGCTGATCCAGGCGGGGACTTCCAACGCCAACTCGGCGCCCGTGGTCAAGCTGGCACAGGTCAACGTGCTGCGCTTGCGCATTCCCGTGCCGGAGTCGGTGGCCGATGGGGTCCACATCGGCACCATTGGAGACGTTCGCGTGCAAGCCACCGGCGAGCGCTTTAGCGCCAAGGTGGCGCGCTTTACCGACTCCTTCGACCGCTCCACCCGTACCATGCAGGTGGAGTTCGACATTCCCAATCCCGGTTACAAGCTGTCGCCGGGCATGTACGCGGACGTGGTGCTCGAGATCCAAAAGCGCGCCGATGCCATCACGGTTCCGGTGCAGGCGATCACCTACGACAACGACAAGAGGAGCGTCCTGCTGGTGGACGCGCAAAACCGGGTGCAAGTTCGTGATATTCGCACCGGCATCGAAGCCCCGAACCGGGTCGAGGTGCTGGCGGGGCTGCAGCCAGGCGATCGGGTGATCGTGGGCAATCTTAGCGCCTATCAGCCTGGCCAACGCGTCGATCCCCGACCGAGCCGAATGGCTGACGCCAAGATCGATGCAGGGGGATCGGAGTAGTGTCGAGCTTTGCTATCAAGTACCCCTACTTCATCATCATGGTGTGCCTCATCATCGCTGTAGTTGGGGTGGTGACCGTGGCGCGTATGCCGGTGGACCTGTTTCCCTCGATTAACATTCCCGTGGTGGTGGTGGCAACGTTTTATTCCGGCATGCCGCCGGAGGAGATTGAAGCCAACATCACCAATCCCTTCGAGCGCTTCTTCACCCTGGGCAGCGGCATTGACCATATCGTGTCGCGATCTCTGACCGGGGTGAGCCTGATCAAGGTGTACTTCCAGCCCGGGACCAATCCTGATGCCGCAGTCAGCACTATCTCCAATCTGGCCATGGCGCAGTTGCGCCGGCTGCCGCCCGGCACGCTGCCGCCTGTAGTGCTCAAGTTCGACGCTTCGAGCCTGCCCGTTTGCCTGATCACGCTCAAGGGAGAGGGACTGAATGAGACCCAACTGCACGATCTCGGTCAGTTCACGGTGCGCAACCAGATCGCGAACGTCCCTGGGGCCTCGATCCCGCAGCCGTTCGGCGGCAAATACCGCCAGATCCAGGTCTATGTGGACCCGGTAAAGCTGCAGGCGCACCAGTTGAGCGTGATGGACGTGGTGCGCACGGTGAACGACGCTAACGCCATCCTGCCCGCGGGCGACGTGCGGGTCGGCCCCAAGGACTACAACATCTACACCAACAGCCAGCTGCCGAACACGCAGGACATCGACCACTTGCCGCTGAAGACCGAAGGCAATGGCGAGGTGATGGTCGCCGATGTGGGCTACGCCAAAGACGCCGAGGCGATTCAGACCAACATCGTCCGCGTCGATGGACAGAAGTCGGTTTATTTGCCGATCCTGAAGCAGGGCGGCGACAGCAACACCATTGCCGTGGTCAACGGCATTCGCAAAGCTCTGAGCGACCTGCTCGACGTACCCAAGTCCCTGGTCACCAGGGTGGTCTTCGATCAATCGGTGTTCGTCAAGACGGCCATCAAGAACCTGGGCAACGAAGGCGGCATCGGGCTGGTGCTGACGGCTGTCATGATCTTGATTTTCCTGGGGAGCATGCGCGCCACCTTTGCCGTGCTGCTTTCGATTCCGCTCTCGGCGCTGGCGGCCCTGCTGGCCATCAATGCCGCCGGCGGCACCATCAATACCATGGTGCTGGGCGGCCTAGCCCTGGTGTTCTCCCGCTTGATCGACAACTCGGTGGTGGTGCTGGAGAATATCTTCCGCCACTTGGAGATGGGAGAGCCGCCGGATATGGCCGCTGAAGTTGGGGGAAAGGAGGTCGCGCTGCCGGTCTTGGCGGCGACCTTCACAACCGCGATTGTCTTCTTCCCGGTGGTTTTTCTTTACGGGGTGAGCCGCTTCCTGTTTATGGCGCTGGCGGCGTCGGTGGTGCTGTCGCTGTTCGCCTCTTATGTAGTAGCCATGACGGTGGTGCCGCTGTTCTGCGCCCGCTTCACGCATGTTGCCGAGGCCGATGACGAGCTTGGCATCGACGCCCGTAAGTCTCTCTTTGCTCGCTTCGTCCAAGGCTTCAACCGCCGCTACTACCAGATGCTGGGCAAGTACGACGTAGCGGTTGCGGGCACGCTGATGCGCCCAATGGCCACGGTGCTGGGGACGGTGGGCATTTTTGTCTTCAGCCTGGCGCTTTATCCTTTGCTGGGGGTTTCGTTCTTTCCGCGCACTGACCCGGGCCAGTTCGTCATCAACGTCAAAGCGCCGACCGGCACGCGTCTGGAGCTGACCAATCAGTACATCAAGCGGGTGGAGGAAGACATCCGCGAAGTCGTGCCTGGGCGCGATTTGGGGATGATCGTATCCAACATCGGCATCACGCCTGATTTCTCCGCGATCTACACCAGCAACTCCGGCCAGCATACCGCGTTCGTGCAGGTGAGCCTGAAGGAAGGACACAAGACCGGCAGCTACGAATACATGCGCCGCGTGCGTCAGAAGCTGGCCGACGACCTGCCCGAACTGAACACCTACTTCCAGGCGGGCGGCTTGGTGGACGCCGTGGTCAACCTGGGCTTGCCCGCGCCTATCGATATCCAGGTCGGCGGCAATGACATGGAGGCGGATTACAAGACCGCCTCCGAGATTGCGCGGAAGGTCCGCGGGCTGGAAGGCGTGAGCGATGTGCTGATCCCCCAGGACCTGGATTACCCGGGCATCGAACTGGACGTCAACCGCGAAATGGCTGCCCGGCTGGGCCTTTCGTCGCGCGAAGTCGTAGATAACGTCATCACGGCGCTGACTTCCAACGGCATGATCGCGCCCAGCTATTGGGTTGATCCCAAGAACGGCAACAACTACATGCTCACCGTGCAATATCCAGAGACCCAGGTCAAGTCGATGTCTGACCTGAAGCAAATTCCGTTGCGGGCGCACGGCAACCTAAACACCGCGGACCTGGAAGGAGTCTCCAATCTCAAGCTGATCAACACTCCTACCGAAGTCGACCACTACCAGCTCCGCCGGGTCATCGACGTCTATGTGTCGCCCGCGGGGCAGGATCTTGGCGGCCTCGCCGACAAGGTGCAGAAGATTGTCGACTCCACCAAGCCGGGCGCGGACGTTCGCGTCACCATGCGCGGCTCGGTCGAAGGCATGCGGCAGTCGTTCAAGAGCTTCGGGCTGGGACTGATTCTCTCGATCATCCTTGTGTACCTGATCCTGATGGCGCAGTTCGCCTCTTTCGTGGACCCGTTCATCATCCTGCTGGCCATCCCGCCGGGCATCACCGGGGTGATCCTGTTCCTACTGGCCACGCACACTACGCTGAACGTCATGTCGTTGATGGGCGTCATCATGATGACTGGCATCGTGGTGTCGAACAGCATCCTGATCGTGGACGTCACCCGCGTGCTGCGGCGCGACGGCCAGCCCATCAAACAGGCCGTAGCGGCGGCCTGCCGCATGCGACTGCGGCCCATCCTCATGACCTCGCTGGCCACGATTCTGGGTTTGATCCCTATGGCGCTGGCACTGGAGGCTGGCAGCGAGCAATACGCGCCGCTGGCCCGCGCCATCATCGGCGGGCTCACGGTGTCGGTGGTGGTAACGGTTTTCCTGGTGCCGGCCGCCTATCTGATTATTCATCGCCGCGAAGAGGCGGAGGGCGTGGAGGAGGCGCAATAGATGACGCCGAGACACTGGTTGCTGCTGGCCGCCGCGGTGGCTCTTTTTGCGTGCGCTGCGCTTGCGCAAGCGCCTGCGCCAACCCTGCAGAAGCTGACGCTCAAGCAAGCGGAGACCATCGCCATCGCCAATCATCCGCAGATCAAGGCGGCATCGCTGACCGCGGCCGCCGCCGAGCAGGTGACCACCGAAGTCCGCTCGGCTTACTATCCCACGGTGTACGGTGATCTCACTGGGGTACAGGCGGAGACGGGGACGCGCCTGGCGGCCGGTGCGCTCAACAATCCAATTATCTTCGACCGTTTTGCCAGCGGCCTGGCCGTCGGACAGCTCCTCACGGATTTCGGACGCACCCACCGCCTCAGCCAATCGGCAGGATTGCGTGCAGGGGCCGAGCGTGAAGGCGTAGTGGTCACGCGCGCCGATGTGCTGCTGCTGGTGGACCAGGCATATTTCCGGACCTTGCGAGCGCACGCCGTGCTGACCGTCGCGCAAGAAACGGTTAAGGAACGGCAAACCGTCGCCGACCGCGTGGAAGCCCTGGCCAAGGCCAAGCTTAAGTCCGGGCTCGACGTCAGCTTTGCTGAGGTGAATCTCGGACAAGCCAAGCTGCTGCTGGCGCAGGCGCAGAACGAGATCAAGGCCGCCTACGCGGAGCTGACCCGCACCCTTGGCTACTCGGAGGAGCGTCAATACGAGTTGGCCGAGGAGCCGCAGCCTCCGGCGCCTGCGCGTGACGTCCTCCCTTTGGTCGCGCAAGCGTTTCGTGAGCGCCCAGAACTGGTCCGCCAGCGCTTTGCCGTGCAGTCCGCACATGCATTCGCAGTGGCGGAACGCGACCTCTGGTTCCCGACCATCAGCGCTGCTGGAAACTTCGGGCTGGTTCCGGTAGGAGACCAGCAGTTGCGCAGCTCCTATGCCGCCGGCGGTTTCAACGTTACCATCCCGGTATTCAACGGCAAGCTGTTTAGCGCGCGCTACGCCGAGGCTAACTTGCGCGCCCAGGCCGAGGACCAACGCCTTCATGATCTCGAGAACAGCGTGGCTCGCGAGGTCCGTGTGGCCTGGCTGGACGTGAACACCGCCTATCAGCGTCTTGATCTCACCTCGCAGATCCTCGCACAGGCCAACCAGGCCCTCGACTTGGCGGATGCTCGCTACAAGCTGGGCTTGAGTTCGATCGTCGAGCTGCAGCAGGCGCAGCTCAACGAGACCCAGGCCGCCATCGATCAGGCCAGCGCCAAGTACGACTATGCGGCCAAGAACTCGTCGCTGAATTATGCCATCGGCTTGCTGCAGTGATGGCGGCGGTGAATCCCCCATTACAAATCCTTGACTCTTTTTGACGAAGTCTTTACCAAATTCCTGAGGCGTGCATGTTCTAATAGGCGTGCGCTCCTCAAACTGCTCCTGTGTCTGTCGGAGGCCCTGTTATGAAGCGGTTGGCGATTCTTCTCCTCGTGTCCTTGCTCTCAGCCTTGGTCTTGGCGCAGGACGCTCCCCCGAAACCAGGCAACGATCAGCCGCCAACTCGTCGCAGTCGCCAGTTTCAAGGAGTGATGGGAACCATCACCGCGATCGACAAGAATCAACTCTCCCTGAAGACCGCGGATGGCAAGTCCGTAACTGTGAATCTGTCCGGCGACACGCGTTACCGCAAAGACACACAGCCGGCCAAGCTGGAAGACTTCAAGGTCGGGGACATGGTAATGGTCGGCGGCGAACCTGCGGGCGAGAATGCTTGGAACGCCCGTTTTGTCGCCACGCGCGGGGGAGGGGTCCAGCAGCTGCGTGAGGGTCTGGGCAAGCGCATCATCGTGGGCGAGATCAAGGCGATCAAAGGCACCCAGCTCACCATCCTGCGGGTCGATGGCGAGACCCAGACCATTGCCGTCGATGAGAACACCTCATTTCGCAAGCAGGGCGAGAGCATCACCCTCGCCGACTTCAAAGCCGGCGACCATGTCTTTGGCCGCGGCGAACTCAAGAATGGCACCTTCGTCGCCGCCGTGCTGAACGCGGGCGACTTCCCGCTGATGCAGCCGCCGCGCCCAGAGGCCTCAAACGACCAGCACTGAGCATGCATGTTGGCTGCGAGCGATGGTCCCGGCGGTAAATCAAACATGAGGCACGTGGGCTTCATCAACCGTCGGCGTTTCTCGCCGCTCGCCGGAGTGTGCTTGCTCGCTGCCGTGGTTGCGCCTTGCTTCCTGTGGTGCCCCGCAGCAGCTCAGACCCCAGCGGCTGCCGGCGGCGACATCAATGGCATCGTCAAGTCCGGCAACATGCCTCTGCCCGGAGTTACGGTCTCCGCGGCCAACGCTCTGACCGGTCAAAAGACGGTTACCTCGACCGCGGAGGACGGCAGCTACGCCCTGCACGTCAATGCCAACGGTCGCTACGTGGTCCGTGCGGAGATGGCCGCCTTTGCTGCCGCCACCCACGAAGTAGTGATCAACGCCCAGAACCAGCCGGCTCGCGTCGACCTCGACCTGATACTCCTCTCCCGCACGCAGCAAGCAGGACAACGAGAGCAGCGCCAGGCCGCCGCGACTGGCAACCGTGGCTTCCAGAGCTTGTCGGTCTTGCAGTCCGTATTAAGCGGCGGCAACGGGAACGGCGGCTTCAATAGCGGAGAGCAGAGCCTGCCATCGGGCTTGCAAGTACCCGGCATGTCGGCGGAATCGGCGACGGAATCCGTCTCCATTACCGGCAACACCGCCAATTCCGGATGGTCGGGCTTGAGCAGCGAGGAACTGCATCAGCGCGTGCAGGAGATGCGCGAGCGCCAGACCGGCGAAACCCTCGGATCCAGCCTCTACGGTGGTGGCCAGGGTGTTCCGGGAGGAGGACCAGGAGGCCCGGGCGGGGCTCCGGGAGGAGGTCCGGGTGGCGGGGGTGGCCGCGGCCCGGGGGGCCCGGGCGGCTTCGGCGGAGGCGGCGGCCCGTTCATGCTCGCGGGTGGCCGCGGCCGCTTCAACTTCAATCGTCCCCACGGCACGATCTACTACATGGCCGGCGATTCCGCGCTGGACGCGGCGCCTTTCTCGCTGACCGGAACGCCCCAGCCCAAACCCTCCTATCAGCAGAACCGCTTCGGGGGGGCGCTAGGTGGTCCTCTGAACATTCCAAAGATTTACAACGGCGGGGAAAAGACGTTCTTCTTCGTCCATTACAATGGTTCTCGCGCCCAGAATCCGTTTGATCAGTTCTCCACCGTGCCCACCGATGGCAAATTTCCCGGTACGACGGACGAGCGCGACGGGATCTTTCCCAACGGTCTCAACATCAGCAACAACATCAATTCTGTTTCCAAAGCGCTGCTGCAGTACATCCCTGAGCCCAATCTGCCGGGCACGGTCAAGAACTTTCATTTTGTTACTGCCGCTACCAACAACTTGGACGATTTCAACCTGCGCATCGTCCACGCCTTCGGCAAATCCACGCTGCCCCAGCAACGGCGCGGCGGTCCGGGCGGCGGCGGACGCAACAACGTGAACTTCGGATTCCACTACCACTCCACAGAAACGGATCTGACCAATTCCTTTCCCTCGGTGGGCGGCACGACGGCGGTGCGCAGCTTCGACGTTCCCGTCGGCTACGTGCGCTCCTTCGGCAAGCTTACCAACAACCTGCGCTTCGACTTCAACCGCAACCGCATCCAGACCCAGAACCTGTACGCGTTCAATACAGACGTTGCGGGTCTGGCCGGGGTCACCGGTGTCTCGCCCAATCCTTTCGATTGGGGCATTTCTAATCTTTCGTTCACCGGCTTTTCGAGTCTTAACGACATCAATCCCTTATTGCGCCGGGACCAAACGTTCACCTTCTCCGATTCCATGATCTGGAGCCATGGCAAGCACACTTGGCGCTGGGGCGGCGACTTCCGGCGTATCGAGGTCAATACCGAAGCGGCCAGCAATCCGCGTGGCAGCTTCATCTTTACTGGAGTGAACGCGGCCCAGATGTTCAACGTCGCTGACGGACCGGGGACAGGTCTTGATTTCGCCGATTTCCTGCTGGGACTGCCACAGTTGAGTTCGGCGCAGTTCGGCGCCAATAGCTATCATTTCCGGGGAAATTCCTGGGACCTGTTCGCGCAGGATGAATACCGCGTGCGCGGTAACCTGACCCTGAACCTAGGCCTGCGCTATGAGTACGTCTCGCCCTTCAGCGAGATCAACAATCAGATCGCTAACCTTCTAATCTCGAATTTCACTACCACGTCTATTATTGTGACCCGCGCTTTGCCTGGCGCCGCCGGCCTTCCCGCATCCCTTATCCACCCCGACCGCAACAATTTTGCGCCTCGCATTGGCATCGCCTGGAGGCCGTTTGCCAAGACCGTGGTGCGAGCCGGTTACGGAATCAATTACAACACCGGCGCTTACTTGAACATCATCCAGCAGCTCGCGTTCCAACCGCCATTCACGACCACGCAAACCAATACCGAATGTCTGCCGGGATCCACCCAGCCGTGCACCTCGCTTGTGCCGAACCCTACGCTGGCCAACGGGTTCACGTCCACGGTGCCCGCTTCCACGATCACCAACAATTACGCTGTGGACCCGAACTATCGGATGGGGTACGTCCAAATCTGGAATCTCAACATCCAGCGGGAGCTGAAAGGCGACATACTGCTGAACGTTGATTACACGGGCACCAAAGGCACACACCTGGACGTCTTGGAGGCTCCCAACCGCAATATCACCGGCACGGGACTCCTCAGCGCTAACGCGCCCATCTTCAACTTTGAGACCTCGCAGGCCGATTCCATCGCCCACGCTGGAACAGTGCGCCTGCGCAAGCGGCTCCGCCACGGAGTTTCCATCGGTGGCAGCTACACTTATTCCAAGTCCATCGACAACGCTTCCACCATCGGCGGCGGTGCCGCGGTGGTGGCGCAGAATGCCTTCAACCTGGCTGCCGAACGCGGCCTCTCTGCGTTTGACCAGCGCCACCGCTTCGTCGCCGACTATCTGGTGGAACTCCCCTTCGGCCACGATAAACGCTGGCTTTCTGGGAACGGCCTGCTGCGCAACATCTTCGGTGACTGGCAGTGGAGCGGCGATTGGACCATCGCTTCCGGCCTTCCCTTCAGTCCGCAGGTAGTCGGCGGTATCGGTGAAGTCAACAGCGGCACAAACGGCACTCTGCGCCCGAACCTCGTCCCCGGGCAGCCTATCGCTTTGCCCAACCCTTCCGTGTCGGAGTGGTTCAATACCGCCGCCTTCGTCGTTCCGCCCTCGGGAAGCTTTGGCGACGCCGGGCGCAACAGCATCGAAGGTCCGGGCAGTTTGGTCTTCGATATGGCTTTTACCAAGGTGATCCCGCTGGGCGATGTGCGCGTGCTCGAGTTCCGCGCCCAAGCTACCAACATCTTCAACACCCCGCAGTTCACCGCCATCGATACCAATGTAAATTCGCCTAGCTTCGGCCAGGTGATCAGTGCCGGCGCCATGCGCCGCGTCCAGATGCAGGCACGGTTTAGGTTCTGATATGAAGCACGTTACTCCAATTCGGTTGCTGAGAAGAATCCTAGAGCGGATTCACCATCGGCATATGTGGGTCTATGAAGGGGCACGCCTTCAGGCGTGCCGTACAAGGCAGGTAAGAACTCGGCTTCAGCCGCTGAGGCACTCTCCGTCAGGGCCTGAAGGCCGGTTCATGTGGGCGGACGCCAGCGGCACGGCTGGAAGCCGTGCCCTTTCACAATCTAGACATATCAGCTGTAGATCCCCTCTGGCAGCAGTACTTTCTCTTCTGCTGCTGGCAGGCACGCTGCCGGCCCAGCAATCCTCACAGGCGCCTTACACCATGAAGGCCCGCAGCGAAGTTGTGCTGGTGAACGTTACGGCTCGCGACAAGAAGGGGAACCTGGTGCGCGACCTCACCACCGACGATTTCACCGTGCTCGAAGATGGCAGGCCGCAGAAGGTTGCGTCCTTCGACATCGAGAACACCGATGCCGTGCCCGAAATCGCCGCCGGCCCGGAACAGAGCACGGTGCTCGCCCCGCTCAAGCGCCGCCCCGAAGCCAAAGCGGCGGAAACCCAGGCTCCGCCCCCGGCGCTCAAGGACCGCCGTCTCCTCATCCTGTTCTTCGACCTGAGTGCCATGCAGCCGGATGAAATCGACCGCTCCGTCACCGCGGCCCAGAAGTATGTCGATCAGCAGATGCTCCCGGCCGACCTGGTGTCGGTGGTCTCTCTGGGGAGTTCGTTGCGCGTGGAGCAGGACTTCACCACCGACCGGACGTTGCTCAAGCGGGCGCTGGACCGACTGAATCCATCGTCGGGCGCGGGTTTTGAAGAGGGTTCCACGGGCACGACCGAAGGCACGCCGGACACCGCGCAGCCCTTCACCGTCGACGACACCGAATACAACATCTTCAACACCGACCGCCGCCTGGAAGCCCTGCGGTCGGTAGCCTCGGCGGTTTCGCGTATCGAGCAGAAGAAGTCGCTGATCTATTTCTCCAGCGGAATGGATCGCACCGGCATTGAGAATCAGTCGGAGCTGCGCACCGCCATCAACGCCGCTGTGCGTGCGAACCTAGCCATCTACACCATGGACATCCGTGGCTTGCAGGCGCTGGTCCCCGGCGGCGACGCCCAGTCGGCCAGCCTGCGGGGTACCTCGCCTTATTCCGGACGCGCCACGCAGAACGCGTTGAATTCAAATTTCACCACCCAGGAAACCCTGGTTACGCTCGCCGGCGATACCGGCGGCCGCGCCTTCCTCGACACCAACGATTTCAACCAAATCTTCAAACGCGTGCAGGACGATACTGCGACCTACTACATGCTGGGCTACCACAGCAGCAATCCGGCGCGAGATGGCAAGTTTCGCCGCATCGCGGTGCAGGTCCGGCGTCCCGGACTCAAGCTCGAGTACCGCCGCGGCTATTACGCGCCCGCCGATTTCCGGCACTCCTCGCGCGAGGACCGCGAGCGCCAGTTGGATGAAGAGCTCGCCTCCGAGCTGCCCACCACCGATTTGCCGGTGTACCTTGCGACCGGCTACTTCCGGCTGGCGGAAAACAAATTCTTCGTGCCGATTTCGCTGGTAGTTCCCGGCTGGGAGATCCCCTTCACTCATGGTGGGGACCAGGACAAAGCCACATTGGATGTGATCGGAGCGGTCCTAGATGAGAACAAGCGTCCCATCACCTCGCTGCGTGACACCGTGAAGTTCAATGTGCGCGAATCGCAGGAGGTGCGTCGCAAGAATGTGCAGTACAACAGCGGCTTCGTCCTGCCGGCCGGCAAGTATCACCTGAAGTTTGTGGTGCGCGAGAACCAGAGCGGCCGTCTGGGTTCGTTCGAGACCGACCTTTTAGTGCCTGAACTCAAGACCGTGCCGCTGAAGATGAGCTCGGTGGTGCTGGCCAGCCAGCTCCAGCCCGCCGCGAAGCGTCGCAGCGACAACCCGCTGGTCCGCGACGGCTCAGAGCTTATTCCCAATGTGACTCACGTCTTTTCCTCGGGGCAGCACCTTTATCTTTACTACGAAGTCTACGATCCCGGGCGGCAGGGCAAGGAGAAGCCGCAAGTCCGCCTCCTCACCAACGTCGCCTTCTTTTCCGGCAAGGTGAAGACGTACGAAACGCCGCTGGTCGAAGCCCACCAGTTGAACGTCCCCGATCGGAAGGCCGCCGTTTTTCAACTCGATGTGCCGCTCACGTCGCTCAAGCCTGGCTTCTATACCTGTCAGGTAAACGTGATCGACGATACGGCGGGCCGCTTCATCTTCCCGCGACTCGCGTTGTTGGTGAGACAGTAGGCTCGAGGCCGGATTACGCTCGTTCCAGCCCGGCGCTCTCCGCCTCCAACTGCGCGATCGCCGACCAGTCTTTCTCTCCCAGGCCGCGCGAGATCGCGGTCAGAAACCGGTTGTGAAGTACGCTGACGACGGGCATAGGCACATTGGCGGCGTCAGCGGCAGCCAGGATCAACCGTACGTCCTTCAGGCCCAGCTGCAGCCGGAATCCCGCCGGCTCGAATTTTTCCTGCGCGATGATGCCGCCGTAGATCTTGTGCAAAGGCGCAGTGAAGAAGCTGTTGGTCAGAATATCGAGGTACTGCTGCGCGTCGATGCCATGCTTGCGCACCAGCGCGAAGGCTTCCGCCATGCACTCCAGCGTGGAGACAATCAGGAAATTCCCGCTCAGCTTGACCACGTTGGCGGCCGGTGGGTCTTCGCCCAGGATAAAGGTCTTCTGTCCTAGGGCACTGAACAGGGGTTCGCACTTCGCGACTAGTGGTTTCGGCCCGGCGACCACGATGAACAGCTGGGCGGCTGCGGCGGCCTCGGGGCGGCCAAACACCGGCGCGGAAACGAAACCTGTCCCATGACGGTGATGCGCCTCCACCAGGTTGCGCGCGAGCTCCACGCTAATGGTGCTCATCGAGACGTGGACCTGGTCGGGTCGTAGCTTGCTCAGCAGGTTGGCGGGGCCCAGCAACACCTCTTCGAGGGCGTGGTCATCGGCCAGCATAGTGATCACGACCTCGCCGGAAGCCGTCTCTACCGGCGAGGCAGCGATTCTGGCTCCTTCGCCTGCCAGCTCCTGCGCACGCGCGCGCGTGCGGTTGTACACCGTGACCTCGTGCCCGGCCTTGAGCAGATTACGCGCCATGGCGCGTCCCATGCCTCCCAGTCCGACGAATCCAATTTTCATTTAGGCTCCCTCCTTCCTTCCTACGGCGTGGTCACTTCAGTTTTGTCATGCGCGGATTGGGCCGGTATTCGCGCCCGACTTTGGCGCAGCGGACAAAACCGCCGCTCTCGTGATAGCCGACTACGTCGGAAGTGAACGGCGTGCTGCCGGAGAAGGCGTTTTCGCCGACGGCGTAGATGTCCACCCGAGCGCCGGCGCGTTCGAAGTCGCGAATCTTCTCCGGATTGAAGCCGCCGCTGGCGGCGATTTTCACCCCAGTGCCGCCGGCTTCGTCCAGGCGCCGCCGCACGATTTCCACCAGCAGAGGATTGACCCCGGTGAGCTTTTGGCCTGCCTCCTCCACTCCTTTGTCCACCAGAGCCGTAGCCGTATCCAGCCGCACCCCGGCCAGTTCCAGCCCCCGTTGCTTGAGAGCCTTATAGACCTCAACCGACGTCCGCGCCGAATCGTTCTCGAAATCCACCAGCGCCCAGATGGTCTGGTCGGGCGTGGCGCCGGCCAGCGCGAGCGTGGCGGCCACCGTGTCTCCCCTGAAGGCGGCGATCAACGCGTGGGGCATGGTGCCCACCGCGGCAGCGCCGAACGCGGCTGCTCCCGCCGGCGTCGAGGCTCCCAGCGCGCCCCCGATCTTGGCCGCATAGCCGTCGTAGGCTTGCGCTTCGGGCACATCGAAGCGGGCAGGGAAAAAGAGCACCGGCTTGCCCTGGGCGGCGTCGACCACGGCCCGCACGTTGGTCGCGACCCGAGTCATGCGTGACAGCAGCCCCAGGTAGACCGTTTCCAGTTCGACCAATTCCTGGATGGGCCCATGGATGTGCAGCACGCTTTCCATTGCCGCGATGCGGTCGCCGTCCGCCAGCCCTTCGACTTCAACTTCCGGGCCGGTTTGCCGCAACAGTTCCATGGCGTGCTTGACCCCGCAGAGCACGGCATCGCCCCGCTGGAAGACCTGGTATACGACCCGGCGATTGTTTCCCGCGTGCGCACAGGTGAATCGGGCGCGGGTGAAATAAGAGTCCGTGTAGGGCGGAATCTCGTTCAGCTTCATGCGGCTGGATATGTTACGCCTTCCCGAGTTACGCCGATTTCTGGCTGCAAGCGGTGGACGTCATCAAGGATGAAATGAACCTGATACGAAGGCGGGTGATGCACGTGAACTCCAGGAAAACGAGTGGGCAGTATGAAGAGCGCAAAGCAAAAGCTAGCTGACGATGTGACGCTCGATGCAGCGCCACGGGACGGCGGGCAGTTCTCCCGCCGCCCCGTTGCGGCAAATTCAGATCAGACTCCTACAGCATGTAACCGGCGCCCCAGGGCGCTCATCGCGTAATCCACCATTTCTTCCCGTAAGGCTTCAGGAGTCATTCCCGGCCAGGCCGAGTCGAGGTGCTCACCGCCATAGAAATTCATGTCATCTTCTGGCGGACGCATCACGCTCGGGATCAAGGGGCGAAATTCGCGAATGGTGTCTCGAATCAGAGGCACAAAGCGGGAGGGGTTCTCCGTGACCCGGTCTCGCAGGTATTTCACGCCGAACAGAACGTGCCGCGATTCATCGCGTGTGGCCGCGGTGAACCCCTGATAGAAGCCCCAGGTGCGGCCCCAGCGGCGGGCGCCCTCCAGCTGGTAACGCATCCCCGTGAGGAACAGAGCTCCTTCCACCACCAGGTGATAGACGGTCACGAACTTCACCGTCGCGTCGACGTCCTTGGGGTGGGAAGCCAGCCACTGGGACTGTTCGGGAAGCCACTCGTAGAACAGATAACGATAGGCGGGATTCTCCTCCGCCGTGACGGAGATCTGCTTCACCAATTCGTGCAGGTCGGCGGCGTCCGTGCCCACCACTTCCCGCCAATAGCGGTCGAACAGCATGGTGTGCCGGACTTCGTCCGTGAGTTGCGTGGCCACAAATGCTTCCACCTCTTTGCTGGGAGCAGCCCACACCAGAGGCGCCAGCAAACTGGCGACTCTCTCCTCTCCTGCAAAGAACATGCGCATGCTCCACATCCGGCGCTTCTTGGTCTCCGGTGACAAGCGATGCCACTCCTGACGGTCCTGGGAGAAGTCCAGTTCATCAGGTATCCAAGCTTGGCTTACGGCCTTGTTGTACAAATCCAGGTACGACGGCAGCTTCTTGGCTCCGCGCTCCACCACCGCTAGCACATCGTCGATGTACAGGCTGCTCATCGAATGAAGCGGTGCTGTCCCGACCTGCTGTTCAACCTGCTCGTCGCTTATCTGACGCACTTCCAACATGTCCACACCCCCGGTGAGATTGAATGGGCGCAATGTACCACCGCAGCAAGAGGCAGTCAAACCGGTCCCCTCCACGACCGGGAGAAGCAACTTGGCAATTGACCTGCCGCCCAGGCCAGCGTAGCTTATTTGGTCGCGCTGAACCTATTGAAAGGAGTATCTGCCATGTTCGTTCGCGTTGTGGAAGTCAAGACCAAGCCCGGGAAGGCCCGCGAGGTTTGCGATACGTTGCATGAGAAGATTCTCTCCACCTTAAAAGCGCAACCGGGTTTTGTGGACGAGGTGGTGTTGGTGTCAGATGCGGAAGGCATTCTGGCTCTCAGCTTCTGGAAGACCAAAGATGACGCCGAACGGTACAGCCGCCAGGACTATGGCCAGGTCAGCGAACTGATCCAGCATCTGGTCCACAGCAAGCCGAAGATCCACGCTTACGACGTGGAGACCTCCACCTGTCACAAGATCGCCAGGGGACGGGCGGCCTGAACGCCTGAACGAAGCTCTGCGGTACTCGAGCCCGCGGCTTGAGTAGCTCAGTCGGGCCAGACAATCAGCGCAGTGTCGCTGAGAATGCGTTGTTTTGTCTCCTCCGCAAGCGGGAGAGCGCGGAAAGCCTCGAGCCCCTGCTGAAGGTCGCGGATGCCGGGGCCCGGCCAGTCTGTGCCGAACAGCGTTTTGTCCGCGATCTCCGCCAGCCGTGGAAAGTAGTTGAGCAGGGAAGCGGCGGGAATGCTGCTGATGTCCAGATAAACGTTGGGATGTCGGCGCACCAGGAAGAAAGCGGTGTCCATCCACAGCGGGCGCCCGCCGTGCGCCAGCACAATTTTCAATTTCGGAAAGTCCACCGCCACATCGTCCACGTACATGGGATCCCCGTACTTGTTGTGCGCGCCTGGAAAGATGGAAGTACCGGTGTGAAACATCACCGGGATGGCGTTGCTCTCCGCGGCGCGGTACAGCAACTCCAACTCTTTCATTCCGTTCAGGTAATCGTTGGGATAAAACAGCTGATGAGGTGGGTGAATCTTGATCAGCCGCAGCCGCAGGCGCACGATCTCCTCGACGTCCGCCGTGATGTTGAGCGAAAACCGCGGATGTACACTGCCGCACGAGATCAGCCGCCGCGGGTTTTCCTTGACATAGTCCGCGGCCCGAGCGTTAAGTCCGGGCGGATATCCGGTAACTTCTGGGGCAGCGGCATTGATCAGCACGGCGCGGTCCAGCCCAGCCCGGTCCATGTATTTCAGGAAGGCCTTGGGGGAACGCGTGAACTCCAGCACCTGATCGAAGTTCGGCTGATGCTTGCGCATCAATTCCAGCGAGGGCGGATTCAGCAGCAGTTCGAACGGCTGGATGTGAACGTGGCAATCAGTGATCAAGAAGCCTGCCGCCCATTGCCCCAGGTGGCCAGCCAGCGGCTGGAAGATGCCCGCGCCAAGAGCGACTCGCGCTTTCCGGGATCCGAAGGCGGCTGGTTTCCACCAGGAGCGATGCCGGCGATCTTTTCCAATTCTGAGCGGTTCTTCACCAGCAGCATGGACCGCGTCAGATTGGCCAGTTGCTTCTTGCGAAAAGTGGCCAGCGCTCGGGTGACGGTCTCCCGCGAGGCCCCGATGGCTTGCGCGATTTCGTCGTGCGTCAGGTCCATTTCCACGCTCAGCACATCCGCGCTGTCCTTCTTGGGCGCGTTCTCCGCCGAAAGTGTGAGTAGAAACCGGGCCAGCTTTTCGCTGGCGGAGTGCGAGAACTTAATGGAACCGACTTGGCTATAGGCTTCGTGGCAGGTCTGGCTGAGCCGCCGCGCGGCGGAGAGGCAGAGTTCCGGGTTGCTGCGCAGAGTTTTTAAGAGGTCGTCGCGTTTGATGAAGCCGACGCGGCTCGACTGCAGGGTCTGCGCCGTCATTTCGTACGGAGCCCCGCTGAGGCAATTGTGCAGGCCGAGAATCTCGCCCGGGTCGATGATCCTGATTATGAGCACGCGTCCTTCACGGGAGCTAACCGTGAGCTTAACGTGGCCCTTGGAGACGACGTGCACCCCACGCGGCACATCGCCTTCCATAAACAAAATGGCGCGCGCCGGTAAGGAACACACAAATCCTTCCGATTCCAACTGCTTGAACAGGCCATCGCCCAGAAGCGCAGAGTCATGAGGGGAACCCATCGGAGCCTCCATCCCCCCACTCTGTTCGGAGTCTTTCCACCGACCGACTGGAGTGGTTTTGGATGGGTAAGGTAACACGTTTGTGACGCACCCAGGAATTTTTTTTGCGACCGGGAAATCGTGAAGGCCCCAATTTTTCTAGCGTCTACCCGAACTGCCCGTTGGCGGCCTAGACTGACGCGCTATGGTCGATGGCTGCGCGTCACAGCAGGTGTGACCGCAAGACCGGAGATTTCGCGCATGACGGCGGTCACAGGTGCAAGTGATGCTGGTCACCGAACCCTAATTCGGGCCGGCGGGATAATTTGTAGCCGCCCCGCCGTGTATGTTTGTTGTGGTCCCGGTGCGATTTCGGGGCTGGCGACCACGTTGACCGCTTATTCACACGTCGCTGCGGGACCCCCTTCAGCGGAGCGGCGGACCACGCTGCTTGCTCCTGGCGGCAGTGTCGAAGCGGCGGCCAGCGCCTTCGAGGCCGGCGCGGATGCAGTCTATATAGGACTGAAGGGCTGGAGCCGCGGTGGCGCGCGGAATGAACTCGACCGGGGGCAGTTGCAAGAATGTATCGAGCGGGCCCAAGGGCTGGGAAAGAAAGTGCAGCTTGCGCTGAACATTATTCCTGGGACTCCGGAGCGCAAGCGGCTGCTCCACGAGTTGGGCGAGGTGGCGGCTTGGGGACTGCACGCCGTCATCGTCAATGACCTCGGTGTGCTGCGCGACATCCGGCGAAACCTGCCGGAGCTGGCCATCACTGTCAGCATCGGCTGCGGCGCACTGAATGCCGATGACGTGCTCTTCTACCAGGACCTGGGCGCCAGCGCGGTGGTGCTGCCGGGATACCTGGAGCCGCTGGAGGTTGCGGCGATCAAGGGGAGGAGCTCGGTCGCGATCGAGCTGATGCTGCACATGGTCGAGGAGTTTGCCCAGTTGGGAAAGTGCTGGATGCCGAGCTATTACCACTTCGCCGCGGCGGAGCGGATACAACCGCCGCCGCGCCTGGACGGTAGCGTCAAACGCGGCGGAGTGGGTACGTGTTTTCGCATCTGCCAGCAGCCTTGGAAGCTGCTGCGGGATGGCGTGGAAGTCGATAACCGAGTACTGCCCAGCCGGCAAATCAGCCGCCTGGCGGAGCTAGGGGAGTTCCTCGAGGCAGGTATAGATGTAATCAAAATCCAGGGCCGCAGCCTCTCTCCGGAGATGGTGGGCACGTTAACGGGCAGGTATCGTTCTGCTCTGGACGCTTGGAACCGTGGCAGCCGGCTGGATTGGGATGCTGCTTCGCTGCCCCCAATGTGGACTGTACAAGGACGCTGAAATGCAGACTTTCGAACTGAATACTACTATCTCCAACCTGCGTAGTCTGCGCGAGACGGACCTGAGCCAGTACGACGCGGTTTATCTGGGCAACATCTATTGCCGCACCTTCCAGGAAAACTTCCTCGAGCGCCTGGATGATCTCAGCGAGGGCATCGCGCAGGTGAAGGATCGCGGGTTGCGTGCATATGTGACCACGTACGCCGCCCCGCGCAACGACGCTTTGCCCAAAGTGCAGAAGGCGCTGGAGACCGCGGCCAACGTCGGCGCCGACGCCATCGAGGTGCACAACATGGGCGTGCTGCTCATGGTCCATGAACAGTTCCCGGGGCTGCCCGTGCACATCGGCGGCTTTGCCAACGTCTACACTGACGCCGGGGCGGCGGTGCTGAAGGAGCACGGCGCGGCCCGCTTCACGCCCAACTACGAGATCAGCCTGGATGAAATCAAAGCTATTGCGCATAGCGTCTCACTGCCGGCGGAGATTCTGGTTCACGGAAAAATGCCGCTGGGGGTCTCCGACTCCTGCTTCCTGCTGGAGTATGAATCTCAGTGGGACGAGAAGTGTCCGGCAGTGTGCCAGAAGGATTTGTTCCTCCGGCAGCGGGACTGGGCCATGAGGTCGGTGGGTAGGGGCGTGCTGAGCGGCAAAGATGTGTGCATGCTGGAGCACTTGCCGGCACTGGTGGCCGACGGCTACCGCATGTTTCGCATCGAGGCCGCCTATGAGACCCCCGCCTATCGCTTTAACCTCGCGAGAATCTATCGCTCGGCCCTGGAGCGCGTTGCTCAAGGCGATAACACGGTGGACGAGTTGGCATGGCATACGGTCCGCCAGCATACGGCGGTAGGGCTATGCAATGGTTTTTATTTCGGGCGCACAGGTGGCGAATATGTCGGCAGCCAAGGCGCCGCAGCCGAGGTTTGCTGGCTGGGTACGAGGTGAGTGATGGAGTTACTGGCACCGGCGGGAAACCTGGAGATGGCGAAGGCCGTTGTCGAGAACGGCGCCAACGCGGTCTATGTGGGAGCACGGGGTTGGAGCCGGCGGCGCGACGCCTACGAGCTCTCTGACGAGCAACTGCACGAGGCTGTGGCCATTGTTCATGGCGGCGGAGCCAAGCTGCGCGTGGCCATCAACACCAACATGCAGTCGTCGGAGATCCCGGCGCTGCTGGACAAGATGGAGAAGTTCGTGGGCTGGGGCGTGGATGGGGCGATCATGACCGATGTGGGCGCGATCGCGCAAGTGCACCGGTGCTTCCCACAGCTCGTGATCCACGCCAGCATCGGCGCCAACATTCTGAACAACGAAGACGTGAAATTCTACCGTGCCATCGGCGTCTCCCAAGTCGTGGCGGATACCAAGCTCACGCTGCGCGAACTGGTTGCGCGCAAGGCCGATGGCTATGTCGGTATCGAAGTCCTCATCCACGCCAACAAGTGCTACACCTACCTGGGGAAGTGCTGGATGTCGCCCTATCACCGCCTGGAACGTACAACGGACGGTTTGGGCAAGGATCTATTCCGCGGCAGCCCCAACCGCGGTGGACTCGATTACCGCATTTGCCTGGAGCAATGGGAACTCTATGCAGGCAAGCTACTACTGGAGCCGCGGGTGGCGCTCAAGAACGAGGCCTTCTTCTATTTGGATGACATCCCGTCGCTGATTGATCTGGGCGTGCACTGCCTGAAGATCCAGGGGCGTGAGTATCCCGTGCCCCTGGTGGCGCGGATCGTGCGTTTCTATCGCCAGCTGATCGATGCGTATGTCGCCAAGCGGCCGGACCCAGCCTTTGACCTCAGACCGTGGCGTTTGCAATTGGAGGCCATCCAGGCTGAGCGCGACGCCAAACGCACAAACATGACTCAGGTGCTGTTGAACGAGGCTCGGCAACCGGTGCCACACCGGGCCTAATATCGAGATTGCAAGCTTGTCAGGGAGGCGGACTACTCTGCCACGGAACTGGGGTGGTGGTCCCCGGCTCCGTGGCAGACGCTCACCTCACGCGCTTAGGCAGGCACTCTCGCCGCAACCGTGGCATGACTCGGCGGCGCCGGTCGCCGCGCCAACAACTCGGCGATCAGCGCGACGGCAGCCAGTCCAGCCGCAACGTAGAAAGCCATCTGGTAGTTGTGGTACTTGTCGTACAGCTTGCCGCCGATGCGGCCACCCAGTAAACCAGCCACCCCCCAAGCTGTGAACAAGATGCCGTAGTTGATGCCCACGTTCTTGGTGCCCCAGAAATCGGCCGCCGTGGATGCGTTGACCGAAAGCTGCGTCCCGTAGCACCAGTAAACGATGAACAGCATGAGAAAGAGGGCAACCACGTTTCCCCCCACGGCATACAGAACGGGCATGGCGACCATGGAGATAGCGATCATCAAGCGCAGCACGTTGATCCGGCCCAGGTGGTCCGACATCCAGCCAGATAGGATACGTCCGCTGGCGTTGCCAGCCGCGCCCACCACCAGGCCAAAGGCGGCAAGGGTGGTGCTAGGGATTCCCACGCTTTTGGCGAAGGGCACCAGTTGGCTGATCACCATCAGGCCGGCCGCGCAGCCACAGGCGTAAGCTATCCACATGAAGTACATCGTGGGGGTACGCAGCGCCTCGCCGGGCGTGAATTCATGGGTCGTAGCCGCCACCTTGGCTGCCGGCTTCGGCGTCCAACCCGGAACCTTGTACCCCGCCGGCGGGTTCTGCAGCAGGAAGGCGCCGATCATGGTCATCACGAAGAAGATCACGCCCAAGACTTGAAAGGTGGCGCGCCAGCCAAAGTGGGGCAGCAAGTAGCTAGCGGCCAGCGGACCAAAGATTGCCGAACCACCGCCGTAACCGGCCACTGCCAAGCCTACGGCCAGCCCGCGCTTGTCGGGAAACCACTTGGACATGACGGGGATCGGGGTTGCGTAGCCAAAGCCGTTGCCCAGGCCTCCCAGCACGCCGAAGAAGACGAAGAACTTGGTCACACTGTCGGCATAGGCGCAGAGAAAGAACCCCAAGCTCACCAGAATAGCGCCCACGACGGAAATCCCAAACGGTCCTAACTTGTCCTGCAGCCTTCCCGCGACGATAAAGGTCAGCGCGAATACCACCACGGCGATGGTGAAAACCATGGAGGTGTCGGCGCGCTTCCATTTGAATTCTTTCTCCAAAGGAGCGACAAAAACGCTCCAAGCGTACAACGACCCTAAAGCCAGGTTCATCGACAAACCGCCCAGCACCCGCCACCAGCGGCTGATGGACGGGCTGGACTGCAATGCTTGTGCGGTGCTTGCCATGAGGTTACTCTCCTTCGATCTTGGAATTTGGCACTGGAACGGGCCGGAACCGATCTGCACAGCGCAACGCTGCCCCTCCCCTTGCAATTCAGCAATGACGCTGGGTACACGATCTAGCCTCCCAGGGACGGGGCCCAAGACCAGGAGGTCGGCAGGCATACGCAACCAGGAAGACCGCCTCGGCCCATGGGAACCCTTCAGGGGGTCACATATTCATTTTTCCCGCTGGGATGCCGGATTGTTAAGAAGAACAAACAATTGTGCAGTGACCGCCGTCACAATCAATTGTGACAAGCCTTCGCGGGGCTGGTGGCGAAGTGGGCTCCCGCCTGCTTCCGGGCCCCGCGGCCAGAACCGGCCCGTGCCCGGCGCCCTGTCCCGCACAGTCACAAACTTTTGTGACGACGGTCACAGACAGCCGGGTAATGGCTGAGGAAAATACGCGGGCTTTGTCTGCAGCTAACGGCTCACATTCAAGAAGCGCTATCATGGTGCAGGAGTTGTTCCGCCCGCGCTCCACGAGTTCTGGGGCGGGGAAGTATCGGTCGGGGCCAGCACTTTCTCCCGGCTCAATCACCTGAATTCGTTGGCTCGCGGCACCACCGCTGTACGGATCTCTGACCGTTTGAGGAGGTAAATATATGGCAGATCCCAAAGTCCTACCTTGGCCGGCAGTTCCCGTCCCCAAGCCGGAGGAGGTTTACGCCGGCCTGAGCGACCAGGCCAAGGAGTATCCGCTCTTCCTGGAATCGATTTGCCGCCAGGAACACAACTTCGAGAAGCCGGAGGCGCTATCGCGCATCCGCGTCCTGGACTGCACCACCAACATGATGATCGGCCACTGGTGCTCCTCGCAACTGTCGGAGCTGGGGGCGGAAGTGATCCAGGTGGAGCCGCCGGGCGGTGACCCCCTGCGCAAACTCACTCCCTTTGGGCGCCACGAGTACATGTTCAAGGACAAAGAGTCGGGCGAGGAGTGCGGAGCGCAGTTCCTGCACGAAATGCGCAACAAATTCTCGGTCACGCTTGACCTTGAAACCGAACAAGGCCGGGAACTGCTGAAGCAACTGGCGGTGCAGGTGGACGTGATTATCGAGAATGCTCCTCCAGGACAATGGGACAGTTGGGGCATCGGCTATCGTCAACTGCGCGAACTGAACCCCCGGCTCATCTACTGCTGGGTGGGACAGCGTGGGCAGTGGGGTCCGCTCAAGGACAAACCTGGCATGCTGGATCCGGTGGCGCAGGCGGCTTGCGGCTTCGTGCATGGCACCGGCGATCCCAAGGAGTTCGGCGGATCGCCCATGCGCTCGGCGCTGTGGATGGCCGACCACGTAGGTGGCAGCTCGGCGGCGATGGGAATCCTGGCGGCGCTGCTGTACCGGGAAAACGTGAGCGGGGAAGGCCAGTTCGTGGAGGCGACCTCCGCCGAGGCGATCATCCGCATCCTGGATTACAGTTGGGCCTGGTACTCGATGGATGGCAGCATCCGTCCGCGCTTTGGCAACTGGGATTTGGCCATCAACATCTACGCCGTCAATCCCTGCAAGGACGGTTACATGATGGTGGGCGGCGGTCACGATCGCCTCTGGTACCGCATCTGGCGCGTGGTGGGCGACGCCAATCCGGCGGTCGAAGATGACATCCTGGGCGATCCCCATCTGCGGGAGGTGGCCGATCGGCTCGCCTACGACCAGCAGGTGAAGACCTACACCCTGCTCTGTGAGTGGTTGAAGGACAACTCCCGCAGCGATGCCGAGGCCAAGCTGGGCAAGCAGCAGGTGGCATCCGGCGGCGTGCTCTATGTCAACGAAGTGGCCGAGTACCCGCACTTCAAGTATCGCGGCCACGTAGCCGAGACCGACTCGCCGCATTACGGCAAGGTCCTCTACGGGACGACTCCCTACTTGCAGCACAAGACGCCGGGCCGGCTGAAGTGGTTGGGCCGCCCCACCGGCTATGACAACCAGGACATCTATCGCCGGTTGCTGGGCTTTACCCGCGAGGACTTCGCCCGGCTCCAGCAGGCCAAAGTAATTTGAGGCAGGAGGAACACTCATGGCAACGACTGCAACCAAGAATGGGCAGAGCTTCGAAGAGTTCTGCCAGGAGACGTTCAACCCCAAGAAGGAATTCACCAAGCCTGAAGCCCTGAAGGGGTACCGCGTCTTGTCGTGCACGCAGTACATCCTGGGCCCCTCCTGCGCCTCGTACTTTGCGGAACTAGGGGCCGAGGTGATCAAGATCGAGGCTCCGCGGCGTGGCGAAGCCATGCGGCACACCACCCCTTTCAATGAGCCTTTTCTTTATCCCCTCTCCAAGTGGGTGCCGGAGCGCGGGACGGGCTTGGGGTTTGTGGGTGCGAACCCTAACGAGTACTTCATTTCCGTCGATTTCCACCGGCCGGAAGGCCAGGCCATTGTCAAGAAGCTGGCCGCCAAGTCGGATGTGTTCGTGGAGAACTACCGTCCCGGCACCTTCGACCGCTGGGGCATCGGATATCGGCAACTGAAGGAAATCAATCCACGGCTGGTGTACTGCTGGCTGGGTGGTTTCGGTGGCTGGGGGCCGGGGCGGGTGCGCGCCTCCTATGACATCCTCGGCCAGTCACAGGGCGGCAACTTCGGTATGACCGGCAAGCAGGAGATCTTTGGCGGCGCGCCCGCCAAGCACACCATCTGGCTGGCCGATTATTGGGGCGGCATGATGGGCGCCACGCAAGTCCTGGCGGCGCTCTACTACCGCGACAAGATCTCCGGCGAGGGCACCTTCACCGAGTACTCCCAGGTACACGGCGTCACCCGCCAGTTGGAATATGCACTGCCGCTCTACGGACGCCATGGCATTACCCGCGAGCGCTGGGGCAACTGGGACACGCAGCTCTGCGTGCACGGTATCATCATGTGCGGCAAGTCTTCGTATCCCAAATCCGAAAACCCACAGGAAGCAGAAGAAGGCTACATCCTGATCAGCGCCTACTCGGACCAGGACTTCGCCCGCCTCTGCCATGCGATTGGTGATGGCAACCTGGCTACCAAGTACGCCAAGGCCGAAACCCGCGTCAAGGCCCAGAGCCAGATGGAGATTTATCCCGTCTTGGAGAAGTGGGCGGCGGACAAGAGCAAGGAGCAGGTGGCGCAGATTCTGGATGCCGCCAACATCCTCAACCAGCCGGTCTGGAACTCAAAGGAGGTCGCCAATCAGCCGCACTTCCAACAGCGCGGCGCGGTGCGCTGGCTCGACGATCCCACCTACGGCGATATCCTCCACCAAGGGCCGTCTTACCATTTGTCAGACACTCCGCCGCGGTTGAAGTGGGCCCTGAAGCCAGTGGGCGCGGACAACGAGTATGTCCTTGGCAAACTGGCGGGCTTGAGCTCGGAAGAGATCAAACGCCTGGAAGAACAGGAGTGCATCTAGGAGACCAACTATGCTACTCACATGTCCCAAGTGCAAGACCAAGAACTTTCTCGATCCTTATCCCTTCTGGAACTTCAAAGGGACGACCAAGTGCGCTGGCTGTGCCACCATTTATCGCCTGGAGACCTCGAACGGCACGTGCGTCTCCGGTCCCGAGCCGGCCGACGGCAAGGCGGACCTGCTGCCCGGCTTCGCCGAAAAGCAGGACTATAGCGCTATCTCCGGGCCGGGGTTGACGCGCCCGGCGCCGCGTGCGCGCAAGGACTCGGTCTGCAGACCGATCCCCATGTCGCGCAACGTGCGTGGCAACGTGATCAGCGGTCATCCCCTGAAAAAGGACGAACTCGTCGGCAGCACGGCGAAGTTCATGGTTGCCGGAGCTCATTAGAGAGAACTGGAGGCGATATGGCCCACTACAACGCAAACTGCCTGTGCGTCCACTGCAAGCACCTGCGCCCAGCGCTGGATGCCAACATCCAGAAGGCCTACCTTGGAAAGTGCATGAAGCGCGAGTGGCCGTTTACCCTGGCCATCACCCTCCAGGGTTGGACGGAATGCGACGTATTCGAGGAGAGCGGGCAGAAGTATGTGCCGCCGGACCCGGCAGCGGTCAAGGCAGCAGCGGCGGCGGCTGCCGCCAAAGGACCGAAGCGTGTCGAATTCTATTATTCGACCACGCAGAAGCCCGGCGAAACCTTTCCCTGCGACAACAACCGCGCCCTCGATCTGGTGAAAAAGCTGCAAGCCAGCGGGGTCGATGCCAAGGCGATTGATGTGGCCGGCGTCAAGGATCGCTTTCCGATTTACCACAAGTCGGTGAGCGGCCCCGATGCCTCAGTGCGCCCGGTCTTCGGCTTCAAGGGCGCTCTGGTGGAGGACTTCGGGACCACCGTTCCGGCGCTGCTGGTGTTCGAGGGCGACCGCTATCCTACGCTGGCCTTCCCCCGCAACGACCAGAAACGCGGCACCATCCGTGTGGAGCAGGCCCTCGAGGAACTGCTTGCCGAATGTGCAACCACCGTGAAAGCGGCGACGCGGTAGCCAAGGACATAACATATGGCGGAATACTTACCTCCTCGTGAACTGTGGCCGACGCGCGTGTACACGCTGCCGGAGTTTAAGACCTACGCCGAGCGGTTCAACCCCACGGAAGAACTGCTGGGCAAGGCGGTGGCTGCCGGGCGCGGCGATCGCACGGCTGTACTTTTTGAGGACCAGAAGCTCACCTACAACCAACTGCTGACGCAGGCCAACAAGTTCGGCAATGCGCTGCGCGAGCTGGGGGTGGGGGACGGCGATCGCGTAATTCTGCGCACGCCCAATATCCCCCCGGCGCTGGTGGCCAACTTTGGCATCCTCCGCCTGGGGGCGGTGTGCACTCCCACGTCGCCGCTCTTTTCCCGCACCGAGATCGCGCACGTTGCCAATGATTCTGAGGCGGTTGCGATTGTCGTCAGCGCCATGCTGCTTGGCGAAGTGGAGGCTGCCAAGGAAAACTTCAAGACCGTCCGCGAGATCATCGTGATCGGCGGTGATATCGCGGAAATCAAGGCTAAGGGGTTCCGGCCATACGCAGAACTGGTGCAGGCCGGATCGGCACAGCTCGACCCGGTGCTCCGCAAGCGCGAGGATGTCGGTCTCCTCTTATATACGTCGGGCACAACCGGCCGTCCCAAAGGTACGGTGCACTTCGTGGAAGAGCTGCTCATCATTCCCGATAGCTTTGGCAAGTACGGCTGGCGGGTGGACGAGAATGACGTCATCGGAGGCTCCGCCCCCTTGGCTTTCGGCGCCGGGTACTCCAGCTATGCGACCATTCCGTTTCGTTTCGGCGGCGCCGCTTCCCTCATTGCCAAGTTCGAACCGGAGAAGATGTTTGAGACCATCCAGAAGCACCACATCTCGATCCTGACCCTCGCTCCCACCGCCTACCGCAAGATGCTCCAGGTCCCGGATGCCGCCAAGAAGTACGACCTCAGCAGTCTTAAAGTGTGCACGGGCGGCGGCGAGAGCCTTACTGCGCCGACCTACCATGCGTGGAAGGAAAAGTTCGGACTGGACATCTTTGAAGGGCTGGGCACGACGGAGATGATGTACGTCTTCGCCTCCAATGTGGTCAGCCGCAAAGCTAAAGCTGGCTCCTTCGGGCAGGCGGTCCCTGGTTACGAGCTGCAGGTGGTGGACGAAGAGGGTAAGCAGGTCAAGCCCGGTAATATTGGGCATTTCATGGCGCGTGGCCCGACCGGTACCATCTATTGGCGGGACCCCGACAAGCAACGCCACGCCATCAGCAAGGACGGCTGGAATCGCGCGGGCGATTTTGTCTACGTGGATGATGACGGCTATTTCTGGTTCGTATCACGAGAGGACGACATCATCAAGAGCTCCGCTTACCGCATCGGACCGGAGGAGATCGAGGTCGAACTCGCCACTCATCCGGCGGTGCTGGACGTGGGCGTGATCGGCGTTCCCGACGAGATTCGCGGTCAGATTGCCAAGGCCTTCGTGGTGCTCAAGCCGGGGGCTTCGGCAACTCCGGAAGAGCTGATTGAATTCTGCCGGGGCAAGATCGCCACCTACAAACTGCCGCGCGAGATCGTGATCGTCAACGAGCTTCCGCGAACACCCACCGGCAAGCTGCTGCGGCGGGTGTTGCGGCAGCGCGAGGCCGAGACCCAGCAGGCCAGGGCTGTGTCATAAATTTTGTCATTAGGAACGAGCACTATCCCCCACATCTGCGCGTCTTTCGCGGATGTGGATTTTTGTTGCTGCCCACATCTGCTAAAACCGGCAGATGTGGAGCACCAGAGCAAGACGGGGGACAGACGGTATGTTCCCCGGTTCTCTCCCGGACTCATCGAACCGCTGCCCATCGCAGTTCAATTTTGTGATCGTCGTTCGCGGTGAGGAACAGAAACCTCTCGGGATTCAGCGTGTAACATGCGAACGCCGCTCCCAGATTGTTACTCGCGTCATAGGTCGCGAGTTCCCGACCCTCCAGATCGACAATCTTCACGAGCTTGTCTTTCTCGTGAGGCTTGAAAAACAGCACAGCCAAACGGTCGCCCGTGATCTGCATGTGTGACGGCCGATAACCTGCTGAACCGGGGTCGATGTTAAACTTCCGCACCACAGCTCCTCCGTCTGCGATGGCGTACACCGTCGCCGGGTAGTTCCATCGCATCACGTAGATATTTCCATCCTTCGCTGCCGCCATCTGGCTCCAATTCACGCTTCGAGTTTCTATGTACTCGTCGCCTTCCGGCCACAGCACCTTCAGCAACTTGCCACTGCCAGAGAAAAGTCCGGTGAACGGCACCCTCTCCGGACTTTTCGGATCGTGGCTTTCGCCGGTAATCAGCATGTTGCCGGATGGGTAGACGGCGATTGCCGCAGGGAAGAACATCCACTTGACCTGTAACTCGATCTTAGACTCGTAAGTCCCATCAGCCTTGTACACGAACACGTCTCTCTGCGGAACACCACGTGGGTAAACGATTTGATACACTTCTCCATCAGGCCGAGCCCAGAACTGGGCGGCGGCATCCAACTGGAGGCTCGGATTTGAGTCGGAAGTGTATAGTGTCAGCAGTTCTCCCTTGGGATTCAGTTTACGTACCGCCCAGACACCGAGTCGTTCGGCGTGCAGGTAGAGATTCCCGTTAGCATCGCAGAGCAGAGGGTGGCCATAACCCGATGCGGTCTCCGACGGTGACGTTGTGATGGTAGCTAGCGACAATTGGCGCCACTGATCTTGAGCCTGGCCCAATGACGCAGCAGTTAACGTTAAAAGCCAGCAAATATGTTTCACCATCACAGACCTCCAGTAGTTTCCACGACTTCGTAGGTATGGTCGCAAGCAAGTCCAATGCTAGCCAAACACGGGACCAGAATCAGAATCAGCAAGAATGCCCATTTGCACATGCTAAATCTCCTTATCCCGCTGTTCTAGTTCGCTGGTCATTGTTATCCCATTTTTGGCACCGACTGATGTGTGTCCTTTCTTCCACCACTGCCCGCTGACTGGAAATGAGAGAACACACGCCGCATACGATGTCAATACCTTTTAGCTTTACACTTGACAAAGTGAGCGGCAATACCATCTCGGCGGAAAAGACAAACAATAAGTTTGGGAATGTTATGGAAATGGAACAGGCAGTGGGAAGCGGACGGTTCGCCAGGTTGTGCGCCACCAGCCCATTCTGTTTGAAAGCCTTTTTAGAAGGAAACGCGCGAGATGGAGGCGCTTGCAGTTCAGCGCCAGAGCGGGCTCTCTCGCGACAGCCTGCAAGATGCCGGCTGCCACTATCGCGAACGGCGCGGAGGGCCTTGACATCCATGCTGAAGGGCAACTATCCTCGCCCACCGCATGCCAGACAAACTGGATCTTGACCGGCTTTGCCGCGAGATTGTCGAGCACACTCCCCTGGCCATTGTTTTCGGTGATCGCCAGGGCGTTATTCGCTTGTGGAACGCGGGCGCCGAAGTCATGTTCGGCTATACCGCCGCCGAGGCCGTCGGCCGATCCATGGACCTTATCGTGCCGGAAAAACACCGGGCCAAGCACTGGGAAGGCTACGATCGCGTGATGCAGAGCGGCGTGACCAAGTATGGTCACGACGTTCTTGCCGTTCCCGCGCTGACCAAAAGCGGCCGTCGCATTTCCATCGAGTTCAACGTCGCGCTGCTTCGTGACGAAGCTGGCCAGGTAATCGGCGCCGCAGCGACCATCAGCGACATCACCGCGCGCTGGGAGCGGGAGAAAGCAGTGCGTGCGCACGTGGCAGAACTGGAAGCGAAGGTCAAAGCGCTCAGCGGGGCTGCCGAAGCCAAGGCCTCTGTCCACTAGCTCTGCGCGCCAAGGTCGATGATCGAGATCGCGGGGCGGCCTAACAATCCCAGAGTGACTGTCGTCTAGCTCGACGGAGCCGACCACGGCTTCAGTTCGCGCCAGCCCGAGGCTCGTGGAATGGAACGCGTACTCTCCTGGATAAAGTCCGTAGTCCCGCAATGACTTCAATTACAATCTGCCAAGCAGCCGACATTGCGGGTTTTCAGCGCTGCTGGCTCTGACGCACTGAGGCAATCATGAATCTGGTTCGCGTCAACGATCTGAAGGGCTCGAACGGCCACACCATTCCCGCGCTGTTGCTCACTCCCGAGGTTTCCCCAGTCGGCGGCGCGCTGGTGATTCATCCTTACGGCGGAACCAAGGAGCAGATGCTCGCGGTTACTCTCGGCCTGGCGGAGAAGGGAATTGCCTGCCTGCTGCCGGATCTCTGCGGTCACGGCGAGAACCACGCCGCAATCGGTGTCGGCATGTTGCAGGAGATGGAGGCTGGCCTCGAGTACGCGCGCCGCTTCGGCTCGACCGCCGCCGTGGGCATCAGCTTGGGTGGGCGCCTGGCGCTGATGTCTTCCGCCGATTGCATGGTCGCAATCTCGCCTGCGGTGGTCAGCGAAATTTCGCCGCAGGGCAAATGGATGTTCGAGAATTTCCCCAGTCCCGCCGTCCGCGAGCCCTACTCCGGATACGTGGCGGAGCTGCTGGACAAGCTGGGTCCTGTGCCCAAACACGCCCGTCCGTGTCTGCTGCTCTATGCCGAGCGCGACATCCCCATGATCCTGGAAGGCGCCGCTGGGCTGAAGGCTGGTCTTGGGGGAGCTGAAGTGCGTTACGTCACCAGGGACATCCGCCCAGACATCAAGCACGATAACGGGCTGGTTCGTTATTTGCCGCGCTGGTTCAATCATGGAGAGTTGAAGTTCAACACGGATTGCGTGGGGTCGGTGGCGGAGTGGGCCGCCGAACACCTGGCGCATTCCGCACGTCCGGCCAGTCCTCGAGGTTGATGGCGGGAGGAGGATAGCAGCCGTATGAAGTGGGAATACTTTGATCGCATGATCGTTTTCCAGGACAGCGAGCAGGGCATGGTCAGCGGGCTGGATTCCTGGATCAACGGCGCCGGCGCCGACGGCTGGGAACTGGTGAGCGCCGTGCCGCTGATTGCGCCCAACAAGGACGGCGTCGCCTACGGTACCATCGGCACCCACCTGGTGTTCAAGCGGCCCCTGGCTGAGGCGGCCCGTTGAGCGGAGGTGTTTTATGCCGGAGCTGCACGGCCGCGCCCTGATCGAGAGCCGTTTCGGGCGGCTGGGCAAGGGGCTGGATTTACTGGTCATCAACGACGCCGAATACGACCTCGACACACTGCTCGCCCGCATGGACCTGAAGCTCGAGGATACCTGGCCCATCGATGCAGTCATCGTTTCCGAGAACGCGTACTGTGTGCGCTATTACGATGGCCAGGACCAGCGCATCGTCGCCCACGAATTCGATGGCCAGTTCCGCTTCATCCGGGAGACGCGCGGCCACATCGCGGAGTGGGTCGGCGAGGACAATTACTATGAATGGTTCAAAAGCGCAGCCTTCCGCTGCCCGCTGGTCCCCGGCGACGATTTTTGACACATGCCTGAACTGCGCGGGCGCGCCTTGATGGAAGCCCGCTTCGGGCCCTTGGGCGCCGGAGCGCAGCGCGTGACCATTGCGGGAACCGACTACGACCTCTACACCCTGCTCTCGCAAATTGGTGTTGAGTTCGACGATGCCAAACCCATCGACGCCCTCCAACTGACCGACCGCTACGTCATCCGTTATCTCGATGCGCAGGACCAGCGCGTAGTGGCGCTCGAATTCGACTCCAGCTTTCGCTCCCTCGGCGAAATCCGCGCCCACATCGCCGAGTGGGAAGGCGATCAGGCCCACTTCACAGAGTACAGCGGGCATTAAAAACCTTGTTCCACTCGCCCAGCCACGTTTACTCCGACGCCATACCCCCCCTTCCCGGTCTCTAGCAGAATCAACAGCTTACGGCGAGTGATCCGATGAGGTCCGATAGAGATCTCATCAAACAAAGGACTTACCTGCAAAATCTCATTCGCAAAGGACTTAGGTGGTTTTTTTGGTCAAGCTTGCTGGGGTTCCGGTGAAATTGCTCAAACGACTGGCTGCGGGCGCCGATGCGCTCGTAGCCGCTGGAAGACTATTGCACATAGATAATAGCGATATACAAAAATATCATGCAGGCGTGGCGCTGTCAAGGGAGATCGGGCACGGTTCGGCTGGAGAGAAGCTTTTCTCGCCGCCGTCAGAACCCGGGGAGCGGCGTGAGGCCAAGGGCAACCTCTACCGGTTTCAAAGAGCCCGCACTTCACAAGATAGAGTGATGGCTATCACAGCATTCAGCCCTGGAATGAAGGATCATTACAACGTAGACGAGCAGCGAAACAGATACTGCCCCGCCTGAGCATGGCAGCAGCGAAAAGATACTGCTGCACTGGCCGCTTGTCTCCGCGGCCCCCCCGACTTCACTTCAGGTTAGATCAACCTTGGAGGGGGAGGTATGGGTGCTCCAATCACCTGTTTTCGGGTCAGGCATACGCGCGGAACGCGAGCGCGCCCCCTTGCTCCTGGCCGGCCCACAGGAGCTGGCGCTCCCCGGAAATTCTGTCACGGCGATAGCGATAGCGTCGCTCCGCCCGTATGCCATATTACTGATTGAAGGAGGAGTTATGGCTGACGTGTACACCTGCAGTTGCGGGAATCAGACTTGGCAGATCCTCGAGACCGGGGTGCGTTGTGTAGCGTGCGGGGCGGAATTTGTCGCCCAGCACACACCGGTGTCGGAGTTCAATCACATGGTCACCGAAGAGCTGGAAGAAGTGCTGGAGGAGTAAGAGCCGGGCTCTCCAGCGCTTTCATGGATAAATCCACCCGTGCCTTGGAAGGAGGTTGCGTGATGCCAACGATTACTGCGCCACCAAGCATCGGACTTCGTAACATCCTGCTTGCCACTGATCTGGAACCGTCGGCGCAAGCCGCCCTGTTTTGTGCCCTGGATCTGGCTCGTCGCTATGGTGCGGTGTTGTATACCGTGAACGTGATGCCTCACCTGCCCTTCGTGGAAGCGACACAACCGGATCCCGAACAAATCCGTCTGGCTGAGAAGCAGAAGCTGGCTGCGCTGGCAGAGCCATTCAACGATATCAAGCACAAAGAACTCATCGAACAAGGCGAAGTTTCGGAAGTAATCTCCCGGCTGGTCGAGGAGCATGACATCGATACGGTCGTGATCGGGACCGGGGGCCGCAAGGGCCTGGAGAAATTGCTTCTGGGATCTGTCGCCGAGGAAGTCTTTCGCACCGCTCCGTGCCCCGTGCTCACCGTGGGACCGCATGTTACCCATTGGGAGATCCAGGGCAAGCTGCGGCACATTCTGTTTGCCACTGACTTCGGGCCTGAATCGGTGCATGCGCTCCCCTATGCGCTCTCTCTGGCGGAGAGCAATCGGGCTCGTCTGACCCTGGTGCATGTGGCGCCGGAGCCTGGTGCGCCGCTGCCGGAACCGGGGCCCGGGGCCCTGCCCGTGCTCGACCCCAGTGATGTAGTAGCGTCTTGCGAGAAACAACTCCGTGCCCTGATCCCCGAAGGCATGGCGCTGTCGCATGAGCCGGAGTACCTGGTGCAATTTGGGCCAACCGCAGAGACCATCCTGAGGATCGGCTTCCGGGACGTCGACCTGATTGTTCTGGGAGTGAAACGCCAGGGAATGCTGACCAAGCACCTCGGCGCTGGCGTGGCCTACAAGATCGCCTGCGAAGCGCTCTGCCCGGTGCTCTCGGTGGGAACTCGGTACCACGGGTAACCGAGATTCGTCCGAAGTTGTAGGCGTGGCATGCGTTCGGAACCTAGCATGCCACGCCTATTTTCTACTCTGCGCTGGCTCATGAAGCGGCATCTCAAGTGAGCGCCAGCGGTCGGACATCCCGCCACAAGCGAGGCTCGCCTTCCGCACCGCTGCAAAACGCAGCAATCCCAGCAAAACGCAGTGGTTGAGGCTTTTCTGGATCGAGCAAGTCCTTTCCTTTCAACAATTCCTGCCGTTCTGAGATTGCCCGCGGCGTGCAGACCTACAGAGCGGAGTAGCCGAGAGGCGCACGGCCGGTTACTGCCGGCGCAAGGCTCGGCGAGGGAGGCGGTTATGTCAATCCTCTTCGTCCTACTCATGTTCCTGCTGATCATCAGCATTACCTACTTCGTTAAGCGCCCCGGGGAAGCGACGCAACCGGCGATGGTGGCCGCGGCGGCACCAGCCATCGAGCATGAGATCGGGTTCGATGTCCCCAAAGGCTATTGCTTCCATCCCGGACACACCTGGGTCCTGGATGAAGGGCGGCAGAACGCACGCATTGGCCTGGACGCTTTCGCCACTAACCTGCTGGGCAAGATCGACCGCATCGAGGTCATCGGCATGAACCGCTGGGTGCGCCAGGGGCAGAAGCTAATGACTGTGACCCATGGCGGCATGACCGCGGACCTGGTGTCGCCGGTCGAAGGCATCGTTATGTCGGTGAACCCGCAAATCGTCAAAGACCCCGACCTGCTGCTGAAGGACCCCTACCAGGAAGGCTGGGTCTGCGTGGTGAAGTCTCCGGACCTGGGGACCAACGTGCGCAACCTGGTGCAGGGGACGATGGTCGCACCCTGGATGCAGCACACACTGGGACGACTGACGAATCTGACCTCGCAGTACGTCACCGCGACGGCAGCCGACGGCGGCCTGCCCGTTCATGGCTTGCTGGGACAAGTCGAGCCAGGGTTACAGCGGCGCCTGATCCGCGAGTTCTTCCTCACGTAGCAAGCATAACGGCAGAGGAACTGGAGGGACGTACATGAAAACGAAAGCGATGCTGATCGACGTCACCAAATGCATCGGCTGCCGCGCCTGCGAGCAAGCGTGCAAGGAGGTCCACCACTTCCCGATGGAGCATGAGCCGGTGCTCTCGGCCACGGCGCTCACCGTTGTGGAGGAGCGCGGCGACAAGTTCGTGCGGCGGCTGTGCATGCACTGTCAGGAACCGGCCTGTGTTTCGGTGTGCCCGGTGGGCGCGCTGAAGAAAACGGCACTCGGACCGGTCGTTTATGACGGCAACAAGTGCATCGGCTGCCGCTACTGCATGCTGGGCTGCCCGTACTCCGTGCCGCGATATGAATGGAGCAACCTGGCACCCCGCGTCAAGAAGTGCGACATGTGCGCGCAGCGCATTGCTGCCGGCGGCGTCACGGCGTGCGCGCAAGCCTGCCCGGTCGGGGCCACGATCTTCGGCGACCGCGACGACTTGCTGGAGGAAGCGCAAAAGCGTATCCGCGAGAACCCGGCGTACGTGAACCGGGTCTACGGCACGGAGGAGGAGGTAGGGGGAGCGTCGGTATTCTTCCTGTCCGATGTGCCGTTCGAGAAGCTGGGGTTCGTGCATCCGCCACAAACGCAGCCGCTGCCGGCGCTCAGCGAGGCAGCGCTAGGCGAGATGCCCACGGTGGTGATGGTGGGCGGATCGCTGCTGGCCGGCTTGTACTGGTTCACGCAGCGGCGGCAGCAGGTGATGGCCTCCGAGGCCGCGGAAAAAGCGGAACGAGAAGCCAAAAACGTCCTGCGCTTCCGGGACAAGGAGAGGAGCTGAGCCATGAACCGCTTAAGACTTCCCAAGATCACATTGTGGCGAGTCCTGGTGTTTTTAATATTTGCTGCCGGGCTGTATGCCACCTATCTGCGCTTCGCCAAGGGGTTTCAGGTCGCCACTAACCTGTCGAACGCGCAGCCCTGGGGCATCTGGGTAGGCCTGGCCACGCTGTGCGGCGTGGGCCTGTCGGCGGGCGGCTTCACCATCGCCGGCGCGGTTTACCTGCTGGGCATGGAGCGCTACCGGCCAGTCTTGCGCGCGGCCGTAGTCATTGCCTTCCTCGGTTACGTCTCGGTGGTCGCCGGCTACGCCTGGGAGCTGGGCCTGCCCTGGAACTTCTGGCATCCGCTGGTGATGTGGAACCGCGCCTCGGTGCTGTTCGAGGTGGTGTGGTGCATCACGATCTATACCACGGTGCTGGCGCTGGAGTTCTCGCCAGCGCTGGCGGAGAAGCTGCCCTGGAAGCCGGTGCGGGAGTTCTACCTGCACTGGCACCATCGCGTTCTGATCGCGCTGGTGCTGATTGGCGTGCTGCTCTCCTCGCTCCACCAATCCTATCTGGGCGGACTGTTCATCATCTTCAAGGGCAAGATGTATCCGCTGTGGTACAGCAATTATCAGACGACGCTGTTCTATATGTCCGCGATCCCTGCCGGCATGGCGATGGTGATCATGGCGCTGTATCTGTCGGTGCGCTCGCTGAACGTGCGAATCGACATGCGCATTCTCGATGACTTCAGCCGCATCATTGCGCCCATGCTGGCGATCTTCACACTGTTCCGCTTCGCCGACCTGTCCCGGCAGCACGCGCTCGGTTACCTGTTTCGTCCGGTGGTGGAGACGGCGTACTTCTGGCTGGAGATGGCGCTGCTGGTCGTCGCGCCACTGGTGTTGTTCAACCTGCCACAGGTGCGGCGGAAGCCTATCGGGCTGTACTGGGCGAGCGTGGTCACGGTGGCCGGATTCATGGTCCACCGCTTGAACGTTTCCATCACGTCGCTGGAGAGGGCCACCCACGCGGGCTACGTGCCCAAGTGGCCGGAGCTGGCGGTGACTCTCATGCTGGTGACGGCAGCGGTGCTGGCATTCCGCTTGGCGGTGCTGCACCTGAAGATCCTGCCGCGCGAATTGGAAGCGTCGCCGCCGCCATTCCAGTTCCCGCGTACGACAGGGCACGTCTTCCCGGCGCAGCCCAGCGCGGCGGTGAACTGAAGAAGGACGTCGTTGGCCGTCAGTCGTTGAACGCTGGTCTGCAAGCACTTTGGCCAGCGGCCAACGACTGACGAGAACAGGAGGACGGTCATGACTGCCCACGATCTACTGCCACTAGCCGCCATCGAGGAAGACCTCGATTCCTACCTGGAATGCACCTTGGAGTTGGAAGAAGCGGCCCACGTCCTCGACCTGGAAGACTGGATCGTCGAGCGGCTCCGCCATCCCGAGCGGGAAATCACCGCAAACCTGTTGCTGGTGCGCGACGACGGACAGGCGCTCAACTTCACCGCCTTCCGCGTGCAGCACAGCAGCGCGCGTGGGTTGGGGCTGGGTGGCGTACGCCTCTCGCCGCATGCGCAGCTCAGTGACACTCGCGCCCTGGCCATGAATACGACTTGGCAATGCGCCTTGCTGGATGTCCCGTTCGGCGGGGCGGCGGGGGCGGTGGTGTGCGATCCCGGCAAGCTTTCCGAACGCGAGCTGCGACACGTAAGCAAGGACTACGTGCGGGCGCTGCGAGGCACAATCGGGCCTTGCACCGACGTGCTCATGGAAGATCTGGGCTCGAATCCCCAAGTGCTGGCGTGGATGCTGGATGCACATGCGCGCGCCGGCGGTCGCCTCGAGCCGGGAGCAGTCGCGGGAAAGCCCGCCGTGCTGTTCGGATTGCCAGACCATGCCGACGCCGCCGCGCAGGGCGTGTTCGAGTCGCTGCGAATGGCTGCGGAGGAAAGCGGCCGCAAACTGACGGGGTTGCGCATCGCGCTGCAAGGCTTGGGGCAAACCGGTTCCGCGCTCGCCCGCCTGCTCGACGATGCCGGGGCCCGACTGGTCGCAGTTGCCGACATCTCTGGCGGACTGCAGTTGGATGCAGGTCTTCCCGTGCCGGCGTTGCGGGAATGGATTGCCAACAAAGGCGTGCTCTTGGGATTCGCTGAAGCCGAACCCGTGGGCAATGCCGAAGTGCTGGAGGCCGATTGTGATGTGCTGGTGCTGGCCGCGGCGCCGCGCCAGGTCTCTGCCGCGACTGCCCCGCACATCCACGCGCCGCTGGTAATCGAAGCGGTGGCGGGTGCGGTCACACATGCCGCCGCGCGGATATTGGAGGAGCGTGACGTGAGCGTGGTTCCCGCCCTGCTCGGCGGCGCAGGAGCCACAGCTGCCGCCTATCTGGAATGGAGCCTCAATCTGGGACACGAAGGCTTCCTGCTCGATGGCGTGGAGGAAAATATCCGCCTGCGGATCAAGGCTGCCTACAGCGAGGCGCGGCGCGCAGCGCAGCGCCATAGCGTTACGCTGCGACGGGGAGCGTTGCTGGCGGCGGTAGAAAAAGTGGCGCAGGCATTGCGCCTGCGCTGAGTCATCGGCGGGTGCCCCACCCTGCCCGTTTGGGAAGGGTGGGGGTTTGCTCGTTACCGGTTCTCGGCTGCGACCGGGGTGGCGGCTGGCGCCGCCGCTGCGCTCGGCGCTCCGGAAACCGGGCTCGCGCCTGATTGCCTGCGAGTGAGGTAGGGGGCGAACGGCGTGACCTCGAAGGGCATTTTTTCACGCGCCGAGGTGACGGCAACCGACTTGCTCTTCATTAGCTCAACACGGTCGGTCCAGGGATCGAGCTTGAGGCGGGCGCCCAGAGGCAGGGCCGCGATCTGGTCCACCTGCGCCAGCTTCAGTTCCGGCGCCGACTGCGCCAGGGTCTGCATGCGCAGCAGCTGATTGCCCAGCGCCAGACGGTTGCCGAGATGGGCGGTAACCAGGTTGGGCAGCTCGTTGCTGCGCGCGGCCAGCGCCCGGAGGAACAACCCTGCCTCGCTCAGCTTGCCGGCATAAGGCGACTTTTGCAGCAGTTCGATCGCCTTTTGATCGGCGGCCTGTTCTTCGGCTGGATCGCGGTGGAAATCGAGGCGGGCAAAGGCCTGCTCGTCGGAGAAGATCATGCGGTCGCTGAAGGCCCAGCGTGTGTCGATGGCATGTCCCAGAATGATGTGGCCAAGTTCATGCGCCAAGATCATGGCCAGGCTGGGTTCGTCGGGCAAAGTATCGATCAAGCCGCGGCTCACCACAATGGTGTGGGCCATGGCGAACGATTCCAGCGGAGCGGTGAGCAACACACGGCAGTGAATCTCGGGCTCGATGTTCAGATTGTTGGTCACCAGAATGTTGTTGACCACGGTCTCGAGAACCTTGTCCACCTCGCCACGCGGAGCCAGCAGGCCGGCGCGCTCCATGCGCTCCAGGACATTGTCTTCCGACTGCCGCTGCCAAGCGTGCAGGGCCTCCACCGGACCGCGGTCTTGCATCTGCTCACTGTGATCGGCTACGGCCGTGGGCGCTTCCACCAGCACGCTGGTCATTTCTTCCTGGCGGTTGGGGTTCCTCAGGTTGTAGCCCCAGAGGCGGGTCTGGGCCTTGAAGTGGACATGGTTGAGGCCGCCGAACTGGCGGTCGTTTTCTTCCGTGTAGACATAGGCGGGCAGCCAGATTCCCGGGCCCTGGTTTAAACGCCAGCTATCGAAGTGGAAATAGTAGTGGAACTTGGGCGCGTTCACGCGGACGCCGCTGAAGCGCACCACGTTGTAGTCCTGGTCTTCGACCCAGATCCGTCCCAGGAAGCGCCCCTGGCCGCTGTGGGGGCGGGGCGTGACGTCGAACACCAGGCAGCGCACATCCCCCAGGAACTCGCGGCGCAGGAAGTCAAACTTGTAGTTGCTCTGGTCGAAGCCGCCGGTGTCCAGAATGATCCCCTGCAGGAAGCCGACTTCGACATACTTCATGGCGAAAGGGCTGGCGAGGAAGCTCACGTGGCGATGTTGGTCGGCGTTCGCGCCCACAAAGACGCGGTCGCGAATGCCCTGGCTAAAGTCGGCCTTAGCCAGGAAGTAGTGATCGCGGTCCGGCACCATGCCCAATTCCTTGTCCGGACGCATCTCCTGGATGTAGGTCTCGACCAGCGGGCTGTATACGCGCAGCGATTCCATGAAAGCAGCTTCCCGCTCGACCACCCGGTCGATGACCTGGTCCAGCTTCAAAGTTTTCTGGGCGGCAGTCTGGGCCAGACCCGCCACCGTCAACAGCAGTACGGCAACCGCAATCTTCAGTACTCGCATAGCTTCCTCACTACCGCAAAGATCAATACGCCAACTGGAATCGGACATGCAGCGTGGCCACCGAATCATAGGGGTGGCCATCGCGCAGGGCCGGCTTGTAGCGGATCTGCTGGGCGGCGCGGACCGCGGCTTCGTCCAGGCCATGGCCCAGGCCGCGTTCCACGTGCAGCACGCGCAGTTGTCCGCTCGCCGCAAACACCACTTGCAGAAGCACCTCGCCTTCGAGCTTCAGCGCCCGCGCTTCCTGGGTATAAATGGGGTTGGGCTTGGAAATAATTTCGACCGGTGTCAGCTTGGGCTCGGTCAACGCCGGACGAGGGTGAGAAGAGGTGTCGACTGCGCCGGCATCGCTAAATCCCGCCGTCCGCACCACGCCGCCGTTGGCACTGCCGCCCTGGCCCCCGCCTTGTCCGGGGCCGGCGATGCTGTTGCCGAAGCCGCTGCTCTTGACCGTCCCGCGGATGCCATGAGCGCCGCCGGAGCCGTTGCCGTAACCGGGGCCAGGAGGCAGATCAAAGGAGCCCAGGCGAGCCATTACGAGGTGTCCCCTGCCATCGGATTTGGACGACGGGTTGAGGCCGTTCTCGTCACCGAAGCCTCCGGTCTGCACTTTCTGCACCGGAGCTTTGACCGTCGCCGGCGCCGAACTTCCGGTCAGGACGCCGGTCTTGACTGAGGGCACCAGCCGCGGCGCCGTGATCCTGGCCGCAGGCATCAGCTCCGCGCGGGGCTGATTGAAGGCTACGAGAGGGGCACGAATTTCGCGCTCTTCGGCCTTGCGGCGCGGCATCACCACCTTGGGAAATTCCTTGGCAAGCATCGGCTTCACCAGCGTGGGCTTGGGCCTCGGCAGGTCCACCTTCACGGGCGCGGGTTTGTACTGTTGCGGCGTGTACAGAGTCACCACTTCATAGTGGTGCTGCGGCAGCACAATTTCCGGATTCACGAGGGGGAGCAGAATCGCGAGAACGACAGCGCAGACGTGCACGACCAAGCTGAGCCCGAAGGGGCTGCGGTCACGCTGGCGCTGGTTGAGCAGAGTAAATTGCATGCTCGTCCCTCACAAAACCGCTTCTAGCGAAAATTACCTGTGGTTCCGCTTCTGGGAAAGTTACGGAAGGAGGCAGTACATGCCCGACTGGGACATGTCCAGCAGGGAGGTTACGGACAGGTTATCCGCTCACAAATTCCTGCCGACACCTGCCCAAGCGGACGTACCAAAGAGTTGTACCGGCAGAAATCGCGCCGCCGACGTAGGAACAAGGCTTGCTAAACTCCCGCGGCTGAAAGTTGGCGGAAAATTGCGAAAATTGAATTTGGGGCTGAAGAAGGGCTCCCGCACCCAGGGCTGGAAAATGGAGCCGCTTCCAGGATCGTTTTTGTGATACGGCTGCACCTGATCAAGAGAATGTCGTCAGGAGCGTCTTGCATCTAATCCATATATGGAGTATTGCGGAAGAGCGTGCCAACACTAAGAGTTCGCGTTCCCGTGGTCGGTCTGGCGGTAGTGCTCGGCTTGTTGGTGGGTGCTGTGGCCGGGATACTGGCGTATCACTACGCCGCGAGCACACCAAAATCGCGGCCAAGCGCACCTGCGCAGGTCTCCGCCGCCGCCACCAGCGAAAAGCCGGAGGTCAGCGAGAAGCCGGCGGTGCGGAAGGTCGAACCCCAGCTCATCGACGGCGCCATGCAAGTCACCATTACTCTTGACCAGCCCGTTCGCTACGATGCTCACCGCCTCGACCATCCCGATCGTGTCTACATCGACCTGCACGACGTGCGCTTGGCCTCCGACCTCGCCGGCAAAACTGTGTTCGTGAATAACGGCGGCCTCGCCGACATTCGGTTGGCAGCAACCCAACCCGACACCGTGCGCCTAGTGCTGGACCTGGAAAAGCGCTTCGATTATGTCATCACCCAGCAGACCGATCCCGCAGCGCTGGTCTTGAAGCTTACTCCCCTGCGCAGACGACGAAGGGCAGCGAGCCGCCACTCCGGCAGAACCTCCAAGCAGTAATCGCAGGAAACAGCAAGCGCACTGCGGAAGTCGCGAGAGCGTAGCTGCTTGCAGGCTCAGGATGTGGCAGCTGCTTGCGGCTCGCAGGAAGCTTCGGCGGCGGCCAGGAACTGTATGAGTATAAATGACTTGCTGGCTACTGCCGCCTGCTGTGGACATTCCCGCTCACCACCAAACCGGAGCTTTACTACTTCGGTAACGGTTTTTGCACCCAGTGCATCAACAACACTAGATATCGTGGTAACCTTAAGGAACTCCACATGATCTTGATAACCGGTTGGGCTCCACCCCAGTAGTACATGGCCTAAAATCCCCCCAAAACACGGACAAAACAGGGATTAGTTCCTTGACAGTACTTACGGTAAGGCTGGTATAACACGCGCAGTCTCCCCGAAAAAAGGTTCTGTGTGCGGTCCGGAGGTCCACGCCGGAAGGGGCCAAGTTCGCCCTTGGGGGCGGTCTCCTGTGGAAGGGTGCAAGCAGCATGGCCGAAGCGCGTGAAGTGATGAACATACGGCAAGCTTCACAGTACCTGGGCATCAGCCCGGACACGCTCTACAAATACGTGTACGAAGAAAAAATCCCGGCTTTCAAGCTCGGCAACCGCTGGAAGTTCAAGAAGACCATCCTGGACGCGTGGATGGAGCGCAAGAGCGTACTGGGCGAAGGACGGGGAAAGAAGAAACCCAAATCCGCACGCAGCGCGGGGGACTAAGAGGCTTTCATGTTCGGAATTGGAACAGCGAAAAACATTGTAGGGCTGGACATCGGCTCCAGCAGCATCAAGGCGATCGAGCTCAAGAAGACCAAGGGGCAGATCGAGGTATCGCACATCGGCTTTGAGCCCTT